>Ga0197142_1001331_pt1 | contig 22669 bp, 9 predicted proteins | sample GBS60_MetaG_FD_148614 | JGI IMG/M metagenome (GOLD analysis project Ga0197142, IMG submission 148614) | Sediment microbial communities from Great Boiling Springs, Gerlach, Nevada, United States - GBS 60_MetaG | ecosystem: Environmental > Aquatic > Thermal springs > Hot (42-90C) > Sediment... | reverse complement strand
GACCAACTTCGTCACCGAGAGGAACTGGAAAAAGAAAATCTCCAACGGGAACTGGAAGATCCCAAAGAGAATAAAGGTCTCTTTCGCACATGGCGGTCGATGTTTCCTCAACAGGCTGTTTCGGACGGATTCTTGTCTCAAGAGCGGTTGGCCTGGAAGCGGGAAGAATTGGGCAAAGTTCCCATCCCTGCTCCGGCAACCCAGTGGGAAGAATATGCCCGGCAGGAAATCCGCCGCTGGCTCCAAGAGAGGCCCTGGTATGCTTCTGGTTCTTATTCAATTTTTCTGAATCTGGCTGAGATTGCCGGCATAGGTGTATTGATGGCGGGGTTATGTAGCACGGGAGGAATGTTTGGAACCATTGGGCTGATGGCGGCAGCGGGGGCAGGAAGTCTGGTCGCCCGGCAGCTCCTTCAGTGGGCCGAAAAGCACGGCCTGAAAAACCTGATCCTCCAGGTGGATGAGCTTTGGCGACGCCAACGCCAGGAGGAACTCTATCGCCATCTTTATGATCATTTGTTCTGTCCTGTGTTTCAGCCCTGGATCGAACAATTAAATCAATTGGAATCCCCCGAGGTTCGCAAAGCTTGCCAGGAGTGCCAGGAGGCGTGCGCCCAATTGGAACGTCTTTACCAGACCGTCCACCGAGAAGGAGGTTTCTAAATGAGCGGACGCGGCGAGTTGGAATATACGTACAGATGTCTCCGAGATCTCCACCAGGAGGCTTCCTATCTGCGGGATCGGATGCGAGACGCCTCCCTGGTGCAGGAAATATTCCAGCGATTGGACATGACCCTGGCCCGATGGGGCAATCCAGAAGAACTCGGTCGTCGGCCGATTCATCTGTTGTTTCTGGGCGGGACCGGCGTCGGCAAATCGGAGTTGTTTAATGCCCTGGTGGGCCGATCCGTAAGTCCTGTTTCTCCCATCCGCCCCTCGACCCATCAGCCCTATATCGCGGTGGCCCCCGACGATCAGCCCTTGCTGGATTTTCCTCCGGAATTCCAGCCGGTGTTGGTGAAGGGGAACGTTTCCGGGCTGATCCTTGTGGACGCTCCGGATATCGACTCGCTTATGACCGACCACCTTCAAACCACGGAAAAACTCTTGGAACATACGGACATCGTTCTGCTGGTGGTTGATCCCGATAAACGGGCTAATTTTGACGTCCATCGTCAAATTCGCCAGTGGGCTACTCGCCTCCGCTGGTATTTTGTGCTGAATAAAATGGATCTTTACGAACATGACATGGCAGAAATCCGGGAGGATTTTGACCGTCGGCTGGCAGAAATCGGCTTTACCCCGAATGAAAACAATCGTTTTTTGCTGAGCGCCAAATATCCGGAGCGATATGATTTTCCGCGGTTAAGGAAAATTCTTTTCACTCCACGGTCTCCAGAAGGTCGCCGGCTACTCCGTCGGGATATTTTTGTCCGACATCTGCTGTATGGGACCGCCCCGGAACTCCTGCAGCCGATTGCCCAAAAGATCCAGGCGCTGCAAGCGGCGGAAACCAAGCTCACGCAGTGGATGCACCAGCGATACCTGGAAGCGTTAAATCGGCCGGAAGTGGCGGGTGCTTTCCGTCAAGTGCTCGGCGAATCGATCTGGGGCCATCTTATTAGGGACTGCGGGTTGTTCATGAAGCTGCCCGTATGGGTGCGACATCGGTTGGGCCTATTGATGCTTGGTTATCAGGTAGGGCGGTTGACCATGGGAGGCGTCTCCGTATTCGGTTTGCTTAGGCTGGGAGTTTCCGCCCTGCTGACGGCCATACAGGGGTTATTGCCGTATCGAAAAATTGTGTTCGCTCTGGGACCCGAATTCTCCAACGACCTGGAACAGGTGCAAGTGGAAGCCCGCCGCGTTTTGGAAGACTATGGTCTGGAAAAATTGGCCCCTCCGGAAAAATCGGTTCCAGACTCTCCAGACCGGCGGGAGCCCTCTTCCGCTGCGACCAGTTGGATCGAGGAGCTGGAAAACGTGTTCAACAAGATCTTTCCCCTCGACGTGCCGCCTCGTACCCTAGCCCTAGTTCAGAGTGCGGTCGATCAAATGGCCGAAGACACTTCGCGAAATATCTTTCGAGGTCTAGGGGGGAGATTGACTTGGATATTGGCCAATTTGTTCCCCGCCGGGATGTTGGCATGGATCTTATATCGGCTTGGGAAGGCCTGGTGGGACGAATACTATCCATCGGGCGCCTTTTATGGGAATGCTCTTGGGTTGTTGGCCATTTGCTTTTTGATTGGGTATTGGTTTTTGACCCGGCGCGTGTATCGAAGAATCCGAAATATCCAGCCTCAACAGATGTTAATTCGTTATCTTACTGCGGAGGACTTCTGCCCAACAGATTCTCCGTTTCGTGCTCTTCGAGAAGTACGCTGCCGTCTGGAGAATTTCTGCCGGGAGGTAACCCAATTGCATGACCGTGCTTGCCAAGCGCTAGGGCAACCAAAACCTCTCCCCTTCGCCGGTGTGGGAACCGCCGCTACCGCTGAAGGCAAATCGGATGCCCAATAGACCCCAGAGACTTCTCCCGACGAGGATAGGCTCAGCCACATAGTATAGGAACCTCTGAATAATTCAACGTGGACAAAAGGGAAGTATTTCAGGAGAATTTTCCGAAAACCCCATATATCGAGCTGCTGTCAATGCTAGCATACAATCCACTGGGGGTAGCTTGGGCAACCTCAGAGGCCGACAACATAATCAAAAGACCACCTAGTTCACTATATTTTCAGGATTTTTCAGAGTTTCCAGAGGTTCCTGAACTATATGGACTTTCGAGTATGTTTTCGGCCTGGAAGGTTGCAGAGGATAGCTACAACTTATGGAGTGCTGGCATTGCCATCAGCCCAATATATAGGGTTTTCCGAAAAATCTCCGGAAATACTTATCTTTTGTACATTTTAGATTATTCAGAGGTTCCTGTGGTAATGACTTCCGGTAGCTACAGTCACGTTAGCCGAATGAAGAGGCACGATGTGTCACTGCTGCATAAGCAGCCGTCCAGGCTGCTTTGTGTCTGCTACGGTGTTTCTGCTGGGCAAGCGGGAACTTGGAGATACTTTCTGGACTGCCGCTTGCGTGGGAATGACACGCTGGGGGTCCCCCCAGGGGAGAGGCGGGTAGCTACATTCGGCTAAAATGTTACGTTTTGGGTATTTTCGGGCATTTATCCGGGGGATTAAGGATTCTGTCCGGTCAGCAACATCTATTCCCCATGAAGCCGTCGGATTTGGGCCAGATCGAAAATTTTCCAACACAGTTGGGTTTCGGGAGCAGAAAGGCTGCCGGAACCGTCGGCGCAAGAAGAAACGGCGGCGGGGGATGGTAGTAAGTGCCTTTTCCATTTATCCAATTCGTCCTCCTGGGCGGTAAGGTAGACTATTTGTCGGCCTTGTTGGGCCAGTTCGAGGAGAGCTTGGATGATTTGTTCAGTTCGTTGGTCGTCGCTATTGGCCAGGGTTTCGTCGAAGATCATTGGAAGCTGAAGTCCGTCGGACGTCGCAGACGCTTGGAGGGGTATTAGGCTTGTTTCTTGCTGTTGGAGGAAAGCCATACGGGCGGCAAGGAGCATTTGAACACGAGTGCCGCTGGACATCGCATCTAGCGAAAGCAGCTTTTCCTGCACCGTGTCCCAGACAGAGAAATAAGCCGGTATGTTCTCTTGTTTTCTCCCACTGGGTTTCTTCGCCGAAATCTCCTTGTCGTGCAGTTCCAAGCGATAGCGGCCGCCGGTAAACCGCTGAAGCCATTGGTTGGCTTGCCGAAGCACCGGGTGGTGGGCGTCCACCTGCTCCTGGCGCCGAAGCCATTCGACCAAGACATGGCCTACTACCGCTTGGGAGTCCTTGTGGAATTGTTCTTGGAGGGCGGCTCGGCAGTGGTCTAGATCGGCTAAAGCTGTCTCCAGTTCGTGTTGCTTTTTCGCCTGGTCGATTTCTTTTTCCCATTCTCCGATTTGTCTAGCAAGAACGGGGAGTTGTGCGGCCAAAGACCTACAGGCATCCAGTTCCTGTTGGATTTCCGCTTCGGTTTGGGGCAGCGGGGGCGGCTGGATACCGGTCTGCTCCGAATAGTTCTGGGCAACGGTGCTCCAAGCTTCTTCGGCGGCTTGCAAGGCGCCTTTGGCCTCGTCCCGTTCTTGAAGTGCTTTTCGATATTGGCCCAGCATATCTGACCAAATATACAGTTGACTTTCCTCTCCTTCCTGCAAACCAAACTTCGCCAACAATGCTTGCTGCTCGTTTTGGAGAGAGGCGATGTCTGCCTGGAGGCGATTGTAGTCTCGGCGGAATTGCGCCAACTGGTTGGAAAGTTCCGTATGGGCCCTTTGACGCTGTTCTAGGAGGGCAACTTGAGCTTCCAATCGGTGGGGATCCAACGATTCTTCAAATCCATATTCTTGCAGGGCGGTAGTGAGTTGGCGGGCCAATTCCGCGGCCTTTTGCAGGAGGGCATCTAGGGCGTATTGGGCTGCCGCTTGATTTTCTTCGGCTTCATGAAGACGCCGTACCGCAGCGGCAAACACAGCAAGCCAGGTGGGATCTTGTTCGGCCGTTTTAGGAGAAAAGCCGCATTGTTGGGCAAATTGCCATTTCTTCTGTTCGATTTGTTGGTGTTGGGTATGAAGTTGAGTGATTTGGTTTTGCAATTCTTTCCAGCGGATCGCTGCTTGTTGTTGCACCTGGCTCAAAGCGATCTGCTGATAGATCCGGCGCATTTGGTCGTCGATCTGGTATAAACATTGCTGGACGGCCAGAACGTCCCAACGGGGAGGCCAAGGAAGGAAATCGATCTGGAGACTTTCCAATGCCTGTTGGTGTGGGAGTCTCGGATCGGGCTGGCTGTCGGGCCAAAAAGCCCAAAGAACCAGTCCGACCGCCACTCCTAGCACCAGCCACCACGAAACATGCACCATCAAGCCCAGGCAGACGGCCCCAACGGCAGCGGCAGCCGCCAACATAAGCAACAGCTTCTGTCGGCGGGAACGGTTCTGTTGGCGGAGACGGAATTGTTCTTCGGCGGCCAGCCAAAACGGAAGCCTTTCGGCGGCCCGACGGAGAAGGTCGGCTTGTTGGCGGAGCGGTTCCATCGGCGTAGGTCCGGCTCCCATAGCCATAGAGCCGAACGCCTCTTCCCACCATTGCTGAAGCTGCTGCGCAGCCTGCAATTTGGCCCAAACCTGGTTGAAACTTCGGCCCCATTCCCCCAATTCTTGCAATTTCGGCAGATCGATTTTGGTGGGGTTCAAGCTCCGGCACTCTTCGCTCCATGTGCCGAGTGCCTTCCGAGCTTCTTCGACCTGGCCGGATGCGATGGACAATTTCTCTTGAAGACTGCCGATCTGCTGATAAATCCGGTGGAGTTCATCCACTTGGCTTCGCCAGGCAGCGAGCCGGTCTTGGTGGATGCCTTGGGCGGGCAAGGCCAGGTCGGCCAATTGGCCTTCGACCCTTTGGAGTTCCCGTTGGAGATGCTCGTATTGCTGACGGGTGTCTTCGAGTCTTTTGCGGATTTCTTCCAACCTCGCCGTTTCTTGCCCGGTCATTTGGGCCAACGGAGAAGGAAAGCCTTCCAGTTTCGCCTGGGCCTGGCGGTATTGTGCTTGTGCCTTGTGAAGTTCCAAGGCTTTCTGAAGCATCTGGACTTTGTGCGCCGCCTGGATAGCTTCCTGATGTTGGCGATGGAGATTTTCCAGATCGGCCAACCGCTGAAAACTTTCCTCTTGTTCCTGTTGAAGCCTTTTTACCTTCTGTTGGGCGTTCCTAAAATCCTCCGGAAGTTTGCGCAGTTGGGAAGGAGCGTCCTGAAAGTTTAAGTCCTGATAGGCCTGCTGCAGGTCATAGCCGCCGCGTAGTTCTCGGAGGATATGCTCAGCCAGATCGGCGGCTTTTTCTTCGGCGGCCAGCAGATCTGGAAGACCAAAACAATAATGTCGCTGAAGGATTGGGGGAATGGAAATCGGCGGCGCCGAAGCCGATATCTGTTGATCCTGTAGTTGCCAGATACATCGGGCCTGTTTATTTTCCCGTTGATATTGCAGATTCCAAACCGTCTGGCCCCATCGTACCTGCGCCTTGAGGATCGGGTCTCCATCGGCTCGCTCCGGCGAATGCAGAAGAATCAAGATGGCTCGTGCCAACGTGGTTTTGCCCGAGGCGTTTGGTCCGAAGATGATATTCACCCCCGGGCAAAGCCCTGAGACGGTAAATCCCCGCCCGGTCGGAAACCCCGGCATCCGAACTATTTCAATCTGTTCCAAAAAGAACTTTGCTCTGCTCATGGCGAATGCCGCTGCATCGCTAAAGCCTCACTCAATCGGTACGCCTGTTGCCGAACAATACCAATCAGGTACGGAATCCCCCCCTCCTGATTTTCTTGGAGCATGGAATACTTAGAACGCACTTTTTGCACCAGTTTAGCCGCTTCCCCGAAAAGTGTTTGAATATCTCCGATTCCTTCGGCATCCGTGGGCAGAGATTCTTGGGAGAGAGGGTTTCCCTCCAATTCCTGCAAATATAAAATCAGTCGGGCCAATCGCCCCAGGAGATTCCTACTCTGCGCCAACTGGTCCAGGTCTAAGGCAGGCCGGGTCTGATTCTCAATCCTTATGATCCTGGCCGTAACTGCTTCGTAGGAACTTTCATATCTTTGGATATCTTCCCCGGCTTTTTCTGCAAGCCACTTTTCCAGTTGGCTATAAAAGGGTGTAACGCCCACCAGCGTCAATTGGACCAAAACCACCTCGGGGGCGAACCTATCCCGGTGGATATGCTTTAACTGTTCTGTCATCTGTGCGTGGATACGCTCCCGAATCAGGGCCGAAACGTCTGGTTCGGCGGCGTTTTCCAGATCGGAAATATCCACCTGGCAAACCTCATATCGCAGCGGAGCAAGAGGCCAATGGGTCAGGCGAACTTGGGCTGTTCGCGCCGACCTTCCCTCCAACTCCACCAGCCAGGGGCCATGCGCACCGGTCTCTGTGGGGTCCAAGCCTTGCGGCGAACCAGGAACTAGAATCCCCGCACCCGCCTGGGGGGGGTGATATTCCGGGGCATGGAGGTGGCCGAGCACCCACAAAGCCACCGGCCCCGCTTCCAATTCCCGTCGGCTCACAGGTGCGTACTGACTGTTGACGCCGTCCAAATCGCCATGCAATAGGCCGATCGTGGGCAAATCGGCATCCGGGTCAGACGGGGTTGGCCGCCCCAAAGCTTCCAAGCCTTCCAAAGGGCTTTGGGAGACGTATGGGTGGGGAAAGGACCAACCGACAATCCTTATGGGTTCGTCCTGCCGGCTGCGAAAGATCGCTTTTTCCCATTGGCCGTTTCGGCCCAACAGATGCAATGGGATTCCCCGTTTGGCTAACAGGTCGGCCATGGTGGCAAGGGTGTCCCAGTCGTGATTGCCGGCCACGGCATACACCGGAATCCCCGCTTGGTGCAGTCGGCTTAAGCCCTGTTCCAATGGCCCCAGCGACTCAAAAAAGCGGTTATCCTGATCCACCACATCCCCGGCCAACAGGACCAAATCGACATTTTCCCGGATGGCTCGTTCCACGATCCGTTGCCACACCTGAGCCGACGAACAATGGGCCACCTTCTGCCCCAACTCTCCTGAAACCGGCCCCGGCAGTCCGGAAGGTCGCCGTCCTAAATGCAGGTCTGCCGACACGAGAATCCGAATGCTCATTCGGAACGCTCCTGTTTGTAACACTTTAGCCGAAAGAAGCAACCCGCCTTTCCCCTGGTCGTCGAGAGGACGGCCTGGCCGAAGGCCAGGCCGGGTGAGGAGGAGAAAAGATGGCGGCTCTCCACCTATTATTCCCCGTAACATTTTAGCCGAATGGAATGGGTGTTGTGTCATTCCTGCGCAAGCAGGAATCCGGGCGACTTGTGCCACCCAAATCCCCCTCACCCGGCGGGGCCTTTAGCCCCGCCGGCCTCTCCCGCCAGGGGAGAGGCAGGTTGCTCCATTCGGCTAAAATGTTACTACTCCCCTTATTCCCCCGCACCCTACACGGTCCCCCCGGAGGAAAGGAGAGTATCAGGCACGACAAGCGTAGCCGTCCATTCGAATAAAGTGTTACGCAATAAGTTATGGCCTAAAACAGGCGGTGCTGTGTACAGTGAGAGCAAAGGTAACATTTTAGCCGAATGAAGAGTGTATCCTCGGAGGGCGGACGTCTCGTCCGCCCATCTGCGGGCCGAAGGCCCGCCCTCCCCTCGGCCCCCTCACCCGGCGGTACCTTCGGTCCCGCCGGCCTCTCCCGCCAGGGGAGAGGCGAGTTGCTTCATTCGGCTAACGTGTTACGAGCAAAGTTATTTTTGCGGCTCCTCCGGATCAAACAGGAATAGTTCGACGTCGGGTTGTTCTTCGGGCAGGTAGCGTTTTCGGGCCTCCCGTAGTAGAGTGTTTTGCCATGGGGAAAGTTCTTCCGGCGTTCGGCCGCCTACCCGGAGGAAGGCCCGTTTGGCACGGGGCGAAGCCGTAATGCCCACGATCTGCCGGTATCCCCGGTGCCGAAATCGTTCCAGGGATTCCGACAGAAGCAATTGGCCCTGCTGAGAATCCTGATGATCTTCGCCCACCACAAAGCCGCCGATACACAAGGCTTCTGGAACACCCGGCACCTCCTGACCGTGCAATTTACCGATCAGCACTCCCCGATGCGTTAGCAACAGCGTCCACGGCAAAAGTCGCTCCAATTCCCCCCGCTCCAATGGCTTGACAAATGGAGTGCCTCCGGCGGTGGTGTAGCGGAGGGCCTCGGTATGGAGCCGGTGGATTTCGTCTAGGTCTTCCGGTCGGGCATATTCGACATGATGGCTTTGGAGCCGCTCGATCATCGTGCCCACGCCGGTCCGGGTGAGCACCTCTTCCAGCAAGCGCCGATAAGAGACGATGTGGACCTGGGGCACGCCGCCGGCCACGGCCCGAATGGCCGCATGAACCTTCGGTATCAGCTCCCGCGGCACCAGAGGGCTACTATCCGGCCGGTGCCGGGTCAACAGGCACAACAGTTCTTCCAGGTCGGCAAAGCTCAGTTGCTGTAGCCCGCCTTTGCGTCCGGGAACCCAGATGCCGTCCGTTTGGGCCAAAAGCAGCAGTTTTTGGGCGGCCAAGGCAACGGCCAAATCGGCGGCCAACCCCACTGAGGGAATATGCAAAAACTCCCCCCGTTCCGTCTGCCCGCCGAAGCCCAAAACGGCCAGTTCACCCCGGTCCAGCACGTGCCGAACGGCGTCTAACTCCAGACCGGTGATCACGCCGGTGCTTTGATGGCCGATCCGCCGCTCTGCCCGCACCACGGAACATGGCAGCACCGTTGCCGCCATGCCGATCGTCTCGCTCAGACTGGCCAAGGCACGGGCAATCCGCTCTCGTTCCTCTGCCAACCGGCCCAATGCATTCTCCGGAACCACAAGTCGATTGGTCTCCGGATGCCGCCGGACACCATACCGGGTCTCCAATTCCTCCAAAAACCGGCCCGGTTTGCCAAAGACCAACACCACCCGAATCCCATGGCGCAACAGGTCCTGAATGCCCTCTAGGACCGAAAGCATACTGGGCGTGGTGTCAACCGCCTGGTCCTCGGCCTGAATAACAAACGTCTGCCCCCGAAACTGGGCATAATATGGCGTATAATACGCTGGCAAAGGAAGTTCCGCCTGAACCGAATCGCTACCTGCACTCATAAACCCGATTGTATCCGCCGGGCCTAATTACCACAATCTGTGGTGTTCGGGCCGACTCGTAGCCACTACATCTGGTAGGGGCCGGTGCCGGTAAATACAGTTAAACTACAATGTTACGGTTTTTGGCTCTCCATCTGGAGCTGGCAATGGTAGCAAAAAACCTAACTCATGGCCATTCCATAAGTTATGGCAAAAATCCAAGGGTTACTTCCTACGGCCAACTTGACTATATCCCCCGGGACCAATGACCACAATCTGTGGTGTTCGAACCGATTTTTACCCCCTACAACTTGTAGGGCGAAAAATCGGCTTGAATCTCCCAGATTGTGCCAATTATACTTCTACTTCTGGTGGATACACTCCAATGAGGGAGAAGCTCTGGCCTTGCCGTTATTTTGTAATAGGCTCCTAGGAGAGTGGGATTGAGCCATGGTGGACACGGAACTGCTGAAGATGTTGGTATGTCCGGAGACGCATCAGCCGCTGCGGGAGGCGGAGGGGGCTTTGTTGGCCAAGGTGAACGAGGCAATCCGGGCGGGTAAGGTGAGCAATCGTTCCGGCTCCCAGGTTGCCGAACCGTTGACCGAAGCCCTCATCCGCCAGGACGGCAAAATCCTCTATCCGGTCCGAGAAGGAATCCCCGTGCTCCTTGTGGACGAGGGGATTCCCCTGGAACAACTTTCCGTAACATCCTAGCCGAATGGATGGGTACGAGGTGACACTGCTGCGTAAGCAGGAATCCCTGTTTTTTTGGCTTCCCCCTCACCCGGCTTCGGCTTCGCCTCAGCCGGCCTCTCCCGCAAAGGGGAGAGGCGACTTGCTTCATTCGGCTAACGTGTTACGGAAATCCTATGGAGGCTCAAGCCAGGGAGGTATTGGTTATGGGCCGGTGGCGATTGCCGGTTTTGGTTCTCGAAGTCTGGGGGCTTTTTTCTCTGATCGGCTGTCCTGAAATTGGCAGCCCAGCGGCGGCCCCAAGCCCTCTCCAAGCCGGTCTGAGTAGCCAGGATGGGTGTCGGTTGGCTAATATGTCGAACCAACACCTGCCGGGATATTCTCAAACCGTTCTGCCTAGCCAGTATGCCGGTTTATTAGAGTTTTTGGGAGGCTTGGGCGCTGATCGGTCAAGGTCATTGCAGTGGGGTGGCACCGAGAGCCGATCCACCGACCTACCTTTTCTGATTAGTTTTAAGGAGTTTGTTGGAGCCGAGACAGCGGAACCGAAAAAGACATCCGGCCGGCCGGGGGCTATTGGGCGGCTGGAGGTTTTTTTGCAATCCGAGCCGGTGCGGGCCGACGCCTCGTTGAACGATCTTTGCTTTGTCGATCCGCAGACCGGTTGGGCGGTGGGCGACCGAGGCACGATCTGGCACACCGACGACGGCGGTCGGCATTGGCACTTGCAGTCCAGCGGCCTGAGCGCCCGACTTTGGAGCGTATGGTTTTTAGATCGGCAAATGGGCTGGGCGGTAGGCGGACAGGCATATCCGTACACCGGCACGAGCACGGGCCTGGTTTTGGCCACCCAGGACGGCGGGCGCACCTGGCAACGCATCACCAACCAGCTTCTACCCACTCTACGCCGAATCCGGATGGTCGATCCTCAGGTCGGGTTTGCGGTGGGGGAGTCGGGACCCATCGGGCATACCGGCGTATGGTTTACCGGCGACGGCGGGCGCAGTTGGGAGCCGATGCCGGGGGTGCGAACCGGCGGTTGGTTAGGCGGCGATTTTTTTAATCCATCGACGGGGGTTCTGGTAGGTCGGCTGGGTGCGGTGGGGCTGGTTCGGCGGGCGGAGCTTGGACCGGCCCGCACGCCGCCGCTGGGCCGACGCACCGTCTGCCGGGTGGAGCTAGTCCGTCCGGTGCACGGCTGGCTAGTGGGCGAGGGCGGTATGCTGATGCGCACCGACGACGCAGGCGCCAGTTGGCAGACACCGCCACGTCTGCCGCCGCTGGAAGTGCTTCGGCAATTTGATCTTTATGCCCTGGCGGTTCGGGGACCGAATGTCTGGGCGGCTGGCTACCCCGGTTCTCGCATTTTCTATTCGCCCGATGCCGGGCAATCGTGGGAAGTCTTTTCCACCGGCCAGATGCTGCCCATCTATGGGCTGTATTTTGCCGACGACAAACACGGATGGGCCATCGGCGCCTTGGGCACGATTTTAGCCAGCCAAGACGGCGGGCGCACGTGGACCCGGCAGCGGTGTGGCGGGGTTCGGGCTGGTCTTTTGGCCATCGTCGGACAAGCCCAGCGCGTGCCGTGGGAAGCCATAGCCAAATGGGCCGGTCAGGAGGGGTATCTCACTTATGTTTATGTTGTCGGTGGCCCTGCCCCGGTTGGCGCCCTAGAAGGCTTCCCACCGGCAGCCGAGGCGTGTCTGCCGGACCGAGTGCATGAAGCGGCCGTGCTTTTGGGCGGGGCGGGCGCCCAGATGGCCTGGCGGTTTCCGTTGGGAACGGGTCTGGTGGATCGGCAGGCCCGGCACATTGCCGCCCGCTGGAACGAGCTGAACGACGGCCACGGCCTGGAAGCTCTGCAGGCGGAACTAGTGCGACTTCTGCGCACATGGCGCCCTGAGGTAGTGCTCACCCACGACGCAGACCTGGAAGGCAAAGACCCCCTGGGCCATTTGGTCAACCAGACGGTGCTCCAGGCGGTGGAACTGGCCGAGGATCCTACCGCCTATGTCGATCAGATCACCCAGGCGGGCTTGGCCGTCTGGTCCGTAAAACGGGTCTTTGCCTTTACTCCGGCCGGCCTGCAGGGCGATTTCCAACTGTCCCGGTCCGATTTGCTCTTGCGATTGGGCGGCACGGCGGCCGAGGCGGCCGATCAGGCCCGGGCCTTGCTGGGCCAACTGGACGGAAGATCGGCTCGGTGGGGTTGGGACGACGGCGGCGGTACGGGGCCAGCCGAAGGACGGGCCTGGCAGGTAGGGTTTCGCCTTTTGCGGAGCCGATTGCCCCAGGAACGTGCCTCGCCCAAAGACCTGTTTGAGCGGATTCTGTTGCCGCCGGGCGGCGAAGCCCGTCGGATGCTTCCGGAGCTGGACCCGGAAGCCCTAGCGGACTTGCAGCAGCAGGCGCAGCGACGCCGCCATTTGGAGGCCATTGCCCAGCAGGCAGTGCCGGATGCCCGGCTGGGGCCGAGCCTCCTGGCCCAGACCCGACAATGGGTACGGGGCTTGGAACCTGGGTCGGCAGGGCATTTTTTGTACAATTTAGGACAGATGTTTATCAGTCAGGGCCAATGGCCCGCTGCTGCGGAAGTCCTGGAACTTTTGGTGGAGCTGCAACCGGAGCATCCGGCCGCCGGGCCTGCCCTGGTTTGGCTAGTGCAGTATTATGCCAGCATGGAGGCATTCTGGCGGGTGCATGGGGCGGAACGGCGGATCAGCGGCGGGTTGGCCACCCCCGCCTGGGACCAAAAGCAATTGGAAGAGCGGCGGGAGCGGGCGGCCGCCTTGGCCCGACTACTGGAAAAATACCACCCCCAGCTTTTCCTCCTGCCGGAAGTGCGGTTTCCTTTGGCCGTGGCCGATCGGGCCAGGGGCTATCCGAAACAGGCAGAGCGGTGGCTATTTGCCCAGCGGCGCAGCCTCAGCCACGACGCCTGGTGGGCCTGTGCGCAGGCAGAAGGCTGGTTGGACCGGCCCGAAGGCCAACCGCCCAAACCACTGGCCTTCTGCATACCGGCCGGGGCCAAACCACGCCTAGACGGACAACTCGATGAACCGTTCTGGCGCCAGGCCAAAGCCATTCTGCTCCAACCGGAACGTTCGGGGGCTTCCGGGCCGACGGCAGCAAACCGGGCCGACCGGGCCGGCGTCCTGCCTCTGGCAACGGGTGTTGCCTTGACGGCGGTGCAGCAGCCGGCCACCGGCGATAGGTGGACAAAAGGACAGTACCTAACAACCGGTGTAAGGTGGCCGGCGGCCTGGCGTCTGGCAACCGGTGTTGGCTTGACGGAGGCACAGCGATTAGCAACTGGAGTTAGCTTGACGGCGGCCCAGCAGCCGGCCACCGGCGATAGGTGGACAACAGGACGGCACCTAACAACCGGTGTAAGGTGGCCGGCGGCCTGGCGTCTGGCAACCGGTGTTGGCTTGACGGAGGCACAGCGCCTAGCAACTGGAGTTAGCTTGACGGCGGCCCAGCACCCGGCCAAAGGCGTTTCCTTGATGGCGGGGCCGCAGACGGCAACCGGGGATGTTTGGCCTGTGGCAGAAGGCGAGGCAATCGGCCCCGACCGGACGATGCCAGAAGGCAGATTAAGCGGCGGCCCCTGGCCGACGGTAGGCGACGGGTTACCCGGCTCCGACCGGGACGGTTCCGAGCCGACTGGGCCAGACGTCCGGCAACCGACCCAGCAGTCGGCCGAAGTCCGCCTGGCCTATGATACACAATATTTGTACATCGGTATTCGGTGCCCCAAGCACCCGGGCCTGGAGTACCCGGCTTCCGGCGGACCTCGGCCTCGGGATCCCGACCTGGCCGAGCAGGACCGGGTGGAAATCTTCCTGGACCTGGACCGTGACTGGACCACGTATTGGCATCTGGTGGTCGATCATCGGGGCTGGCCGGGGGAGGCCTGCTGGGGCGATCGCTCCTGGAATCCCCCGTGGTTTGTGGCCGCCCAGGCCGACGCCCACTATTGGACCGTAGAAGCGGCCATCGGGCTGGATCAACTCACCGGGTTTTTCCCCAAGACCAACAGTGTCTGGACCATCGGCCTGGAGCGGATTGTGCCGGGAGTAGGTATTTATACGTTTCCCGATGTCGGCAATCGTCCCTTGCAGCCTGGGGAGTTCGGCCTGTTGATTTTCCGCTAATCTTTCGGTAAGCTGATTCCGGCACGCTTCGGCGGAACGAAGACGATTGCTGCTCCCAGACCGTCTGGCAAGAGCGGGTAGGGCCTCTGCGATGCCGGCAAGGTGGAGGGGCGGGGGATATTCCCAAGGGGGTTACACCCAGCGGCGGAGTTGGGATTGGAGGCTTTCGTAGCTGATCGGAACCTGGGGGATCGGGAAGGGAAGCTCGAAAGCTTCCAGGGCCTGGTGGTGGGGGAGTTGGAGGTGCAGGAGTTCTTCGTAGAGGGCCTGGAGCCAATCAGGGGGTTCCCAGCCGACGCCCGAAGGTCGGTTGGCCAGTTTCTGAAGTTGCGATTTCAGCAGATCGAACTCGGCAACGTGTTTTTCCGCCTGGACAGCTTCCCATGCGAGCCGCAGCATCGCTTTGAGTCCGTTGATGACAAAGGGGCCTCGGAACTGCTCGGCCAGATGATCGCCGATGGTGGCCAGTCGCATGCCGTAGATCTCGCAGAGTTCTTCGAATCGGCGAAGATGTTCTTGGGCGAAGGGATCGGTTCGTTGAAGGATGATCTGTTGCCACCGGGCGGCTGCCTGCAATAACCCCCGGCGCACCAAGACCTCATGGATGGTGCAGACAGGGCGCAGATTCCATTCGATCCGCTGATGGGCGGCCCAAAGCCGAATAAAGTCCAATAGGCTATAGAGCATCTCTCCCCGATCTGACTGGGTGGTGGTGCTATTGTAGTCGATGTATTGGCTATAGTGTTCCAGGACCGTTTCCAGAATGATTTCCAGATAGCGGGCAGCCTGTTGACGCTCCTCCGGGCTGCGGAAGGTTTCCAGGAGGCGTCGTCGGCCATCCTCTTCGGTTTCTTCCAGCGACTGCAGATATCGGTCCACGCCTTGGAGGAGAATGGCCCGGAGATTGCCGTAGGTCATAAACTCCTGGGTAAACCAATCGGCGCCGAACTGCTGGATGAACTGCTGGATTTGGCGGAATAGGTCGGCATCGTTTAGCAATTCAGCCGGGGAAAGGTGAATGGCCTGGCTATGTTGGAACCATTGCTGCATCAAGGGGCGGCTCAGTTTTTCGATCATGGCAAACAGCCGGTGGTCTTTCTCCAACTCGCCGAAGATCGGAGGCATGGAATATTTCCATTTATCGGAGGAGTAGATGATCACGTCGATAATGGCTTCCACGGCGGTCAAGAAGAGGCGGTCGAATTCCGTGACTGCGCCGGGACCGGTCGGATGACGCTTTTCCAGTTCGGGCACCAGGGAAATCAGTTCTAGGCAGAGGTGGATCTGGCCAAGATGGGGCAGCAGCTTGCACAATTTTCGCAGGAGGGCGAGGATTTTCTGCGCCTTGAGAATTCGGGCCGGATGCCCACCTCCGGCAATCGGAACATACAACAGCGGTTCGGACAGCAAGGCCAGAGCCAGTTTATTCCAGCAGGTGGCGAGCCGATCGGTTTGTTGGCGGAAGGCGGCCCGGAGGAGCTGGACAGCGGCCAGTTCCCAGTCAGCCAGGTCGGCGGGCGGTTTGTGATCCGAAGCCGCCAACACGAACCACTGGGCCTCGGCCAATTCGACAGAGGCCGTCAGCAGTCGCTCTAACAGACTATCTTTAATCTCCCGCCGACGGTCGTATTCGGTCAGGGAATCCCAACTGGCCCGGGGGGGAGGAATCTCATAGTGAAACACTTCCCGGAGCAATTGGTGGAGGTTGGTTTGGAATCGGCTCAGCCAGTTCAACCAACCGGCCAAAATCTCTTCTTTTTCCGGCGCCTGCAGGGCCAAGCTCGCCGAAGCCGCGTACTTCCACAGCCAGGCCATCGTACTCCAAAAGGCCACGTGTTTCATCATCTGTTCGCCTTCGGCGGCCAGTTCAAAGTCGGTTTGCCCGGCCGACCACTCCAACATGCTGCCTTCAAAACCGTCCTGGCCGCTATCCCGATAGGTAACGCCTTCATAGGCGGCGGCAAACAGGTCTTGGGTTTCTGTCTCCGTCTGCCACGACTGGTCCCAGGTATCAGGTTCCTCCTGGGGGTGAGGATGTCGGCTTTCGGCCCGGCCCAACTGCCAGCGATACGGCTCTAGCAACGCCCCTGCATTGGCCTCCAAATAATCCAGAAACCGCCGGGATAAGTTCCACTGCTCCTGGGGCGACATCGGATCATCCTGCCAAAGTTGGTACATCCAGGTTAAAGCCAACAGATGGAAGGAATAGGGGCCTTCCTGCAAGGGGATTTGATCGGCCTGGCTGACCCAATGGACCAGCAAGGCCATGGCCGCCACCAAGTCCTTATGTTCCAAGAGGGTGTCCACGACCAGGGCATAGGCTTTGGCGGTGCGGAACTGGCCGACTCGATCTCGCCAAAAGGCGATATCGCCGGCGGCTGTGCCCGCTGCATACCAGGCCCGAAGGGCTTCGGAAACCAGTTGGGCCGATTGCCAGGCCTCTCGGCCAGAAAAACTCCGCACATCTGAAACTTCCGTGGTGGCGAACTGGTCCCACCAGTCGGCCAAACGGGCCAACCAATCCAAGGCAGCCGTTCGGATATCTTCCCGGCCGGTCGCTGCCGCTTCTTTGGCCAGCCGATCCCCTAGGTCAAACAATCGGCCCATCAGGCCGATGAGTTCGTCGGCCCGATAATCATGGATGCTGTTTTCCACTGCGGCAAACATGGGAAATTGGGCCGAAAAGCCGAGGATATTCCACGGATCGATCAGCGCACCGCACTGAATAGCCCGATGAAGCAGAGCTTCCACTTGGTCCAACACGGAGAGGGCTTGTTCTAGTTGAGCTCGGCGAATGGCCAGTAAGGCGGCAGTCAGATGACACTGAAGTTCACACTTCATCCGGGCAGCCAGTCCGGGAATAGCCTGGATATGCTGTCGAGCGCCGTCAAAATCGCCCAACGAGGCCAGGATTTGGGCCGCCCCCACATGTTGCAACTGCAAAGCCCGCTGCCGGGCCAATTGCTGATTTAAATGCTGCCTGGCGCCGGCAAAGGGTTGTTTGCGTTGCTGCGCCTCCCGCCGGAGCCGAGCCCCATGCGGCCCCTGCAAACGTTCCAGCCAGTCCTGGTAAAACCGATCCCGATACCCGGCAATTCGGGGCAACAGCGTCGTCAACGTAACCGAAGAATCATGACTGCTGGGCCGGCAGCCGGTCATGCCGGAACCCATCAGGATGGTGCCGGCCAACACGGCGGCGGCTTCCCAAAGATATTGCTCCCGTTGGCCGGGGGGGGCTTCGTCAATCCGACTGCAAATGGCCTCCAGCGTGGTATGCTGCACCACATACCGGCGGTATCGACCTTCCTGGTCCAGATGGTGCAAATCCCAAGTGCCGAATTGATAGTTCGGACGCCGGTTGACCGGATGGTCAAAATCATACGGCCGGGGATCCATAGCTAATTCGTCTAATATGTCCAGGTCCAACCCGGCTTCTTCCAAGATGCTCGTATCCGTCTGCCGAAGAATCTCCAGAGTCTTTTCCACCAAATCATGGTATTTGCCATAGGCCACCCCCGCCCCGGCAATATAAAGCGGAATGGGGCAGACCCATTCATGGGCATAGGGTTGCATCTGCTGGCCGGTCCGTAAAACCGCCACCGGACGATAGCCAATAAAATCATTCAGCCGGTTCAAAACCGCCGGAACAATCCGCTGAGTTTGGTTCCAAGGAGGTCCCTCGGCCAACACCGCCTCGCAGACCCGTGCAATAAAAAACGGTTGAAACAAGACTTCGTCTGACTGATGGAACAGCAAATCCTCATGCCAACGACGATAAGCAGGCAGGACCTCCTCGAAAACCATTTGGGCAACGGCGGCAGCTTGGCTGATGTCCTCAAAAGCCTCCCACCGCTTGGAGACCAGGGAGATCATCTTTTGAATCCATTCGCCCAGGCAGCGCCAGGTGGGTTTCCGCCCGGCAGAGGAAGGGGTGGTTTTCCGGCCTTTCCGGCTTTTGGAAGGAGTTGTTGGAGGGGGCTTGTCTGCGCCGAGAGTGTCCAGCCACTGGAAAAGCGCATCAAGGCTCCGGAAAAACTTCGGATCCCGGCTGCCCGAAGAGAAGTTTAAATACCCCACCACTTCCCGAAGGTTTTTCTGCAAGGGTGGAGAGAGCGTTTCTAAATCCAGATCCATGGAAAATATCCTTTTGGCCAGGAGACTCGGTCTCAGAAAAGTGCAAAATAGGTAAATTGAAGAAAATGGGCAATCAAAGAGGGCTTGTCCGTTTGCTGGTAGTTTCTATCTCTATTTGTTTTTTCTATAATGCCCATTTTTTCCAAACCATCTATTTTGCCCATTTTCTTTTGTCAACCTCTGTGGAAAGAGCACCATCTGCACAGCGGTCATTTCCAGCATAAACCACCACAACCCCACTCTAACAGCGCCAGATTCCCCCTACCGAGTCTCTCTCCCCTGGAGAAGACCATTTCCGTTCACTCTACCGGATTTCGTCCGATTAGGAAACCGGGAGCTGCCAGCCTAAACCGGCTGAAGAAGAAAGGCCATGGAAGGAGATAGAGGCGGTTTACTGCGGGCAGGTGCGGAGCCGATCCAGGATCAACTCTTGCGCCCGGCGACCTTCCGGCGATTCCCATTCCGAGCATAGAATTCCCAAATGAGAGAAATGAAAGATATGCACATCCTGGACGCCTTCCAGTCGGCCCCGCCGGATGGCAACCGCACCGTCGCCCCGGCCGTGGACCAGCTCGTCCAATTGGCTGATGACCTGCCAGAAGGATGTTGCGCCCGTCGCCTGCTGGGCACCCGGCAATTGGGCTGCCCATTTTTGCAGGGACTCTCGATCATCGGAGCCTAGATACGCCCGATCGCCTAACAGGATCGTATATCGGACCTTGGGGTTGCGCGGCCGGGAGTTAAGCCGTTGTAAAAACGCCGATCCTGGCCGAAGATCGGCCCACACAGCGGCCAGGCCGGTAAGATGCCCCTCCCCCTCGGCACGCCTCTTAGCAGAAGCAGCTTGGGCAGTAGAAGAAATAACTTGGCCAGCAGGGGATGCCGATGGACCACCCGCAGATGCCGATGGGCTAGCCGGTGATGCCGATGGGCCGGCAGGAAATGCGGGATAGGAAGATGTTGGCGGATCGGAACTCGGAACGAGCTTGGTCAGACCATTTTCCAAGGCCGAAGACCCTTCGACTGCCCAGGCGGTCGAATCGCTGTCCCTCCAAGGCAGCAGTTGCAAGAGCAGAGAGCCGTGGTTCGGCGGACAGAGCATGATCAATGCCCGCACATTGCCCGGATCCAACTCCGGATCTTCGATGACCGCCCGCCCGATTAATCCACCCAAAGAATAACTGACCAACGCCACCCGCCGCTGGGGTGCTTTCCGGCGGATATCCTGCAGGGCTTGGGCCAATCGGTAAGCCGTGTGTTGGATTGGTTCGTACGGAAATTCAAACCGGCCATAGGCAAACCCCTCTTTCCGGGCTAATCGAAGAATCTTTTCTATCGGGGTGCCGGTGGATCCTAGGCCCGGAAGGGAAATAACCAACGGTTTTTCTTTGGCCGCTTTTTCCCACCCGGGGTCTAAAAACAAAGAATAAGAAATCGCATGTAGGCCGTCGGCAGCTTGGGCCGAACCGGTTGCTTTGGGGGAAGGGTGGGCCTCTATCCATTCGCCGGCTAGGACCTGGCCAATGACCAGAAAAACCCATGCCCAAACCCAAAACAAAAGGCTCCCCCGACAAAAGGCAAGGCTCTGCCCGGCAGATGTGCCTTTCCACCGGAGATCCGACACGCTGCTGGCCTCCCGCCGACACAACGGAAAACTTTGCCCGTCCAATCGACTTGCCACTTCACCGCCTCCGACTCCTTACCAGAACGTATCCCCTGTTTAGTATAAAACTAAAAGATATTTCGTAACACGTTAGCCGAATGAAGCAACCTTCTCTCCTACGTAGAGGGGAGCCACTTTTGTGTCATTCCCACGCAATCGGGAATCCAGAAAGTATCCCTCAGTTCCCGATTGCCCACTAGGCCCACAGGAGCAGGCACAAAGCAGCCTGGACGGCTGCTTCCGCAGGAATGACACATCACCCCCTTCATTCGGCTAAAGTGTTACAGATATTCTTTTATTCTTTAGCACAGAACCCAGAAAGTTTCTTTTAACATAAAACCGTAACATTTTAGCCGAAGGAAACAACCCACCTCTCCCCTGGCCGTCGAGAGGGCGGCTTGGCCAGAGGCCAGGCCGGGTGAGAGGGATTTCAGCGGCCCAAGCAGCCTGGACTGCTGCTTAAGCAGGAATGAGACAGCGTCTCCTTGAATCGGCTAAAGTGTTACATAAAACCAAGACGCCCGCAGAAGCAAGGCTCCTACGGGCGTCTTTGGAAAGGGGGCAGGGAAAACATGGGAGGGAAATGCTCAGGTGGTTTTTTTAGGGCGTTCAGGCCCAACGAACGCCCCCCGCCCGCACTCTGAAAATACCATCCCACGGGATTGCCGCGACAGGGCCACAGGGCGTCCGGTCGGAGAATTTCGTTAATTTGACTGTATCCACCCGGCCAGCCCACCAACTATTATGGGGCTAAAAGTGGCTGAAACTCCACAGATTGGACAATCGCTCCTGGTGGATACAGTCAAGTTAATTAGAGTTTTGGAGAGAGTCGGCTACTTTTGACTAACCGTTTCGCCCGGGCTGAGGGAGGGAGTGGGCTGCTGGTGTTTTTCGGCCTGTTGTTTGGCTTTGGCCACCAGTTGCATGGCCGCCCGGATTTCGGCAGGCGAAAAATACGGGCAACGCACGCCGTTGGCAAATCGAAGCTGCTTGGAAGCCAATTCTTGAAAGCTCATCCCATTCTCCAAGTGCCAAGCGGCCACCTGGGCAATCCGTTGGCTGACTAGGCCGGAACCTAGAGCCTGCAAAACTTCTCGGAGCCCGGGCGTAGTGGAGAACTCTTCCAGAGGTTTGATTTCATAAGGCACTGCCGGGCGCGGATCGGGCTTGCCGTGTTCCAAGCAGACCACAGGAACTTTGAGCTGCGCAATCTTTTCTGGAGGGATATTCCACGGGCCCATTCCCGGCCCCATGCCTGGTCCCATATTACCGCCCCACATCCCAGGCATCCCGCCGCCCAAGGCTTGGGGAGTGCTAGTACTGGTGGTAGAACGAAGTCCACCGGCGTCCAATTGGGCCAGCACCGGCGTCGCCGCAAAGGCGTCCGGCAATTTTACCGTCAGCGGCTGGTCCGTTTTATTCTTAATCAGCACCGTAGCCTCTCGGGCATCCTTGGGAATGAATTTGACCTCGATTTGGCCGGCTCGCATGGCCTGGAACATCTCGACCGTCTGGGCGGAAGCCGTTGCCTGGTTTGGCGGCGAAGCCACCACCCAGTGGACCAACCCCAGCACCACAAAAGAAACTACTGTCCCTACAACCATCATTTGTCTGTACATAACCAGTTCCTCCCCACGGTAGGAATGCCCTGGACCGTCTGTTCCTTGCCAGCAGCAGCACGCTTCCATCCGCGTACTGGTTCGGGCCTTCTTCTTTTAGTGTAATCTCCCGCTGGAGGGATTCCAAGTAGGAAAAGGGCAATTTTTTGGATTTTTCGGGTTTTGTCCCGGCCAACGGCCTATGACCGGGAAGGAGTTCCGAAAACCACCCCCCTTGGGTGGGATATGATGTCAACAAAATGGCTTTTTCACCCCTTGAGCGTTATCTCTGAATCCCCAAAAGAGAAGTGTTTGGCGAACCCTGCCCCTTTCCGGATTTTCCCCAGTGCTATAGTTGACAGACTTCCCCGCCCGGAGTAAATTCACCCCTTTTAATTCGTTCGGGGGAATGCCCCTATTCTTTTTCTTTTGGTGGACCCGGAACTGTTCCGTCCAGAGGGCTTCTGCATGCGAAACCAGGCCAAGCTATGCCTAACCAAGATGGTAGATGCCGGGACAGAACCGGTGTACGTGTAACTGTATCGTCTTGACCTAAGTGATGCAGAAAGGACCTAGTACGATGAGCAAGAACATGCTTTCGCAGGTGGTTCGGGCGTTGCAGGCCCGATGGTGGATGGTGCTCTTAGGTTCGGCGGCGGTGTTAATTTGTATGGCCTGGGGCCAATGGGCGCCTACGGCAGAACCGCCCGGTTTCGCCGAGGCGTCGGCACC
>Ga0197142_1001330_pt1 | contig 22688 bp, 23 predicted proteins | sample GBS60_MetaG_FD_148614 | JGI IMG/M metagenome (GOLD analysis project Ga0197142, IMG submission 148614) | Sediment microbial communities from Great Boiling Springs, Gerlach, Nevada, United States - GBS 60_MetaG | ecosystem: Environmental > Aquatic > Thermal springs > Hot (42-90C) > Sediment... | reverse complement strand
GCGCCGGGGACGTTCGCGACGCGTGCGACCCGGCGGATCTCCCGAGGTGAGCGGCGAATCGAAATTTTCGGCCTACGACCGGATCGCGGGCACGGGCGCGCCCCGGTCGACGGTGCTCTTCGCGCTCGAGAGGTTCGCCGCCGAGGGTCGTGCGCCCGGCCTCGCGCTCGATCTCGGCTGCGGGATCGGTCGCGACGCGCTCACCCTGTTGGCGCGGGGTTGGCGCGTCGTGGGCCTCGACCAGCGGGTCGAAGCGCTCGCCACCTTGGCCGAACGCGCGGGTCCGCACGGGTCACGCCTTCTGCTCTGGGCGCAAAAGATCGAGGAAGCGCGCCTGCCGATCGCCGACTTCGTGATCGCGAGTTTTTCGCTGTTCCTCGTGCCGCCCGAGCGGTTCGCGACCGTTTGGGCGGAGATCCGGCGCGCGCTCCGCCCGGGCGGCCGGCTCGCCCTCCAGCTCCTCGGCCCCCGCGACGACTGGGCCTCGGGACCCGGCATCAGCGTGCATCGGGCGGAGGAGGTCGAGGCGCTCGTCACCGGCCTCGAGGTCGAATGGCGGCAGGAGGAGGAAAGCTTCGCCGTGACGCCGCGAGGAATCGGCAAACGTTGGCATCTCTGGCACCTCGTGGCGCGCAAGCCCCGACCGTCAGCCGCGTTTGGGCCGGAGTGAGGTCTTCGGCTCCTCGCCCGAGAGAAGGCGCGCGATGTTCGCCCGGTGTTGGACGACGACGATCAAGGCCAGAAGAACGTAGAGCTCGGCCGCCTGGACATCGCCCCAAAGATAGGCCGCGACCGGGACGACGAGGGCGGCCAGGATCGAACCCAAGGAAACGTAGCGCGTCACCGCGAAAGCGGCGGCGAAGACGAAGAGCGCCGGGACGACCACGAGCGGGGTGAGAGCCGAGATCACGCCGGCCGCGGTCGCCACGCCCTTGCCACCCTTGAAGCCGAGCCAGACCGGGAAGCAGTGGCCGATGACGGCCCCCGCCCCCGCGGCCACCGCCGTGTCGGGCCCGGTCCAGCTCCAAGCCGCCCAGACGGGCAGGAAGCCTTTGAGGAGATCGAGGAGCAAGGTGGCGGCGGCCAGCCCGCGCCGACCGGTGCGCAAGACGTTGGTCGCGCCGATGTTCCCGGAACCGATCGAGCGGACGTCACCCGCACCGGCGAGGCGGGTGAGGAGGAGCCCCCAGGGGACGGAGCCGAGCAGATAGCCGAGCAGGAACGCCGCGAAGAGCGGCAGCCAATAAATCCCGCCACCCAAGGGTTCGACCATCGCCACCCTCCCGCGCCCCGTGGCCAATCTACCGAGTCAGCGATCGTCCGGCAGCCGGTCGTTCCGGTCCGGTGGCTGGTCCAGCCAGTCGAGCAGGAGCCGGTGGGCGACGGCGATCACCACCGCACCGAAAAAGAGACCGATCGGGCCGAAAGCCAGGAGGCCACCCACCACCCCCAGGATGATGAGGAGCATGGGGAGGGGAGTGCCCTGGCTGATGAGATAAGGTCGCAGGACGTTGTCGATCAGGCTCACCGCCACGACCCACACCGCAAGGGCGATCGCCGCCGGGGTCGGGCCGTCGCGGAAGAACAGCCAGAGCGGAGCGGGCAGGGTCGCGATCAGGACCGGGAGATGGACCGTGCTGAAGGCGAAGACGAGGAGGGCCAAAAGGCCCGCCGCCGGCACGCCCGCCACCACGTAGCCGGCGAGCGCCAGGAGCGCCTGCACGATCGCCGTACCGACCACGCCGAGGGCCACGGCACGCACGGTGCCGCTCGCCAAGTCGACCAAGTGCTCGGCCTGCGCGCCGGCGACGCGGACGACGAAACGGCGGGCATAGTCGGCGCAGAGCTCGCCGTGGACGAGCAGGAGCCCGGTGAGCAGGACGGAGAGCAGGAGCTGGAGGGCCACGAGGCCGAGCCCGGCGCCGAACTCGAGCAGGCGAGGCGCGACATCTTTGAGGTAGGGGAGAATCTGGTCGACCGCCGCTTCGCGGTCGACCAGGAGGGTCGACCAGAAGCGCTCCACCCAGCCGCCGAGTACGGGCAGGGCGGCGAGCCAAGGGGGCGGGGCGGGGGTCGAAGCGCGGAGGAGTTCGTTGCCCAGCCGGACGAGCTCGTCGACTTGGCGGCCCACGTCGAGTGCCAGGCGGACGATCGGGACCACCATGACCGCGAGCAGGACCAGGATGACCAGCAGGGCTGCGAGGCCGCGGCGCCCGCCCAGGGCGAGGCGCAGCCGATCGAACAGCGGCCAGAGCGCCACGGCGAGCACGGTCGCCCAAATCAGGGCGCCCGCGAACGGCTGGACGATCGAGAACACGAGCCAGATCAGGAGGGCGAGGAGCGCGAGGCCGATCGACCGCTCGACGAGGCTCCGCCGCATGCCCTCTTCTCTCGCCCGGACGCGGTGCGATCCTAAGTGTCCCCCGAAGATCCGTCGATGTGGTCGACCCGGCTCGGGATCGAGCCGCGGACGTGGGCCGATCCGATCACTGCCGATCAGGTCCGATCGTCGGCGACGTACACCGTGCGTCCGTCGACGATCGTGCGGATCACTTTGCCGCGGAAGGTCCGCCCCTCGAACGGGGTGTTCTTGGCGAGCGAGAAGAGGCTCTTCTCGGTCACCGTCCAAGAGTCCTCGAGATCGAGCAGCACGAGATCGGCCGGGGCACCCTTGGCGAGCCGCCCCGCTTCCAGCCCGAGAATGCTCGCCGGGGTACTCGTGAGCCGACGCAGCAGGTCGCAAAGACCGATCCGACCGGAAAAGACGAGCTCGAGCGACGCGGACAAAAGTGTCTGCAGACCGATCACGCCGAAGGCGGCCTGGGCGAAGGGCTGGCGCTTGCTCTCCTGATCCTGCGGGCAGTGATCGGAGGCGATCGCGTCGATCGTGCCGTCCACCAAGCCCTCGACGACGGCCTCCCGGTCGGCTTCGCCGCGCAGCGGCGGAGAGACCTTGGCGAAGGTCCGGTAACCCTCGACCTCGCACTCGGTGAGCAACAAATGGTGAGGGGTCGTGTCACAGGTGACCGCGAGGCCCCGCGCTTTGGCGGCACGGATCGCGGCGACCGCCGCGGCGGTCGAGACGTGGGCGATGTGGAGCCGGCCCCCGGTGAGCTCCAAAAGCCTGAGGTCGCGCTCGATCATGATCACCTCGGCGGCGGCCGGAATGCCAACGAGGCCGAGCCGAGCGGCGACCGGCCCCTCGTTCATCACCCCGCCTCGAGCGAGGCTCGGCTCTTCCGGGTGTTGGACGATCAGCGCATCGAACATGCTCGCGTAGGCGAGCGCGCGGCGCATCACCTGCGCATCCGCCACCGCCCGGAAGCCGTCGCTGAACGCGACCGCGCCCGCCGTTTTCAAGAGTCCGAGTTCGGCGAGCTCGCGACCTTCGAGGCGGCGGGTCAGGGCGGCTTGCGGGTAGACTTTGGCGAGCTTGGCTTGCCGGGCACGGCGCGCCACGAACTCGACCATCGCCGGGTCGTCGATCGGCGGGTCGGTATCGGGCAAAAGCGCGAGCGAGGTGACGCCCCCGGCGACCGCGGCGAGACAGCCGCTCTCGAACCGCTCTTTGTGCTCCGCGCCCGGTTCACCGAACCCCGCGCGCAGATCCACGAGTCCGGGCAAGAGGCAGCGCCCGCGGGCTTCGACCAGTTCCGTGCCGGGCGGCGCCAGGGCCCGGGTGACGTGCGGACCGAACTCGACGATGCGGCCGTCGACCGCGAGCAGCCCACCGCGGCAATCGAGTCCGCTCGCCGGATCGAGCAGCCGGGCATCGAACACGAGAACGGGTCGGCTCATGGGCGACGCCTATGCGCCGCCTTCGCCGCCCCGACAAGCGCCGGCAGGCCGCGCCGCCGGCCGAGTCGTTCTCACGCGGCGCGACGCTCGCGTGCCCGCGCCTCGGCTCCCTCGGCGGGTCCGGCTGCCGTTGCGACGGTCCGCGCCGTTTCACCACGCAAGGTCTCGAGGCTCGACCACATCTCCTTCGCGAACGCTTCGAACTCGCGCCGATAGTCGTCGAAAGCACGGCGCAGCCATTCCCCCTGCGCCTCGACGAGCGCGCTCAGGTCACGGCACGCTGCGAGCTTGCGACCGTGCTCGAGATCGGCTTCGAGACGTTCGCCCATGAAACCGATCATGCGCGCGCCACAGCGACCGGCGGCCTCGACCCAAACGCGGTTGGCGCGCACCCAGGCGTCGAAAAACGATGCGCCGACGAACGGCCAGGCGCCGGCTTCACCCGCGCGTGACGACTCCGTCATCTCGTCCTCCCCTGTGCCGGGAGAATCCCCCTGACTCCCCCGATCCTCCCTAACCCGAGGTGGTCGCCCGCGCAACCGAGAATAATTCCTTTCTTCACGACGAACGCGCGACAGTAGTGTGACTGCCCGGCCTCAGCCCGGCGCGCGCAGTCGCCGGGTGAGCGCGTCGAGGACGGCCATGCGGACCGCCACTCCCATCTCCACCTGATCGAGGATGGCGCTGCGATTGATGTCGTCGGCCACCGGACCGTCGATCTCGACGCCGCGATTCATCGGCCCCGGGTGCATGATCATCGCATCGGGCTTGGCCGACTCGAGCTTCGCGTGCGTGAGGCCGAAGAAGTGGAAATATTCCCGGACCGAGGGGACGAGACTGCCCTGCATCCGCTCGCTCTGCAGACGCAGCATCATGACGACGTCGGCACCCTCGAGGCCGCGCCGCATGTCGGTCACGGCCTCCACACCCCAACTCTCGACCGCCGGCGGCAAGAGCGTCGGGGGGGCCACGACACGGACCTTCGCCCCCATGGTGCGCAGCAAGAGGATGTTCGAACGCGCCACGCGCGAATGCAGGATGTCGCCGCAGATCGCCACGGTGAGACCCGCGATCCGGCCCTTGCGGCGGCGGATCGTCAGGGCGTCGAGCAGCGCTTGGGTCGGATGTTCGTGCGCGCCGTCGCCGGCGTTGACGACCGCGCAGCGGACGTGGCGGGCGAGGAGAGCGACGGCGCCGCTTTCCGGGTGGCGGACGACGAGCAGATCGGGGTGCATGGCGTTCAACGTCATGGCCGTGTCGATCAGGGTCTCGCCCTTGACGATCGACGAGCGGGCCACCGCCATGTTGACGACGTCCGCCCCGAGCCGCTTGCCCGCGAGCTCGAAGCTCGTCTGGGTACGGGTGGAGGGCTCGAAGAACAGGTTGATCAGGGTGCGGCCGCGTAGGAGCTGGAGCTTCTTCTCGCTGCGGCGGTTGAGCTCGACGAACCCGTCCGCGAGGTCGAGGAGATGTTCGATCTCCGCGGCCTCGAGACCCTCGATACCCAGCAGGTGCTGCCGCGCGAAGACGGGCTCGTTGGCGAGCGCCATGGTGGGTGGGATCATGCGCGAGCCGGTCGGCGGCGGCAAGTGGCACCCACCGCCGGTCCGCGTCCCCGCCAGGGATCAGCGGGTCGGGACCGGTCGCTCCCCGCGATAGTCGTAGAAGCCGCGCTTGACCTTCCGACCGAGCCAGCCCGCCTCGACATATTTCACGAGCAGCGGGCAGGGCCGGTACTTGGTATCGGCCAGCCCGTCGTGCAGCACCTGCATGATCGCGAGGCAAGTATCGAGGCCGATGAAGTCGGCGAGCTCCAGCGGTCCCATGGGATGATTGGCGCCGAGCTTCATCGCCGTATCGATGCTCTCGACCGTGCCTACACCCTCGTAGAGCGTGTAGCAGGCCTCGTTGATCATCGGCAGCAAGATGCGGTTGACGATGAAGGCCGGGAAGTCCTCGGCCGTGACGGTCGTTTTGCCGAGCCGCTCGCAGAATGTCTTGGCTGCCTGGTAGGTGTCCTCCTCGGTGGCGATGCCCCGGATCAGCTCCACGAGCTTCATCACCGGCACGGGGTTCATGAAATGCATGCCGATGAAGCGCTCGGGTCGGTCGGTGACCGCCGCGAGCCGGGTGATCGAGATCGACGAGGTGTTGGTCGCGATGAGCGCCGCCGGCGACAGATGCGGGACCAGTTGCTTGAAGATCTCGCGTTTGACCTCTTCGTTTTCGACGGCAGCCTCGATCACCAAGTCGCAATCGGCGAAGTCGGCGTAGCCGGCAGCCGTGTGGATCCGCGCGAGCGCCTCGGCCTTCTGCGCCTCGCTCATCACACCCTTGGCGACTTGGCGGGCGAGCCGCGCTTCGATCGCCGCGCGCGCCCGCTCGATGGCCTCGGGGTCGATGTCGAGCAGCCGGACCTCGAGCCCGGCCACGGCCACCACCTGGACGATGCCGCTGCCCATTTGGCCGGCACCGATCACACCCACCCGGCGGATCTCGGGAATCGGCGGGTAGGCTTTCGGCTGGTAGGGGGCCGGCGCCATCGCTGCTCTCCGCTCGCCTCAGCCGCGCAGCCGGCGCAGCTCGGCGGTCAGTTCGGGAACGATCTTGAAAAGGTCCCCTACGAGCCCGTAGTCGGCGACTTGAAAGATGGGCGCTTCCTCGTCCTTGTTGATCGCGACGATGACCTTGCTGTCCTTCATGCCCGCCAAGTGCTGGATCGCACCCGAGATGCCGACCGCGATGTAAAGCTCGGGCGCCACGATCTTGCCGGTCTGACCGACTTGATAGTCGTTCGGCACGAACCCGGCGTCGACCGCGGCGCGCGAGGCGCCGACCGCCGCGCCCAGCACGTCGGCGAGTTCCTCGATCAACTTGAAGTTTTCGCCGGAGCCGAGGCCGCGGCCGCCCGAAACGACGATCCGCGCCGAGGTGAGCTCGGGCCGCTCGCGCTTGGCCACCTCCCGACCGAGGAAGGTCGAAAGGCCGGTGGGCTCGACCGCCGCCACCGTGGCGATCTGCGCTTTCGCGTTCCCCGAGCCCGCCGCGGGGAAGGCGGTCGTGCGCACGGTGAGCACGCGCCGCGCATCTCGGCTCCTGACGGTGGCGAGCGCGTTCCCGGCGTAGATGTACCGCTTGAAGGTGTCCGGGCCGAGGATCTCGACGACGTCGCTCACCTGGGCCACGTCGATTAGCGCAGCGACCCGGGGCATCACGTTCTTGCCGAAGGTGGTCGACGGCGCCAACAGGTGATCGTAGTCCCCGGCGATCGAGACGAGGAGTGCCGCCAGATCTTCCGCGAGCGGATGCTCGTAGGCCGGATGTTCGACACGCAGCACCTTGTCGACGCCCGCGAGCGCGGCCGCTGCCTCGGCCACCGAGGCGCACTCGTGACCGGCCACCAAGACGTGAACGGGCCCGGGCAAGCGACCCGCCGCGGCAACCGTGTGCAGCGTCGACTTGTCGAGTCCGCGATTGTCGTGCTGGGCGAGAACGAGGACGCTCATCTCAGATCACCCCCGCCTCGGTCTTGAGCTTGGCCACGAGTTCTTGCACCGAGGCGAGCTTGACCCCGGCCTTGCGCTTCGGCGGCTCTTCGACGCGCACATATTCGAGCCGCGGGGTCGGATCGACGCCGAGCGCTTCGGGAGTGAGCGTGTCCAGCGGCTTTTTCTTGGCCTTCATGATGTTGGGGAGGGAGGCGTAGCGCGGCTCGTTGAGCCGCAGATCGACGCTGATCACCGCCGGCAGACGCACCCGGATCGTCTCGATCCCCTCGTCGACCTCGCGCGCAACCCTCGCCGTACCGTCGGCGATCTCGATCTTGGAAGCGAAGGTGGCCTGCGGCCAGCCCAAGAGCCCGGCCAGCATCTGCGCCGTCTGATTCGAATCGTCGTCGATCGCCTGCTTGCCCATGAGCACGAGGCCCGGCTGCTCGCGCTCGACGATCGCCTTCAAGAGCTTGGCCACCGCCAGGGGCTGCAGCTCGACCGTCGTTTCGACGAGGATCGCCCGGTCGGCGCCCATGGCGAGCGCGGTACGCAAGGTTTCCTGGCACTTGGTGTCGCCCATCGAGACCGCGACGACCTCGCTCGCGATCCCGCGCTCCTTGAGACGGATCGCTTCTTCCGTGGCGATCTCGTCGAACGGGTTCATCGACATCTTGAGGCCGGCGATGTCGACCCCGCTCTGGTCGGTCTTGATCCGGATTTTGACGTTGTAATCGACGACCCGCTTGACGGGCACGAGCACCCGCATCGCCGCTTCCTTTCGATCGCCGCCCGAAGGGCGCGCGCCTTGGCCCGCCAGGCATTATTGCAGCGCACAACGAAGGCTAGGGCGCCACCCGAGCCTTGTCAACGATCGCCAACACTTCCTGTTCTGAGCCGCGGCGAAGCGCGCCGCGGCGACGCGGGGAGCCGACGTCCGGTCAGCGATGGGCGCCGGGTACCCAAAGAACGTCGCGCGCGCCCTTGTCGTTGAGGTAGCGGGCCAGCACGAAGAGATGGTCGGAGAGCCGATTGAGATAGCGGATCGCCGCGGGATTGACGGCTTCGGTCTCGGCCAGGGCCACCACGAGCCGCTCGGCCCGGCGGACGACCGTGCGCGCCAGGTGGAGGAAAGCCGACGCGGGGGTGCCGCCCGGCAGCACGAAAGAGCGAAGGGGCGCGAGCTCCGCGTTCATCGTGTCGATCTCGCGCTCGAGGCGCGCCACCTGGCTGTCGATCACCCGCAGCCGACCGTCGTCGACGTCCGCACCCGGTCGGCAGAGATCCGCGCCGAGGTCGAAGAGATCGTTCTGGATGCGGGCGAGCATGGCATCCGCCTCGCCCGTGGTGTGCAGCCGGGCGAGACCGATCGTGGCGTTCGCTTCGTCCACCGTCCCGTACGCCTCGACCCGGGGACTGTGCTTGGCGACGCGGGTCCCGTCGCCGAGCGAGGTGCGCCCTTCGTCGCCGCCGCGCGTGTAGATCCGCGAGAGCGTGACCACCGACCGACTCCGACCGCGGGCCGCGCCGCCGTCAACCGCGGGCGGCGAGCAATAGCCAAAGGATCACGACGGCGACGAGCTGGAGCCCGACGCGCGCCCGCATGAGCTTGTTGCCCCAACGCTCGTTGAAGCGCCCTCCCAAAGCGAAGCCCGTCACGCCGACCAGCAACACGGTCGCGGTCGCCGCCATGAACAAGAGCAGGAGCACGAGAAGCACGTTGTGCATGGTCGGCAAGCTAGTCCGAAGACCCGGCGATGGCCAGTGGGGCACCCCGTCGCGCCCACGAGGCGTCCCCGTTCGCGCATCGTGGCCTTGCCACGAGCGGCCCCGTTGCACTACCCGAAGTTGCAAGCGTCCGGATCGGCGTTGGACCCATGCACGTTTCCCGCGAGCCGCGCTGGCCCCAATCGTTCCTGTTCGGACTGTTGATCCTGCTCCTGGCCTGGGCCCCCTTGCCGCTCGCCAGCAACCGGCCCTGGTCCTGGGCGCTTCTGTCGCTCGGGGTCGGCCTGCTCGTGCTCGGCTGGGCGAGCGCGAACCTCGCGTTTCCGGAGCGCCTGCGGGTCCCCTTGCCGGTGGGGCTCGCCGCGCTTTGCGGTTTTCTCGTCCTCGTTTGGATCTGGATCCAGGTGCGCCCCGATTTCGCGGGCCTCCACCCGCTGCTCGAGGCCCACCCGGTTTGGACCACGGCACGCGAGGCGGGCTTGACGGTAGAACCGGTGATCGCGGTCGACCCCTGGAACGCGCGGGACGCAGCGATGCGCCTGCTCGCCTATTTCGGTGTGTTTTGGCTCGGCTTTTCCCTCTGCCAACAGGCGCGCCGCGCCCGCCGGCTGTTCCTCGCGATCGTCGTGATCGGAACGATCTATGCGCTCTACGGTCTCGTCCTCCATTTCGCCGGGCTCGGCTGGCTGCCGGGCGAGGCCAAGACCTGGTACGTGGGTGACGTCACGGCGACCTTCGTCAACCGCAACCACTTCGCGACTTTCGCGAATTTGGCACTCTTGGCGGCGCTCGGGCTTCTCCTCGAGACGGTGCTCGCTGCCCGAGGTGTGGCCGATTTGCGACGTCGTGCGGCCGAGCTCCTGAGCCGCCTCCTCGGTCGCCGGAGCCCGCTGCTCGCGGCGAGCTTCGTCCTGGCAACGGCGATGCTCTTGACCCATTCGCGCGGCGGTCTTTTGAGCGGCCTTGCGGGTGTGGCCACCCTCGTCTTGCTCCTCCTCGCCGCCACCCGGCCGGGTTGGCGTACCGTCCTCGGGAGCGTGATCCTCGCGGTGGGCCTCGGCGCCGGCCTGGTCGCCTGGAGCGGCGCGACCACGCTCGAGCGGCTCGATGCGATCGCGGGCGACACCGATTTGCAGTCGGGTACGCGGTTCGCGGCCTACGAGCTCGCGCTCCGCGCCGTTGCCGACCGACCCTGGACCGGGCACGGCTACGGCGGCTTCGAACAGGTCTTCCACGCCTACCGGGACGAGCGCTTCGGCGCCGTGTTCGACCGCTTGCACAACACCCCGCTCGAGCACGCGGTCGAACTCGGCATTCCGGCGACGGTCCTGCTCTATCTCGGACCGCTCCTCGTCACGGGGCTCTGCCTGCGCGGCGTGTTCGTGCGAAAGCGCGATCAGGTCTACCCGCTCGTCGCGACCGCGGCGACGGTTTGCGTGGCGCTGCACGCCCTGGTCGACTTTTCCCTGCAGATCCCGGCGGTCGCCGTGACCTACGCCGCGATCCTCGGAGCCGGAGCGGCCCAAGCCGTTCCGAGCACGTCTCGCCGACGGACCGCGGCCCCGGCCGGCGAGCCTTCTCCGGCACCCGCCCGATCGGCGTCAGTTGCCGTCTGCGAGCAGCTCCGGGGGTAACGGCAGCGGCAAGACGGGAACCCCGTCCTCCCGACGACGGAAGAGGCCGCGGAACTGCGGGTGCTCGACCGCCTCGGCGAGCGAGCGAACGACCGTGCAACAAACGTCGAGGCCCTCGAACGCGGCCTCCCACTCGGCTGCGGTCCGCCGAGCGATCCGTGCCGCGACCGCGCGCCGGGTGCCTTCCGGGTCGATCCGGTCGTCGCGCGACGCGGGCGGCAGATCGATCGCCTCGCAGAATTGCTGCCAGAAGCGCTCCTCGAGCGGCGCCACGGCCAAGAGCCGGTCGTCGGCGGTGCGGTAGACGGCGTAGCGGGGGGAGCCGCCGTCGGTGAGCCCGCTCCCGGGCGCGGGCCAGCCCGATCCGCCGAGCCCCTGGGCGAGCGCCCAGGGGACGAGGGTGAAGAGATTGGCGGCCATGGCGATGTCGAGGTGCCGGCCACGACCGGTCCGCTGCCGCTCCTGCAGCGCCAGGAGGATCGCCATGACCGCAGGATAAGCCCCGCCCGCGATGTCGGCGAGGAGCACGGGGGGCAGGGCCGGCAAACCTTCGGCGGTCGTTTGGGCGAGCGCGAGCAGGCCCGCTGCTGCCAAATAGTCGAGATCGTGGCCGGCGGTACGAGCGAGCGGGCCCTCTCGGCCGTAGCCGGTGATCGAACAGATAATGAGCGAGGGATGGCGCTCCAGGAGCCGCGAGGGATCGAGTCCCAGCCGGGCCATCACCCCGGGCCGGAACTGCTCGACCAGCACGTCGGCCCGGGCGAGGTGACCGAACAATTGCTCCCGGTCCGCCGGGTCCTTCAGATCGAGTTCGAGGATCTCCTTGCCGGCGTTCAACATTTCGTAGACCAAAGAGCGCCCGTCGCGCAGCGGCGGCATCCGCCGCATGTCCTCCCCGCCCGGTCGTTCGACCTTGATCACGCGGGCGCCGGCCGCTGCCAGGATCCGCGTGGCGAGCGGGCCGGGCAAAAGGGTCGAGAGATCGACCACCGTGATCCCGGCGAGCGGCCCCATCAGGCCCGCGCCCCGAGCCCGCGGGCGATCAGAATCTTCTGCACGTCCGAGGTCCCCTCGTAGATCTGGCAGACCCGCACGTCCCGCCAGATCCGGGCCACCGGATAGTCCTCGAGATAGCCGTAGCCACCGAGCGTCTGGATCGCCGCCGAGCAGACCGCCTCGGCGGTTTCGGAGGCGAAGAGCTTGGCCATGCACGCCGCCTGCAGCGCCGACTCGCCGGCATCCAAAAGGCGCGCCGCGTGCAGCGTCAACTGGCGGGCGGCCTCGAGCCGGGTGGCCGCCTCGGCCAGGCGGAAGCCGACCGCTTGATGATCGATGATCGGCCGACCGAAGGCTCGCCGTTCGCGGGCATACGCGATCGCGTGGTCGAGTGCGGCTTCGGCCATCCCCACGCTCTGAGCGGCGATCCCCACCCGCCCGGTCTCCAGCGCCGAGAGCGCGATCCGATAACCCTCACCTTCCGCGCCGAGGAGCGCGTCCTCCTCGAGCTCCAGGCTTTCGAACGCGAGCGCACAGGTGTCGGACGCTTTCTGCCCGATCTTCTCTTCGATTTTCAGGACCTTGTAGCCGGGACGGTCGGTCGGGACGAGAAACGCCGAAATGCCCCGCTTGCCCGCAGTGGGATCGGTGACGGCGAAGACGACGCACAGGCCGGCGATGCTGCCGCTCGTGACGAATTGCTTGCTGCCGTCGAGCACCCAGCCTCGACCTTTGCGGACGGCGCGGGTGCGCAGGTTCGCGGCGTCCGAGCCGGCTTGCGGTTCGGTGAGGGCGAACGCGCCGATCATTTCCCCTCGGGCGAGCGGTACGAGCCAGCGCCGCTTCTGTGCCTCCGTGCCGAACCGGCACAAGAGCGCGTTGACGGGCGCGTTCTGCACGCTCACGATGGTGGACGTGGAACCATCGCCCCAGGCGATCGCCATGAGCGCGAGGGCGTAGCTCACGTGGTCGGCACCCGCTCCGCCCCATTCGGGCGGGGTGGTCATCCCGAGGAAACCGAGCGTCCCCAACTCGCGCAGCACCTCGGCGGGTATCCGCCCCTGCTTCTCCCACAGGGCGGCGTTGGGCGCGAGCCGTTCGCGGGCGAACGTCCTGGCGGTCTCGACGACGAGACGTTGCTCCTCGCTGACCACGCGGTGATCCTCCGGCGCCGGGCGGCCTTCCTTGGCACAGGGCCCGGGCCTCGGCAAGCTCGGGGGCGCTCTGGCCGCCCGCCCGGTCCGGCTGCTATGGACGGGCAACCAGCCCGGGAGGAGAGACGCCCATGCGCCTGTACACGAGCCCGGCTTCGCCCTTCGGCCGGAAAGTCGCCGTGGTCCTGCACGAGACCGGCCTTTGGCCGAAGGTCGAACGACGCGACGTGAGCTTGACCCCGCTCGCTCCGGACGCCGCGGTCTGCGCCGCCAACCCGCTCGGCAAAATCCCTTGCCTCGAGCTCGACGACGGCAGCGCGCTCTACGATTCCCGCGTGATCTGCGAATATCTGGACGGCCTGCACGACGGGCCGAAGCTCTTTCCCCCGAGCGGGCCGGCACGGTTCGAAACCTTGCGTCTGCAAGCTTTGGCCGACGGCATGCTCGATACCGCGGTGGGTTTGCGGTACGAGACGTTCCTCCGCCCCGAAGCCCTGCGCTGGGGGGACTGGATCGCCGCCCAGAAAGCGAAGATCACGCGGTCCCTCGACCGGCTCGAGTCCGAGTGCGAGGGCTTCGCCGAGCGGGTCGACATCGGCACGCTCGCGATCGCCTGCGCGCTCGGTTATCTCGACTTCCGCTTCGCCGAGGACGGATGGCGCGAGGGACGGCCGAAGCTCGCGGCCTGGTACGAAGAGATCGCCCGGCGACCGTCGCTCGTCGCGACGCGGCCGAGCTGAACGACGTGGCCAGCGGTCCGACCATTCCCGATTACCCCGCGATCGCCATGGTCGTGGATGCCTACCGGACGACGCTCGCCGACCGCGTCGCCGTCCTCCGCGCGGGCGGACTTTGGGTCCTCGCGAGCCTTCTCGGCGAGCTCCTGTCGGTCCTGGGCGCGCCCGGCACCCGGACGGAGGGACCCGCGAACGGTGGCCCCGACGTGCTGGCGCTGCCGTTCCTCCTGATCGGCTGGATCGGCCTCGGCGCCCTCACGGTCCACCGGATCCGCACGCTCCTCCTGGGCGATCCACCGCCCGCGCTCGTGGCACCGCTCGATCGGCACGTCGCCCGCTACCTCTTGGCCGAACTCGTCATCGGCGCACTGGCCGTCCTGCCGAGCTTCGCCGCGCTCGCGCTCCTCGCACCGATCGGCGGCGTGGCACTCGCGTTGGCCGCGGGCACCGTGGCGGCGATCTTCGTGTTCACCCGCCTCCATCTGGCCCTTCCCGCGGCGGCCCTCGGTGAGGTCGGGATCGCGATCGAGCGCTCCTGGCGGGCGACCGCTCCGGTCTGGCCCAAGGCCGCGTTCGGCCTGATCGCGTCGAGCGCGCCGCTCGCGATGATCGCGGGTTCGCTCGGGGCCGCGATCGCCGCGGCCGGCGCCCCGCTGAGTGGTAGCACGATCGCCACGGTCGCCACCTTCGCCCAAGCGGCGGTGCTCGGCACGTTCCTCGCCGCGAGCTGGCGCCGCCTCGTCGACGCGCCGCCCGAGGTCACCTGATACCGCCGGACCCGATCAACGCAGCAGGTCGCCGCCGGACTTTCCGACGATCGCCAAGAACTCCCGCCGCGTTTCGGGATTGGTCTTGAACTCGCCCAAAAGCCGGCTCGTGACCATGAGCGAGCCCGGCTTGTGGATGCCGCGGGTCGTCATGCAGTGGTGGGTCGCTTCGATGACCACCCCCACCCCCCGCGGCTGCAGGACCTCTTGGATGGTGTCGGCGATCTGGGCGGTCATCCGCTCCTGGATCTGCAGCCGCTTCGCGAAAGCTTCCACGAGGCGGGCGAGCTTCGAGATGCCCACGACGCGGCGGACCGGCAGATAAGCGACGTGCGCCCGGCCGATGATCGGCGCCATGTGGTGCTCGCAATGGCTCTCGAAGGAGATGTCCTTCAAGACCACCATCTCGTCGTAGCCCTCGACCTCCTCGAACGTCTTGCGGAGGATGTCCGCCGGGTCGACGAGATAGCCTTTGAAGTGCTCTTGGAAGGCCTTGACCACCCGGTGCGGCGTCTCTCGCAGGCCTTCGCGGTCGGGGTCCTCGCCGATCCAGCGCAGGAGCGTGCGGACCGCGGCCTCCGCCTCCTCGCGCGAGGGTCGCGGGCGGGGTTGGGCGCGGTCCGTGGCCCGCGCGGCGAGCCGGTCGAACAAGATCGGGGACGGGGTCACGGCGCTCCTCCGCTGGCGGTGTGTCATGTCGACGTCCTTTTACGCGGGGGCGCCGCGTTCGGCTCACCCCCGGGCGACGATCCGGGCCCGATCGGCGACCGACGCGATATCGGCGAACTGCTCGGCCTCGACGACGAGTTCGCGGGCAAGGGCGAGGTTGCGCCGCTCGCAGGCCGCCCGGCGGTCCGGGTCCGGGATCGTCTCCATGTCGGCATTGTGGGCGAGGCCGAGGGTGCGACGGATCATCGAGGTGCCGGCGTAGCCCAGGCTGTCGGTGAAGATCCGCCGCAGGAAGTTGCGGCGCGCCGCTTCGAGCGCCCGCTCGCCGTCGGGTCCGGTGAAATGCGCCCTCGGAAAGGCATCGCCTTCGGGCCACCTCCGCCAGAGCTCGAGGAAGCGACGCTCGAACCCGTTCCACACCTCTTGGACCGTAGCGAGGATCCATTCCTGGTAGTCGGCCCGCTCGCCCGGCCGAGTTTCGTGGCCGGGCTGGCTCGCATAGCTCATGAGGAGGTTGCCCAAAAGCTTGCCGACGTCGAACCCGATCGGCCCGAAGAACGCGAACTCGGGGTCGATCACCCGGGTGTCGTCCGGCGTGACCATGATCGAGCCCGTGTGCAGATCGCCGTGGATCAGCGCCTGGGCTTCGGAAAGGAATTTGAGCTTCAACCAGGCCACCGCCCGTTTCAACGGCAGATCTTCGCGGATCGCGCGCGCCGCGTCGTCGAGCTGGGGGCTCGTCCAGCGGTTGCGCTCGTGCTCCATGTACGGGTCGGTGAAAATCAGATCTTCGGTGATCTTGCAGAGCTCGACATTCGGGGCGAACAACTCCAGCAGCTTCTTCTTCTCGGCCGCTTTCGTGCCGAGATCGCTCGTGAAGTAGAGCGTTCGGGCGAGGAACTCGGCGATCTGCTCGGAAAAACGGGGGTAGACGGTCGCCGCGATCATGCCCTTGCGCATGATGACGTGCGGCGCCAGCCGTTCCATCACGATGGCGTAGAGCTGCTCGTCGAAATGCAGCGGCTCGGGCACGCGCTCCGGGACGAGCCGGTGCTGGATGCGGAGAGCTTCCCACTCGAAGCGAGCCCGCTCGAGGCCCAAGGGCCAGCTCTCGCCCACGAGTCGCACGTAAGGGAGAGCCTGCTTCACGCAGACCGAGCCCTCGGGTCCCTCGACCAGAAAAACGAGGTTGAGATTACCGTCCCCGACCTCCCGAACCCGCCAGGCACCGGGACCACCGCCGAGCCGGTCGCGGATCGCGGGCAATTCGGCCAGGAACACCGTGACCGTGTGTTCGCTCAGCGCCCGATAGCCTTCCGGTGTCGCGATCGCCACGCCTGCCTCCCGCCGCGCCGCCGATGACCGGGGCACTGCATGCCACAGCGCCCACGCCCGGCGAAAGGGCTGGACATCGAGGCGGTGCTCATGGTCCTGGGCTTGGGCCGCATCGGAAGCCCTCGGAACCATGCCGCGTCGCTTCGCTGTCCTCGCCCTGCTCTCCCTGGCGCTTCTCCTCCTGGGCGCACCGCTCCGTGCCCAGCCGAGCGAGGAGGCCGATCGGGCCTATCGGCGCGGCGTCTCCCTGCTCGAGGCCGGCAAGCTCGAGGAGGCGGCACGCGAGTTCGAAAAGGTCCTGGAACACGCCGAACGGGCGTTCGGACCCGACGATCCGCGGCTCGCCGTCGATCTCAACAATCTGGGCGAAGTTTACCGACGCATGGGCCGGCTCGACCGCGCGAGCGACCTGTTGCACCGGGCGATCCGGCTCGACGAAGCGGCCGGCGGGCGTGGGCCCGCGCTGGCGACGAGCCTCAACAATCTCGGACTCGTCCGACATGCGGAGGGTCGGCTCGGGGCCGCAGCCGATCTCTACCGCCGGGCGCTCTCTCTCCTCGAGAACTCGCTCGGCCCCGACCATCCCGACACCGCCCGCGTCCTCAACAATTTGGCTCAGGTCGAGCTGGAGCGCGGCGATACCCGGTCCGCGCTCGCCCTGCAGGAGCGTGCCGTCCGGATCGCGCGCGACAGCCTGGGCGCGAACCACGCTACCACGCTCGCGATCGAAGCGGCCCTCCGACGGACCCGGGGGGCGGCCGGGTCGACCGCGGCCACGGCGCCGCCACCGCCCGGCCCGTCGACGACCACACCGGCCCCGTCTCCCGGGACGGGAAGCCCCGCTCGGCTCCGCGCGCCCACCCCGCCTCCTCGCGATCGACCCACCGCCGAGCCGAGCGCGCGCCCGGCTCCGGTCGGCCCCGACGCCACCCGGTCGACAGCCGCGGGTGCAGCCGTTTCGGCGTCGGGCGGCGGGGGCGTGCGATTGCACCTCGGCTCGATCGGCGACCCCTCCCGGCTCGAGGCGGAATGGCGGCGGCTCAGGGGTCGCCATCCGAGCCTCGCCGGTCTGCGTCTGCTGCCCGCCGAGCGGGTCGAGATCGCCGGCCGCGGGACGTTCTGGCGGGTGCTCGCGGGGCCGGTCGCTTCCCGTGAGGCCGGAGCCAGGATCTGCGCCGAAATCTCGGGCAAAGGTGATCCTTGCGCCGTGCTCGGGCGGTGAGGTGCGGCCCCGAGGCGGACGATCCGCTCCCGCTCGTCGAGGCGGGGCTCCGCACGGCCTGTGCCCAAGTCGGCACGGTCGAAGACTTGGGCGCCTTCGAGCTTTTCGAGATTCCGCGCGAACACCCGTTCCTGCGCTCGACCGCCCTGCCGAAGGCCGATCCGCCGGACTGGCAGGCGGCGCTCGAGGAGCTCGTTCGGGCCGCCGTCGCACGCGCCCTCGTGCCGCGGATCGAACTTTTGGTCGAACGTCGCCGCGGGCTGCGCGCCGCGCTCGCCCGAGCGGGATGGCTCAAGACCTTGTCCGTACCGGTCCTCGTGATCCGCCCGACGGCCGAATCCCGAGCCGGCGGGAGCGCCTTGCGGCTGGGGCGCGAAACTGCCGAAGACCTCTCGGACGCGACCTTGGCCGCTCAACACGTGATCTCGGGTGCCTCGCCACCGAGCCCCGCCGAGTGCGCTTACTTTCGACACTGTCTGAGCGAGGGCGGTGTTCGAACCTGGGTTCGCCTCGACGAGACGGGACGACCGATCGCTGCCGTCTCCCTCCTGGGCGGGCCGCCCGCCGTCGAACTCGCCGGGCTTTGGACCGCACCCGAGCGCCGGCGCGAGGGCCTCGCTCGGGATCTCGCCAGCGCGGCGCTCGCGGACGCCGCGGAGTTCGGCGTCGAGCTCGTCTGGGCGGGCGCGGCGAACCCGGGGTCCTCGGCCCTTCTGCGGGGCCTCGGCATGCGCGTGGCCGGCACCCTCGAAAGTTGGGAGCGCCCCGCCGGGTGGCCCTGAGGTGAAGTCGCACCTCAGCCGGCGACGGTGCGCCGCCCACGCCGCGACTTCGCGGCTTCGCCCTCGGCCGGCGCGAGCTCGGCGGTCGTCGGAAGCGGCTCCGCGGGCGGCGTTCGCGCGGACTCGACCTCACCTTCGGTGGCCGTCGGGGACTCGTGGGCGGCCGTCGCGGGCTCGGCGGCCGCACGAGGCGCCGCCTCGGGAGCGGGCGGCTCGCCCACGAGGGCGTCCGCGACCTCGCGCACGAGCGCGAATTGCGCTTCGAAGAGACGTCGCTGGATTTCGGCGAGCTGCGTGCCGACCTCTTGCACGAGGGAGAACATCCGCTCGCCCGCACGCGACCAATCGCCGCTCGTCACGGCACGCGCCGTCGCCGGACCCGCGGACAAGAGGCCGCACAGAACGCTGCCGGCGACGGCAGCCTGACGTTCGAGGCAATCACGCCCGGCCCGCGCGACGATATCGTTGCAGCGCACCATGGCATCGACCAGGCGCCGATGCCCCGCGAGCGCCGCCGTGACATGCTCGAACGCCCGTGTCGACGAGCTCTCCCGAACGGTGTGGTCGGTCATCGGCACCTCTGCCATCCGTCATTTTGCACTGCAGCACGATAGCGACGGAAGCCGCCCCGATCAACCCGGACCGCGCGCCCGTGTCGCAGAGGGAGGGCCGTGAACTATCTCATTGGTTGATTTCCCCCGATGTCGTATCCTGCTTCGGGCTTAACGTTCGGTCAACCTCGAGTGGTTAAGGAACGAGGCGAACGCTCGAGAGGCGAGCGGGCAGGACGATGGCGGATATCGCGGCGCGAGGGGACAGGGTCGAGGGGGGCCGGCAGCTCGATACCCCGGTGGCCGGGCACACGGCCGATTGGCTCTCGCCCGAGGTGCTCGGCGGCCTCGTACGGGCAGCCGACGGTGCGATCCTGCTCACGACCGGCCTCGCCACGGTGGCCCTCACCCAGGAGGATCCGGTCCGGCATCCGCTCGTGCCGTGGGTACTCGTTTCGGGCCTGCTGCTGGCCCCGCTGTGCTGCCGACTGACCGGGACTTACGCCGAGCGATACCGCCTGGAACCGACCGCCCAGGCGAAGCGCGCCGCGATCGGCTGGGCCGGGGCCGCGGCCCTGCTCCTCGCCCTGACCGCCGCGACGCCGCTAGCCCCCCCTCTGGCCGCGGGATGGGTGCCCGCCTGGGCGCTCGCCGGTGGGATCGCCCTCCTCGGCTACCGTCTCGTGCTCGCCGGTCGGATCGACCGCTGGAAGCGCCAAGGTCGGCTCGGCCGCAACATCGTCGTCGTGGGCGCCGGTGAGCTCGGGCAGCGGTTCGTCGAAGAGGTCCGACGGCGGGACCGCAGCGTTCGACTGATCGGCCTTTTCGACGATCGACGGGACCGGGTCCCGGGTTTCGTGGGCGGCTATCCGGTGCTCGGAACCCTCGACGATTTGCTGGTCTTCGCTCGCCGCCACCGGATCGACGAAGTCGTGGTGGCCCTTCCTTGGAGTGCCGAAGGGCGGCTTTTGGACTGCTTGAAGAAGCTCCGAGCCTTACCTTGCGATGTCCGCCTCTGCACCGATCTGATCGGCTTCCATTTGCCCAACCGCGGGCTCGGCGAGATCGCGGGTCTGCCCGTCCTCCACGTCTTCGACCGGCCGATGAACGGAGTGGCACTGCTCGTCAAAACGCTCGAAGATCGACTCCTCGCCGCTCTGGCGCTGCTGTTCACCGCTCCGCTCGCCGTCGTGATCGCGGTGGCCATCAAGCTCACCTCGCCGGGTCCCGTGCTCTATCGGCAGCCGCGCGGTGGCTTCAACGGCGAGGTGTTCGAGGTTTTGAAGTTCCGGACGATGCGGGTGGACGCTTGCGATGCGGGGACCGAAACCGGGCTCGGCCACGCGACGAAGGACGATCCGCGCGTGACCCCGATCGGCCGGTGGTTGCGCCGCACGAGCCTCGACGAGCTCCCTCAACTCCTCAACGTCCTGCGCGGGGAGATGTCGCTCGTCGGCCCGCGGCCGCACGCGGTCGCCCACGACGATCGCTACGCCGAAGTCGTCGACCGCTATCTCGCCCGCCACCGGGTCAAGCCCGGGATCACGGGTCTCGCGCAGGTCTCCGGCTGTCGCGGCGAGATCCGCTCGCTCGCCGAGATGCAGCGGCGGGTCGAGCTGGATCTGCACTACATCCAAAACTGGTCGTTGCTCCTCGACCTGAAGATCCTCTGGCGCACGCTCCGCGCCGGCTTGCGAGACCCGCGCGCCTATTGACCCGCGCGGGGCCGTCGCCCACTTGGCGGATCGTCGAGCCGGCTCCGGTTCGGTCGGTTCGACGCGGAGCTTTCGCCTCGATGCCCGTTGCACCCGAGCTGTTCGTCGCCGGCATGCGCCTGCACGCGGCCGGAGTCACCGTCGTGACCACGCTCCACGCGGGTCGACCGGCCGGCCTCACGGCGACCTCGGTCTGTTCGGTCTCCGCCGAGCCGCCGCAACTGCTGGTCTGCGTCAACCGAGCCGCGGAGGCCAACGCGAAGATCCGCACGAGCCGTCGGTTCTGCGTCAACGTGCTCGCCGCCGACCAGCGTGCGCTCGCCGACCGTTTCGCCGGGAGGACGGGCCAATTCGGTGCGGCGCGCTTCGCGGGCGCTCGTTGGACCCGCCTCCTCACGGGAGCACCGGTGCTCGACGGTTGTCGCGCCGCGTTCGATTGCCGGCTCGCCGACGCGGTCGAAGCCGGCACGCACACCATCTTCGTCGGCCTCGTCGAGGCGGTGGCGATCCGCCCCGATCTCGCCCCGCTCGTCTATCACGAGGGCGAGTACGGGCTCGTCGCGCACCTTCCGGCTTGAGGGCTCGCCCTCGGCCGGCTCGGAAGGTTCGATCCGCTTCGATCGGCTGCCGGCCGGCGGCTTCCGCCGGGCCGTCGAAAAATTCGCTTCACGCCGAGAGGACCCGGCGGACGGCGGCGAGCGCCCGATCGATCGCGGCACCGTCGACCCCGAGATGGGTCACGGCACGAACCCGCCTCGGCCCCATCGCCCCCATGCGAACGCCTTCCGCGGCGAGCCGTGCCACGAAAGCGCGCGCGTCGAGATCGGCACGCTCGATCGTGAAGAAGACGATGTTCGTTCGAACCTCCGGCGGATCGAGGCGAATTCCCGGAAGCTGTGCCAGGCCCGACGCCAGTTTCCGGGCGTTCGCGTGATCCTCGGCGAGCCGCTCGACGTGGTGGCGCAAGGCCCATCGGCAGGCGGCGGCGAGCACGCCCGCCTGGCGCATCGCACCGCCGAGCATCTGCTTGTAGCGCCAAGCCTCCTCGACGAAGGCTTTCGAGCCCGCGAGCACCGCGCCGACCGGCGCCCCGAGGCCTTTGGAAAAGTCGAGCCAACAGGAATCGAAGGGCCTGCACCAATCGGCCGCCGCGATGCCGGTCGCCACGACCGCGTTCATCAAGCGCGCGCCGTCCATGTGCAGGGAAAGCCCGTGCGCGCGGGCGACGGCGGCGACCTCCTCGATCCGTTCGCGCGGCCAGATCGTGCCGCCCGCGAGGTTGGCGGTCTGCTCGATCGAGACGAGACGGGTGCGCGGGGCGTGGCGGTTGGTGCGGATCCGCTCGGCGACCTGCTCGGCCGAGAAAACGCCCCGGTCGCCGTCGAGCGGCGTCAGGACGACCCCGGCCCAGGCGGCGGGCCCACCCGCCTCGGCGTGGATCGGGTGCGCCGTCCGATCGAGCAGCACCTCCTCGCCGCGCGCGCAGTGAACGCAGAACGCGATCTGGTTGCACATCGTCCCGGACGGCAGGAACACCGCCGCTTCCTTGCCGAGGAGGGCCGCCACCTCCTCGCAGAGCGCGTTGACCTCGGGATCCAAGAAGGCTTGCTCGTCGTCGACCTCGGCCTCGGCCATCGCCCTGCGCATACCCGGCACGGGCTTGGTCCGGGTGTCGCTGTAAAGATCGATCGGGATCGGCGTCACGGCGGTTCTCCCGAATTCGGGTCGGCGGGCGGGTGAGCTTCGCGGAGCGAGGACCACTGCACCGTCGGCCGAGCCCGGACATGATGGATCGGACGAGAGGGATCGGCGAGCGGGCCGACAGCGGGACGGATCACGATCTTCTGGACCCCGGCCGGGGTCACGCTCGGTACGCTCGAAGGACGACGCGTCTTCCCTGGAGCCCGCAGCGCTAGGGCGAGGTCGCGCTCGAAGAGCGGCTCTTCGCTCGGCCCAGCACCTGCGCGATGCGGTGGCCGAGCTCGCGCTCGCGCCCGCGCGCCGGCGACCGAGCCGGTCGGCCGAGCGCGTGCTCAGGCCGCCTCGGCGGTCATGACGAGATGGGCGAGGCGGTCGGCATCGAGACCGGCCGCCTCGCGTACCGCCGCGAGC
>Ga0197142_1001329_pt1 | contig 22690 bp, 20 predicted proteins | sample GBS60_MetaG_FD_148614 | JGI IMG/M metagenome (GOLD analysis project Ga0197142, IMG submission 148614) | Sediment microbial communities from Great Boiling Springs, Gerlach, Nevada, United States - GBS 60_MetaG | ecosystem: Environmental > Aquatic > Thermal springs > Hot (42-90C) > Sediment... | reverse complement strand
GGCGGCTCCGGAGACAACCGTGGTAGTCGGGGACCTCGAGAAGACCGCCGCTTTCGGGGACTTTGCGCCGCTGCTCGGCGGCAAGATGCCGCGCTCCTGTGCCGCGGTCCCCGTGGCGGGACCGGCGGGGGAGACCATCGGCTGGTTGATCGCCTTCGATTCCTCACCCAACCGGTGGCGGCGGGCCGAACTGGCGCCGCTTGAGGAGCTGGCGGCGCTTGCGGGAGAGCTCCTTCACTGGGTCGCCTCGGGCGTCGGACCGGCGGCCGAAGGCGGGCTTCAGCCGCTCGAGCATCGCCTGCGCGCCCTCTTTGAGAACACCTCGGACTTGGTTTATACGCAGAACCTCCGGGGTGAGATCACCGCGGTCAACAGCGCCGCCGAGTCCTTGCTCGGCTACCGGCGAGAGCAGTTGCTCGGCCGTTCCGTCGCCAGCCTGGTGAGCCCCCGGCACGAAGGCCGGGCCCGGCAGATGGCCCTCGTTCAATTCGGCGGCGGCGGGCCGCAAAGCTTCGAGTTGGAGTTCCGTTCCAGCGACGGCCGCCCGGTGCCGCTCGAGGTGAGCACGCACCTTCTGTTCGAGCAGGGTATGCCGGCCGGGCTGATCGCCTTCGGCCGGCGCCGCTCCGCCCCGCCCGGCGCCCGCGGCGGGCGAAGCCAGCTCCAGGCACGACTTGCGGAGCTGCGCACCGGCGGGGCGCGTCTGGCGCCGACGCTGGTGGAGTTTGAAGGCGCCCTGCGCAAGGCGCTCGACAACGAGGAGCTCGAGCTGCGGTTTCAACCGATCCTAACCGTGGCGGGCGAGCTCCACGGCGTCGAAGCGTTGCTGGCCTGGCGGCGCGGCGCCGGCAAGCTCGTTTCCGCCGAGCAGTTCATCCGCGTGGCTGAGGACACCGGCCTGATTGCGCCCATCGGCGCCCGCGTGCTGGAGCGGGCCTGCCGTCTGGCGGCCGCCTGGCAGAAAGCCTCAGGCCATCGGTTGTGCCTGGCGGTGAACGTCTCCGCCCTTCACTTCGCCGAGCCGGAGTTCACCGAGTTGGTGGCGGCCACGTTGCGGAAGACGGGTTTGGAGCCGGGCCTGCTTGAGCTTGAGGTCACCGAAAGCGCGCTGATGCGCAACCTGCCCGCCTCCATCGCCGCCATGGCCGAGGTTCGCCGCCTCGGGGTCCGGATTTCGATCGACGACTTCGGCACGGGCTACTCCTCGCTGGCTTACCTGGATCGACTGCCCGCCGACGCCTTGAAGGTCGATCGCTCCTTCCTGCGACCCGGCGATGCGGAGGAAGCCTCCGTCCGGCTTCTCCACGGAGTGGTGGCTCTGGCGCACAGTCTCGGGCTGGTCGCCGTCGCCGAAGGCGTGGAAACCGCCGAGCAGTGGGAGCTGGCGCGCCGGGCCGGCTTCGATCGCGTTCAAGGTCACCTGTTCGGGCGGCCCGTGCAAGCGGCGGCGATGCGGCGCCGCCTCGGCCGATACCCGGCTCCGCGCTGAGCGCCGCCGGGCGTTCTGTATCCCCTGCTCCTCGGCCTCGGGCGGTTCGCCAACGCTCACCGGCCTTGGCGGGCCGCCCGGATCATGGCCCGGATGTTGTCGGCCGGCGTCTCCGGCGCGATCGCGCAGCCGGCGTTGAGAATGAAGCGCGGCGTATCGGAGAACAGTTCGAGCAGGCGGCGCGTCTCGGTCTCGACCAGGCCGGGAGTCCCGAAGGCCAGCACCGCGCTCGGGTCCAGATTGCCGAGAAAGACCGCCCGATCCTTGAGCAGCTCGTGCGCCAGGCGCGCGTCGGTCCGGTGGTCGAGTTCGAAGCCGTCGGCGCCGGTCGAGATCATGTCCTCGAGAATCCGGTCGGTCTTGCCGCAGATGTGGAGAACGTAGGGCAGGCCGAGCTGGTGGGCGTACTCGGCGAGGCGCCTCTCCCAGGGCAGGGCGAACTCGCGATAGATGCGGGGCGAGACCAGCTCGGGGCCGGCGGGGCTGTCGCCATTGGAGACCATGTGAGCGCCGGCCGAGGCCACCAGCTCGAGGAACTGGCGCGCGGCCTCCCAACAGTACTCGAGCAGGCGGTGGGCGGCCGGGTGTCGGTCCGGATCCATGAGGTCGAGCATCCAGGCCTCGGGCGAACGCAGGGCGGAGGCGAGCGAGAAGGGGGCCTGGTCGCAGTTTCCGCGAAGGAACAGCTCGTCGTCGAAATGCTTTCGCAGAATCCGCACCCCCTCCACCCAGACCTGCACGCCCCAGTAGTCGCCTACCCGCGGCGGTTCGAGCTCGGCCACCTCCTCCAGGCAGCTCAGGCGCCCGCCAATCACTCGCGCCGGCGCGTCCTCGGGAAAATCCACCCGCGCGCCGAGAGCGCCGGCCAGCGTGGCCGTGTCGACATCGACGAGGATGCCGTCGACCCCGTAGCGCTCGGCCGACTCGATGAAGGCCCGCGCCAGGGCCTCCGGATCGCGGCGAAACTCGGCCAACCGGATGCCGGCCTCGCGCGCCGCCATCATGAAGTTGTGCAGCATCACCGGAACCGAATCGGGCCATTCGCCGGCGATGGCGGCGCGGATGCGTTCGTAACCCGTCAAGACCGCCTCCGAGCTCCAGTATGACCGATCTCTTCCCGGTTTGACGCCTTCTTCCCGCTCCGATACACTAGAGGGTTAGTTCCCCGCGGGTGTCAGGCAGTTTATCCGAATTCCTTGCGCGATGGTGAGGCGCGAAAGCGCAGGTCCGGAGCGTGAGGCGAAAGGCACCCTCGAATCCAACTGTGGAGGCTAGCGGAGCGTGAGCCGAAAATACATCTTCACCTCGGAATCGGTCACCGAGGGGCACCCGGACAAGATCGCCGATCAGATCTCCGACGCCGTGCTCGATGCGGTTCTTAAGGACGATCCGATGGGGCGCGTGGCCTGCGAGGTGCTGGTGACCACCGGCATTTGCTTCGTGGCGGGTGAGATCACGACGAAGACATACGTCGACGTGCCGTCGGTGGCCCGCGGCGTCATCGCCAGCATCGGCTACACCGACGCCGCGTACGGCTTCGACGCCAAGACCTGCGGAATTCTGAACGCCATCCAGGCGCAATCGCCCGACATCGCCCTGGGAGTGGACACGGGCGGCGCCGGCGACCAGGGCATGATGTTCGGCTATGCCTGCCGGGAAACCGAAGAGCTGATGCCGCTTCCGATCATGCTGGCGCACAAGCTCGTGCGGCGACTGGCCGAAGCCCGGCGGGAAGGGCTGCTGCCGTTCCTGCGGCCGGACGGCAAGTCGCAAGTGAGCGTGGAATACGAGGACGGTCAGCCCAGGCGGATCGATGCGGTGGTGGTTTCGGCGCAGCATGACGAGGCTGTTTCGACCGAAGAGCTGCGCGCCGAGATCAAGAAACAGATCATCGAGGCCGTGGTGCCGCCGGAAATGGTCGATTCGCGCACCCGGTATCACATCAACCCGACCGGGCGATTCGTCATCGGCGGCCCGCACGGCGACACGGGCCTGACCGGCCGAAAGATCATCGTCGACACCTATGGCGGCATGGGCCGGCACGGCGGGGGCGCCTTCTCCGGCAAGGATCCCACAAAAGTGGACCGCTCCGCCTGTTACATGGCCCGCTATGTGGCCAAGAATATCGTCGCCGCCGGTCTGGCCGACCGCTGCGAGGTGCAGCTCGCCTACGCCATCGGCGTGGCCGAACCGGTCTCGGTGAACGTCAACACCTACGGCACCGGGCGCATCAGCGAAGAGCGCCTCATCGAGCTGATTCGGGCGCACTTTCCGCTGACGCCGCGCGGCATGATCGACCATCTGAAGCTGCGGCGTCCCATTTTTCGCAAGACGGCCGTCTACGGCCACTTCGGCCGAACCGAGGAGACCTTCACCTGGGAGGCGACCGACAAGGCCGAGGCGCTGCGCCAGGACGCCGGCGTGGGCGTGGCGGCGACGCTCGCCTGAGGCGTTTCAAGAGGAGCTTGCGGCTCGAGAATCGATATGTCAGCCAATACGCAACGTACCGTGGCCTGTGACGTGAAGGATCTCGCGCTGGCCGACGCCGGCAAGCGGCGCACCGAGTGGGCCTTCCAGTCGATGCGCGTGCTTCAGATGATCCGCAAGGAGTTCATCAAGAACCAGCCCCTCCAGGGCATCCGCATCGCGGCGTGCCTTCATGTGACGACCGAGACGGCCAATCTGGCCATCACGCTGCGCGACGGGGGCGCCTCGGTGGTGCTGTGCGCTTCCAATCCCCTGTCGACGCAGGACGACGTGGCGGCCTCGCTCGTGCGCGACTACGGCATCTCCGTTTACGCCATCAAGGGGGAGGACAACGCCACCTACTACCAGCACATCGCCGCCGCTCTCGATCATGCCCCTCACATCACGATGGATGACGGCTGCGACCTGGTGACCACCCTCCACCGCTCGCGGCCCGAGTTGCTCGCCAATGTCCTCGGCGGCACCGAGGAGACGACCACGGGCGTCATCCGCCTGCGGGCCATGGCTCGCGAAGGCGTGCTGCGCTACCCGGTGATCGCCATCAACGACGCGGCCACCAAGCACCTGTTCGATAACCGCTACGGCACGGGCCAAAGCACGATCGACGGCATCCTCCGGGCCACGAACTATCTGATTGCCGGGTTGAACTTCGTCGTGGCCGGCTACGGCTGGTGCGGCCGGGGTGTGGCCATGCGCGCCCGGGGCCTGGGCGCCAACGTCATCGTCACCGAGGTCGATCCGATTCGCGCCCTGGAGGCCCTCATGGACGGCTACCGCGTCATGTCCATGGCGCAGGCCGCCGAAATCGGGGATATCTTCGTCACCGTCACCGGCGACAAGGCGGTGATTCGCCGCGAGCACTTCGAACGGCTCAAGGACGGGGCGATTTTGGCCAACTCCGGACACTTTAACGTCGAGATCGACCTGGAGGCGCTCGAGGCAATGGCCACCTCGCGCCGCAAGATCCGCGAGTTCGTCGAAGAGTACGCCTTCGGCGACGGGCGCCGCGTCTACGTGCTCGGCGAGGGCCGCCTGATCAATCTGGCCGCCGCCGAGGGGCATCCGGCCTCGGTCATGGACATGAGCTTTGCCAACCAGGCTCTCTCGGTCGAGTATCTGGTGAAGAACCACGCCTCGCTGGAGAAAACCGTCTTGCCGGTGCCGAGCGAGCTCGATCAGCGCGTGGCGCGCTTGAAGCTGGAGTCGATGGGGGTGCGCATCGACAAGCTGACCCCGGAACAGGAGAGGTACCTGGCGAGCTGGTGCGAGGGAACCTGATTCGGCGCAGGCCGGGACGCCGGAGCAGAGGCGAACGCGTTGGGGCTGATCGAAGGTTGCCGCTATAGTTTGGACGTGACGGTTCCCGTCGACGAGGTCGAGCGGGAGACCGAGCGCGTCGTCGAGTCGCTGCGCGAGAAGGTCCGCCTTCCCGGATTCCGGCCCGGCAAGGTGCCCGCCGGCATCATTCGATCTCGTTTTGCGGCGGAGGTCCGCCAGGAGGTGCTCGAGGCCCTGGTGCCGAAGTTTCTCCGCCAGGAGGTCGAAAAAGCCAATCTGCCTCTGGTCGGCGAGCCCAACATCCGCGATCTGGAGTTCGAACCGGGCAAACCGCTCCGCTTCCGGGCCGAATTCGAGGTGATCCCGGACTTCGAGCTCAAAGAGTATCGGGGCCTCACCGTCACCTACAGCGAGCCCGAGGTGACCGAGCGGGATATCGATGAGCGGCTGGAGGCGCTGCGCCAAGAAAAGGCCGACTACGTCAACATCGATCCCCGGCCGGCGGTCGACGGCGATTACGTCCTGCTTCGGCTGGAAAGCATCGCGGGAGTCGAAGGCAAGCCCATCCGGCAGGAGGACCTCTTGCTCCATGTCGGCGACCCGGACACCCTGCCCGATTTCACCGAAAACCTGCGCGGCATGCAGCCGGGCGAGGAAAAGGAGTTTGAGGTCGCCTATCCGGAGGATTACGGCGAGGCGCGCCTGGCGGGCAAGCGCGTCCGGTTCCGTGCGCTGCTCAAAGCCATTCGGCGGAAGGAGCTGCCGGAGATCAACGACGAGTTCGCCAAGGATTTGGGCGACTACCGGGATCTGGCCGAGCTGCGCGAGGCCATCCGAACCTCGCTTGCGGCCGAGCGCCAACTGCTGGCTCAGCAGCGCGCCAAAAATGAGCTGATCGACAAGCTGGTCGACCTGCACGACTTTCCCGTCCCGGAGGTCTTCGTCGAGCGGCAGCTTGAAGCCAACGTCGAGCAGCGCGTGCGCGAGCTGGCGGCGCAGGGCGTCGACCCGCGCAGCATCCGGCTGGACTGGAACAAGGTCCGGCAGGCGCAGGGAGAGCGCGCCCGGCGGGAGGTGAAGGCTTCCATGATTCTCGAGCGGATCGCCGACCGCGAAGCGATCGAGACCACCTACGAGGAGCTGGATCGCGAAATTCAGCGCATCGCCCGCCAGAGCCGCGAACCGGTGCCGGCCGTGCGCAAGCGCCTCGAGCAGGGGGGCGAGCTCCGGCGCCTGGCCTCGCGCATCCGGATCGAAAAGACCCTCAATTTCCTCTTCGAGCAGGCGCGCAAAGTCCCGGCCGACTGAGTCGTCGCAGGCGGCGCCCGAGACCGTCGGAGAGACTACAATGCGAATTGCGGGATGGGGCGCGTCCTCGCCATCGCGTTGTGTCTGGCTGCGGCGGGCGCCGTGCGGGCCGAGGAGACCTCCAGGGAGGCCGTTCCCGGCGCCGCCCTGTTGCGGTGGACGGGCGAGCCCATCCAGCTTCCCTTCACCTGCTCGCCGGAAGATCTGGCCGCCTTTGAGTCTCCTTGCACGGCGGCCGCGCCGTGCCCGGTCTACCTCGAACTGGCGGCCGTGCGAAGCGTCGAGGACAAGGTCTTCCTTGCCGGGAACTTGCACAACCGCGCCGCAACCCTGTACTCGGTCCTGCTCGCCAGCGAGGACGGCGGCGCAAGCTGGAGGGAGGTCCATCCGCGGATCCGCGGCGCGGGGCTGGAGGCGATCTACTTTCACGACGCCAAAACGGGCTGGGTTTCCGGTCACGTTCTCACGGCGCCTCCCCGGGATCCCTTCTTCCTGCTGACCACCGACGGCGGCAAGCACTGGCGTCGGCGAGACATCTTTCCGGAGAGCCGGATCGGGCTCATCGAGGAGTTCTGGTTCGACGATGCCAGAAGCGGCGGCGTGTTGATCGACCGGGTGCGGGCCTCCGAATCGGGGGCCCGCTACGAACGCTATGAGACGATGACCGGCGGCGCCGACTGGATGATCCGCGAGGTGAGCGCCGCCCCCATCCAGGTCAAGATTCGCAATCCGGTGAGGCCCGACCCGAACTGGAGGCTCACGGAGGCCGAGACCGGCTTGGCCTGGCTGCTCGAGCGCCGGCGCGGAGAGCAGTGGATCGCCGTCGCCTCCTTCCGGGTCGAGGTCGGCGCCTGCGCTCCGCCGCCCGTCGAGGAGGAAGAGCCGACCGAGGAGGAGGCTGTCGAACCGGAGGAGCCTCGCCTCCAGCCGCCGACGGAGTTGCCGACCGCGCCGGGCGGCGTCTTCCAGCTCCCCGGCCCGGCCGCTCCGAAACCGCCGAAGGAGGGCCGGCCGCCGGTCCGAAGGAGGGCGCCTGAGCTCCCGTAAGGCCTTCCGGCCCGAACCGATCGAGCTCGAGCTGTTCCGCCATCTGGTGACCTCGATCACCGAGGAGATGGCGATTGTGCTCCGCAAGACCGCCTTTTCGGCCAACATCAAGGAGCGCCGGGATTTTTCTTGCGCCATCTACGACGAGGCGGGCGACGCCGTCGCCGTGGGGGATCACATGCCCGTGCATCTCGGGGCGATGCCGATGGCGGTGCGCCACGCCATCGAAGCCGGCCCGCTCGCCCCCGGCGACGTCGTGATCCTGAACGACCCGTTTCGCGGGGGGACGCACCTGCCGGACATTACGTTCGTGGCGGGCGTGTTCCCGCCGGGGCGCCGCCGTGCAGCCCTGTATGTGGCCAACCGCGCCCATCATGCCGACGTCGGCGGCATGAGTCCGGGCTCGATGCCGCTGGCGCGCGAAATTTACCAGGAGGGTTTGCGCATCCCACCGGTGAAGCTCGTGCGCGCCGGCCGCCTCGACCGGGACATCCTCGAGCTGGTACTGGCCAACGTTCGCACGCCTGTGGAGCGCGAGGGAGACCTTCTGGCGCAATGGATGGCCGTCCGACGGGGCGCCGAACGGCTGCTTGAATTAGGCGGGCGCTATGGCTGGAGCCGCCTGAGGCGCAATGTGCGCGCTCTGCTCGACTATAGCGAAGCCATCATGCGCGCCGCCCTCACGAGTCTCCCCGACGGCGACTATGAGTTTGAAGACTTCCTCGACGGCGACGGGGTCCGCCCGGGGCCGGTGCGCATTGCGGTGAAGATTACCCTGCGCAACGGTCGCGCCGTCGTGGACTTCGCCGGCTCGGCGCCTCAGGTGGACGGGCCGGTGAACGCCAACCTCGCCGTCACCACCGCGGCCGTGGCCTATGTCTTTCGCAGCCTCATCGAGGAGGACGTGCCGTTCACCGCCGGCCTGATGCGGCCGATCGAGCTCAAAGCTCCGGCCGGCAGCGTGGTGAACGCCTTGCCTCCGGCGGCCATGGCGGCCGGCAATGTGGAGACGTCCCAGCGCATTACCGATGTATTACTGGGAGCGCTGGCGGCTGCTGCGCCCCGGCGGATTCCGGCCGCCGGCTCCGGCACGATGAACAACTTGAGCTTCGGTGGCCGCGATCCTCGAACGGGCGAGCCCTTCGCCTACTATGAGACGATCGCCGGCGGCATGGGCGCCGGCGCCCGCTTCGACGGCGCAAGCGGCGTGCACACGCACATGACCAACAGTTGGAACACGCCTATCGAGGCGCTCGAACACCAGTTACCGATCCGGATTCGCCGCTACCGGATTCGCAACGGCTCGGGCGGACCCGGGCGCCGCCGGGGCGGCGACGGACTGATTCGCGAGATCGAGTTCCTGGCGCCCTGCCAGGTCTCGTTGCTCAGCGATCGGCGTGAGCGCGGGCCTTACGGCCTCAAAGGGGGAGGGCGCGGCCGGCCCGGACGCAACGTGCTGATTCGCCGCGGCCGGGCCGCCCGGCTGCCCGGCAAGGCGGAGTTTCAGGTTCAGGCCGGCGACGTGCTCCGAATCGAGACGCCCGGCGGCGGCGGCTACGGACGAGCGCCCCGTCGGGTGGTAGGCTGGGAGGAGAGAGCAGACCGCAGGTGAGGGGCGAGCCTGGCATGTTGAGCGAATGCCCGACCAGATCGTTTCGCTTCAGCCACCGTCAGTGCGTCGCCTTGGTGTTCGGCTGCACCGTGCTGGGCGCGGCGGCGCAGGTGTTGATGAAAATCGGCTCCGCCGTACTGGCGAATCCCAGCCTGCTCGCCATCCTCACCAGCGTCAGCCTGCTGGCCGGCTACAGCCTCTACGGCTTGAGCACGGCCCTGCTCGTGCTGGCCCTGCGCGACGGGCAGCTTTCCATCCTCTATCCCGTGGTCTCGCTCACCTACGTCTGGGTGACCGCGCTTTCGGTGATGCTGTTCAACGAGCCGCTCAACGTCTTCAAGGTCCTGGGCGTGGCGGCGATCGTGGCCGGGGTGACCGTGCTCGGCCGGGACGGCCGGCGGTGACGACGCCGCTTTCCTCCATCCTGCTCGTCTTCACGGCGGCGTTCGTCGGCTCCTTTGGAGCGGTGTTTCTCAAGTCGGGCGCCGGGCGCCTGCATCGCGATCCGCGGACGCTCATTTTCAACTGGCGCCTGGCCGCGGGCGTCGGGCTGTTCCTGTTTTCCTCAATTTTCTACCTGGCGGGGATCCGCCGGGGCGAACTTTCGATTCTCTACCCGATGGTTTCCTTGGGCTATGTCTTCACCTTATTCTGGTCCCGCCTCTTTTTTGGGGAGCCGTTCACCCGCAACAAATTCCTGGGTCTCGGCCTGATCCTTCTGGGCATTGTTCTGCTCGGCATCGGCAAGCAGTGAGCGGCGCTTTAGGGCCGGTCAGCTCGCCTCCTTCCGACAGGTTTTCCCCTCGCACCGACTAGGGTATCCCATCAATTGTTTCCATGCGCGCGTTCGTTGAAACTGGCCGTAGCGAGTGAAGAACTCGAAAAAAAACTGACAAAGCAGGGAGAGGAGAGAGCAAATTATGATGCGTTCGTTTTGGAAGAATTTCTGGAAGGACACGCGCGGCCAGGACCTGATCGAATATGCGCTGATTGCGGGCTTCATTGCGTTGGCCGCTGTGGCGGTGCTACCCGGACTTCGCGAGACGATCAGTACCGTATTCTCCAACATTGATACCGAGTTGAGGAGAGCCGCGGGCGGAGGATCATAGTAATCCAGGCGGGGATTGGGATTTCCTGGCTGTGAGCGGGCTAGGCGGACGCGCCGGCTAGCTGCTCCCAGCCGTGGCGGGCCTCCAGGAGCTCGACCAGATTGCCTTCGGCGTCAAAGGCGAGTTCGCGCGGCGGGCCGAGGATCTCCAGCTCCGGGCGCCGCTCCAGCTCCGCCCGGAGATTTTCGCTGAGCACCAGCCGGTCCAAAACCAGAGTATTGCGAATCCAGCCGAGAGTGACCTCGAGCGGGTCGAACTTGCCCACGGTGGGCCAGAGCCGCTCGAGGCACTCCCGGTCGGTCGCAAAATGGACCGGCAGGCGCATGGTGGCGAAGCTCGAAGCGGTGAGCGCGTTGACGATGGTCGGCTCCCAGTCGATGGCCTCGACAAAACGCTTGGTGACCACGTCAGCCATTCCCATGCCCACGGCGCTGCCGTAGGAGAGCGGGCTGAGCGAGCGGACGAAGATGCGCTCGATCTTCGGCGCATAGGGCCAGGGGTTGGGCGGTCCGCTGTCGCAACGATTGACCACCTTGGTGTCCATGCCGGCCCCGCTGATGTTCTTGCCGATCTCGTCCACTATCAGGATGTCGAGCGCTTCCACCGGGATGCGGCCCATCCAGCTCTTGACCAGCCTGAGCAGCTCCCGTTCGCGCGCCTCCATCTCTTCGGCCGCCAGCGCGGCCACCAGCGCCGTCTGGTGATAGGCGTCTTCGAGAATCGCCAGCCCGCCCAAGATCTTGCCCGTTTGAAGGAGATGGCGGCCGACGGAGAGGATCACGCGCTCCAGGCCCAATTTGTAGGCGTGGGTGTGATAGGCGGCGGCGCCGGCGAACTTGCCCAGGCCGATCGCCATCATCTTGAACAGCCCGCTTTCGATCTCACCCTCAAAATCGGTGTGCCATTTCACCCGCCCCACAAGCATAATGCCGTCGCTTTCCCAGGCCAGCCGGTCGACCCAGGTCTCGATGCCGTCCTCGGTCCGGCCGGTGTTGACCACGTCAAGCTGAGAGCGGATGGGACACTCCATCGTCGCCTCGCGGATGCCGAAATGAGCGAGCACCCGCGCCTGACCTTCCGCGGTGGCCGCGCCATGGCTGCCCATGGCGGGGAAAATGAACGGCCTCATCCCTCGAGCTTTGAAATAGTCGACGACCGCGCGGGTGATGACGGCGATGTTGGCGATGCCGCGGCTGCCGACGCCGATGGCCACCGAAGCGCCGGGCCGGAGACGTTCGGCGAGGCGTGAGCGGTGGAGCTCGGCCTGGACTGCGCCGGCGACATCGGCCAGGCTGCGATCCGGAAAGTGCTGGCGGACAAGCAGGATGCGGGGAAACGTCATGAATGGAATTATAGCCGCCGGGCGGCGCTCAGGTGTTCCCCCAGCTTTGCTCGAGCAGTCGCGCGTACTCGCCGGAAGCGTAAAGGGCGAAGTCAAACTGCGCGGGGTCGATCTCCGGGTAGCGCGCGAGCGCCAGCAGGGCCGCGAAGAAGTGATCGGCGTACTTGTAGTAGTAGCGCAGAAAGTCGCGCGCCAGCGTCTCGCGGGCGGGCAGCTCTTCGAAGACGGACTTGATGCCCAGGGCCCGCGAAAAGATGCCCCGGTACTCGGCCACACCCCAGCGCCGGAGCTTGTCACGAACCGCCTGCGGCGGCGAGTAGACCAGATAGGAGGCCAGACTTTGCAAGCGAAACCCCTGCCGGGCCAGCTCAGGCCGATGCTCGAAGAAGTCCAGGCACTGCTCGATCCACCGGAACAGATCCTTTCCGATGTAAAACAGCATGCGCATCTCGCAGTAGCGACCGGCCAGGAGTTTTTCCTCAAGCTGCTCTTCGGTGGCCCCTCCGTCGGGGAGAATGCCGTGAAGCACCAGACTCGCCCGCGAGCTCTCCAGCAGTCGGCTCGGTCCGGTCTCGTCGGAGAACGGGTGAAGGATGAGCGGGGGAAGGACCCAGATTTTGGGAGGAGGGGTCAGCCCGCCGCACATCGCCTCTTCTCCTGTTAATCGACGGTTGACTGGAGAGTGTTTAGCGCCGCTGCTCCAGCCGAACCTTGGCCTCCAGGGTTGCGCCGTCGCGCAGCACCCGCACCGTCACCTCCTCGCCCGGCCGTTTGCTGCGCAAAGCGTAGGTGAAGTCGTACAGGTTGTCGATCGGCTTGCCGTCAAACTCGACGAGGATATCGCCCCGCCGCAGGCCCGCCTTGGCGGCGGGCGAGCCCTCGCGCACGTCGGCAAACCGGACGCCGCGCTCCACTTCGGTGAAATCCGGCACGCTGCCGAAATAGGCGCCGTAACCGGAGCCGCTCGAGCCGGTCGGGGCGCCCGCCTGCCCGCGGTGCGGCTCGGCCAGGCGGACAAACTGCGGGCGCTCGGCGCCGTCGCTCAGCCGCCGCACGACGTCGGCCACCAGCCCGAGCAGCTTCACCGTCGCCGGGGCGTCGATCTTGTCCCAGGTGTCGCTCGGCCGGTGATAGTCGCCGTGCAGGCCGGAGAAAAAGAACAGCACGGGAACCTGGCGGGCGGTGAAGGAGGTGTGATCGCTTGAGCCGTAGCCGGTGGTGTCGGAAAATTCGACCTGAAGCGGGGATTCGGCAAACAGCGGCTCGAGCGTCCGGCGGAAGGTCGAGCCGGTGCCCACTCCGCCCACGTAGACCTTGGAATCCCGCATCCGGCCGATCATGTCCAGATTGATCATGGCCACGGCGCGCTCGAGCGGCAGCAGCGGGTTGTTGACGTAGAAGCTCGAGCCGAGCAGCCCAAGCTCCTCGCCGGCGAAGGCAAGAAAGAGGATGCCGCGGCGCGGCCGACCCTGCGCGGCGAACCAGCGGGCGAGCTCGATGATGCCGGCGGTGCCCGAGGCGTTGTCGTCGGCGCCGGGATGGGGCGTGCCCACCTCCGAGGGCGCCATCGAGAACTGCTCGCCCAGGCCCAGATGGTCATAGTGCGCGCCGACGATCACATACTCCGGCTCGACGCCGGGCAGGTAGCCCGCTACGTTGCGCACCGTGCGACTCTGGCGGCGCACGTCCACCTCAAGGTCGACCCGGAGCGAGGCGGGAAAGGCGAAGCTCCGGGGCGTCAAGTCCTTGTCGATGGCCGCCTGGAGTTCGGTGAGTTTCTTGCCCGCCGCCTCAAACCAGGGCTCGAGCGCCTTGGCTTTGACGTGCACGAACGCAATGCCGACGCTTGCCGGACCGACCGAGCGTTGGAACTTTTCAAGCTCGCCCTCTTCGTTGTTGTGATTGCCGATATCGTTCACAAAGATGACGCCGCGAGCTCCGTGCATCTTGGCATTCACGGCCTTGCTGAACAGCTGCGCGTGTTCGGTATAGACCCGGCCGGCAAAGACGCTCTTGTCGTCGAACTCTTGCGGCTCATGCCGCAGCACGACGACGAGCTTGTCCTTGACGTCGAGGCCGGCATAGTCGTCGTAGTTGTATTCGCGCGCCGTAATGCCGTAGCCGGCGAAGACGACCTGTCCGGAGAAGCGGCCCGGGGCGGAGAAGTTGAACGGAATGAAGTCGACGCCCGCTTCAAGGCGGCGGCGCTCCGCGCCAAGCCTGTACTCGAAGCGGTTCTCGGGCCCCAGCTCGGCGTTGACCGTCACCGGAAACGGCTGAAAGTAATCGGAGGCGCCCAAAGGTTGGAGGCCGATCGCTTTAAACTGGCGGGCAATGTAGTCCGCCGCCAGCTCGAGCTCCGGCGTGCCCGTCAGCCGGCCCTTGAGCTCCGGCGAGGCCAGAAACTTGACGTGTTCGAGATAGCGGTCCGGATCGAGCGCGGGTCGGGCCGGCGGCTCGGCCAGGGCCGGAAACCAGACGAGCGCGACGAGCGCGGCGAAGAGGAGGCTGCGCCTGCTTGCGTTCATCCCGATACCCCTCGCGTCCCTATTTCTGCTCGACCGGCACAGGCAGCTTCACGGCGCAACAGGAGGCAGCCGCCGATTGCGTGCTTCGGTGATGCTCGAGCTCGAAATCGATCACCTGTTTGAGGTTCTCCCAGGGAATCTGCGCGCTGATGCGGCGCCCGTTGATGAACAGGGTGGGCGTCGCATTCACCTGCAAAGCCTGACCCTCGGCCACCGAGCGGTTCACCTCGGACTCGGTCAGACGCTTCTCCAGGCAGTGGGCGAGCTTGAAACCGTCCAGCCCGCCGTTTGAATTGACGAACTCCAGAAACTTGGTTTTGAAGTTGCCGGCGTTGAGCTCGGACTGGCGGGCGAAGACCCAGTCGTGATAGCTCCAGAAGGCCTCCTCCGACTCGCGATAGACGCAGCGGCCGGCAATGGCGGCCAGGCGGGCCCACGGGTGAATCTGGTCGAGCGGAAAGTCCTTGAAATAGAGGCGCACCTGGTCGGGATAGGTCTTGGGCAGGTTCTCCCGCAGCATGCGGGCTTCCTGGGCGCAGTAGCCGCACTGAAAATCGCTGAAGAGGACGATGGAGACGGGCGCCCCCGGCGCGCCCAAAGCCGGCTGGCCGTCGGTGGTGAGCTTGGCCAGCTCGGCGGCAAACGGACTCTGGTTGACGTCGTAGATGAGAGCGCGCACGATCTTCCGGCCGTCCCGAGAGACGTAGAAGTCCTGCTCCTGCGCAGCGCCGCCCGCCGCGGCTCGTACGCGGACCGCCAGCAGCCCGGGCAGCTCCGAAGGCCTCGGATCGGAGATCGTCACCTGAATCTGCGGGCCCCAGAGAAACAGGTGGCGGATGTAGGCTTCAAGCGTCGCCTTGTCCAGAGCGGACTTGGAGGCGCCCTCGGCCGGAAGAATCGACGCGGAAAGCACCAAGAGGGCGACGAGGCGCATTGCTTTCATCTTATCCGATGGCTCAGAGCATCGGCCCGATGCGCCAGGGCACGAACTCGTTGTGGCCCAGACGCTCCGAAGCCGTCCGCTCGCCGGAGGCGACCCTGAGCAGCAGCTCGAAGATCTCCCGGCCCACTTCTGCGACGGTGGCCTCGCCGTCGGCGATGCGGCCGGCGTTGACGTCCATGTCCTCGCGCATGCGGTGGAAGGTGTGGCTGTTCGAGCAGATCTTGATCACCGGCACCGTGGGAAAGCCGGTGGCGCTGCCGCGACCGGTGGTGAAGGCGAAGATGTTGGCGCCGCCGGCGGCCAGGCCTGCGAGCGAAGCCGGATCGTAGCCGGGCGTGTTCATGAAGACGAAGCCGGGCGTGCGAATCGGCTCGGCGTATTCGACGGCGTCGGTCATCGGCGTCGTGCCGGCCTTGATCACCGCCCCGAGCGATTTCTCCAGAATGGTGGTCAAGCCGCCATCTTTGTTGCCGGGGCCGGGATTGTCATTGAACGTGCTGTCGAAGCGGCGCAGATAGGATCTGTAAGCGTGGACGAAGCCCAGGAAGCGTTCGGCGACGGCCCGGTTGCGGCAGCGTTTGACGAGCAGATGTTCGGCGCCGAAGGTCTCCGTCGTTTCCGCCAGCACCGCGGTTCCCCCGCAGGCCACCAGCAGGTCCGAGCAGTGGCCGAGCGCGGGGTTGGCCGTAATGCCGGAAAAAGAGTCCGAGCCGCCGCACTGAAGTCCTAAAACGAGCTTCGAGGCGGGCAGCTCGACGCGCCGGTCGGCGGCGGCGCGCTCGATCATGCGCCGGAGCTGGCGGCGCGTCTCCTCGACGGCGGCGCGCGTGCCCCCGCTCGCCTGCAAGGTCAGGATGGCGAAGCGGTCCGGGCTCGCCGCCAGCGACGCGTAGCGTTCCACCTGGTTGACCTCGCAGCCGAGGCCGACCAGCACGGCCCCGGCCACATTGGGGTGGAGCATCACCCCGGCCAGCGTCCGCTCGAGCTGCTCGGTGTCGGCGCCCACGGCGATGCCGCAGCCGCCATCGATCGGAAAGGCGGCCACGCCGTCGACGCCCGGCGGCAGCGTCTCGTTCTCGAAGCTGCGTGCGGCGAGCGTCACGGCATAGGCGGCGCAGTTGCTCGCCGCTACCACCGCGACGTAGTTGCGGGTGCCGGCGCGGCCGTCCTCCCGCAAGTATCCGAGGAAGGTGGGCGCTGTCGTGGGCGTTTCCGGCAAGGGTAACTCCACTTCCGGAAACTCATAGTCGACCGTGCGTTCCTCGTAGACGAGGTTGTGCAGATGCACGTGCTCGCCGGGCTCGATCGCACGGCCGGCCCGGCCGATCATCTGCCCCCAGCGGCGTACCGGTTCGCCGGTTCGGATCGGCGCGATCGCCACCTTGTGGCCCGCGGGCACCGGCTGGCGGAGGGTGATGGAGGCATCTCCGGCGAGGAAAGCGAAGCCGGCCGACAGCGGCACGCGCGCCACGACGACGTTGTCGCTTTGATGCAAGCGGATCACGGCATTGGCCGAGGTGGGTAGTTTTACAAGCAGTGGCGGAACCATAAGGTACGGAATCAGCGTCGGGCAGGCCGCCGCCCGGCGGCGGCCCCTGCGGCCGGAGGCCTTCCTCTTCCGGCCATTATACGCTGGAGGGGTGTGGCGCTCGGTTTTGGCGGCTGCTGCGGTCGGCCTGCTCCTTTATCTACTGTACTTCTTCGGCCTGAGTGGGGCTGGTCTGCTCGGGCCCGACGAGCCGCGCTATGCCGCCATCGGCCGCCAGATGGCCCTCTCCGGCGATTGGGTGACGCCGCGATTGTGGGGCGAGCCGTGGTTTGAGAAACCGGCTCTGCTCTATTGGATGACGGCGATCGGTTTCCGTGCGGGGCTGGGCCCGGAGCTTGCGCCTCGCCTGCCGGTGGCCCTGGCCAGCGTTGCCTTTCTCGTCTTCTTCCAGCGGCGCCTGGAGCGCGAGTTCGGCCGCCGCGCCTCCTGCTACGCCACCGCCATGCTGGCGACCAGCGCCGGCTGGGTGGCTTTCAGCCAGGTGGCGGTGATGGATCTGCCGCTTGCAGCCGCCTTCTCGGCCTCGCTGCTGGTGAGCTTCGACTGGATTCGGACTGGAAGCCGAAGGGCGGCCGCCGTCGCCGGCCTCTTGCTCGGGCTGGCGATCCTGGCCAAGGGGCTGGTCCCGCTGGCGCTGGCGATTCCGCTGGTTTGGTTCGGGCGACGGCGACCGGCCGCGCTGATCTGGTTCGGCGCCGCCGCTTTGCTTTCTGCCGCTCCCTGGTATGTGGCCTGCGCCGCGCTCCACGGCCGGGCCTTCCTCGAGGAATTTTTCTGGAGGCACCACCTGGAGCGCTTCGTGAGCGAGACGATCCAGCACGTGCAGCCGTTCTGGTTCTACGTGCCGGTGCTTGCGGCAGGCCTGGCGCCGTGGACGCCGCTGTTGATTGTCGGGTTTCGGCGAGAACTTCGCAGCGAACCCAGGCTGCGCCTGCTCATGGCGTGCTTCCTGTTCGGCTTCGTCTTTTTCTCGGCGGCCACCAACAAGCTGCCCGGCTACCTGCTGCCGCTGTTTCCCGCCCTGTGCGCCGTTCTGGGGCGGGCGGCCGCTGATGCGCCGAGGCTGGGAGGGGCGCTGGCGGCAAGCGCCGTTTCGCTCATCCTGGCTCCATGGGCGGCGGCGGTGCTGCCGGAGGCTTTGCGTGTGGGCTTGTCGCGAGCCGAGCAGCCCGCGGTCAGCCTCTGGCCCCTGATGGCGGTTCTGCTTGCGGCCGGGATGGTTTGGAGGTGGGAGCGGACCGGCAAGCGCGACTATGCCGTCGCCGCCCTTGCCGCGGGCGCTGCCGCCGGCGTGCTCTTCGTCAAGCTGACCGCCCTGCCGGCGCTCGATCGGGAGGTTTCCGCGCGGGTCCTGTGGCGCCAGATCGAGCCGCGGCGCGAGCAGGTCTGCCTTGAGCCCATACACCGAAGCCTGCGCTACGGCCTGAACTACTACTCCCTCGACCCGCTGCCGAGCTGCGAGGAACGCGACCTGCCGCTTCATGTACGGCAACAGCCGGGCCGACCGGCTGAACTGGTGCCCGCGCAGCCGTGAGCCTGGCCGCCGGCAGACCGCTTCAGGCCTTGGGCTTGAGCATCTTTTCGATCTTCTCCGCCAGCGATTTCGTTTCCGCGGTCTCCGGCACGCTCCGCAGCGCCTCGAGCGCCCTCTCGTTCAACAATTTGAGCTTGTCCGGCTCGTTCATCTTGGCGGGCGTATACAACTGCGAGAGCGCGTGGAGCTGCTTGGCCATGGCCAACAGGAACGTCTCCTTGGGGACGGTCACGTTCTGCCCGGAAAAGATCTGTTGAGCTTTGGCGGTGTCTTCCTCCGCGCCGACGGCGGCGCACGCCGTCATCAAGATGGCGCGCTCGATGGCGCGCCGCTCCGCCGTGGCGAGCTCGGTCTCCGACAAGGCGATTCCCTGGCCGGCTTTGGTGAGCTCGGCCACCGGCAGCGGGTTGCCGCTCGGATAGGGAAACGCGATGGGGATGGACGCACCGGGGCCGGCCTTTTCAAACGCCAGGAAGCTTTCGGCGAAGTTCATGGCGCGGCGGTTGGCCTGGCTGCGGTAGACATTCATTCGGCGGCGAAATTCGGTGGCCGCTCTCTCATTCATGCGCGCCCCCGCCTCGAAGGCCTCCGCCAGATCCATGTAGCCTCGGGCAAGGCCCGCCGTCAGCACGAGCCGGAAGGGCTGAGCGCGCTCGGTGAACTCCCCGCCGGGAGCAATGAGCGGCTCCAGGTGATCGATGGCTTTCAGGTAATCGCCCGTCCGGTAGGTGTCCTGCGCCGCCTGCCAGAACCACGGCGGGGTGTTCGGCGCCGGGCCGGTGGCGCAGGAGGTCAACGCGAGAACCAGGCACGAGACGATCAGGATGCGGAGGGATGGGACAGAGGGTTGGCAAAGCATGGTGCCTCCTCGTCCTAGACAGCTATCACACGACCCGCGCCGGATTCAAGGGTGCCGAAATTTTTTGGCGACCGGCGGCGTCTCAGGGTCCCCGGTAGAGCAGCTCGCCCGCCGTCACCGCTACAGGCAGGTGGTTCTGCTTGGGCGGCAGCGGACAGGTGGTGTAGGGCGTGAACGCGCACGGCGGATTGTGGGCTTTGTTGAAGTCAAGCACCACCACTCCGTCCCTGGGAGGCTCGGCGTAGAGGAACCGGCCGGCCGGATAGGTGGTCTTTCCGCTGGTGCGATCCTTGAACAGCAGGAAAAGTTCCCCGCCGCTGCGCGCAGCTTCCAGCCGCAGGCGACGTCCCCGGAGCTCGAACTCCAGGTAACCCGGCGCCTCGAACTCCTGCGGCTCGCCGATGGTGGAAGCCAGCCGCAGCTTGCGCGGTCGGGGATAGGGAACGAATCGAGCCTCGACGCGCCAGGCCGGATCGACGGGATACCAGTTCAGACCGGTGAACTGTTTTCGGAAAGGGCTGTTGCGGTCCCGGAGGCGGATCGCATAGCGATCCTGCCGCCGGATGACGAAAAAGCTCAGGTCTCCCAAGGTGGCGATGGTGGGCGGCCCCGGCGTATCGGGCTGCATCTCGATCGGCTCGCCGGGCCGGTCTTTCCAGCGCAGGAGCGTCCTCCCCTGCCGGTGCTCGAAAGTGCCCGCTAGCGGCGGAGCCGAGCCCGCCGGCAGCACGATGTCGCAGGCGGGGTCCGTCCCGAAGCTGTTTTCTCCCTCCTTGAGCCAGAACAGACCGGCGACGGTGAGCCAGCCATCGTCGGCGGTCAGCCGCCGTTCCCGCTCGCGGCGCCAGGCCTCGATCTCGGCCAGATAGGGGTCGGCGGCCGGCCAGAGGCGGCTCGCAACCAGCCACAGCAGCGCGGCCCTGAGTGAGCCTCCCATCGGAAATCGGCTCCGGTCCTCGCACTAGCATACGCGAGCCGGCCTCGGGCTTGCCGGGCGCTTCTTTGACATTGACCGGCTCGGGCTGGGAAGATGGGGAATCATGGAACCTAACTTGCAACCGGACGCCGTCCCCTCCGTCAAGGTGGGGGACACTGTCCGGATTCACTACACCTGCCGCCTGGAGGACGACACGATTTTCGCTACCACGCGCCACCGCGAACCGCTCGAGTTCGTCGTGGGAGAGTCCCAGATCATTCCCGGACTTCAGGAGGGCGTCCTCGGCATGAAGGTCGGCGAATCGAAAACCTTCAAGATCGCGCCCGAAAAAGCCTTCGGGCCGTACCACGAAGAGATGAAGGCGACGGTGGACCGGAGCCTGGTGCCGCCGGAGCTGGAGCTCGAGATCGGAACGAGCTTGCGCGTCCGGCACGCCGACGGTCACGAATCCGACGTCCGCGTGACGGCGCTGAGCGAGACGACGGTCACCATCGACGGCAACCATCCGCTGGCAGGCAAAGAGCTGACCATGGAGGTCGAGTTGGTCGAGCTGGTCGAGGCGTGAGCGGGCGGGTCTGAGCCCGACGCAAGGCGTTTCCATGAGGTTGGGGATCGACTTCGGCACGACGCGCATCGTCGTGGCGCTCGTCGACCGCGGCAACTATCCGGTCATCAGCTTCGAGACGCCGCAAGGCGAGCGGACAAGCTGGTATCCGCCCTTGGTGGCCGTGCGCGGCACCGAGCGGCGTTACGGCTGGGAGGCGTGGGAAACGCAGCAGGAGCCCGGCTGGACGATCATCCGCTCGCTGAAGCGCTATCTGGAGGAGGCCGGGCCGCACACGGTGCTGGAGATCGCCGGCCAGAGAGTGCTGATGCTCGAGCTGCTCACCGAGCTGGCGGCGTCGCTGAAAGTGGCGCTGGTGGAGCGCTCGACGCTCGAGGCGCCGGCCGGCGAACCGTTCGAGGTCATGCTCGGCGTGCCGGCCAACGCCAACGGCAACCAGCGCTTTTTGACCGTGGAAGGGTTTCGGCGGGCCGGCTTCGACGTGCTCGGGCTGCTCAACGAGCCCTCGGCGGCCAGCATCGAGTTCGTTCACGCCAACCAGGGCAAGTTTCCCCCAAAGGGCAAGGGGCTGCTGCTCGTCTACGATCTCGGCGGGGGCACCTTTGACGCCTCGTTGGTGTGCGCCGAAGAGCGCCAGTTTTCCGTGATCGCCTCCGAGGGGATCCCCACGCTCGGCGGCGATGACTTTGATAGCGTGCTGGCGGAGATGGCGCTCGAGGAGGCCGGCATCGGCGCCGCCGAGCGGGAGGCGCTCACGCAGGCGCAGTGGTTTCGCTTGCATGAGGAGTGCCGCCAGAAGAAGGAGGCGCTGCATCCGAACACGCGGCGGATCGCCGTCGATCTGGGTACGGTGGACTCGAACTGGGAGCCGGTGACGTTGTCGGTGGACGCCTTCTACGAGCGGTGCCGCCCGTTGGTCGAGGAGACCGTGCACGCCGTCGAAGACCTGTTGCGGGCCCACCAGGCCGAACCGGACTTACTCTATGTGACGGGCGGAGGCAGCGAGCTGCCGCTGGTGCCGCGCGCCCTCCGCGAGGTGTTTGGACGGCGGGTGAAGCGTTCCACTTACATGTACTCGGCGACGGCCATCGGACTGGCCATCCAGGCCGACGAGCAGGCCGGCTACGTGCTTCGCGACACGTTTACCCGTTACTTCGGCGTCTGGCGCGAGGCCGACTGCGGCCGCACGATCGTCTTCGATCCCCTGTTTGCCAAGGGCACTCCCCTGCCGGCGCCGGGCGAACCGAGCCTGCGAGTCTCGCGGCGGTATCGGCCGGCTCACAACATCGGCCACTTCCGATACCTGGAATGCAGCCACCGGGCCGAGGACGGGCGCCCGCTCGGGGACATTACCATCTGGGACGAGATCCTGTTTCCGTTCGATCCGGCCCTGCGGGACCGCACCGAGCTCGCCTCGGTGCCGATCGAGCGCTGGGAAGGCGCCGGGACTCAGGAGATCGAGGAGGCGTACTCATCGAGCGCCGGCGGCGTCCTCACGGTCGAGATCGCCAATCTCACGGCCGGTTACCGGCGGACTTACCACCTCGGCCGGTGGGCTGTGCCGAGCGAGCCCATCGTTCCCGGCAAGGGCAAGGATCGCCGGCGCCGCAGGAAAGCCGCCGCTCGGGACTGAGAGGCGCCGGGGGGCTTGCGCGCCGCAATTAGACATTAGCCCCGGCAAATTGCTAAAATTACAAGTAAAGAGGCACCGTCTGATGGCCCCCAAGCCCGCATTCTCTCAGAACGCGCAGATCGAGCATCCGAAGTTCGGCTGCGGCACCGTCGTCTCTTGCGACGATGAGTATGTGGTCATTCACTTCGATGACCACGGACAAAAGAAGTTCATTTCCTCGATTGTCGTCCCGAATCTGAAAAAGATCGATCGCCAGCCGCCCAGCCGGACCAAGAGCCGTCGCGCCAAGACCAAGAAAGCGGCGAACTCCGCCGAGTAGGCGCGCCCGGAACGTGCGCCGCCCGAGCGGCGCCGCAAGGTCGACTGCGACTTTTCCCTCCTCAGGGCACTACTAGGACAGATCCCTCATAGGGATAGCCCAATGTTTAGTGCCAGAGTTTTCCTTGCAGCCTTGGCCCTGCTTCCGTCCA
>Ga0197142_1001326_pt1 | contig 22708 bp, 21 predicted proteins | sample GBS60_MetaG_FD_148614 | JGI IMG/M metagenome (GOLD analysis project Ga0197142, IMG submission 148614) | Sediment microbial communities from Great Boiling Springs, Gerlach, Nevada, United States - GBS 60_MetaG | ecosystem: Environmental > Aquatic > Thermal springs > Hot (42-90C) > Sediment... | reverse complement strand
CTTCCCACCCGATACCAAACCCAGAAAGTGGCAACGGGCGCGTGGTGCGCCTCTTTGATCAACACCACCAGCCCGTTGTCCAGTCGCGTTTTGAGGACGCCTTCGTGTTTCAATGCTGGCCCTTGCCGATATCCTTAAGTCTTGCGCGTTCTACCATCGTATCCGCGACCAAAACCCCGATAACGGAAGCCCAACGCGGCCATGTGCGCCGGATCGTAGATGTTGCGCCCATCTACAACCACAGGCTGCTTCATGAGGTCCCTAAGGCGCGCCATATCCAGCTGCTTAAACTCGTTCCAATCGGTGACGACAACCACCGCATCGCAGCCTTGCGCCAGATCATAGGGGTTCTCGCACAGGGTGACATTCTTCAAAATAGAGCGGGCAACGCGCATGGCCACCGGATCATAGCCCTTCACAATGGCCCCTGCCTCCAACAGCATCTCGGCGATGGTGATGGAGGGCGCATCGCGCATGTCGTCCGTGTTGGGTTTGAAAGCCAGACCCAGCAACCCGATGACCTTGCCGCTCAAGTCCTCACCGAGCAATTCGCGCAGCTTGATGATCACCTGTTTGCGCTGATAGGCGTTGATGTCCATTACGGCTTGCAGGAGCTGCGGGTGCTTGCCGTTCAGCGTAGCCATATGCTTAAGGGCCAACACGTCCTTGGGGAAGCATGACCCGCCAAACCCCACGCCTGCATCAAGGAAGAGCGGGCCGATGCGCTTATCCGCGCCCATGCCTACTGCCACCTCCTTGACGTCGGCCCCCAGCGCTTCACAAATGTTGGCGATCTCGTTGATGAAGGAGATTTTGGTCGCCAAGAAGGCGTTGGAGGCGTATTTGATCATCTCCGCTGTGCGCAGGTCGGTGACGATAATGGGGGCGCGCAAGGGCAGGTGGAGCTGCGCTACCTTGTCGGCAGCCTCCTGATCCAGCGAGCCGAGCACTGTGCGGTCAGGGTTCATGAAGTCGTGGAGAGCCGAACCCTCGCGCAGAAACTCGGGGCAGGAGACTACCGCGAAGGGGATGGGCTTGGGCTGAGCCTTGCTCACGATCTCCGCCACCCAGTCCCCTGTGCCAACAGGCACAGTGGACTTGTTGACGATGATGAGCTCATGATCCATCACCTCGGCGATGCTCTCGGCAGCCTGACGCACATATTGCAGGTCGGCTTCTCCATCCACACCGGAAGGCGTACCCACGCAGATGAAGACGAACTCGGCATCCTTAATTGCCTCGGCGTAAGAGGTGGTGAAACTCAGCCGACCGGCCCGCACATTGCGCTCCACAACCTCGGCCAGGCCCGGCTCATAGATGGGCATGATGCCCTGCTTGAGGCCTTCGATCTTCTCTTCATTGATGTCCAGCGCAACGACTTTGTTGCCCAGATCGGCGAAGCACGCTCCTGTGACCAGTCCTACATACCCCACGCCAATCACCGCAATGTTCTTCATAATCGGCTACCTCAGACGAAGTGTGCAAAGTTGGCAACGGGTGCGCTATGCACGTTAGTGTACCGCAGATCGGCGGCTTTGCCTATGCACGTCAGGGGCATAAGGTAGGACTAATTAACCAGATGTTTGCATTGCAAAATCCATCTGCCGATGGGACCGACGCTGTTCAGCTCGGTGCTTATCCACATCGTGGCAGCGTATTACTTTGGGAGGCATTGCGAGCACTGCCCCGCATAGTAGTTGGGGGTGCATCAGCGGCATGACAAGAGATGCAACTGGTGAAGCCGGTGTGTTCAAAGACAGCCTCCCCCACGCGATAGTGTTGTGGCAGTTGGAGCGCTGAGCCGGGTAGTGATCGGCGGGAGCGTGCTCAGCGTGACAGCGCAAGGAAAATCCCCGGCATGGAGCGGCCTAGATGAGAGCGCTGCTGTGCGCTATACTTGCAGCCGTGCCGCCAATCCCAGGGCAGGCAAAAGGATCGCCGTGATGTCAATCAGGACGTGGCTTGGCGCAGTAGGCGCCGGTGAGATGAGTCTGGGCCGTGCGCTGACCGCACTGCAGCGCCGCATCGCCAATGTGCCGCAGCGCTGGGCCTGGCGGCGAGAAGCGGGGCCGGGTTCTCCCAACTATCGCCGCCTTGTTGCCCTGCGCAACCGTTACATAGGGCAGCGCTGCTTCATTATGGGCAACGGCCCCAGCCTCAGCCGGATGGACCTCTCGCCCCTTGCCGGTGAATTCACCTTCGGCCTGAACCGCATCTACCTGAACTTTGAGCGCATGGGGTTTGTGCCCACCTTCTATGTGGCCGTCAACCCGCTGGTGATTGAGCAGTGTGCCGCCGATATTGCCCGCATCCCCACCACACGCTTTGTGGACTGGGGGCAGCGTCGCCACTTTGCCCCTTACCCCGATCAGGAAACGCTGATCTACCTGTGGCATACCTACCGTCCGCACTTCTCACGCGACCTTACGAAGGGTGTATGGGGCGGGGCAACTGTCACCTATACCGCTTTGCAGATTGCCTATTATCTAGGCTTCGAGCAGGTTATACTCATCGGCGTGGATCACAATTTCACCACGCGGGGGACACCCCATCAGGTGGTAGTATCCAGCGGGGGCGATCCCGATCACTTTGACCCCAACTACTTTGGCAAGGGCTTCCGCTGGCAGCTGCCGGACTTGAGGACCTCAGAGCAGGCCTACCGCATGGCCAAGCAGGCCTTTGAGGCCGATGGCCGTCGTGTGTTGGATGCTACCGTCGGTGGCAAGTTGGATGTTTTTGAGAAAGTAGACTACTACAGCCTGTTTAGCACATCGGATAGAGGGGGCACTTGAGCCAGCCGCGCATTTCGGTCGTCATCCGCAGCTACAACGAAGAGCGCCATATCGGGCGCCTACTAGAGGGCATCCTCCAGCAGACGGTGCAGGATGTGGAGATCATCCTTGTCGATTCCGGCTCCACCGATGACACGCTGACCATCGCTCGCCGCTATCCGGTGCGCATCCTTTCCATCCGCCCTGAGGAGTTCTCCTTTGGCCGTTCGCTTAACAGGGGCTGTGCGGCGGCAAACGGCGAGATCATCGCCATTGCCAGTGCGCACGTCTATCCCGTATATAAGGATTGGCTGGAAAGGCTGACGGCGCCCTTTGCCAACCCGCAAGTGGCGCTGGTTTACGGCAAGCAGCGCGGCAATGAGCATTCCAAATACTCCGAGCACCAGATTTTCGCCAAGTGGTTTCCTGACGAGCCAAACCCCGACCAGCCGCACCCTTTCTGCAACAACGCTAACGCCGCCATCCGCCGCAGCGTGTGGGAACAAATCCCTTACGATGAGACGCTGACCGGCTTGGAAGATACAGCATGGGCCAAGCAGGCTCTCCAGCGCGGCTATAAGATTGTCTACGAACCTGCGGCGGAGATCATCCACGTGCACGATGAGACGCCGCGCCGTATCTACAACCGCTACCGCCGTGAGGCTATGGCCCTCAAGCGCATCTTTCCAGAGGAGCGTTTCACCCTTTGGGAGTTCGTGCGGCTGTTCACCGCCAATGTGCTCAGTGACTACTATCACGCTGCACATGACGGCGTACTGTGGCGCAACTTAAGCAGCATCTTTGTCTTCCGCTTGATGCAGTTTTGGGGCACCTATCGCGGGTTTGCTCACCGCGCCCCGCTGACAAGCAGCCTCAAGCATACTTTCTATTACCCCAACGATCGCAAGCGGCAGCGGGGCACGCCGGAAGATACCCCCACTGAAGAGGAGCGCAGGATAAACTATGTCAGCAGCAACGCCAAACATGATTGATATTTCCCTGCTCGTGCGGCCCGATATGCCCTTCTGGCCGAACAGCGAAGGTTACCGCATCCGCCGCACGCGGGAGATCGCCGCCGGTGACACGGCCAACGTCTCGCTCATTACCAGCGATGTGCATGTCGGCACGCATGTAGATGCTCCCCTCCACTTCATTGAGGGCGGCGCTGCGGTTGAGCAACTTCCCTTGGAGGTGCTGATCGGCCCGGCACGGGTGGTGTACCTGCCAGAAGTAGACGCCATCACTGCCGAGGTGCTCAATGCGCTCAACCTGCCAGCTGATACCCGTCGCCTGCTTTTCCGCACGCGCAACTCGCGCCTGTGGGCCGAAGGCGTGCCCACCTTCCGTGAGGATTATGTCGCCCTCACGCTGGACGGCGCACAGTGGATTGTAGAGCGCGGTATTGCCCTCATCGGCAATGATTACCTCTCCGTGCAGCGCTACCGCGACACGCCGGAGATTCACCGCGTGCTGCTGCGAGCAGGGGTGGTGCTGGTAGAGGGACTGAATCTTGACGGTGTAGCGCCGGGCCTCTATGAGTTAATCTGCTTGCCAGTGAAGCTGCTGGGCGCAGAAGGCGCGCCCGCCCGTGCCGTCCTGCGTCCCCTACCCAAGGAGGGCTAATGACCCTGCGCATTGTGGCGCTTGTCCCTATGCGGGCGCATAATCAGCGCGTGCCCCATAAGAACATCCGCCCTTTTGCCGGCAGACCCCTTTACCATCACATCCTTGAGACGCTGCTGCTCTGCCCGGAGATCGCGGGCATCTGGATAGACACCGACAGCGAGGTCATTGCTAACGAGGCGCCGCGTCTTTTTGAGCGCGTGTATATCATTGAGCGCCCTGAGCATCTGCGCGGCGACACCACGCCCATGAACGACATCCTACTGCATGATGTCTCGCAGGTGCAGGCCGATTATTACGTCCAGACACACAGCACCAACCCTCTCCTGCGGGCGGAGACCATCTCGCGTGCTATCCGTGCGCTCCTTGACGCACCGCAGTACGACTCGCTGTTTTCCGTCACGCCGCGCTGTGTGCGGCTGTGGGCTGCCGATGGCAAGCCGCTCAACCACGATCCGGATGTGTTGCTTCGCACACAGGACCTGCCGCCCGTCTACGAAGAAAACTCCAACCTTTACATCTTCCAGAAGCACATCCTAGAGCAACGCCGCAACCGCATCGGGTATCGGCCACTCTTGTTTGAGATCGACCGCGAAGAGGCATGGGACATTGACGAACTGCTGGACTTCGAGATTGCCGAGTTTCTTTACCGGCGGCGGCAGGCTTTATCCCGCTGACATTCATGGACTGTGAAGCATGGCCAAGTGGAAAATCCTCTTTTCCGCCCCCTATATGCAGCCCTATCTAGAGCGCTTCCGCCCGCGCTTGGAGGCCGAAGGGTGCGAACTGATCGTCCCACCCGTCGCCGAGCGCCTCGGCGAGGAGGAGCTGCTACAACTGGTGGGAGATATCGACGGGGCGATCTGCGGCGATGACCGCTTCACCGAGCGCGTCCTGCGGGCTGCACCGCGCCTCAAGGTGATCTCCAAGTGGGGCACAGGCATTGACTCCATCGACCGTGAGGCTGCCGCACGGTTGGGCATCGCCGTGCGCAACACGCCCAATGCCTTCACCGAGGCGGTGGCCGATTCGGTCTTCGCCTACATGCTGTGCTTCGCCCGCCGTACCCTTTGGATGGACCGCGCCATGAAGGCTGGCATGTGGCAGAAGATCCCAGGGTTCGCCCTGCACGAATGCACGCTGGGAGTGATCGGCGTAGGGCACATTGGCAAGGCTGTGCTGCGCCGCGCCAAGGCCTTCGGGATGCGCCTGCTAGGCAATGATATCGTGCCCATTGATCCGGCCTTCATCGCCGAGGTGGGGGTGCAGATGGTGGATAAAGAGACGCTGCTGCGTGAGGCCGATTTCGTCAGCCTCAACTGTGATCTGAACCCCACTAGCTACCACCTGATGGGCGATGCTCAGTTTGCGCTCATGAAGCCCTCTGCCTACTTGATCAACACCTCGCGGGGGCCAGTGGTGGATGAGCAGGCGCTCATCCGCGCCCTGCGCGAGGGGCGCATCGCGGGTGCCGGGTTGGACGTCTTTGAGGAAGAGCCACTGCCCCCCGACAGTCCCTTGCGCCAATTTGACAACGTGCTGTTGGCCCCACACAATGCCAACAGCAGCCCCGAGGCCTGGGAGCGGGTGCATGAGAACACCATCCGCAATCTGCTGGAGGAATTGAAGAGGCGCTCATGACCCAATCGGTTGTGTTGATCACGGGCGTTGCTGGCGGCATCGGTTCGGCTACCGCCGGCGTTTTCAAGGCAGCGGGCTGGTATGTCATCGGCGTGGACCGCGCCGATGTGACGCCCCCACTCGCCGTAGATCGCTACATCCACGCTGACATCGCCGATCTGGCAGCCAACAAGGCCATTTTTGAGGGCGTTGCTGCACAGGAAGGGCAGCTGGATGCGCTGGTCAACAATGCTGCCATTCAGATCGTCAAACCGCTGGTGGACACCGAGCCGGAAGAGTGGGATATGGTAATGGCGGCCAACGTGCGGGCTGCTTATCTGGCCATTCGTCATGCCTACCCCCTGCTCAAGGCCAGCGGTGGGAGCATCGTGAACGTCTCTTCGGTGCACGCCGTGGCGACCTCGGCGGGGTTGGCAGCGTATGTCACCAGCAAAGGAGCACTGATGGCGCTCACCCGTGCCGCCGCATTGGAGCTAGCTCAGGATGGCATCCGCGTCAATGCTGTACTACCCGGCGCAGTGGATACGCACATGCTGCGGGCAGGACTTTCGCGGGGGCACGTGGGCGGTACAAGCATTGAGGAGCGCCTGGAGGCGCTGGGCCGCAAGCACGTCATGGGACGCGTCGGGCAACCTGCCGAGATCGGCGAGGTGATCCTCTTCCTGTGCGATAAGCGGCGCTCTTCGTTCATCACCGGCCAGTCGCTCATCGTGGACGGCGGCGCTACCGCTCGTCTTAGCACCGAGTAGCGCGCTGCTTATCGGGCGTGCGCTGCGCCGCGAATTTCGTCCAGCGAGCGCACACCGTGCGCCGTCATCCACTCGTCCAATTCGGTTAGCACACGGCGCAAGCCCGCCGCGCCGTGCCGATGGGCGACCGTCGCCAAGCCCACCGCTGTCGCCCCAGCCATGACCATCTCCACAGCATCGCGTCCGTGCAGCACACCCCCCGTGCCGATGATCGGCACCCCCGGAAATGCCGCATAGAGTTCATAGACCATGCGTACCGCTATTGGCCTCAGCGCTGCGCCGGAAACACCTCCCGTGAGGTTGGAGAGCACTGGTCGGCGTGCCTCCACGTCGATCACCATGCCCGGCATGGTGTTGGAAGCGGTCAGCATGTCGGCTCCGGCGCGGAGCACGGCTTCGGCGATCTGCACCACATCAGGCACGTTGGGGGCCAGCTTGACGCTGATAGGGCAAGTCAGTGCCGCCCGTGCAGCGGCGGTGGCCGCCGCTGCGGATGCGCACTGCGTGGCAAACGGCGCTCCGAACTCTTCAGCGACATTGGGGCAGGAGATGTTGACTTCCACTAGTTCCGGCTCAAGGTGACTAATAACCTGTGCGACGTCGAAGTAGCCCTCGGCAGTGTCGGCAAAAATGCTGACGATGAGCACAACATCCTGCTTTTTGAGGTCGTCCTTGAGCCGCTGCAGGTCGGCGATGGCGGCCTCTGCGCCCGGGTTGGCCAGCCCAACGGCGTTGAGCAGCCCCTCCCCCCAGTCGTAGAGGGTTGGTTCCGGATGACCGCTGCGCGGGGTCGGACCGATGGAGTTCATCGTCAGCGCACCGATGCCACTGCCGGCCAGCCGAACAGCATCGGCTCCCCAAGGGCTGGCTGCCAGCACCAGCGGCGAGCGCAGAGTTAGTGGCCCCAGTCGGGTACGTAGATCAGGGAGCATAGCGGTTAGACGAACGGCTTTCTTCCAGCCAAGCACTGATAAAACGGTGCCGCTCCTCCGACATGTGCCCCAGCGCCAGCAGTGTGTCCAGAATCTCTTGCAGCGTCAGGACATGATGCACGCGGTAACCGCGTGCTTCCAGTATCTCGGCGCCACCCATCTGGCGATCGACCACTACTATAAGGTCGGTAACTTTCAGATGCACTGCTTCCAGCAATCGAAGCGCTTCTAGCTTACTGTGGGCGCGGGAGACTACATCATCGATCACGAGCACCGTGTCGCCGGGCTTATAAGTGCCCTCAATGTAGCGGCTGATGCCGTAGTCCTTCTCTCTAGGGCGCGGATAGATGAGCGGTTTGTCCATCGTCAGGCTTAAAGCCACACCGATGGGCAGTCCGGCCATGGGGATCGCTGCCAGCCGGTCGAAGGTCAAGTTGGCAGCCAACGCCTGCATCATATGCGCGACGCGCCTCAGCACGGCGGGGCGATCCACGAGCAAACGCAGGTCTAGGTAGACGGGCGAAATATCGCCAGAGCGCAGCTTGAATTCGCCAAACTGAACAGCTCCCATCTCGTGCAAGCTGATGATGAGAGATTCCTTATCGATCACGCCGGTTGGCCCTCAGTTCGCAGATAGTTAATGGACTGTCTCCATTGTAGCGCAGATTGACGTGCGGCGGCAGCGTAGTCGGCATGTGCAGCGGCGTGGATCACTGCCCGCGAGACGTTGATGAGGGGGCCACAGCCATCGGCGGCAGGGCCAAAGCGCACGGCAGCCTCCAAATCGCCGCGCTGGGTGCCGATGCCGGGGATCAAGAAGGGCAATTCGGGGGCTATTTCACGGATCGTGCGTAAATCGTGGGGATGGGTAGCCCCTACCACCAATCCCACCGTGCTCTGCGGATGAGCCTGTGCCCAGCCCCGCGTTGCCGACACAACGCACTGGTACAAGCGTGTACCCTCGCGCGGATGATCCTGAAAGCGAGGGGCGTCGGCGTTGCTGGTGCGGGCCAGCACAAATACCCCACGCCCCGCGTAAGCCTCCAGCAGGGGGATGACGGCATCCTCGCCCACGTAGGGGTTGACGGTCACAGCGTCCACGCCCAGCAAGCCAAAGAAGCCCTCGGCGTACATACGCTGGGTGGAGCCGATGTCGCCGATTTTAGCATCCAGCACCACCGGTATATGGCGCGGGACAGCAGCCAGTGTCTCCTCCAGCGCCCGCAAGCCCGCCGACCCATGTGCGAGGAAAAAAGCCAGGTTGGGTTTGTAAGCGCACACCAGATCGGAAGTCGCCGCGATAATGGCGCGGCAGAAAGACGCCAGTCCTCCAGCGCTGTGCAGTTCGGGCAAATTGGGCATCAACGCCGGATGAGGGTCTAGTCCCACGCACAGCCACGAGTCGTTGGTTTGCTGGGCCGCCTGCAACTTGTCACGGAAGGAGTGCTCCATACCGCCCCTCAACGTGAGACAACCAGCGTGATGGTGTAGTCCGTTAAGGGGATCGGCTGGGTATCCTGTCGGGGATGCGGCTCCACGCCGCGCAGCTGGAGGGTGTAATCTCCTACTTCTGCGCGGGCAGGTGCTCCGCTTGCGCTCCACTCAATGGCTACCTCGCCGAGGCGCTGGCTATCCTTGTCCACATCCAGCACAACGATCACGCGCCCTGCCCAGAAACACTCCACATCCACCGGGCAGCGTGAGTCCTCTGCCACAGCGGAAAAGGTGATCGTCAAATTTTCCCCCTCAACCGCAGCGCTCTGGCCGCCCTTGAGCCTGAATTCCGTACCGAGTTGCGCCGTCACCGTCTCGGAACCTCCCCCACAGGCAGCCAGTGGCAACGACAGCATCACCACGGCGCAGATGCGCCGATACACGGTCCTCATGGAAACATCTCCTCTTTTGGCAGACGAGCGTGACGCTTCTTGATATATCCTACGCCCTACGCCCGCCCCAGCACGGCGGCCAACAGCGCCATGCGGATATACAGCCCGTTCTGCATTTGGCGGAAGTATGCCGCACGGGGATCGACATCTACCTCATAAGCGATCTCACCCACACGCGGGAAGGGGTGCATGACGATCATTTCGGTCTTGGCCCGCTTGAGCAGTTCAGGCGTGATGATGTAGAAATCCTTGACCTTCTCGTATTCTTCAAGATCGGTGAAGCGCTCCTTTTGCACGCGGGTGACGTACAGCACATCCACCTCCTCGATCACGTCGTGGATGTCCTCGTGCTCGGTATAAGTATCGCCCGCCTCGGTGACCTCGTCGCGGATTTCCTCCGGCATACGCAGCAGGCGCGGAGAGACGAAGCGGAAAGCGATGTTGCGGCTGAGTAGCAGGCGCGTGAGCGAGTGCACTGTGCGCCCGAAGCGCAGGTCACCTACCATAGCGACGGTCAGACCTTCCATGCGGCCCAGTTCGCGCACGATGGTGTAGGCATCCAACAGGGCCTGCGTGGGATGTTCCCCCACCCCATCGCCGGCGTTGATGATGGGCTTGCTGGCCCAACGGGCGGCCTCCGCCGCTGCACCGACCTCATAGTGGCGCAACACAATCACATCAGCATAGCACTCCAGCGTGCGCACCGTATCGGCCAGCGACTCGCCCTTGGCTACCGAGGAATACTGCACCGAGTTGATAGGGATCACCTGCCCGCCGAGGCGTTGCATGGCAGCCATAAAGGACGAGCTCGTGCGTGTGCTGGGCTCATAGAAGAGATTAGCCATGATCTTCCCCTGCAATAGGTCTGCCGAGCCGAAGCGTTCTACCAGCGTGCGCATCTCGTCGGCCACACTGAAGACGTACTCCAGCAATTGCGGTGTGAACTGTCGCACGCTCAGCACATCCTGCATGTAGAGGCCGTTGGTGGTGTTGTCCGCTGGGCGCGGCTTGCTGGGTGCCGGATTGGGTTGCATCGTTGTCCCTCCCTCGCTGAATAGATGGTTCCCGATTTTGCCACACACCGTGTGAGCGTTGGGCTAGACACAGGCATAAAAAAGGCCTTTGAACTTCGGTTCAAAGGCCTAAAGGGAAACCATATGGATGCGGGGGCCGCACCCCCACTACGCTGATGACCTGCTGCTTCCATCGCTGCACGCACACGATGCGATTCCTCACACTGTCGGCAAAATCGGCAAAATTATATTGGGGATGTGCAGAAGATGCAAATCAATCTCCGTCGAGGAGAGTGCCAGCTGTCGCTTGCCTGCCCATCAAAGTTGAGTATCATACGCACATCCCATTCCGTTATAGATGCCGAGGTTCCTTATGACTACGCTTGAGGCAACCGCCACAGGACACATTGACGAACGTGAGTACCGCCGACGTATCCGCGCCTGGACAATGTACGATTGGGCCAACTCGGCTTTTGCCACCACGATCCTCGCAGCAGTGCTGCCCATTTACTACAGTCACGTAGCGGGGGCCACGCTCCCAAGCGAGGCCACCGCTACTGCTTATTGGAGCCTGGGGTTAAGCATCTCGCTCTTTATTGTGGCGATCCTTTCGCCCATCCTCGGCACGGTCTCCGATGTCATGCGCGGCAAAAAGATGTTCCTGGCCATTTTTGCCGGCATCGGCATTGTGGGCACAGCTCTGCTGGTGCTGGTTTCCACCGGTGACTGGCTGTTGGCCTCAGTGCTGGCTGTGCTGGGGCGCATTGGCTTCAACGGCTCGCTGACCTTCTACGATGCGCTGTTGCCGCACGTTGCTCGTCCGGAGGATCAGGACCGCGTCTCGGCACGCGGCTACGCTCTGGGCTACCTCGGTGGGGGGCTGCTGTTGGCCATCAACGTGGTGATGATCCAGATGCTGCCCGGCACGTGGGGCGCACGCCTCTCCTTTCTCAGCGTGGCGATTTGGTGGGCCGTGTTCTCCATCCCCCTTTTCCTGCACGTGCCGGAACCGCCTGCCGCTACCGCCAAGCTCGCCCCCGGCGAGAACGTCGTCACGGTCAGCTTCAAGCGCCTGTGGGAGACGCTTAAGGACATCCGCCAGTACCGCGAGCTGTTCAAGTTCCTCATCGCCTTCCTTATCTACAATGATGGCATCGGCACCATCATCGGTGTAGCAGCAATCTACGGCGCAGAACTGGGCTTTGGCACGCTGGAGCTGATCCTTGCCTTGTTGTTGGTGCAGTTCGTGGGTATTCCCTTCAGCCTGATCTTCGGCAATCTGCCCAACCCGCAGGAGAAGCGCCGCCCGCTGTTTCTGGCCTTCATCTTGTTCAACCTGATCTTCCTGCCACTGGGCGGAATCGTGGGACTGCGCCTGTTGCCCGGCAACCTCACTGGCGCGGCGCTGCCTCCCTACACTAGCACGGCGAACGCTGTTGGGACGGGCATCTACACAGTGGGCAGCGAGGCCATCCGCTATGAGGGGGCTTGGGAACAGCAAATCATCCCCGCCGAAGCGCTCAGCGCGCGGGGGCTGGTGGCCCTGCTCAGCGGGACAGGGCAAGCCGAGGATACTCCTTACGCCATCGCCCACACGGCCGGTGCACGCTATGACTTTGCCTTTAACGGCCAAAAAGTGAAGCTGACCTACAGCACCGGCCCCGATCGCGGCATCTGGTCGGTGGAGATCGACGGCGAGCCGGTCATTGATGCGGACAGCGGCAGGCCGCTGCTCATTGACGCCTACAATGAGACCGTCCGCTACGGGGTGACGACCACGATCGCCGCCGAGGAAGCCGGTGAGCACGTACTGAGCGTCATCAGCACAGGGGAGAAGAACCCGCGCAGTAGCGGGACAGCCCTCACACTGGCGCAGATTGAGGTGCTGCCGCCTGTGCGTCAGAACAACCTGGGGCTGATCATTGGCCTCATCTTTGCCGTAGAAGTGGTGGGGGCCGTCTTGGCGCTGTTGCTAGGACGCCCGCTATTTGCTGCGCTCTCCCAGACAATGACGACCAAGCGCAGCATCATCCTCGCACTCATCATCTATGCTACCATCGCCGTATGGGGCTACTTCCTCAATTCCACCATCGAGTTTTGGTTCTTGGCGTGGTTGGTGGCGATCGTGCAGGGCGGCAGCCAAGCGCTCAGCCGCAGCCTCTATGCCAGCATGTCACCGGCGGCCAAAAGTGGCGAATTCTTCGGGCTGTACGCCATCATGGAGAAATTCGCCTCGCTCATTGGGCCGCTGCTGTTTGCCGCTGCCGCCCTGATCTTCAACAGCAGCCGTCCGGCGATCTTGAGCCTGATCGCGCTCTTCGTCATCGGGATCGTAGTGCTGATAACCGTGAATGTGGAAGAGGGGCGACGGGTAGCACAGGCTGAGGACGCCGAACTTCTGGGCACAGGCAGCGGGTAAAGGTGCAGCGTCGGCCCCAACAGGGCGCTAGCCGCCGCCCAGCGTGGCGTGCACAGTGAACATCCTGCCATCACGGAAGAGGCGCAGCCTAACCACATCGCCTGCTGCGTAGCGGCTCAGGGCGTCGCCCAACGTCCACGATGATGAGAGCCACTGATCCCCGACCTGCGTGATGATGTCCCCCGGCGCCAATCCGGCCTCTTCAGCAGGCGTGCCCTCGTCCAGCAGGGTGATGATCAGCGCTCCATCGGCAACCTCAAACGGATCGCCCGGCTTCAACATGCGGTAATACACCCCCAGACGGGCTTCCTCCTGCCCACCCCCCGGCCAGACGGGCAGATCAGGGGGAACAACAATCGGCTCTACTGTTGCCGGCTCAACATACTTGGCACGCTCATAGATGCGCCCGCCCATGAAGCCCACAGCGAATGTCAACAACACGATAGCCGCTACCAGAACCCACAGCCCAATCAGAGGCGCATGGGCTTCCTCCGCCACCTCGCCTCGTTGCGGATGCTCCTCCGCCCTCAGCGCAGCCTGCCGATCCCTTTCTTGCGGCGTGAGTTGGGTCGCCATGGCCGTTTCCTCCTCCTGCCCTTGCAGGGTTTTAAGCCATCCTCGTTGATAAGACGAATCAGAGCGTAGGAGAGTTCCACACCCTGGGCGTGAGAGATGGCTGTACGGCGTTAGGGTCCCCAACGCAGGCCGTGTGCGCCCGCCACACCTTCAATGCGGAAAGCCTGCCCGCTTTGGGTATCCACCAGCACCAACTGCCCTTTAGAGATGTCCACTCCTAAGCCAGCGATGAACGTCGCATCAGGCGAGAGAATGGCCTGCTCCAGCGCAAATGTGCCCGTCTCAGGGCGCAGATCGCCGCCATCGGGCAGGATGCTATCCATGCGCACGGCAGGAGGGCCATCCCAACCGGCTGAAGCAGCACGCAGCAGTGCTAGACGGCCATCCTCGCGCAGCCGGACGTCGACCGCTGCGAGGCTGACCAGCTGGGTGGCCGTCGGTGGATCGCCCACCTGCACGCGATTCACATAGGGTTGACCATACGGGCCGCCCGTGTAGGCAACGTAAAGCGCATCCGACCAGATCGCCGTTGTGTTTGGCATGTTGAGAGGGATGGGGGTGGGATTCTCCTCCGCCGCCAGCAACAGGGCGAAATCATAACCCTCATAGAAGGTAATGCGCACCAGCAGCCATGCCCCATCCGGCGACCAGCGCGGCTGGGCGTAAATCTGGATGCGCCGATCGCCCTCGGAGCGGGGCAGACGGTCAGCCACCAAGCGGCGTACCTCGCCGCTTGCAAGGTCGTAGAGCCAGATACCGCTGTCCACATAGGCAATCTGCCTAACATCGGGGGAGAAGGCAGGCATTCCCGGCACTGCGGGATCGGAGAGCGCAATGATAGGGGTCGCCGCTCCTCCTACAGCAGCCAGCCATATTGCCCCATCGCTGACATAGGCTATCTGCTGGCCGTCAGAAGAGACATCAAAAGCGGTCACGTCGGCGGAGGCAGCAGTGAGGGGCTGCGGTGGGCTGCCATCTGCGGGCAGACGCCATACCTGAACAATGCCAGCCTGTGGAGCCAGAAAATACAAGTCGGCGGGGAGCGGCAGGCCTGTGACGCTCGGCAGGGGGAGCGCTCCCCACACCAAACGGCGGGGCGATCCCCGCGTATGGAGGGTAGCCTGTGCACCGCTCTGGGGGTCAATCAGCGTGGCCGTTTCGGGGATACCACTGTTAGCGGCGATCAGATACTTGCCCGTCGGATCCCACACCAGCCCTGCCGTCTGCACGGCGACCGAACTCTCCACACGGAAGCCGGCACCGTTGGGATCGACGGTGTAGAGAAAACCCGGCTCGCTGATGCTGCCGCTGTGCCCAAAGAAAGCCAACAGGCCATCGCTACGCTGCACGGGAAGCGTCACAAGGCGGTCCTGCGGCGCGACGAAGACGCGCGAATTCACATCACCCGGTTGCAGCAGTGCCAGCCCTCCCTCGGCAGGGGCAAAGGCTAATCGTCCATCGCGCAGCCAAGTATAGTCGTTCAGGCGTCCCAGCTCCGCCCATTTGACCAGCGGCTCTACCGAGTAGAGGGCTGTGTTGCCATCGGCGCGTTGCACCAGCAGCCATGCCCCATCCGGCGACCAGCTCAGGCTGTGCAGTGGCCCTTCTGCAACGGCGTAGATCAGCGGCTCAAAGCCCTCTCCTGCGCCCAGAACGATCATCTGGAAACCATCGGCGGTGAGGTAAGCCAACCGTGAGGCATCTGGGGAGGCCGCGACCGTGCTGCCTGTCAGATCGGCGGGTAAGCTCACGCCCTGCGCCACCACTTGGCCCCGCTGTCCATCCGGCGAGGTTAGTCGAACGGCGTCATCCGTGCGCAGGATCAGCCAGCCACCGAGCGCGAGTGCAAAGTCGCGCACTATAAGGCCTGAGGATGTTAGGGGCATTGCAGCGCCCTCGTCGCCTTGCAGCGGTTGCCGCCACACCTGCCCGGCCTCGTTCAGGTAGAACAGGTCAGCGGGCAACGGCCACACCTCCAAGGGGGGGATGGGAGTAGATATCGGCGATGGCTCTGCTGTGGCGGTCGGAGACGCACTCCCTGCTCCCTGCGGAGATGGAGAGGGAAGCGGGGGCGTCACTTCGGCGGGAGGTTCGCCGCCGGGAAGCGAGGCACAGGCTGCAAGCATCCCTGCTACAAGCGGCCCCGTCGCTGCCAGAACGATCCCGCGCATAGCCACCTTGTCCTTAATTGGAAGTCACGAACGCGGCCCAACACCCAGCCTAGCGCTTCCGCTTGCGGTATTCCTCAATGAGGCGCACAGCTTCGCCCGGCTCCATATGGCGGTGAGTCTGCAACTTGCTGTAGATCAGTTCCCCGTTGACTTCCAGTTCAAAGCGACCACCGTCACTGGGGATCAGCGTCAGCCGCTCAACCTCAAACTCAAAGGCCTTCATGATCTCTTCCGTCACACTGACGGCACGCGGGAAGTACTTTCAAACCGCACAATAGGTAAGCGTAATGTTCATCATCTGAGGACTCCTCGTTAGGGGATTGGATTATTCGGCTGAAAGTATAGCAGGCCTTACGAGGCGAAGGTAGTCTTTCCTGTAGCGTCCGCCCTTCTTTCTGTTGTCGCTGCACACCTGTTACAGTAAACTCTAGATCGCTTGGCTTCCTATCCTAAGGGGAACAGACCATGACCCGTGAAGAGATCATCCGCCTGACGGCGCTCTCATCTTGCGCTGGTTGAGCGTCTAAACTGGACCCGGCGGTCCTGGCGCAGGTTCTGCGCCCCATCCAAGAGATGTTCGATCCAGCGGCCACCCCCAACCTGCTGGTCGGGCTGGGGGCACCGGATGATGCTGCTGTGTATCGGCTGAACGACGATCAGGCCGTGATCTTTACTACCGACTTTTTCACCCCTATCGTGGACGATCCCTATCAGTACGGTGCGATCGCTGCCGCCAACGCGCTCAGCGACGTGTACGCTATGGGCGGCAAGCCGCTGTTAGCCCTGAACATCGCCGCGCTGCCGCCAAACCTGCCGATTGGGATGATGACCGCGATCATGCATGGCATGGCTGAAACCGTGCGGGCAGCGGGGGCAGTGATAGCCGGTGGGCACACCATTCAGGATAAGGAGCCAAAGGTCGGGTTGGCGGTCGTGGGCCTCACCCATCCCGATAAGCTGTTGACCAAAACGGGCGCTCGCCCCGGCGATGTGCTGGCGCTGACCAAGCCGCTGGGCACAGGCTGCATCACCACGGCGGCCAAGAATGACAAGGCCGAAGCAGCGCACATTGAGGAAGCCATCGGGTGGATGATGCGCCTTAACCGCGCCGCTGCGGAGGCTGCTTGCGCCGTCGGTGCACACGGCGCAACCGACATTACCGGTTTTGGCTTCCTAGGCCATGCCGTTGAGATGGCCAACCTAAGTAGCGTGACATTACACGTGCGCTTTGACAACATCCCACTCATGTCCGGAGCGCGGCATTATGCTGACCTGTGGACATTCCCCGGTGGATCGGCCAGCAACAAGAACGCCTTTGAGGAAGCCGTGCGTTTTGCCCCTGACCTCACGGCAGAGGAGCAGATGCTGCTGTTTGACGCTCAGACAAGCGGCGGCCTGCTGATCGCCGTTCCGGCGGACAAGGTGGAGGCGTTCAGTGCAGAGATGGCCGCGCACGGTGAGCCGTGGTGGGAAATCGGCACAGTTGGCCCACGCGAGGATGTGGGCGTCGTCGTGACGCGCTAGGGCTTCTCTAAGCCGTGCGCTTCTAACAGCTTCTCGTTGCTCAGGATCGCCTCTGTCGGGCCATCAGCAACTACACAACCTTCATCTAGCACAATCGTGCGCGGCAACAGCTCCGCCACCAGCCGCATGTCATGCGTGGCAACCAGCATGGTACGCTGCATCTCGCCCAGCAGGCGGATCAGGCTGCGCCGCGCACGCGGGTCAAGGCCAGAAGTTGGCTCATCAAGCACCAGGATTTTGGGGTCCATGCTCAGCACGGTGGCGATCGCTACACGCTTCTTCTCCCCCAGGCTAAGATGATGCGAAAGATGGTCGGCGTATGCAGCCATGCCAACTGCCTCCAGTGCCTCCCAAGAGCGGCGGCGGACCTCGTCCTGCGGCAGGCCCATGTGCAGCGGCCCGAAGGCCACATCGTCCAGCACCTTGGGGTTAAAGAGCTGATCGTCAGGGCTTTGGAAAACCAGCCCCACCCAAGCGCGGATCTGGCCTAGATTCTCGTCACATACGGGCAGCCCCCCCACGCGGACCGTGCCTGCATGGGCACGCAATAGGCCGTTCAGGTGCAGCATCAGTGTCGATTTGCCCGCGCCGTTTGGCCCTACCAGCGCCACCTTCTCGTCCGGGCCAATGCGCAACGTAACATCCCGCAACGCCTGATGACCGTCCGGGTAGCTAAAAGATACACCCTCTACCTCAATCGTATGGTGCAATCCGTCCTTCCTCCAAGCAACGTATCGCAGGGGGCGCTCCCATCGTGTGGGTCACCATAAGCTGGCGACGAGCAGCCCACACCCTATCACCAAAGGGATCAGCCCCACCAGCACATCGCGGGCACGCAAGGGCGGTGGATCGAGCAACCTCACTTCCCCCTGATAGCCACGCGCCGCCATAGCCTGATAAACGCGCTCGCTGCGGGCAAAACTGCGGGCAAACAGACTGCCGATCAGGTGCCCGGTGGTGCGGGCACGGAAGATGAGCGAACCACTGTAGGCCGGATGGCCGCCGATCACGGCGCTGCGTGAGTCGCGGGCGCGGGAAAGGCGCACCGCTTCCTCGGCTATCAGGAACAGGTAGCGGTACATGAAGGAGACAACCGCTACCAACACCTTCGGCACGCGCAGTGTGCCCAGCGCCCACAGCATATCGGTGAAGTGTGTACTGGCGATGAGCAACACCGCTACCTGTGCAGAGATCATGCTCTTAAACATGATGCTGACAAAGCGCAGTAATCCTACCGCGCTGATCGTCCAGCCGAGTAGGGGCACAGTGCCCAGCACAGGCCCGGGCATGGTGAAGACCAGCGTGATGGCAGCCGCCGCAAACGGCAGCGCCACGAACGACCTACGGATGACCATCAGGGGGTCTAGGCGAGCAATCAGGGCACCGGCCATCGTGATGGCAAAAAAGCCGATGTAAGCGCCAAAGGCGCCCATCGGCGTGAGAGCCACCAGCAGGATCATCAAGAAGGCCAACACCACCTTGACGCGCGCGTCAAGGTGATGTAACGGGCTGCCAGTGTCCTCATAAGCGTCGGCGAAGTGGAAATGCATCCCCAATTATGTCTGTTCAGCAGACCTGTTTGTCTGAATGCGGTGCACTAGCCGCGCCGCACCGTAAGCAATGGCGAAGACTATCAGTACGCCGATCATGCCAGCCAGAATGGTGCTCAGCGGCCCTTCCCCAAGGAAGGGGATGGTGTAGTCAGGCAGGATATGATAGGGCGCTTCACGGAACTCGCCGAAGAACTGCGGTTTATCCGGCACCGTAAAGCCCACTGGATTGCCCGCTTCTTGCGGGGCGGCCAAGGCCTGTGCCACGCGCTCCATACCATCGGCGTAGGGAGAAGCCAGGGGAGCGAGCAGCGTCAAGGCCAACGCCAGCAGCAACCCGAGGATGACCCAGCGCGCGCTGCGCTGACCGGGTGCGCTCTCGCCGGTGACAAGGTCGGGACGCGTCGCCAGGATGAAGGTCAGGGCGAAGATGGTCAACAGCCCCTCGCCGATGCCGATCAAAGCGTGCACGCCTACCATAGCGGGAAGCGCCACGGCCAACGGCGAAGTGCCGGAGAGGGCAAGCTCCACCGCTGCTGCCGCCGCCGTGACCACCAGCGAAAGCCACGCGCCCGCAAAAGCGCCGACAATGATTCCCGCCCGACCCTTGATCAAGCCCTTGATCGGGCGGTAGGTAAAGTAACCGACGAACGAGGTGATGATGCCCATGTTGATAATATTGAGGCCCATTACGAGCAGGCCACCATCTTGAAACAGCAGCGCCTGAACGGCGATCACCGCCGTCATGACCAGAACAGCGGCCCAGGGCCCTATGAGGATTGCGGCCAGCGCACCGCCCAGCAGGTGGCCCGACGTCCCACCGGGGATGGTGAAGTTGAGCATCTGTCCGGCGAAGATGGCAGCAGCGAGGAGGCCCATCAGCGGCACCTGCCGCTCACCGAGTTGATGACGGGTGTAGCGGACGGCCAGAGCCACCATCGCCGCCACTACGATCCATCCCCCAATTGCCAGCCACGCCGAGAAAAACCCATCCGGCGCATGCATGGGATGCGGCGCAAGGACATGTTGCATCGGCTTGTCCCCTTTCAGAGAATAGCAAATGCAGATTCTTGTACTTGCAAAAACTTGCAATAAGCACATTATAGCATTAGGGGGGATGCCTGTCCAGAGGTTGCCAACGAAGAGCGCTGGAAAATGGCAGGTTGCCACGGAATAAAAATGGAAAACGCCGGCCGTTTGTAGTCGAACGACCGGCGTTCTGCTGCTGGGTTCAGGCGGGAGCGACGGGATTCGAACCCGCGATCTCCGGCTTGACAGGCCGGCGTGTTAACCGCTACACTACGCCCCCTTGAGCAGCCCAGAATCTACCACACAGCAAGCATCTCGTCAAAAAGGCGCAGTGTTTCGGCGCAAATGCGACTCGGCAATGAGCTGAGCAGGGACGCGCATGTCCCCTGCCAAATGAGGGCAACTGGAGGTATCGACGGCGGTAAAGGCGCAGAGATCACTTGGTTCCAGCGTGCCCGTTCAGTGTTCCACGCGAATGCGGCTCACAAAAAGGAAATCTGTTCCATCTTCCCGATGCAGACGCTCGCCGCTGTCGGGCCGGTAGAGGCCGATCTCCACTTCGTAGAAACCCGCTGGTGTCTCCGGCTTCACTGTTAGGATGTAGGTCTCCCGATATACCTCTCCAACCCGCCACTGCGAAGTAGGCGGGGCCGGCGGTTGATCATCCTGCCCCCAGATGGTCTGTGGCGGCTCCAAGACGTGCGTGAAGACGGTGTAGTCGTGCTCTATGGGGCGGAGTGCCCGCCAATACAAGGTCAATGTTACGGCCTCGCCGCGGCGCACCCGCCGCGGCGTTATCTCAAACCCCACCAGCTCCACCCGATCGCCAAAACGGTAGGAGAGGGGATTGGGATAACTGCCAGAGCGTGGGAGAAGCGCCAGCTCTCCAAACGGAAGGCGGTCACCTACCGCGTTCCCCGCTGCGTCTAAGACCGGCATTCGCTCCCCAGTGCTCAGGTCGTAGAAGCCCATCTTCAACGTAAGGTGCGACGGCGCAACCGCCGTGGCCGGAACCGTCAGGCGGAATGTCTCTGCCCAGCGCTGGCCAGCGCGCAAGGAACGTGCGTGGGTCAGGCCCTGCCGAGGATAGCGGTCATCTTGTGCCAGGATGATGTCCAGATCGTCCACCAGGTGGACAAAGAGGCTCCAATCCCGTGTCGGGGACCGCAGAGCCTCTAAATAGAGGGTCAGGTCCACCGCCTGCTCTGGTTCTAGAGGGGAGGGAGAAAGATCATAGCCCAGCAGGCGGAACTCGTCTCCGAAGATGGCTTCTAACCGATTCGGGATATTCACCGTCTCCGCTAGATCGGGGGGACGGTAGGCCGGAGCGATCCAGAGGACGGGTGCAAGCAGTGCCAGCAGGCTCAGAAGGCCCACAGGCAGAGAACGCAGGAGTGTAGCCGCACACTTGAGCCGCCCCTCAAGGGGTCGTAGGATTTCCCCCCATCCCACCCAAAACCCCAGAGAGATAGGCCCGATGGCCGGGAACATCAGCCGCCCCTGCGAGGCCATTGTCTGGGCGGTCCAGCGCAGGAAGGCTAAGCCGAGGACAACCGTATAGGCCAGCAACCATAGCCCACCAACCCACTCCTCCCCCCAGCGGCGGACGCGTCTGACCTGTAGTGCGTTTCTCGCCGCCCCAACAAGGAGGCCGAGAGCGGAAAAGGCCATCCAGAGGTCCAGGGCAGCATAAGCCCAGTCAGGCATGAGGATATTCATCCAGCCAAAGACGCCCCAGAAAGAGCGGCGCATGCCTTGGTATTCCCGTAGCAGATCGGCGATAGTCGCCGACCGCCGCCCGACGATGTCCAGCATCACGGAAAGGCCGAGGGGATCGTGGTAGAGGGTCCAGTTGCGCCAGAACCACCAGGCACAGAGTGCAAGGGCAATGGCGAAGATGAGAGCCATCTCCAGAAGCGCACGCTGCCAGCGGCGCTCCTGCCGAGCGATGCCCAACAGCCCGGCCAGCGCCAGCGGCCAAAGGATGAGGCCACTCAGTTTGGCCAGCGCAGCCGCACCCAGCACGACACCTAAGAGGATCGCGCGCAGCCAAGAGAACCCTGAGCGGAAACGGAGAGCCAGAAGCCAGAGGCTGAGGGCCGTCAGGGCATTGATCAGCACGTCGTTGTTCACCGAGGCAGCGATGAAGAGGAACATGGGGTTAACGGCTACCAGCAGACCGCTGCCCACAGCCCAGAGAGGACGACGGGGAAAAAGCAAGCCGATCGCCTCAACCGTCGCCAGGACGGTCAGAAGGCCCAGCAGTGTTGAGATCAGACGCCAAAAGTGGAGGGTAAAAACTGCCCCACGCCAGGGGAGCCGTTCCCATGAGCCATGGAGTGCCTGATTGCGGTTGGCGATCTGAGTGGCATCGCCAGGGTGAGCATGAGGATTGGGAAGGTAGACGGCCTCAAAGTCGTCCAGAGGGAGGCGCAGCGTCCGCGTGAGGGCGGCAAGGATGGCGTAGTAGAGAGGGGGCTGGCTCCCTTCTTGCCGCCAGAGGGACTCCTCGCCAGAGCGCTGGATGGGAAGGCCTCCGCCCCGCGCCAAGTGGACGGCCATGCCAACATGCCACGGCTCATCAGGGGATTCAAAGAGAGGGGTCGCCGCGTTGTAGAGGAGAGCCAACACCAGATAGAGGAGCAGAACCGGCCAGAGGCGACGGCGAAGGGAGCGGCGGTTCATGGCTGCTCCTGCACCTGCATCAGAAAAGCCCTCGCTGCCGGAATCCATCAGCTCCTTCCGAGTGTCGTCCCTATGGCTACAGCGCACGATTATCGCTCAAAAGCCGCATTTTCAACAGGACCGTCCCCCGCAAGTCGTT
>Ga0197142_1001325_pt1 | contig 22708 bp, 18 predicted proteins | sample GBS60_MetaG_FD_148614 | JGI IMG/M metagenome (GOLD analysis project Ga0197142, IMG submission 148614) | Sediment microbial communities from Great Boiling Springs, Gerlach, Nevada, United States - GBS 60_MetaG | ecosystem: Environmental > Aquatic > Thermal springs > Hot (42-90C) > Sediment... | reverse complement strand
CTTTCCCGACAATGATCATTCCCACAGGTGTGCATTTCCCAAAGGAATCTTCCCCTTGAATTCTTCACACCCCGTCACATCCCCTTTTGGGCTGCCAGAGTCCTGATTTCTCCAAGGCCATCACTATCTTCAAGGGGAAGTCCTTGCATCCTGTATCCCTTCGGATGGCTTCAAGAGCAGCCTTGGCCTTTCTCCTCTCCTCCCCCCTTCCAAAGGGACATGGAAAATCGAGTAGCGGAAGTTGAAATCGTCTCTGGATCCGAATGAGGGTCTCCTCTCTCAGATAGACCAAAGGTCTCACGATGGCCACATCCCCTGGTAAAACCAAAAATGGGGAGAAGCACAGGAACTCTCCTCTTCTCATGAGATTCATGAGCGCAGTGTGAGCCACATCATCTGCATGGTGGCCAAAGGCTATTTTGTTGAAGCCCTCTCCCAGAGCCTCTTTCTTTATGGCTCCCCTCTTTATCCTCGCACAGATTGAGCAAGTCTCTCTTCGACTTCCCTTTCCCCCGATCTGTATGGGGACCTCCCTGTAACGGATCTCCATGGATTCGCACATCTCCGCCAAGGAAGATGTGTCGTATGCTCCCATCTTGGCATGCACAGCCATGAGCTCGAAATGGAGGTGGGAATATCGTCTCAAGTAGTCGAGGATCGCGAGGAGGGAAACACTGTCCTTTCCTCCTGAGACAGCAACAGCTACCTTGTCTTCGTTCCCAATGAGCCCATAGCGCTCTATGGCCCTCAGAGTCTTCGATGCGAACCATTTCCCATGCGCTCTAGCTGGCTTTATTGGGAGATCCATTTGGTTCCACCTTCCTTCGAGGAGTTTTCCCTGTATGATACTAAGTGAGATGCATGCGGGACAGTGGGGGATTTGGCTTCTCATCTGCCCATTATAAGGATACAAAATCGAGGCTAGACCCGGGGGCTATTGGGAAAGGGGAGAAGGAGTGAGGATAAGGGAGTTCAGGAAGGCCGTTAGAGAGGCAATCCTTCATCTTCCTGGGGAGATAAGGGCTGCAATGGATAACTTGGCTGTGACCGTGGAGGATCTGCCTTCTCGGGAGACAATGGCAAAGGTGGGTGTAAGAGACCCTTACGAGCTCCTTGGACTCTACGAGGGTGTCCCCTTGGAGAGAAGGGGTTTTTTCTACGGGAATGTGCTTCCTGACAGAATAGTGCTTTTCAGGAAATCGATAATTGCGCGATGCAAACACAGGGATGAGGTGGTGGAACTTGTGAGGAGGGTTCTCCTCCACGAGGTGGGCCATTTTCTTGGTCTCGGGGAGGATGACCTGAGGAAGATGGACCTATGATCAGGGCGAACCCTAGAGACTTTTGGACACCTCCTTTTCCGAAAATCTTCCCACTGCACCCCAACATCTTGTTGCGGTCATTGACGAGTTGGCCAGATAATGTTATGCTCTCCCCCAAATGGAGCGACCAGACGGGGGGGTGCCATGGAGACTACTCTTGCTGGCATTCGGGCGATGGTTGTGGACGACGATGCCTCTGTGCTATCTCTCATGGTCAGGCTTTTGAGGCATTGGGGCTTCGATTCGGTGAGGGAGGCCCCGGATGGGAGATCCGCTCTCAGAAAGGCCACGGAGATTCCTCCCGAGATCGTCTTCATGGATGTGGAGATGCCCGAGCTGAATGGCTATGAGGCTGCGCTTCTCCTGAAGGAAAAGTTTCCGGGTGTAACCATCATCCTGGTGACGGGGGCCCCAGATGGAAGGCTGGCAAGGAAGGCCCTCGAGAGAGGAGTGGTGAAGGCCGTTCTTCCCAAGCCCTTCACCTTCGATCAATTGAAGATGCTAGTGGATGAGTTTTTGAAGGAAAGGAGAGGGGTCGCCAAAGAGTGGGGGTCAGGTGCGATCGCATAGATTGGGGTTTCTTGCTCCCTTAGAGAAAAGCCCTCGATGCTCCATAAAGGAGGTCTCCTCTAGAGGGAAAGCCAAAGGCTGTATGGAGGTTCCCTTTTGAGGCCAAAGAAGATCTGCTTCCCAAGTAGCCCCGACTCTCTCCCTTTACTTATCTTGGTCCTTTCCACCATCCTTTGGGGAGGGTTTTTTATGGGATGTGCCACAAAGCCGGGGGTGCCTTCTTCCCCTCCACCAAGGAGAAGTCATGAGGCTGCCCCCTTTCCTCCAGCGAGGGTGCAAGAGGGCCTGGCTTCCTGGTATGGCCCCGGCTTTCACGGGAACAGGACGTCTAGCGGTGAAACATATGACATGTTTCAGATGACAGCCGCCCACAGGACCCTTCCCTTGGGGACCAAACTGTTGGTCACCAATTTGGAGAATCAGAGGACCGTGGAAGTGGTTGTCAACGATCGAGGGCCCTTTGTGAAAGATAGGATCATAGATCTCTCCTATTCTGCGGCAAGGGTCCTGGGAATAGTCGAGCCAGGCACTGCGAGGGTCCGGCTCGAGATCATTGAGGATCCACCGGGGGGCCCCGTGGCCGATTTCTCCTCCAAGCCAGTCTATTCACTCCAGCTCGGGGCCTTCTCTGAGGTGGAGAGGGCTCGAGGTCTCCAAAGCGAGATCGAGAAGCTCCTAGGGCCTGGCACGGCGAGAATTGAGCCGGCCCGCGTGGGAAGTCAACAGCTTCACAGGGTGAGGGTCGGCTTTTTCCAGGACAGGGAAGAGGCCCTGGCCAAGGCCAAGGAACTTGTCTCAAGGGGATACGTGGTACTGGTAGTCGATGCTAGATAATCCCACTTTTTGGCTCCCTCTGAGGCTCAGCTGGCCCCGTCAGTTGATGTTTTGGGGATCTGAACTTTTCAGAAGAGCTACAGGCGCATTAGCCTCTTCTGGGAAGACCTATGAGACGCAAGGCGAAGAGCAAAACCCCAACTGTGACTGCTGAATCGGCCAAATTGAAAGCTGGCCAATGGTAAGGGCCCAGGTGGAAATCCAGAAAATCTATGACCTCTCCTGCTTTCACCCTGTCTACTAAATTTCCCACTGCTCCACCCAATATGAGTCCCAAAGAGGCCGTATCGCGAAGGCTAGATGGTCTTTCTCTGAGCCAGATCCAAACCAGAAAGCCGATTGCCAACAAAGAAGCGAGTATGAGAAGGTAGGGCCCGACGACCCCTCCGGGCCTCGAGAGTATTCCGAAGGCTGCCCCCTTATTTCTCACGTACGTGATGTTGAAAAATCCAGGAAGGACCTCTATAGTCTCTTGGAGGCCCATGGTTGTGGAGACAATTGCCTTGGTAATCTGATCGCTTACCCCCACAGCGATTGCCACCACAAGCCCCCAGAGTTCCGGGATCTTAGGCTTGACCATGGACTTCGATCCTCTCGAGGACTTGGGCGCACCTGGAGCAGACCTCAGGCCTCGAAACCTCCTCGCCCACTGTGGGATCCCATTTCCAACACCTCGAGCACTTGGCCCCTGGAGCCGGCTCTACCTTCACCTTGAGCCCCTGGATCTCTGTGCTCTCCATGACGTCGGCCCCCGGGGTCAAATCCGACAGATCGAGCCTGGAGACTATGAAGAGCTCTTCCAAATATTCCCGATACGGCTCGAATTTGTCCCTCAGTTTAGGGGGAATGTCCAGAGTTACCTTGGCATCCAGAGCCAGCCCAATGACCTTTGCCCTCCTTGCGGCCTCCAGGGCCTTGGTCACCTCCCCTCTCACCTTGAGCCACATCTCCCACCTCTCCGCTAGCTCCTCATCCTTCCAATGAGGTGGGGCTTCGGGAAAGGTCGCCAGATGCACGCTCGATGCCTTTCCTTCCCATGGGGGCAGGTGCTCCCAGATTTCCTCGGCGGTGAAACTCAAAATAGGCGCCATTAGGGTCGTGAGGCAACGAAGGACCTCGAAGATGGCACTCTGGGCAGACCTCCTCTGGTAATCCCCAGGTGCTTGCACATAGAGGACGTCCTTCAGAACATCGAGGTAGATGGCGCTCAGGTCCACGACGCAGAACTGGTGCAGTGTGTGAAATACCACGTGAAAGGTGTAATTCGTGTATGCCCTCCTGACCCTTTCTATTATTCCATGAAGCCTGTGGAGGATGAACCTGTCTATTTCTCTCAATCTATGGTACTCTATGACGTCCTTTTCCGGGTTAAAATCGTAAAGGTTCCCCAACATGAACCTCGCTGTGTTTCTTATCCTCCTGTAGGCCTCGGTCAACCTCTTGAGGATCTCCTCCGAAATACGTATGTCGTCTCGGTAGTCTTCGGCAGAGACCCAAAGTCTCAGAATCTCAGCGCCATATTTCTCTATCACATCCTGAGGAACGACCACGTTTCCCCTGCTTTTGGACATCTTTTTGCCTTCCCCATCCACCACGAACCCATGGGTGAGGACACTTCTGTAGGGGGCTCGCCCCCTAGTCCCCACGGAGGTGAGAAGAGCGCTGTGGAACCAACCCCTATGCTGATCGCTTCCCTCGAGATACATGTCCGCTGGATAGGACAAATCTGGATTGGGCTCTAAAACCGCGGCCCAGCTCACCCCAGAGTCAAACCACACATCCAGGATATCCCTCTCCTTCCTGAAATTCCTTCCTCCGCAGTTGGGGCAGGTCGTACCTTTTGGAAGAAGCTCCCTGGCCTCTTTCTCGAACCAAGCCTCTGCCCCATTTCTCTCGAATATTTGGGCTACATTTTCGAATGTTTCCTGGGTCGCCAAGACCTTTTGGCACTCCTCGCAATAAAATACCGTTATTGGGACTCCCCAAGACCTCTGCCTGGAGATGCACCAGTCGGGTCTATGTTCTATCATGTCGTGGATCCTGTCCCTGCCCTGGGGGGGGATCCACTTCACCTTGTCTATTTCCTCCAATGCCCTTTTTCTCAGGTCATTGACCTCCATGGATATGAACCACTGCTCTGTTGCCCTGAATATGATGGGGTTTTTGCATCTCCAGCAATGGGGATACTCATGGGTGATATCCTGTTGGGCCAAAAGTTTCCCCGCCTCCTTCAATTTTTCCATTACTAGGGGATTGGCATCGAAGACGAACTTCCCGGCGAAATGTTGCACATCAGGTGTGAATCTTCCGTGGTCGTCCACAGGGGCATAAACCTCCAATCCATATCTCATGCCAACTTCATAATCCTCTTTGCCGTGGCCAGGGGCCACATGCACGCACCCAGTTCCGGCATCCAACGTGACAAAGTCAGCGAGTATTACCCTCGAGTCCCTCTCCAGGTAGGGATGCTGGCAAATGACCCCCTCCAAACTCTTACCTTTAAAACTTGCAACAGGATCCCTTTCCTCCCATCCGAAGACGGGGATGACATAACTTAAAAGCTCGCGCGCCAATATGAAGAGCTCGCCCTTGTGTTCCACCGCGACATATTCGTAGTCGGGATGTACTGCTATGGCCAAATTTGCCGGGATTGTCCAGGGAGTGGTGGTCCATATGACGACGAAGGCCTTTTTGTCTGGGAGACCTCCTAGAAGATGGGAAATATCCGACCTTACGGGAAATGCTATGAAGATCGAAGGGCTCAGGTGCTCGAGGTACTCCACCTCGGCCTCCGCAAGTGCAGTGTTGCACGATGCGCACCAGTACACAGGTTTCTTACCCCTGTACACGCTCCCCTGAAGGAAGAAGCGGCCGAACTCTCTCACTATGGTAGCTACATAACTTCTAGCCATGGTTAAATAAGGAGCCTCCCAGTCACCAAACACTCCTAATCTCTTGAACTCCTCCCTTTGTATGTTTATGTATTTTTCCGCATACTTCCGGCACTCGTTTCTTATCTCCACGGTTGACAGCCCCGATTTCTTCTCGCCCAAAAGGAGATCTACTTGATGCTCTATGGGAAGACCGTGACAATCCCATCCCGGCACGTAATGGCTATCGTAACCCTCCATAAACTTGGATTTTATGATCATGTCTTTGAGGATCTTGTTCATCGCTGTGCCTATGTGGATATGGCCATTGGCATAGGGGGGACCATCGTGCAATATGAATTTGGGCCTTCCCTCGGAGGCGACCTTTATCTTCTCGTATATCCTCATCTGCTCCCAACGCCTGAGTATCTCGGGCTCTCTTTGGGCAAGATTTGCCTTCATGGGAAATGGTGTCTTGGGGAGATTCAGGGTCTCTTTGTAGTCCATCTGCCACGTCCTCCAGAATTCTGGGCTCGATGAAAAAAGGCCAGAAAAAGTAGGCTATCATAACTTGCTTAAATGTCAAGGAATCCTGCCCCCCCGCTTCCCCTCTCTTTGTGCTTGACACCCATTGTCTTGCCTCCATACAATTCGACAAAGGCAATCTACTCAAGCAGATACAAAAGGGAGTCCCCATGGCCCTTCGCATCGGCGAGCTCATGGTCAAAAATGGATTGATTACCATGGACCAGCTTGCCAAGGCCGTGGAGGAACAGAAAAGGCACGGAGGCAAGCTGGGGACGATCCTCGTAAGAATGGGGATTCTAGCGGAGAAGGAACTCCTCGAGTTCCTCAGTCGTCAGTTCCGCATCAGGGCAGTGGAACTGGATCATGCACAGATACAACCAGAGCTCATAAAGTTAATCCCCTCCAATTTGGCAAAGAAGCTCATGATCCTCCCCATAAAAAGGGAAGGGGCCACCTTGACAGTGGCCATGTGTGACCCAGCACAGCTTTCAGCCCTCGATGACATCAAGTTTATGACAGGATACAACATAGAGCCTGTCCTCGTGAAGGAAAGCTCCCTGGTGGAGGCGCTAAAAAGATATTACGGGGCCAAGGGGCTGGAGGAAAAACCAGAGAGAATAGAGGCAAAGGATTACTTTCAGGCGGAGACAGAAGCGCATGAGATAGCCGCGTACGAACACGAGGAAGAAGAAGATTCCGTGTTGGGCCTTGCGGAAGAGGATTTCCAGAACCTGGTAAATGTTGCCGTGGATCAAGTGGAAGTGGTTGAGGAGCCAAGGGAAGAGATCTCTGCTATGGAGGTGGATGCCCCCATCGTGAGGCTCGTGAATGGGATTCTAATAAAGGCGGTGAAGTTGGGGGTGAGCGATATCCACATAGAGCCATATGAAAAGAGTTTCAGGGTAAGGTACAGGATAGATGGCGTCCTGAGGAAGGCTATGGGATTGCCTCTCAAGATAAGAAATGCTGTGATCTCGAGAATAAAGATAATGGCCCAGCTGGATATTGCTGAGAGGAGGCTTCCCCAAGATGGCCGCATAAAGATGAAGATAGGCCGAACGAAGGAGATGGATTTCAGGGTTTCAGTGGTTCCCACCCTCTGGGGAGAAAAGGTCGTACTGAGATTGCTCGACAAATCGAGCCTCCAGCTAGATATGACTAAACTCGGTTTCGAGGAGAACCAGCTCAGACAGTTTAAGGCAGCGATATACAGGCCATATGGGATGGTCCTTGTGACGGGACCTACGGGATCTGGTAAGACCACGACCCTCTATTCTGCACTGGCTGAGCTCAACAAGGAGACGGACAACATAATGACAGCCGAAGACCCTGTCGAGTACAACCTGCCCGGCATAAATCAAGTGCAGATGCACGAGGAAATAGGTCTCAATTTCGCCACGGCCCTCAGGGCCTTTCTGAGGCAGGATCCTGACATAATAATGGTGGGAGAGATTCGGGACTTCGAGACAGCGGAAATAGCCATAAAGGCGGCTTTAACGGGTCACTTGGTGCTGAGCACTGTCCATACCAATGATGCCCCCAGCACGGTAAACAGGCTCCTCAATATGGGAATAGAGCCATTCCTCGTGGCCTCCGCTACGAACCTGATCCTGGCTCAGAGATTGGGCAGAAGGATATGTCCCAAGTGCAAGGAAGAGGTAAAATTGCCTCCTCAGGCATTGCTGGATGTGGGTGTGCCAGAAGAGGACATCCCCAATATAAGGCTGTACAAGGGCAGGGGATGCGAGTACTGTCTGGGGACGGGTTACAAGGGAAGGATAGCATTTTATGAGGTGATGCCCGTAGGGGAGGAGATAAGGGAGCTCATTCTAGTGGGTGCCTCAGCAAGCGAAATAAAGAGGGAGGCAATGAGACTCGGGATGATGACCTTGAGGCAGAGCGCCATAATGAGGATGAAAGAGGGGATCACCACTATAGAGGAGGTCATTAGGTGCACTGCACCAGATTGAGGCCCAAAACGGGCCAATCCACTGAGGGATGGCCCCTAAAGACAAAGAAAATCAATGTGAGATGAGGAGGTAACGATGGTCTCATTGCATCAACTACTGAAGGTCGCCATAGAAAAGGGAGCATCGGACCTTCATATAACCGCCGGGTCCCCTCCTCAGGTGAGGATAAATGGGTTTCTTGTCCCCCTTGATCTTCCTCCTCTCAAACCTGCTGAGACCAAACAGCTCGTGTACAGCGTCCTAACAGATGCCCAAAAGCACAAATTCGAGGAGAACTGGGAATTGGACCTTTCTTTCGGCGTGGAAGGCCTCAGCCGGTTCAGGGCGAATGTGTTCATGCAGAGGGGGGCAGTGGCTGCGGCCTTCAGGGCAATACCGAATAGGATCATGTCTTTCGAGGAACTGGGCCTCCCACCTGTTGTAGCGGAGCTGGCCAACAAGCCCAGAGGGCTAGTCCTGGTGACAGGACCCACAGGCAGCGGGAAGTCAACCACACTGGCTGCCCTCATAGACAAGATTAACAGCGAACGACACGTCCACATTGTGACAATAGAAGACCCAATAGAGTTTGTCCATCAGCACAAGAAGGCGATTGTGAACCAGAGGGAGCTGGATGCTGACACGAAAAGCTACAAGAACGCTCTCAAGTACATTCTGAGACAAGATCCCGATGTGGTCCTAATAGGCGAGATGAGGGATCTGGAGACCATAGAGTCAGCGCTCATAATAGCAGAGACTGGCCATCTCGCTTTCGCTACTCTCCACACAAACTCCTGTGTACAGACCATAAACAGGATAGTGGACGTGTTCCCAGCCTATCAGCAGCCGCAGGTAAGGGCTCAGTTGTCCTTCGTGCTCGAAGGGGTGCTCTCGCAGCAACTTCTGCCCAGGGCTGATGGAAAGGGAAGGGTGCTGGCTCTGGAGATAATGATCCCCAATGCCGCCATTCGGAATCTCATCAGGGAAGATAAGATCCACCAAATCTATTCCCAGATGCAGGTCGGCCAGGCCAAGTTTGGGATGCAGACCATGAATCAATCCCTCTTGAGCCTCTATCAGAGAAGGTACATAACCCTGGAAGAGGCCCTGTCCAGATCCTCGGACCCAGAGGAGCTCAGAAACATGATAGCCTCTTCCGCAGGTCAACGCCCAGTGGGGAGGATAGAAAGACCCCTGCGTTAGGGAACATGCTGTACGGTCAGGTTCTCTCCGATGGGCCGAAAGGTGACCGAAAAACCCGGGAGAAAATTTTCCGGGAGGCTGAGTTGGTGGGCCGTCCGAGGAATGGTGTAAAGAGAATCGGAGATCCAATTGAAAGGAAAGTCCTGGTTGAGTAGTGAGAGGAGGGGGTAATGCCTATATACAAGTGGGCCGGAGTCAACAGGGCTGGGAAAAAGGTAAAGGGCGAGATGGAGGCTCCAGATGAAGAGACTGTGAAGACAATACTGAGAAGACAGCGGATAGAACCCACCAAGGTCAAAAAGGCTCCCAAGGATTTGTTCGAAAATGTGACCTTCCTCAAACAGAAAGTCACGGAGAAGGATGTGGTTCTCTTTACAAGACAATTTGCGACAATGATAGATGCGGGACTTCCCCTTGTGCAATGCCTCGACATTTTGGCTAGCCAGATGGATAATAAGACTTTCAAGCAAGTTATCAGGAAAATCAAGCAGGATGTAGAAAGCGGTGCGACTTTTGCAGATGCTCTGAAAAAGCATCCCAAGATATTTGACGAACTATTTGTTAATTTGGTTGCTGCTGGAGAGGTTGGAGGCATCCTGGATACGATCATGAATCGCCTGGCAGCATACATTGAGAAGGTGATGAAACTCAAAAAAAAGGTGAAAGGTGCTATGGTTTATCCAATTGTTGTCTTGGTTGTTGCAGTAGCGGTAGTTGCAATTCTTCTTCTTTTCGTTATTCCAATCTTCAAGAAAATGTTCGAGGATATGGGCGGAGGGCTCCCAGCCCCAACTCAAATCGTGATAGATATAAGCGAGTGGGTAAAAAGTTATTTTCTCTTCATTGTAGCGGTAGTCGTGGTCCTAATCGTCGCGCTCAATAGGTTTTACGCTACAAGGAAGGGACGAGCTCTCATCGATGACTTGATGTTGAAGATCCCAGTCATAGGAGACCTTCTCAAGAAGGTGGCTGTGGCGAGGTTCACAAGAACCCTTGGGACCATGATCCAAAGCGGTGTTCCCATCCTGGATGGCCTCGACATAGTTGCCAAAACTGCGGGCAACAAGACAGTTGAGGCTGCTATTTTGAAGACCAGGGCCAGCATAGCAGAAGGTCGTACAATAGCGGACCCACTGGCAGAGAGTGGTGTTTTTCCGGCGATGGTTGTTCAGATGATAGCTGTGGGAGAGGCAACTGGGGCCTTGGATGCTATGCTCAGCAAGATAGCTGATTTCTATGATGAGGAAGTGGATGCTGCAGTGGATGCCCTGACCTCCTTGATAGAGCCATTCATGATGATCTTCCTAGGAGCCACAATTGGGGGTCTGGTGATAGCGATGTACCTGCCTGTTTTTAAGCTGGCTGGCACGGTTGACTGATGTGAGGTATCCCCACGGAGACAATGGCTCCCAAGAGCTCCTCAGGGCCAGACTGAGAAGGCTCATAATATTGAGGCCAGTGGTAGGGGCCCTGCTGACTGGCGGGGTCATGGTTTTTCAAGCAAGCAGAGTCTGGGATTTATTCCGTGTCCCACTGGTAGGTCTCACATCGGTTCTGAGCGTAGTATTGGCGGTCACACTAGTCTATTGGTTCTCCCTCCCCCGGGTGAGGAGGCTTCGACTTTTTGCCCTCACCCAGATAGTCGGGGATATCATCTTGGTGACATCGTTGGTCTACCTCACTGGTTCGGAGGAAAGCGTTTTCACATCCGTGTACAACCTGACCATAATATCCGCAAGCATCCTCCTTTACAGAAAAGGTGGTCTGGCGTCGGCAACCCTCTCGAGCGTTCTCTACGGGGTGTTGTTGAACCTTCGTTTCTTCTCATTGCTTCCCCCCGCTTTTGGAGCCCCGGACAAAGCCCCGTTTCTCTCCGCAGGGGACCTTTTTTTCTCGCTACTGGTGAACGTGAGTGCCTTCTTCACAGTGGCCTTCTTGAGCAGCTACCTGGCCGAGCAGGCCAGAATGAGCGAGGAGAAGCTGGAGAGCGCGCAATCGGACCTATCGAGGCTCGCTGCCCTCCACGATCACATCCTCCAATGTCTGCCTAGTGGGTTGATAACCTGTGACTCGGAGGGGAGGATAGCTTTCGCCAATCAGGCTGCTTGCGTGATAACCGGTCTAACGAGAGAGGAGATCTCCACCCGAACGCTCCCCTCTGTTTTTCCGGAATTTCCCACATCCCTCCTCCACGAGGTATCCCCAGACGTTGATAGCCTCCACTTAAGAAGGAAGACCATGGGGTATACCAGGCCCGACGGGCGAAGGTTGGAGCTTGGCTTTTCCCTGGCACCTCTTCGGGACGACTCTGGTGCGTTCATGGGAACGATTCTCCACTTTCAGGACCTCACCGAGACAGTGGCCATGGAGGAACACCTGAGAAAGGTGGATAAGTTAGCCACTATAGGGGAGATGGCAGCCCGAATAGCACATGAGATAAGAAATCCATTGGCCTCGGTGAGTGGCTCCATACAGATCCTGAGGAAAGAACTAGCCCTTGATGGCACAAATAAGAAGCTCATGGACATAGTGATACGAGAGACCAATAGGCTCAATGCCTTGCTGAGCGAGTTCCTCTCTTTTGCCAGGCCAGAGAGGCTCCGTCCTACAAAGATGAATCTGTCGAGGCTCCTCAACGAGATCGTTGCCCTTTTCACAGAAAGGGCCAAGGGACAATGGCAGATGCTGCCCACAATCTCGGAAGGTCTAGTTGTGGTGGCTGATCCGGAGAGGATCAGGCAGGTGGTTTGGAACTTATTGAACAATGCACTGGAGGCCATGCCCGACGGGGGGGAGCTGCGACTGAGAGCCAACTGGGCTCACGGGTCACCTCCTTCTGGGCTGAGCAAGGAGGTGAGATGGGCAGTCGTGGAGGTGGAGGATACAGGTCCTGGGATTCCCGGTGAGATAATTCATAAGATCTTCGATCCCTTCTTCACTACAAAGGAGAAAGGCACGGGGCTTGGCCTGTCCATAGTCCACCGATTGATGGAGGAGATGGGAGGAAGGGTGGAGGTGAGAAGCCAGGAGGCAGTGGGGGCCAAATTCACTTTATGGATACCATCTAGGCCTCCAAGGAGTTCAAAGGGCGGAGCTCCGGAAAAGTGGAGCTAGGGTCGCTGGGAGAGGAAGGCGGCTTGACTCAGCTGCCAGAGAGGCTATATAAGATCCTTTTCGAGCTCCGTACCCTCGGCAAGAGGGATAGGAGGGTGGACAATCCGGCCCGAATGGCCCCGACACCCAGAGGAAAGCTGAAGAGAATGTGCTGATTCTGAGCTTTATTGAGGAAATCTCTGGGGATTTCAGAGGCTTGGCCGTAAATCCCTGAGTCGGGTAAGCCCCGCTGAGCACTGCCCTGTCGAGAAAGAGAAGAGGTCTCGTTTCGATCATTGTCTCGTTTTCGGTGGCTTCTGGCCGAAAAAAATGGAAGGTAGGGGAGGATGCAGTTGGATTCTACGCGGAGGGAAAGTGAGCCGGCAGTCGTCTTAGAGAGGCGCAGGAAACTCCAGCAGCTGCGGCAGTTGGGGGTGGATCCTTTCAGCGAGGATTTCAGCCCTACCCATGAGGCTCGCTCTATCTTGGAGACTTACGGGGAATGGGATGCCCAGAGGCTCGAAGGCCTTCAGGAGGCCTTTGCCCTTGCTGGGAGGATAATGGGCAAGAGGGACTTTGGAAAGGTGAGCTTCCTAGATCTTGTGGATAGGACAGGCAGACTCCAGTGTCTGGTTCACATTCCTTCCTTGAGTGACAGGGAGGCCTCCGTTTTCCGTCTCGTGGACATAGGGGATCATCTGGGAGTCAGGGGGAGACTCTTCAGGACCAGGACGGGAGAGCTCACCCTCAGGGTGGATGAATTCAAGATGCTTTCCAAGGCCCTGAGGCCACTTCCAGAAAAATGGCACGGCCTCAGGGATGTGGAAGCCCGCTACAGGCAACGTTATCTGGACCTTCTGATGAACCCGGGGGTTAAAGAGACTTTCAGAACGAGGGCCAAGGTGATCAAGTGGATACGGGAGTTCCTGGATGCTCGAGGCTTCGAGGAAGTGGAGACCCCCATGATGCAGGCCCTTCCTGGGGGCGCCGAGGCCAGGCCATTTGTGACTCACCACAATGCCCTCGGTCTGGATCTATTTCTCAGAGTGGCCCCTGAGCTCTATCTCAAAAGGCTGGTTGTGGGGGGAATGGAAAAGGTTTATGAGATCAACAGAAACTTCAGGAACGAGGGGATATCTACCCAGCACAACCCCGAGTTCACGATGCTGGAGTTCTACCAGGCATATGCTACCTTCGAAGACCTCATGGTGCTCACTGAGGAACTCCTGGAGTTTCTTCTCCGGCGGCTCGGAAAGTGGCCGACCCTCAAGTACCAAGGGAAAGAGATCGAGATGCAAAGGCCCTGGAAGAGGATGAGGTTCATGGAATGTCTTGTGGAGCTCGCCCAGATCAAGCCGGAGGACGTGGCCAATTTGGAGGCATTGAAAGAGGTAGCCAACAGAAGAGGGGTCGCCCTCGAGGGCAGGGAAACCTTGGGGAAAGTCCTTGCAAAGCTCTTCGATGCCTTAGTGGAGCCCCAGCTTTTGGGGCCGATCTTCATAACCCACCATCCGGTGGAGATCTCCCCTCTGGCAAGGAGAAACAAGGCTGAGCCCAAATTCGTCGACAGGTTCGAGCTCTACATAGCGGGGAGGGAGGTGGCAAACGCTTTTTCGGAGCTCACGGATCCCGATGATCAGAGAGAGAGATTTGAGCAACAACAAATATTGAGGAAGAGAGGAGATCAAGAGGCACATCCCCTAGATGAGGACTTCTTGAGGGCCCTTGAACATGGGATGCCCCCAACAGCTGGGGAGGGAATAGGGATAGATAGGCTAGTGATGCTCTTGACAGACTCCCCTTCCATAAGGGATGTGATCCTGTTTCCCCAGTTGAGACCCGAAACCAAGGCGAGCTACCAGGGGTTCCCATGGACAGGTGGAAACCAGTGACTGGAATTACACCTCATGAAGATGAGATTCTCAAGGGCCCTCGCCTTCCCGAAAGCAAGGACTCACTGGGTGAGAGCTGATCTCAGATGAGGTACCAACTCTGGATAGGCCTGAGATTTTTGAAGGCCAAGAAAAGGCACGGGGCAATATCCTTGGTGACAGCTTTATCAATAGTCGGGGTCTCGGTGGGGGTCATGGCCCTTTTGGTCGTGATATCAGTCATGAATGGATTTGCCGAGACCCTCAAGGAAAGAATCCTTGGCCTGAGCGCCCATGTGGTTGTTTTGGGGAAAAGGGGAGAGATAGAGAACCACGAGGCGCTTCTCAGTAGACTCCTCGAGGTTCCTGGCGTTGTCGCTGCAAGCCCGTTCATAACAAGGGAGGTCATAATTCAGGGGCCTTATAGAGCTGCAGGGGTTGTGGTCAGGGGATTGGACCTGGAGAATGCCGAGAAGGTCTTGCCCATAAAAAGGGTCCTCAAAGATGTGGAAATAAGAGACCTCGCCTCGAGTTCTGAGAGCCTCGCTCCAGGTATCATCCTTGGCAAGGAATTGCTAAAATATCTCGGCTGCGGTATCGGAGATCACGTGGTCATGGTTGTCCCGTTGAAGACTCTCACCCCGTGGGGAGCCTTGCCCAAGTGGCAGAGGTTCCAGGTAAAAGGGTTTTTCGATTCCGGGTACTGGGAGTTCGATTTCAAGCTGGCCTGCGTGTCACTGGAAGTGGCCCAGGAAGTGTTCCAGATGGGGACCAAGGTCACGGGGATAGAGCTGAGGACAAGGGAGCTAGACAGGGCTACAGAGGTGCGAAGGGCCATAAACGACTCTGACTTGGGAAGCCAGTTCGTGGCAGAGGATTGGATGGAGCGAAACAGGAATCTTCTGTTCGCCCTAAGGGTGGAAAAGAGGGCCATGTTTGTGATCCTTCTTTGCGTTGTAGCAGTAGCGGGGCTGCTCATCATGAGCATCCTCATGATGATGGTGATGGAAAAGAAGAAGGAAGTAGCTATCCTTGTGGCCATGGGGGCGAGAGCGTCCCACGTGATGGCGGTCTTTCTCTTCCAGGGCTTCCTCCTGGGCGCAACTGGGACCATCTTGGGGAGTTTGGGCGGAATCCTCATTGCTCGAAATCTGGAGACGATTGTTGGATGGGTGGAAAAGGCAGTGGGTAAGGAGTTCTTGAGCTCGGAGCTTTACAGTCTGGTTGAGCTTCCGTACAGGCTGGTCCCCCAAGATCTGGGGCTCATAATAGCCTCGACCCTAGCCATAAGTGTACTGTCGGCATGGTATCCCGCCTGGAAGGCGGCCAAGCTTGATCCTGTGGAGGCTTTGAGGTATGAGTGATGTGGTCTGCTCGCGTGCTTCCCTGGCCGCCGGCAAATGAGGAGGGAGGGGATGTCCCGACCCTTCATCAGAGTGCGGGGGCTGACCAGATCCTTTCGGAAGGACAGCCAGACAGTGGAAGTGCTCAGGGGGATAGATCTGGATGTAGCCAAAGGGGAAAGCATTGCAATAATGGGAGCTTCTGGTGTCGGAAAGAGCACATTCCTCCATATTCTAGGGACCCTAGATCGACCCACGAGCGGCACCGTGGAGTATGACGGCAAGGATGTGTTCCAATGGGACGAGAGGGAACTCTGCGAGTTCCGCAACAAAACCATAGGGTTCGTATTCCAGTTCCACCATCTGCTCCCTGAGCTCACGGCATTGGAAAACGTTATGATGCCTGCTCTGATCCAGGGGATGAAGAGGGCTAAAGCCGCTGCCTTGGCTAAGGAGATGTTGGGGGAACTGGGCCTCGTCCACAGGCTGAATCACAAACCCGGGGAGTTGTCCGGAGGTGAGCAGCAGCGTGTGGCCATAGCAAGGGCCCTGATACTCAGACCGGAAGTGATCCTCGCGGATGAGCCTACAGGTAATCTGGATCGTCGAACAGGAGAGGGAGTGGAGGACCTTCTTCTGGATGTGAGAAGCAAGCTTGGGGCCACCCTTGTTGTGGTTACTCATAACATGAGCCTGAGCCGAAAGATGCAACGTCAAGTGGAATTGATAGACGGTAAGGTTGCAAATTCAACGCGCTGAGAAGGCGAAAGGGAGAAAGCCATGGGAAAATGGGTCTCTTCCCTAGCGGGATGTGTCCTTCTTCTGAGCTGTTGGGGCGGTCTGGCCGATGCAGGCAAGCCAGTGAAGGTGCTTCTTTTGCCACTTCAAGTGTTCAGCCCGGATAAGGAAACCCAAGAGCTCCGCGTGCTCGTCGAGAAGGTGATTGCCACGAGATTGCAAGGCGAAGGAGACCTTCAGGTGATCCACGATCCCCAAAAAGCCCCTCCCACTGAAGGTTATACACAGGAAAGTGCGCGGGAGGAGGGCAGGAAGGCGGATGCCTCGTGGGTCATATGGGGAAGCCTGACCCAGGTTGGAAGGACTCTGAGTCTGGACATGCTGGCAATGAGGATGGAAGGGCCGGAAAGACCCCTGACCATAGCTGTACATGCTCGGGACAAGGATCAGTTGCTGGGAGCTGCGGACTCAGAGGTGGACAAGGTCATATCCAAGATGGTGGAGAGGCCCAAAATTGTGGAGATCAAGGTGGAGGGGAACAGAAGGATCGGCCAGGATGCAATCCTTCTCAAGGTCAAGAGCAGAGTGGGGGATGACTATTCTCCTTCTAGGCTTCAGGCGGATGTGAGGGAAGTGGAAAAGCTGGGTTACTTCGATGACGTGCAGGTCTCCGTGAAGGATGTCCCAGGCGGAAAAAGCGTGAGCTTCATTGTGAAGGAGAAGCCCACAATAAGGGAAGTCCTCATCACCGGAAACGAGAAGATCGACACCGACAAGATAAGGGAGGTCTTGACCATACAGCCCCAGTCAATATTGAACTACCAGGCTTTAAAGGATGGAGCTGAGAAGATAAGGAAGCTTTACCAGGAGAAGGGTTTCTACGGGGCAGAGGTCAGTTACGAGCTCAAGGATCTAGAGGGGAATCAGAAGGGGGTGGTCTTCAAGATAAAGGAAGGGAAAAAGTTCTGGGTCAAGACAATCCGGTTCGAGGGAAACGAGAGTTTCCCGGAAAAGGAACTCAAATCAGTGATGAAGACAAAGGAGAAGGACTGGCTCTTCTGGATAACTGGTTCGGGCGTGCTGGATCAGGAGACGCTCCGGCAAGATCTCGAGAGGCTTTCGGATTTTTACATGAACCGTGGATACCTAAGAAACAAGGTGGGCACTCCCAGGATAGATACAGAGGCCGAATGGATCCACATAACCATTCCCATCCAGGAAGGGCCAGTTTACACAGTGAGAAGGCTGAGATTGGAAGGGGACCTCCTGGAAGACGAAGCTTCCATGAAGGCCAGTCTCACTGTCAAGGAAGGAGAGCCCTTCAGCCGAGAAAAGCTGAGAAACGACATCCAGAATCTGACGGACAAGTACGCTGATCTCGGCTATGCCTATGCCGAGGTCAAGCCCCAGAGCAACATAGACGATGGCGAGAGGGCTGTGGACCTCACGTTGAAGATTCAGCAAAAGCAAAAGGTCCACATAGGCAGAATAAGGATCATGGGAAATACTAAAACAAGGGACAAGGTCATAAGAAGGGAGATACTTCTGGCTGAGGGGGATACCTTCAGCAGCACTGCTCTTAAAAGGAGCAACGAGAGGCTCAGGGCCCTGAAATACTTCGAAGAAGTGAACATCACAACCAGTCCCGGCCCAACGCCAGATGTGGTGGATCTCAATGTGGAGGTGAAGGAACAGCAAACAGGAAGCTTTTCCCTCGGAGCTGGCTACAGTTCCGTGGACAAGCTCATCGGAGTGGCGGAAATCCAACAGACCAATCTCTTCGGCCGTGGCTACAAGGTTCGCCTAAGGGCAGAATTGGGAACCAAGAGGCAATTTTACACATTCACGTTTATAGATCCTTGGCTTCTGGATACTCGAACCAGCATGAAAGTGGATGTGTACAACGTGGACAGGGTATACCTGAGTTTCACCAGGTCAGCAATTGGGGGCAGTGCCATTTTCACCCATCCCCTAGACAGATTTCTGGATAAGCTCACCGCCTTTTGGGGTTACAGGGCCGAAGACGTGAAAGTCACGGACGTTGACAAAGATGCCGCTTACATATTCAAGGCTCAAAAGGGAAGGCATCTTACAAGCGAGGTGATATTGGGTCTCACTTATGACTCGAGGGATCAGACCTTGTATCCCAGCCGTGGGAACCTCACGACATTTTCAACCGAGTTCGCGGGATTGGGTGGTGATAACCGGTTCGTGAAGCACGTGGTGAGTTCGGCACAGTATTTTCCCCTTCCTTGGGATACGGTTTTCATGGCCAGGGGTGAGTTCGGCTACGCTTACGGATGGGGGAACAAGGATCTTCCAGTTTACGAAAGATTCTTCCTCGGAGGGATCAACTCCATCAGGGGCTTCAAACCAGGTGGGGTAGGGCCCAGAGATCCTGCAACTGGAGACATAGTGGGAGGCGACACGGAGCTCTTCTTCAATTTCGAGTACATATTCCCCATCTTGAAAAAGCTGGAGCTGAGAGGGGTCATATTCTACGACACCGGAAATGCTTTTCTCACAAAGGAAAGTGGCCTTGTGGACATAGGGAGCTTCAGACACACCGCAGGAGCAGGTCTGAGATGGTACTCCCCATTCGGACCTGTGAGGGTGGAAGTGGGCTACAATCTAAGGCCCGAGGCGGACGAAAAGAGGATAGAGTGGGCTTTTGGAATGGGGGGATCTTTCTGATGGAAATAGCAAACAGAGCCGGCTTCAAAGCCTGAGGGTTCGGGCGAGACCATGCCGTAATAAGAGGGAGGTCGAGGGATGAGGAGATGGCTTTTGGGCTTTGGGTTTGTCGCCTTTTTTGTGGGGACCTTTTGTGGGAACGCCTGGTGCAGCCAGCCTGTGAAGATCGGCTATATCGATCTCCAGAAGATCATAGAGCAGTCGACAAAAGGTAAAGAACTGAGGGAGAGGGTTCAACAGCTCCGAAAGGAGAAGGAGAAGATTCTCAGCGCGAAGCAAGAAGAGCTCGTGAGGATGCGCCAGGACTTCCAGCAAAAGGCCATGACCCTGAGCGACAGAGCCAGGTTGGACAAAGAACAGGAGCTTCGCCAGAAGGAGCTCGAATTCCAGAATCTCTCGGAGTCCTTCAGGCAGGAAGTTCTCATGGAAGGGAAAAAACTCCAGATGTTGATGTTCAAGGAGCTTGCGGAGATAGTGCAGAGAATAGGCCAGCAGGAAGGCTACACCATGATCATCGATAAGGATGCCACCCTCTATGTCTCTGATTCCATTGACATAACCGACAAGGTCCTGAAACAGTACGACTCTTCTGGGACTACAGGGACGAGGAAGGGAAAGTGAAGGTGACCCTCTCAGAGGTAGCGAGGTTAGTTGACGGAAAGGTGGTTGGAGATCCTCATCTGGAGATAGAGGGGATATCGTCACCTGAACTTGCGGGGCCCAAGGACATAACATTCATAGTGAGCCCGAAGCACGAGAAAAGGCTCGTTGAGACTAAGGCATCGGCTGTGATGGTGCCCCACGAGGGCCTAGGTGGGGAAATGGCTAAAGTGGTCGTTCCCCACGTTTACTTGGCATACGCGAAAGTTGCTTCCTTCCTCAATCCCCCTCCAAAGAGGGCACCAGGTGTCTCCCCGGAGGCCTGGATCCACCCAGAGGCAAGATTGGGGAAGGAAGTGACCATATATCCCTTCGTGTGGGTGGGAAAAGGAGCGCAAATTGGGGACAGGGTCACCATTTTCCCAATGGTCTGTGTGGGCGAAGGGTGCCAGATAGGCGAGGAGTGCGTCCTCCATCCTGGTGTTGTCCTGTATCCAGGGTGCATTTTGGGAAAGAAGGTGATCGTCCATGCCGGGACAGTGATAGGGAGCGATGGTTTTGGGTATGCGAGGGAGGGGAGTTCTTGGGTCAAGATCCCGCAACTGGGAACAGTGAGGATAGAGGACGATGTCGAAATAGGGGCCAATGTGGCAATAGATAGGGCCTCGTTTGGCGAGACCGTGGTGAGAAGGGGAGTGAAGATAGACAATCTCGTACAGGTGGGCCACAACGTGGAGATAGGGGAAGACTCGATTCTGGCAGGCCAGGTGGGGTTGGCTGGAAGCGTGAAGCTGGGAAAGGGGGTCGTCTTAGCAGGCCAGGTGGGGGTTGCCAATCACGTGAAGATTGGCGACGGCGCAACGGTTGGCTCCAAATCCGGAGTGGCACAGGATGTGCCCGAAGGTTCCACAATGAGCGGCATCCCTGCCATATCTCACAGAAACTGGCTAAAATCATCCCAGGCCTTCTGGAGGCTGCCCGAATTGATGAGAAGGCTCAAAAACTTGGAGAAGAGATTAGAGGCTCTGGAGAGGCGAAGTGGAGAGGGACCGAGCGGAAGTTAAGATCTTACCTATAGAAGAGATCATGAAGGTGCTGCCCCACAGCTATCCCTTCCTCTTCGTGGATCGGGTTCTGGACCTGGATCCGGATGTGAGGGTCGTATGCCTCAAGAACGTGACCATAAATGAGCCCTTTTTCCAGGGCCATTTCCCCGGAAGACCCATCATGCCAGGGGTGCTTCTAGTCGAGGCTATGGGGCAGACTGCAGGCGTGCTGGTTCTCCATTCCCATGCCCGAGAATACTCGGGAATGAATGTGTACTTCATGGGATTCGACAAGGTTCGCTTCAGAAAGGTTGTGAGACCAGGGGATCAGTTGGTCATTGAGGCCAAGGTCCTCCGCAGAAGGGGCACTGTGTGGAAGTTCTGGTGCGAGGCCAAAGTGGACGGGGATCTCGTAGCGGAGGCGGAACTCCTGGCCATGATCCAGTGAAACCTGAAGAAGCAGAGGGGAGAGACATTGCCCAGGGTACATCCTACTGCAATTGTGGAAGACGGGGCCCAGTTGGATGCCGATGTCGAAGTCGGAGCTTACAGCTTCATTGGCAAGAACGTGAGAATAGGGGCTGGAACTAAAGTGGGCGACCACGCGAGGGTCGAAGGATGGACGACCATTGGAGAGGGATGCCGGGTATATCCTTTCGCAGTGATAGGAGGAGATCCCCAGGACCTCAAGTACCGGGGAGAAGAGACTGAGCTGATCATAGGACCCAGGAACATTTTTCGTGAATTCTGCACAATCCACAGGGGAACGGGCGAGGGAGGGGGTAAGACGGTAATCGGCTCCGACAATCTCTTCATGGCATACTGCCATGTGGCCCATGATTGCTACATAGGAAATCATGTCATCCTGGCCAATGCGGCCACTTTGGGGGGCCACATAGAGATCCATGACCATGCCATTGTCGGGGGACTGGTTGCAATACATCAGTATGTGAGGGTGGGCGCTTACGCTATGATAGGCGGCTTCTCCGGGGTGGCCCAGGATGTGCCTCCTTATAGTTTGGTCTCTGGAAACAGGGCCAGGCTCTACGGTCTAAATACAGTCGGCCTGAAAAGACACGGTTTTCCCCAAGAGACCATTCAGGCCCTGAGAAAGGCCTATAGGATCCTCTTCAGATCCAATCTCGTGCTCGCTCAGGCCGTAGAAAGGGTGAGGGAGCAACTCCCGCACCTCAAGGAGATAGAAAACCTCCTGAATTTCGTCCGGGGCTCCAGAAGAGGAATTTGCAGATAGGTCTTCCCAGGCACGGGAAGCCTAGGAGCTGGTATCTTGAGGACCAAGACCTAGAGAAAAACGAAGGATCCACACCCCGCTGGGTGCCGAGGTGCAAGAGGACCAACAGAAAGAAGATCGTTTTGGCTTAAATTAACCCCTGAGGTTATCAATGGTTGGCTAAAAATCGAACGATCTGAACCAGGATTTCACGGCAGTCTGGATGAGTCTCCCCCTGGCCGCCAATCGCGTATTTTTGACCTAGTATGTGTTTAGTGTCAGTTCCTTCGGGGCTTAGCTTTTCATCAGCCGGGCCCGAGGGAGGTCTTCTTCGCCGTATTCGGGCTTTCCAACCCTTTCCCGCAACTAGAAGGACAAAGCTCCTCAAGCTTGGGCCTCGGTTCCCCGAAGCCGCGCCGAGTCTGTGAGATGCGAACGAGAAGGTGAGGTTGGCCACGAGCATGAAAGGGGTGCCCCGGCTCACGTCCGGCCTTGGTATGCGGGCGCACAGAGTGCGCCCCTCCGAGAAAACCTCTTCCACGTCATCTCCGGGCCTTCCCCGCTAGGCCATCCTAGCTTGGAACGCCCACCCCTCGGAGGGGCGGGCTCTGCACGCCCGCAAGGGAGGGCATTGGCTTTACCCGGGCATTCCCCCATGAGGCCACCTACTCAGGTACCCCAACCCTCGGAGGGACCCGGCCCCCCGGGTCCGCCAAGAAATGCCTTGGCATGCGTACGGCCTTGCCATGCGGGCGCACAGAGTGCGCCCCTCCGAGAAAACCGGCACCTCGCCACGTTTCCAGGCCTTTCCCCGTT
>Ga0197142_1001323_pt1 | contig 22723 bp, 26 predicted proteins | sample GBS60_MetaG_FD_148614 | JGI IMG/M metagenome (GOLD analysis project Ga0197142, IMG submission 148614) | Sediment microbial communities from Great Boiling Springs, Gerlach, Nevada, United States - GBS 60_MetaG | ecosystem: Environmental > Aquatic > Thermal springs > Hot (42-90C) > Sediment... | reverse complement strand
ACGTATAAACGACACGTTGACCGTGCTTGAAGAGAGGGCTAGAGGGCTGGACGCAACGTATGCGCAACTGGGGAACTTCACAGAGGCCGTCGCCGCGTTTACAGACGCGGTTTACGGCCAGCTCCAGAACTTGACCCAGCTGATCCAGCTCCTCAACCTGACCGGCGTCGCGCTGGAACAGGGAGCCGCGGCTTTAAACACCTCCACCTACGCCCTGGAGGCGTTGAGGATGCAGATACGCGCCCTGGGCGACGCGGCGAGCGGCGTGGCGGAGACGCTGAACCAGAGCCTCCTCCTCGTCGACTATCAATACGTCGCGTTGATCGCGGCGGCAAACCTGCTGGAGGTGCAGTCATCGGCCCTCTCCTCCTACAAGACAGCTGCAGACGAGGCGCTGAAAGGCCTCCAAGACGCAAAGGAGCAGCTCTACGCCATAAGGAGGAATCTGCTCTACGCCCGCTATTCGCTTGACGACGCCATAAGAGACGTGGAGGAGACGAAGAGGGGGCTCTCCTCTCTAAACGTCAGCGTGCCCGAGGTCCGGCAGGCGGTGGAAACGGCGGCGGCGCTTCTCGACTCGGCTATCAGCCAGCTCTACGCATTGCGCGGAGCCGTGGATTCGCTATTGTCGACCGTCGACGCGTTGATAGCGATTACGGACTCGGCCGTGAGAACTCTCGAGACGACGAGCAGAAGCCTCGGCGAGCTTGCGCCGCTTCTAAACAGCACAGCCGCCTCGACGCGGGGCAACGCCACTGTGCTGAGGAGAGATATGCCGCAGATAATACGTGACGCGACTAAAAACCTCCAGGAGGTTGCCCAAAACCTCTACAAGACGGGAGACGAGGTGGCCAGATTCGTCACGCCCTTACACAACGCCTCGGCGATGCTCGCCGATGTGGGGCGCCGCCTCAGGCAATACGCCGCAGAGCTCGACAGGTTCCGCGTAGAGCAGACCAAGGCCCTGCCGAGGCTCGGCGCGGTGCACTCAGCAGTGCAGAACTACACGTACCTCATCAACGCACAGAAGCGGGAAATGGAGATACAAATGGAGGCGCTAAGGAGATACTACGCGGCGGTCAATACAAGCGTAGTAGAGCTCCAGTGGTTCATCGAGTTGCCAGTGGCCGTGAAGAACATCACGCTAAGCCTCGCGCCTGTGCAACTTGAGAAGCCGCAACGGAGTATAGTAATTAACACGCCCACCCTACTCACACTGATTGCTACAGTTACGGGTGTCGTCAGCGCAGTAATGTTAGCACTGAGGCGGAGGCTGTAAACCCGTTGCAGAAAAACACAAATACCGGGTGCTGGCCCAAAACGGATTTGAAAAAACTGTGTATGAAATGTTATCTGTTTAACTCAGCGAATTTCTGCTTGCTCCAGCCTGTGAGCGAGAGGCCAGTGACTTTGACCCAGGTCTTGGGGTCGACCTTGAAGGAGCTCTCGACCTTTTCGCGGTGTCCAACGACGTTGTATGTGCAGAATGGAAACACCCTGCCGTCTGGGGTGGCGTAGTGTATGTCGCAGCGCTGTACACGTTCCACATCATAATTCATCGTATCCATAAAATGCATAATACCTATGCCAACCACGTTGAAGAAGAACTTGCCCAACGAGTCGTAGTCCTTTTTCACAAGAACTTCATATATCAAGTCTTTAACCCTTTTGTGTTTCACCGCCTTCAACAGTTTAAGCGCCTTCACCTTTGCAGCCTGCTTGTAGATGCCGCCTTTAGACGCCGTGTGGTATATGTCCCACGCCCCCTTCTCGAAGGCGTCGACATCAACCAGCTTGGTGATGGGGTATATGCGTTTCTCGTCCTCGTCGTAGTAGATAAATGTGGCGGCGCCGCACATGGGGTTCATGGAGAAGAGCGGCTTAGGCGAGTCTGTCAGCACCTCAACCATCTTGGCGAAGGCCACCGGCCAGTTTGTGGGCCTCCAGTCCCATCTGCTTATGACGCCGCCGGTCTGCTTCTCTATCTCTATGATCGTGTCGGGGATGGTGATTCTGTATTTCCTCAGCTCCTCCTTGCTGTAGAGTCTCGCACGCCCGGAGAAGCTAACCGGCTGGATGTTAACCCAACGCACCACGTCTCTGTTCTGAATTCCAAAGTCTATTATCTTGCGTAGGTCCTTGTCGTTGTAGTTCTTAGCCAGCGTGACCACTAACACTATGGATCTGTGGCCCAGCTTCCTGGCGTTTTCTATTACTCTCTCCTTTATTATCCTGTAGGCCTTGGGGTGGTATAGGCGGTGTCTCCAGACGTCTGTATTATTCTCATCAATAGTATCAAATTGTAGATAAAGTGAAGAGATTCCGGCGTCTAAGAGCGCTTTGTAATACTCTATGTCGTTAGCCAGCCTTATGCCGTTTGTATTTATTTCTATATGTGTGAAGCCGAGTTTTCTCGCCATCCTGACGATCTCGGGAAGGTCGTCCCTTAACGTGGGCTCGCCTCCGGAGATCTGTATGGCGTTGGGCGCCCAGGGCTTCTGCGCCCGCAACGTCCTCAACATGTACTCTATCTGCTCCAGCGTCGGCTCGTAGACGTAGCCGGCGGCGCCTGCGTTGGCGAAGCAAACCGGGCAAGCCATGTTGCACCGGTTTGTGACGTCGATTATTGCCAGCACAGTGTTGGACTTGTGCACAGGGCACAGTCCGCAACCTTCTGGACATGAGCCCATGTCTTTGTAGAACTCGAGGTCTGTGTAGGGGTTGGCAAGCCCCTTCGCGATGTACTCCGGCCTGTCCCACTGGAGGAAGAAGTAGTACATTTCGGCGTCTCCCCAGTAGAGATCCTCAAAGACTCCGTGTTCTGGACAACTCTTCTTAAGCCAGATGGCGCCGTTTTCCTCGTACACGACGGCGGGTATTCTGCGGGTGCACACGGGGCAGAGCGACAGCGTGGCCTTAACCGCCCTCGTGTCCTCAGGCAACCCGTACTGCCTCTTCAACGTGGACTGCCACTTCTCGTTTAGTAGCGTGGACTTGTACCTCTCGGCGAGGTTGAACCTTGAAATATCCACCAGTCTCCGCGGCTGTTGCGTCTGCAACTCCACGATTTGTTTACTCATAACGGGCTGGGTGTGCCAGAAATTTAAACTTTTTAACTAAATACCGTTAAAACAGTTAAAAATCCGTGCTGTTGAAACGCCGTGGAGTCTCTGGCCAGAGTTCTGGCGCTTCTTGGGATAGGGAGACGCGAGATCGATATCTACCTCGCGTTGGTGGAGAAGGGGCCGTTGACAGCTAGGGAGCTCTCAGATCAGCTCGGGATCCCCTACACGAAGATCTACGCCTATCTGGATAAACTCAGGAACCATGGACTCATCTCACCTGAGCGTGCCGTGCGCCCCGCCAAGTTCAGGGCAACTCCCCCCGCCGAGGTCTATAAAAAACTTGTGGGGGCCGCCGCCGATGTCTTGAAGTCTCTCAAGCCTCTCTTCGACAGTCTGCAGATGGCGTATGAGAGCCGCTACGCCGCCGTGGCGCCTACCTTTCTGACCTTAATCCGCGGCGCCGAGAGGGTGGCGGAGCTTATTCAGGAGGTGGTGACTACGGCGGAGGACGAGGTGTATCTGGCAATACCGTTTGAGGAGCTTGTGAACTACAGGCTCCTAGCGGTAATAAGCGAGGAGTCGAAGCGGTTAGCTGTAAAGATACTCACCACCGAGCGTCTGAGGAGGAGATTTGAGCTACCGCCGCGTGTGGAGGTGAGGACTGCCCAGGAGATGTTCGGCGGCGGTGCCATAGGGACCGCGGTGACTATCTACGTCAGATACGGCGGCGACATAACGGGCATATATACAAATGATAAATTCCTCATCGAGGTCGCCCGGACGTATTTTGACCACATGTGGCGGAGGGCTAATGTTATATAGACGCAGGGGAGTCATCGTCAGTGATGAGATTTCAAGTGGGGCCTATGAGAGGTGAGTTAAGGTCTGGAGCGCTGACTTGCAACATCGGGTGCACGCGCTCCGGCGTTACTCCTCTTTGACTTCTGAGCTTTCTTTCTTCGTTACTACGAGGAGCTTTGCGTCTGGTATCGCCTCTTTTAGCGCGTTTGCGAAGTCTCTCGCCTGGGTGGCCACCACGATTTGGTACTGGCTTGCCAGCGTTTTGACGAGTTCCACGAAGGCCTTTCTGATATTGGCGTCGACGTAGGGGATTGGCTCGTCGAATATGACAAAGCCTAGGTTTGTATGCGCGATTTCTCTGAGAGTTAGAGCCAGCGCCAGCGCTATGGAGAGGCGCTGGCCGTCGCTGAGTTTGGAAATGCCGTATCTGTCGCCGGCGGGCGTAACTGCGTAGAACTCGTAGTAGCCCCTACGTTGCTCCAGGTCTGCGTTTACTCTTACTATGTCGCCATATTTATACAGAGAGAGAAACATCTCGTTGAACCTGTTCCTCGCTATCTCCAGAAGCCTGGCCCTGGCGTTTATCTTCACCAGCTCAAGCTTGGCCTTGAGGTCCTGGAGCCGGCTGTAGGCATACAGCACGTTGTCAAGCCTTTTCTTCAAGACGTCTGCGTCGCCGCCGATTTCTCTCACCACCTCCTCCAACGTGGCTTTCTCCTTGTAGAGCTCCGCAAGGCGTCTCGACGTCTTTTCCAGCTCCTCCACGACCTCACGCCAGCGGATTTCAGCCGCCAAGGTCTCGTCTGTTAGCCCCGCATTTTTCAGCTCGGCCTCCAGCTCCTTTAAGCGACGCCGCAACTCCCGCATCTTAACTCCTCTTGCATATTTAGACACGGCATCTGAAATGGTGCGTCTGTCTATCCTCGCGAGGAGGAGGCGGAGTCTCTCCGCCTTTTTCTCCAGCTGCTTCAGCGCCTTCTCCGCCTGAAGGGCCCTCTTTACGGCTTCCTCCCTCTCCAGCTGGAGCTCCTCCAGCCGCGTCTTGGCAGCTAGGTACTCCGCCACGTCGCCGCTCAGCGCCTCCATCTCCTCAACCACACTCTCAAGCTCCCTCACCCTCTCCCGAAGCGCCTCGGCCTCACGTATCAAACCGCCGAATTTGGCCTCCACCTCCTTCGCCGCGTTTGCCGCGATTTCGCGGCTCACGGGCCCGCCGCAGATGGGACACCTCTCCAGGCCTGTCTCGGCTATATACAGGGCCACGGTTCTGAGCGCAGACGAGAACGAGACCGCCCTCTCAGCCTCAGCAAGCCTCCTCCGGTGCTCGTCCAAAGCGACTTTGGCGGCCTCCAGCGAGCGGAAGGTCTTCTGGAGCTCCTTGAACCTTATATACTGCTTTTCAAGCCTACGGAGCTTAGCCTCCACGTCTCCTATCTCCTCCTCTATCTTCTTCACCCTGGCCATGTAGGTGTCGTATATCCTCTTTGTGTCTGAGATCTGGGACTCCACATCCCTAGACAGCTTGAGTAAAGCGTCGTAGGCCTCAGCCATCGCCGCCGAGAGGGTCTCCAAGTCACCTGCCGAGCCCAGCCTCTCCGCGAGCCGCGGGTCGACCATGTGTTCGTACTCCTCTAGGGCCTCCCGTAACGCGTTTCTTATCTTCTCCAGCGTCGAGACGTCCACCTCCTCGCCGCCCGCGGCGGATGATTCGAGAAGCTCAAGCTCTGACTTGACTCTGTAGTACTCCATGAGCCGGGCCTCGCCTTCTTTCAGCTTCGTCAAGTAGGCAGCCCTCCGCTTCGCCAGCTCCTCCGCCTCTTTGGCGAGGCGCTCCTCCCTCTCCCTAAGCGCCTTTATCTCATTGCCGACGACGTCAAGCCGCGAGACGACAGCACCATATCCGCCATATCGCCTTATGACGTCCTTATACTTCTCGTAGGCGGAGAGACGCCTCCTTAGCTCCTCCGCCCGCTCCAGGAGGGTCTTTTCCAGAGAGGCTGTGACCTTCACCACCCCGTCCACCACATCTATCCCAAACAGTCTGTCCACCGACACGGCCCTCTTCTGTGTAGTTCCGTAGATGAAGCCCTCAAGCGTCCTGTGCGAGATGTAGACCAGCCTCTCGTAGATGTCCTCGTCGGCGTTTAGAAGCTCGGCGAGCTTCTCCTCGGCCTCCCTCCCCCTGAGCTCCAGACTGTTGAACCGTAGGACGAGCTTTTCGCCTCCTCGGCGGCTGAGCCGCCTCTCAACCCTAAGGACATCGCCGTCTCTCGTCAGCGTCAAGGCGACTCCTGTCTCGTGCGACTCGGTGTTTATCAAGTCCACCAACTTGGCAACCCTCTCCTTCACCTCCAGCTGCCTCCCAAACAAGGCGAACTCCACCGCGTATAGAAGCGAGGTCTTGCCAGCGCCGATCCGCCCCCAGACAACATTCACCCCTCCGAACTCGACCGCATGTCTCCCCTTGTAGGACCTGAAATTCTCCAGCTCAATCTTCTCCAGCCTCCACATCGACCCCCAGCGTCTTTAGGTATTCCACCAGAGCCGCCTTAACGGCGCTAGGACCTCCCTCCCGATAAGCCGAAATAAGCCTCTCCGCCAGCCTCCCCTCGTCTGTATTACCAAAGACCCTCCTAACCTCCTCAATCAATATATCCACAAAACGCAGTAGGTAGAGACTTATATATTAACCCTCCCTTCTCCGAGACCGCAAGATACGCACCCACTCGTTGTCGGCCACAGAGCTGGGCGGAGCTGGCGGAGGAGTCTCGGGAGGCTTCGGCGCTGTCTCCGGCTTGGCAGACGCCGGGAGCTGGCGGCGTATCTCTTCAATCTTCTCGTCTACATAGCGCCGCAGTTTTTCATACAGAGAAGCCTCCAGCCTCTTCAACTGCGCGTCTAGATACTCGGCGAGAGACGCCCTGAGAGACTCGGCAAGCCTACCCGAGTCGGCAGTGGGCGTCGGACGCGGCCTCGCGAATATCTTGATCTCCACGCCGTCGAGCCCCCTTGCGGGGTCCACCACCACTAGTCCAACGCCCTGGTTTTTGAAGTATCTGGGGTCCACGAAGGGGGCCGCCTCGGGCAGAACCGCGAGGTATACCTTAGCGGCGGCCACGCCCATAAGCTCGCCGACGCGTTTGTAGACCTCCGCTTCTTCGTAAACCTCGGCGAAGTATGGCAACACCGCAACCCTGTTGAGGCCTTCCTCAAACCACACGACATTGCCGCTTTCGCCCACGTATCTCATGCCGAGAGTCTCCGAAAAATACCTAACAAGAAGCAACTTTACAAAATCCACGTCACCGGCCCCCTATGAAGTACCAGCCCTCCTTCGTGGAGTCTGACCACTCCAACGTAAGCGGCAGGGCATAGCCGTATATGACGGCCCCCCTCCACACTGAGTACTGAGGCTCCGCGACTAGGCGGACGTTTACCCTAGACGCCAAGACCGGGTTCTTTTCCTCAAGAGCTATCTTCATACGGCCCACGCTGTCTACAGCCACGTCTTCTAGACCCGGCGGCACCCGCCAGCTGAAGGCGCCTCCACTGAGAATTATCTGCGACGCCACGCGATCCTGTATCTCCACCGAAACGTTTCTTAGCGAGGTTATTATCGCCGTGGCCACGTCCATCTCGCCATATAAAGTTACATCTCCTATCACGGCGTTTTCTATACGCAGACGCGACTGCTCGATGTAGCTCTTGATCTCCTCGTGGTTTGGGTCGAAAACTATCTCGCCGATTAGGAACCTGGTCCAGGCGTACTCCCTGGGGATCTCCACCTCAACCACAGGGGAGAGGCGCACCTTGGCCACGAATCTATCCGGGTTCGCCTTAGCAGCCTTAATCGCCTCCTTGAGGTTCCTCGGCACAAGGCCCACGGCCCTCTTGACCATCTCGACGGCGTACTCCTCCCTGGCAATGTCGCTGTAGCCTATGTCCTTCAGAATCTCCCGCGTGATGGCGTTGGCCTCCGCCCCGCCTCTGTTCAACGCCACGAGACCCTCCCTTATAAGGGCGAAGCTTATGGGCGCTATCTGGATGTTGCCGTGGCCCCCCTCCACAATTATGCAGTTCACGGCGTTCTCCGCAATGGCCACAGCCAAGGGCTGGGGCAGTATCGTAACGGCGTGTATTTTGAACTCGCTGGCGAGCTCGGTATATATGTCGAAAAAAGCCTTATACATGTAGTCAGGCGCGAGGGCAGATAAGGCGATAGAGACAAGCCATCCCATAAACTCAGAGCTTGAAACTGGGAACTGCGCCAGGGCGTATCTTGCAAGCTCCTTCAGCACCTTCCAGGCATCTTCGTCGTCTCTCCTGGCTATGCCGTCTTTAAGCGGGTATTTCAAGTTTCGCTGGACGTCTCTCACGCTGGAGAGGTACCTCCGCACCTCCTCGTCGCCAACCACAAGCCCGCGAGACAAGACCTCCGGCGGGATCCTCATCTTAACGCTCTCAGGCAGATCCCTCAGAAAAAGCCCCCTGGTCTGCGTCACCCTCGGCTCGTTAAGAGTAATCGGGCCATATTTCACATAGCTTGTTCCAAAATCAACGCCAAAGGTGTACTTCAGCCTATAGGCGTCTGAAATCACAAGAGGACTCCAGCACCCCCCTTTTTTAACTTTCCGGCTTTAGCTTGATTTCGTTGTTCTCGACGTATACGACCACTGTGTCGCCCACATCTACGTCGCCGAAGACCTCCACCTCCTCGTCGGTGAGCCAAAGCGTGATGCGGGGTACTGCTATTTTGCCGCCTCCAAACGGCAGAGACCTAACTATTTGGCTAACCAGCGGCATGACCTCGCGCATCAGCTGCGCCGCTTGTTCGTCCTGCGTGGAAAAAGCCGCAACTGGGCCGGGCAACTCCTTTTCTTCGATTATATCTATTTTTACATAGCGGGCGCCTGTCGGGTCGTAGACCAGTTGCTTAGACACAACTACGCCTCTAATAGTTGCCATGCCACATCAATTTCGCTATTTTAAAAACTCTAGCTCCCTCAACAGCCTCCGCATCTCCTCGCCCCGAGCCTCGAAGTAACCCCCTCTCCCGGCGTATCTCTCCAGAAGTCTCAGCCAATCCCCCGACCTCGTGATCTTCGCCATTACTCTGAAAGCGGCGTCCAGCTCCTCCTCTGTGTACCTCCTGTAGGCGCCTTCGTGAAACAGCATCTCAAGCGGCAGGCGTGGCCGCGGCGGAGGATCCTCGTCCGGTACCCCCACCACCAAGCCGAAAAGCGGATAAGTCAGAGGTGGCAACCCAAGCAACTTCACGATCTCCCCAGCTGCGTTTTGCACCGCCCCTATGAAACAACTGCCGTATCCCAATGCCGTGGCCGCAAGCGCCATGTTCTCAGCGGCCAAGGCGGCGTCCACAGCCGCGAAGACAAACAGAGCAAGCCGATCCTCCGCCAGCTCCCTACCCCTAAACTTCAATAACTCCCTCAACCTATAGAGATCCGCAAGAAAGACAAAGAAATCCGACCCCTCCTCCACGTGCTGTTGCCCTATCAACCTGGCGATCTCAGCCTTCTTGCCTTCGTCTACGACGCGCACCGCGGACCAGAGATGCAACGTAGCGTCTGTCGGCGCGGCTCTGCCCGCCTCCATTATCCTCCTTAAGTCCTCCTCCGGGATCTTCACCTTCTTAAACCTCCTTACCGACCGCCTCCTCTCCACAGCCTCAAAGAACTCCACGGCGGCTAGGGACAAAAGATTTATATCAGTATTGATACGGGGGCCCATGGTTGCGCAGGAATTCCCCGAGGATTGGGAGTATTCGGGTGGCGAGCTGGAAAAAACGCTGAAGGTGCGAGCTACGTGTCCCTACTGCAAACACAAGTTCGAAGTGGAGATAGGCGAGAGCTGGTACAACATAGGCTTCAGCATCAACTGCCCCAAGTGCGGCCGCTCCTTCCCAATAAACATGTACAGCGAAGTAATAGGAGTCGTACAGCCAAAATAATCCCCGGCACCACGCATCTATTTTTACAACGCTTTTGCCAAGCCCAGACGAGACTGCGTAACGCTCTAAGCCTGCTCTTACATCTGTCTACCTCTCAGCATAAACACACGACTCATCAACACGCCGCAACCAGGAGCCGAAAATCAGCCTCAGGCCTCCACTTGATCCAACCCTAGCGTAGCTTGCATGTTGATGACCAACTATTCAGGTAATACAGCCCCTCCAATTTTAAGCAGAGGCTCTTAAAATGCATGGAACCAGTAAAGAAAATCGAGGAGGGTTTGAAGGAGTTGTACGACGCAAATACTGGAAAGGTGGAGAGGCAACCGGATGTGGATATATACGACGCGGGGGAGAGTTTGGTCATATACATAGACCTGCCGGGGATGAAGAAGGAGAACATCAAGGTGAGGGTGTACGACAGATCTATCGAGATCTCAGCGGCGCCTGTCCAGGCCGAGACGGCTGGGAAGCCGCTGAGGAGGGAGCGTATCTCAAACTTCCCCGTCGTGCGGAAGATAGAGCTACCGTTTAGGCTCAGGGTAGACAGCGCTAGAGCGGTATACAGAGACGGGGTGCTCCAGATAATGGTCGCAAAAGCGGGGGAGTACGGAGTGGCCGAACTAAAAATAGACTGACTACTCTGGGGGCGGCAACGAAATCGACAGCAGTTTTGCGTGCTCCGCCGTGATCTCCACCTCGTTATATTTCTCCGGCCTGGCGGCGTTGCCCTCTATCTTGACCTTATGGAAGAAGAACTTCCTATTCGGCACGTCGGCGGTGAACAGCTTGATCTCGGGCAGGGAAGCTAGGTATTTCGCCAGCGCCGCGTCGGCGAGGACGTTGGAGAGCTGCTTAGTGGCTAGCCAGACCCTTACGTGGATGCCTAGGGCGCCTTTGTAGCCGGCCTCCGCGAGCGCCGCTATGGTCCTCTTGGTGATCTCGGCGACGTAGCTCATCTTCTGCTCGCCGCCATATGCGATGTAGACTATATCTGCGCCATATTCCACAACCTTTCTGGCTGTCTCGGTCTCTTTGCCCTCCTCGTATGTAAACACGGCGCCTGCCCCATCTCTGTAGTTGCCCTTGGAGATGTAAGACGTCACAAGCGCGGCGGCCATAGCGCTACATATTCTGTCCGGATAAGTGACCACCGCCACTTTCTTGTAGCCCTCTAACAGGTTCTGCCCCACCAGATAGCCTGTTAGCGATCTTAGGTAGATTTCCTCCGGTAGAGATGCCCTGCTTGCCGTTGCCACAAAACCGTTTCGTCTTCTATTTTTAAAGCTTGGCCCAAGAGAAGCCGAGGAGTACAACCTCGCCCGTCTGGCCGAGGACCGTGGCTAGGGTGAAGGTCTTCTTAACGCTGTGGCCCAGCCTGCCGCCACGTGTGATGTCTGTGGCTGAGATGCCCTTGTCGGGTTCTAGAAACACCACGACCATGGGCGCGTGGTCTATCCCGGGGCCCTTCTCGTAGACTGAGAACAAGGCGCCGAATTTGAGACCGCTCTTGACCACGTAGCCCAGATCCCGGAAGTATCTGTAGATCTTGTAGATCTCGTCGAAGTTTCTAATCTTCTCTCTGCCGAGCTCCGCAAGCCGCTGGTACGGCACCTCCCTGCCTTCTTCGTCCACGACTTTTATCTTGCCTCTCTCCGCGAGATACAACGCTTCATACAGCGCAAGGATCAGCGGCGCGTCGACTTTATTCACCTCCTCTCTCTTGACCTTGTCGTAGCCTAGAAACCTCCCGTAGAACCCCTCCCGGTAAAGCCTCCGGGCGAGTTCTATGTCCTCCACGACTACGGCAAGGCCTCTGAGGACTCCGCTCATTTACTTCCTCCTGACCGTCACAACGGTGTTCTCGGCAACGCCCAACGCCCTGAGGTCCTCCGCAGATACGTGCACCTCGCCGCCTGGAACCCTCTCGTCCGGCACCACCCTAAATGCCTTCTTCTTCTCGTGCGAGGAGCCCCCTGGGGCAACTATTTCCACTTCGGCCGGTTTATCAAGAGCCTCGTATATGTCGGGCGGGAGCTTGACCACACCCTCCTCAACCTCCTCGGCTGACCGGACTCTGGCTCTCCGCTCCCCCCTCTTCTGCTCCTTCTTCTCCTGCTGAGGCGACAAAAACGGCGGTATCAACAGCTTCCTACCCCTCTCCACGTCCCTGCCCTCACTCATAGCGATACATGAGGACCTGTTAAAAAATATTACACCGGTGCTGCCTTTAAGGCCTCGGCCACTTCGGAGAAGCCGACCCCACGCTTGACCATGTCCACAAAAGTCACCACGTCGTCTATCCTCAACCTAACCTGCCTCCTGGTGTCGCGGTCGCGGATGGTCACAGTGCTGTCGACAGGCGTCTTCTCGTCTATAGTAACCGCGAGGGGAGTTCCTATCTCGTCACACGAGGCGTATCTGCTACCTATTGTGCCCTCGTCGTCATACACAACGGAGAACCCTGCGGTAGCCAGCCTCCGCATGAGCCTTCTCCCGATTTCCACGTAGTCCTGCCTCTTGACAATGGGCAGTATACACACGTTGACGGGCGCCACGTCGGGGGGTAGCCTAAGGTAAACCCTTCCCTCCTCCTCCACGACGGCCGATTCCAGTAACACGTAGAAGATCCTGTCGAGGCCGAAGGACGGCTCCACCACATGTGGGATGAACTTCTCCAGGTCCGTCTTCCGCTTTTCGCTCTTTATGTAAACCATGTCGCGAGTCACCACGTAGGAACCAACTTCAACCTCCTGCTTGCCGCCTCTAAACGCCTCGATTATTGCAGACTCGTTCTCCTTTATGGCCCTGATCACCTCCCCCATTTTGTCGCCGTATCTCCCCCTAATGGCGTTGGGGTTTGGGTAGAGTCTGACCACCTCCACCTCCTTGGGGGCGGGGAGGCGGCGCTCTAGATACATCTCACGGCCGCTGTGTTTGCTGTGGCCCGACAAGTCGTAGTCTGTGCGGTAGGCGTGGCCTGACACCTCCACCCAGCCGAAGCGCTCCGTCAGCACCATCTGGTCGTAGGATTTGGCAGAGTAGTGGGCCCTCTCGTGGGGGAGCTTCCCCACGAACTTCTGCCTCTCCAACGGGACCCCCAGCTCCTTCAGGAACTTAGTGGCGAGAGCCATGAAGAAGGTCATCCACTCGTTGGCGTAGCCCCTATCCACGATCTCCCTGGTGGCCAGCACCAGGGGGTCCGTCTGGCCCTTAGCCACCAGCTCCTCTGGGACTATGGGCACCTCCAGGTTCTCCACCTCGGCGAAGTAGGGGCACTTGGGGTTCTGGGGGTCGAAGAAGAGCTCTATCTCCATCTGGGTGAACTCTCTCAGCCTTATTAGCCCGCCTCGTGGGGAGATCTCGTTGCGCGCCACCTTGCCTATCTGAGCCACGCCGAAGGGATGCCTCCGGCCCACGTACTCCGCGAGGCGGGGGAAGGCCACGAATATTCCCTGGGCGGTTTCCGGCCTCAGGTAGCCGGCGTTTTCGCTGTAGGGGCCTATGGTCGTTTTAAACAGGAGGTTAAACGTCTCCACGTTGCCCAGCGGACCTCCGCAGGCTTGACACACAATCCTGTATTCGCTTATGAGGCGTTGTAGCTCTGCGGCTGACATGCCCTCGGTGGAGATCTTGATCCCCTTCTTCGCCAGCTCCTCCTCCACCAAGTGGTCGGCCCTGTATTTCCTGCCGCATTTGGCACACGCCACGACATAGTCTGTGAAGTGGTCAAGGTGGCCGGAGGCCTTGAAGACGGGCTCGGGCATGACTATAGGGGTCTCAACTTCGACGATGGAATCTTGGTAGGGCAAGACGAAGATCCTCCGCCACTTCTCCACTATGTTACGCCTTATCAACACCCCGAGCGGCCCGTAGTCGTAGAAACCAGCCACGCCGCCGTAGATCTCGGAGGAGGGCCAGTACAGCAGCCGACGCTTCACTATCTCCTCCAACAGCTCAGCCCGACTCATTGACGCCGTTATATTCATATATTTTAAGTCTTCCCCTCCCAACACCGTGAAGCCCTCTACCCGTCTGTGGCTGGCATCGCTGTATCTCTTCATAATGGGAACCATCTCGCTGGCCTACACACTTGTGGAGCTTATACTCGGCGTAACCTACAGCAGCCTTCTGGTGACGAGCGACGCCATACACGGGTTCATGGACGCGGCGATAGCATACATCTCCGGCTTCGGCCTCTACTACGCGTCGAGGAGGGGAAGATCCTTCCCCTGGGAAGTTTACCGTCTGGAGAGCCTCATGACTCTCCTCTCCATTTTGACCGTGCTGACTCTCTACACGTATATGCTGGCGACCTCTATACGTCTAGAGGGCGAGCCGACGCCGCTTTGGATGACACTCCTTCTGCTAGCCGGCGGGGTCTTGACCTTCCTCACGTATCTCTGGGAGCGCCACAACTACCAGATGTTGCGGCTCGAGATCCTCAAGGCAGATGCCCTACATGCCAAGATCGACACCTTGCTCTCCCTGGCTTCTGCAGTGGCTGTCATGGCGAGCAACTTCCTACATCTGCTGATAGCGGAGGTGCTAGCCGTCTTCATGATATACGGCTACGTGCTCTACGAGTTCTCGCGTCTCGCAAAAGACGCCGCCTACGGGATCTTGGGAGCTTTATACAGAGACCCCGCGCTTGAGGGCAAGATAAGGGAGAGCTTGGCGGAGCTCGGCAGGCCCATAGACGTGAAGATTAGGCGGGCTGGAAGCTTCCTGGTGGTATACGGCCTTGTCGCTGTTAGCCCAGATATGACAGTGGGCAGGCTCCACGTCCTTAGGACGAAGACCATACGGGCAATATCGAAGCTCCACCCGCTTATAGTACACGTTGACATCAAGATAGTGCCGAGGCGTAAGGAGTTTAAACGTGTCGAAAGAAGTCGACATGCTTAAGACCGCTTGCAGACAAAACGACGTTAAGCTCTTTGGAGTGCCTATGGAGGATACGTTGAGCTTCAGGCCGGGCACCCGCTTCGCCCCTCAGAAGATCCGGACGATACTCCCCTATCTTGAGTACACCACTCTGTTTGGCAACGTGACGGAGCCCATATGCGACTTGGGAGACGTGGAGCTCCTCCAGGGGGCTCCCGCTGAGAACGTGGCAAGAATCGAGAGGTTCATACAGAAAGTGGATCCACCCTTTATTATGGTGGGAGGCGAACACACGGCCACGTTGGCCGCCCTTAACGTGGTTAGGCCTGACACATATGTACATATAGATGCCCACTTCGACCTTCGCGACGAGTGGCCGCCTGGTCAGAGGCTCTCCCACGCCACCTTTGCGAGGAGGGCCCACGAGAAGCTTGACTTCTACGCCATCTACATAGGCGTAAGGGCATACGACGATGAAGAACGCAAATACGCCGAAGACGCCGACTTCTTCGTGATTGAGGGTAGCGACTTCGGCAGAGACGTGATTTCAGACGCCGTGTCTACCGCCTCGGGAAGGGTCTACCTCAGCCTTGACATAGACGTGCTGGACCCCTCCGAGGCGCCGGGCGTCGGGACGCCGGAAGCCGGCGGTCTCCCCTTCCGCAAGCTCGAGTACCTACTCGCCGACCTGATGCTCACGCTAAAGCCCGTCGCCGTCGACGTCATGGAGTACTCTCCTCCTAACGATGTGTCTGATGTGACCGCCACGAAAGTTGTGAGGACGATTATGCACATGGCGGCGTTGTTGAAGAGGTAGTCAGCCAGTACGCCTCTCGTCATCCTCAGCCGCGAGCTACCACATCACGGCAAATAAGATACACACTTTAAAATCTCTTACACAGCTAAAGCCGTGAGGGCGTTGCTGATCGGCCGTTTTCAGCCAGTGCATTGGGGTCACGTAAAGCTTGTTGAGTGGTTGCTCACGCATTACGACGAGGTTGTGGTGGCGATAGGCTCCGCCGACAAGGCGCTTACCTTCGATAACCCCTTCACGCCGGGGGAGCGGCTTGAGATGTTTAGACGCCACTTCGGCGGGAACTGCCGCCTCCTCTACTGCGCGGTGCCCGACACCAACGGCCCTACAAGCCTTTGGGGCGCATATCTAAGGCACTGGTGCCCGACGCATCACATTGTATACTCCAACAACCCCTGGGTCGTCGCTGCGTTGACGTACTGGGGCGTTGAGGTCAGAGGCCACCCGGTCTTCGGCGATTACTCCGCCACAGCCGTGAGGCTATCTATGGCACAGGGAGATGCGCGGTGGAGGGAGATGGTGCCACCCGCGGTAGCGACATATATCGAGGAGATAGGGGGCGTTGCCAGGTTGCAACAGCTGGCAAACTTTATAAAGAGGTGAGGTGTATGCGCCGTGGTAGAGGAACGAAAATTGTACGTATGTATGAGGTGCGGCAGGGTGTTTTCCAAGTCTGAGATGGAGATCCTGCCCGGCATAAGGTGCCCCTACTGCAACTTCAAGATCATAATGAAGGTGAGGAGCCCCATGGTGAAGCGGATCCCGGCGATCTGATGGCAACTGACTTCTCCCAAGTTGCTGAGCAGTTCCGCAGGTCGAAACTCGCCGAGGCGCTCCGGGTGGAGGTGGCGGGCAACCGGCTACTCGTAGATGTGGAAACGGGGAGGATCAGGGGGTATTTCATAGCCATGCGGCGAGGGAGGCTGAGGATGCGCATAGACGGCTTCACCGTCGTTTGGGACCCCGAGACAGACACCGTTGTTTGGGCAGGCGGCCGCGGCGCTTAACTACTCGACACCCCAGTTGCCCGTCGCTCTATACCTACCCACGGCTGACTTAGCCGCATAGAGCGCCAGGACATAAAACGCAACCGCCACAACCGCCCCAAGAGCCAGCGTGGTGAGCTGATCGGCAAGCCATACGCCAGTTGTGGAGTAAACCACTGGCGCTATGACGTAGTGGAAAGGCGATAGGAGGAAGAACTGGGCGGCTTCAGGCGGCATGGCTGTCGGCGGTATCATCCCCCCAGACAGCGGAACTGCCCACTGGAGAGCGTTGGCCACAAAGTTGGGGTTCCTCAGCCTTATGAAGAGAAGGGTAAACAGCGACACCAACAAAGCCGTAGCAGTTACGAAGATTACAAACGCTACAGCGAAGTAGACGGGCTGCGCCAGAGGCGGAAGCTCGCCTAGTAACAAGTAGTAGATCCCCAGCAGAATCAGGACCCCCGGCGCGGCGACAACAGAGTATGCGAGGGAGGACGCGAAGAGGTACGCATGCAACTTCTCGGGCGAGGCGACGACGTAGTCCACAACGCCGGTTCTAGCAAGCGTGTTAAACATGGCGGCTCCCCAGGTTTGCTCAGAGAAGATTAGGAAAACCGCCGTGCCCCAGAACAGGAAGCGGGCGGTCTGCGATATGTCGCCGCCGTACCACGCAATGGCGAGCAACACAACCACGAGCCACATGGCTGTAGACAGCATGCTCGCCATGAAGAAGGACAGCGGCCTGAAACTAAGCCGCGTAATGAGCCAGAGCTCGCGGAGCAGGTTACCAGGCATGGTGAAGCCCAGACCTCCTGAGTCTCCTCATGAGGAGACCCCACACGGCAAGCCCCAGAGCGAAGTATGCGAAGTAGCCCATCAATAAGCCGAACTGACGAAGCGGGGCTTGAAGGCTTAGCGCCACGGATCTGGCGAACTCGGCCCACACGGCGAAGGGGAGGAGGTGGGAAAGCCTCTGGAGGACCTCCGGGAAGACGGTCACCGGATATAACACTCCGCCGAAAAACACCACAGCGACGCTAAGTATCGTGGAGAGAGGCGTCGGGTTCCGGATGGACGGCAGGAAGTAGGTCAGCACTAACGTGAGCCCTACGACGGGCAGAGAGGTGACCGCGGCGACGGCCGTGGCGAACAACGTCGCCAAGGCAAAGAAAGGCCCCTTCATGGTTGCTATAATAAACGCCGCCATCACCGCGGCACCAAGGCCCACGACGATTAGGTCGACTAGGTAAAACGCCAGGAGAACTACAAGAGGTCTGGAGGGCGATGCCGCGAGGTACTCCAGCTGGCCACCGGACGTCAGCATGTAAATGTTCCACAGTATGTTAGATGATGCAGACTGCGCCATCACGAGCAACACCATGCCCACGAGCTGGTAGAGGAACTTGTTGGGGTCGGCCCTGCCGCCGGTTGCCGCCCACCCCCCGAGGTAGAAAAGCGCCGCGAAGAAGGGCACGAGCATAGATACGGAGAGGAGCACGCCGTACTGCCGCAGGCTGAGCCTCAGGGCTAGGTAAAGGCCGGCCCTCATGCGCCCCCCAGGGTCTTAACCACGACCTCCTCCAGCGGCGGCTCTCTGACGTAGGCCTCCAACACCTCGCAACCAGACTCAACAGCATCCCTCACAAGCAGGTCGAGCTCCTTCCCATCGCCGTTTTTAGCCAGCGTCTTCTCCTCGCCGCCACACGCGGCCCTCACGACGGCCGCTGGCTGGAAGCCCAGCTTCTGCTTAAGGACATCCGGCGGCCCCCTCACAATTATCCGGCCGCCCACAATCAGTGCCACGTCGTCGGAAAGCTCCTCCACCTCGTACAAGTTGTGGGAGGTGAAGAGGATGGTCCTCCCCTCCCTCTTTAACCCCTTTATCAACTCCCTCACCTTTCGCGCCCCCACGGGGTCTATGCCCACCGTCGGCTCATCAAGAGGCAGAAACTCCGGGTTGTTCACAAGCGCCTTGGCCAGCCCCAGCCTCGCCTTCATCCCCGTGCTGTACTCCTCAAAAGGCCTATGCCTCGCCTCCCACAGCCCCACCAGCTCCAGCAACTCATCCGCACGCCGACGGGCCTCGCGGCGGCTCAGCCCATACAACATGCCGTAGTACACCAAGTTCTCCAGCCCCGAAAGTCTGCCGAAGAATCCCTTGTCGGGATACAGCATAAGACCCACAATACGCCTCACCTTCTCGGCCTCCCTGACGACGTCGAAACCCCCCACCTCGGCCCGCCCCCCGTCCGGGGCGAGGAGGGTGGCGAAGATCCTCACAAGCGTCGTCTTCCCCGCCCCGTTAGGACCCACAAGAGACAACAGACGCCCTCTATCAATAGAGATGTCCACTCCCCTCAACGCGTCGACGACCTTGGGACGAGACCTGAAAAGACCCGCCCTCTCCCTAGTCACAAACCTCTTACGTATATCAACCCCAACCACGAAACCCATGCCCAAAACTCCGCCCCGCGATAAAAGCCTTCTCGTAGAGGCCGCCCTACAAGAAAGGCGGAACTCTGTAAATTCGGCTTTACACGGCGACAAACTTAAAAACCCTCACCAAAACAAACCACGGGGCCCGTAGTCTAGCGGCATGATGCCCAGGCCCGAGACCCTCTGAGGCCGCATAAGCCTTACAAGGCGCACCCGCAACACGCCTAAGAGCGCGGGTGGTCCCGGGTTCGAATCCCGGCGGGCCCATCCAAGTCTCGCCTTGAAAAAACTTAAAAGAACCGTTGTTTACCCGGTCAGGGGCCGTAGTCTAGCCTGGTAGGATTGGGCCCAGGTCCGCCAAGCGGCCTAAAGCCCCCGGAAGCGTGGCTTGGGACCGCCTCTGCGGCAGGCGCCCACGTGACCCCGGGAGGGAAACCCCCGGGAATTCAAATCCCGGCGGCCCCACCAGTTCTATTTTCCACTTCTGCGTCGGGCTCTGCCGCACGCATGCCCGCAGCAGTCGCGTCCGTTTCGTTTTACATAGCGGCGCATACATTTTTATCTGGTTCTTCCGGAGAGGCTGTGTACGTCTTTGATCTAGACGGCACCTTGGTAGAGTCGGTGGACGCTCACGTGGCGGCGTGGCTGGAGGCCCTCAGACACTTCGGCGTAGAGATGAGGTATGAAGGGGTTAGGCCTCTTATGGGCCTGCCTGCCCGGGACATAGCGGAGCGCTTGTTGCCGGGGCGGGCGGCTGAGCTCGCCGCGTTAAAAAACCGGCTCTTCCTCGAGAAATACCTCGTCCTCGTCCGCCCATATGAAGACGCGGAGGTTCTGAGGCAGTTGCCGAGGCCCATCGCAGTGGTCACCTCCTCAAGCGGCTACGTGGCTAGGAGGGTGCTAGAGACCGCGGGCCTCGCTGGCTTCGTGGACTTGGTAGTGGGCGGCGATGAGGTTCCCAGGGGCAAACCAGCGCCTGATCCCCTCTACGTTGTCAGCAGACACTTCTCCGTAGACGTGAGGAATATGGTGGTGGTCGGCGATTCCGACTACGACATGGAAATGGCCGAGAGGGCAGGCGCCGTCGGGATATGCATAGCGAGGCGGAGCCCCTGCAACAAGGCCAAGAAGATCATTACAAGCCTTCGCCAGCTCCTCGCCCAGTAGCTATTACGTGAGGGTGCTTGTGGAGGGGTTGTGTTAGTGGCTGTGGCGCTTATTAACACGTTTGCGTTGGCCGTGACAGACGTGGTTCAAGGCGCTGAAAACCAGATTGCGGCTCGAATGCTCCGCCAACCTGTCCTAGACTGGTGTAACCTCAGTCTGGCAACTAATAGGGATAAACCTAACGGAGGATTCCACGGAGACTGGCGGGCCCGGTGGGATTCGAACCCACGACCTACGGGTTAAAAGCCTCGGCGGACCGGGTGGCTGGGTCCTCCGCCGCTCTAACCGGGCTGAGCTACGGGCCCGGTCTGGTTTTCGTTATGTGGCGTTATTTAAACTTTTTCCCCTTGGAGTAGCTGTTTGAACCGCAGGGCGTCTTGGTACATGTAGACGTTGTTAAACATGACGTAGACGGCGTCTGCCTTGAGGCTTCTCACGGCGTCGACGAGTTTGCGTAGGTCGTCCTCGGTGTATTTGTAGCGGTAGTTGACCTCGCCTTTCCCCAGCCCGTGGAGTCTGAAGTACTGAAGCGTGGATGGCAGTGGAGCTCTCTTTAGGGGATCCACCGCTATTACTACGCCTAGTTCGGCCACCTTCTGTATTAGGCCGGGGTCTTTGTAGGTTTCGCCGCGGGGTTCCCAGGCCAGCTTCCACCTGCCTGTTATGGAGGCGAAGAAGTCGTAGATATGCGGCTCAGGTTTTAGGCTTGGCGGTGTCTGGAAGACTAACACCTCCGGCTCCAGGGGGCCTATCGCCTCTGCGAACCGTTGCCACAGTTCGAGGTTTTCCTTCGTGGGCTTAAGGAGACCGTGCCTCTCAGTGGGCTTGAAGCCTCTTGTTCTTTTGTAGGTGGGGCTGGTCGGCGGGTGCGTCAGGCCTTGGAAGACCTTCGCCGCGAAGTGGAAGTCGGGCGCTTCCCTGCGGAGTTGCGCCATTCTGTCGGGATTCGGCATGTTGTAGAAGGTTTCCTGTAGCTCCGCGGCGTCAAGGGCGCTGTATAAGGTTTTTCTGGAGACAGGGAACCCGCAGGTCCCCACTAACACCAGCATGTGTCTACTGGTTTTTTATCTTTATAAGAGTGGGGTAGCTGTGGAGGGGAAGTCGATATACTCGGGGGTTCAGAGTTGCTACGCCATAATGGAGGGGATGTATGTGGAGGGCGGGAGGATGGATCTAGCCAAGGCTGCTGCTCACCTATACCTCCACATGAGGGATCTCGAGAGGGGCTTCACTTACGACCACGGTTGCAGACGTGTGAAGATGACGCCGGAGCTCTTCGAGGCCAGGTCCAAGTTCCTCGTGAAGCTTTGCAGAGAACAGGGCGGGTCCGACTGCGACGAGGTTGAGGGGCTCGTGGATTACGTGTTGAAAAGGTTTGAGCTACCTCCCTGGGCTCTGGAGCTGGCGAGGCGGAAGATTGTGAAGATATCTCGGCTTTTCTAAAACATTTTTATACTACCTCCAAACTGGGTGTAATGGATGAGAAGAAGAGGCAGATCATTGAGGAGAATCTCCAGAGGCTTCCTGTGGATTACACGGAGGAGGAGGGGGAGATCGTGGTGAAGGTGGGTAAGGGGAGGAGACTCCCCGAGTCCCAGTTCAGGGCCACGATCAACGAGCTCAAGAAGATGGGTTTCAAGTTCGACCCGGACACGAAGACTTGGAGGAAGCGGAGTTAAAGATCTACGTAAATCTCGCCTTGTTTTCCCCAGCCCCTCGCCATGGCCTTTGTGTTGTAGGCGTAGGCCGGGTTGCCCCTGGCGTCTAGCCCAATTATGCCCACCGTATCGGGCCCGTAGACCGCCGTGACTTGTTGTACGGCGTTTTTCACGGCCTGCGCAATGTCGCCGGTTTTTAAAAGCTCGTTCCGCGCCCTGTAGGAGAGGAGAGATAGTATTATCACCTCACCGACTCCAGTCGCGCTGAAGGCGCCGACGCCGTTTTCCGCGTAGTATCCAGCGCCGGGGATGGGGCTGTCCCCCACCCTGCCGGGCCACTTAAGCCAGACCCCGCCTGTGGAGGTTGCTGCGGCCAGGTTCCCGTCTCTATCCAACGCAACCGCGCCCACCGTGTCGCCAGCGAGCTCCACCACCTTCTTGTAGTGCCAGTTGCCGCGCCGCGCCTCCTCCAGAACCTCCCGGAACCTCCTGTTTTTCTCCTCGCTGAAGAACTTGTGGTAGGCGTCGAGCAAGCCCGCCTTAGCGGCGAGGAGTCTCGCGCCGTCTCCCGCCACGATTACGTGATCTGTATGCTCCATCACGAACCTGGCCAGTCTCACCGCGCTCTTCACGCCCTCCACCGCGGCGACGGCGCCTGCCCTCCCGGACCTGCCGTCCATTACGCCTGCGTCGAGGTACACCCTTCCGTCTATGGCATATACAGAGCCGTAACCGGCGTTGAAAACGCCGCTCTTCTCCATGTGCTCTACGGCGGCCACCACTGCGTCCACGGCGTTGCCCCTCTCGGCGGCGGCCAGCCCGGCCTCAACGGCGTCTCTCAAGGCCTTGAGAACAATCCTCCTCCTTTCCCCGTCTACGCTCCAGCGGCCTGCGCCCCCGTGTACCGCAACTACGGGCCTCACTGGGCAAGAGAAATCTTG
>Ga0197142_1001322_pt1 | contig 22736 bp, 23 predicted proteins | sample GBS60_MetaG_FD_148614 | JGI IMG/M metagenome (GOLD analysis project Ga0197142, IMG submission 148614) | Sediment microbial communities from Great Boiling Springs, Gerlach, Nevada, United States - GBS 60_MetaG | ecosystem: Environmental > Aquatic > Thermal springs > Hot (42-90C) > Sediment... | reverse complement strand
TTCCCTTCTTTTAGCATGTTGTGTGCGATTCTGATTGAAGAAGACTGCATCCTCATAAGAGAAAGGACTTTTTGTTTGTCTTCCTCTCTCAGTTCGAGTCCGAAGCTCAAGGTCAAAGGTGTAGTATCCTTAGAACCACTCATTGGCTGATAACTTCAGTGATACCTGTTGGTTTTACTTAAAGCCCAATCACAATGTATAAAAGAAAAAAATCATTTACAAGGGTAAAAAAGTAACATGTTAATTTTGAAACAGCCTCGTTTAATCTCTTGACCAATCTTTGCTTTTTACGTAGCCTAATTAAGGTTTTAGTTTAACTTTCATTTTTAATTTAGCTAGTTTTGCTAAGTTGTGCCATAGTAAAAAACAAAAACTTTGCAGTGTGGGGTTGAAGCAGGGGGTTAACTTCATGTATTTAGAAGTTTCCCCACTGCAAAAACTTAAAAGTAATTTACTAGAACCATAAACCTTAAACCAAGGAGGGTTGTTATGTTTACAAAAAGGTTTGTATCAGTAGTGGCTATACTCAGCATAATAATTGGATTGGGCATAATCTCCCCCGTTCAGGCTGAAGAAACCATCAAAATAGGCGTATATCTTCCCATGACCGGGTCGGTAGCATCTTACGGTCAGATGGAATGGAACGGTATACAGGTAGCTCATGAGATGAAGCCTACAGTACTTGGTAAGAAAATCGAACTTGTCCTTGTGGATACTAAAAGTGACAAGATCGAAGCAGCTAATGCTGTAACAAGGCTTGTTGATAAAGAAAAGGTTGTAGCTATTATCGGAGAAGCTATAAGCGGTAACACGATGGCTGGAAATCCCATATCTGAAGCGGCAAAAATTCCATCAGTAAGCCCCACCGCTACCAATCCCCTCGTAACCCAAGGGAAAAAATATGCCTTCCGAGCTTGTTTTATCGATCCTTTCCAGGGTGAGGTTGCTGCTCGCTTTGCCAGAAACGAACTCAAAGCTACCAAAGCCGCTGTGGTTATCGACGTGGCTCAGGATTACTGCGTAGGTCTTGCAAACTTTTTTGTTAAAGAATTTGTAAAACTCGGTGGTCAGGTAGTATCTACAACTTACATTCAGACAGGCGATCAAGATTTTTCGGCTCAACTCAGTGCCATAAAGGCGGCTCAGCCGGATATTATCTACGCACCTAATTACTACACGGAGGACGCTCTTCTTGCTAAACAAGCACGAGACCTTGGCATCAATGTTCCAATCCTTACAGGGGACGGTGCTCAGGCTGATGAATTGATAAAAATCGGTGGAAAGGCTGTAGAAAACATGTATCTTACCGCACATTTCCATAAGCAGGCTGCAAATACCCAGCTTGCAAAGGATTTCATCAAAGCTTTTGAAGAAAAATACAAAAAAGAACTGAGCGCTTTCGAAGCTTTGGGAGCCGATGCATACTTCATGATAGTTGCTGCCATCGAAAAAGCTGGATCAACGGACGGCACCAAGATTCGAGACGCTCTGAGCGAGCTAAAAGACTTTCAGGGAGTTTCAGGAACAATCACAATGGGACCGGATGGAAATCCTGTTAAGAGTGTGGTGATCAACAAAGTTGAAAATGGAAAGTTTGTTTATGTAACAACAGTAAATCCGTAAAAGCTAAATCCGGTTAATAAGGTTGAAACTCAGGGCAGAAACTTTCACGGTTTCTGCCCTTTTTATGAGGGCTAGAACCTGTGAATATTCAAATTTTCCTGCAACAATTGATTAACGGCTTTACGTTAGGAAGTCTTTACGGACTTGTTGCTATTGGATACACGATGGTTTATGGCATCCTAAGACTTATCAATTTCGCTCATGGGGATCTCCTCATGGTGGCTACCTATGTCGTTATCTACGGAATGGCTCTCTTTTCCCTTCCCTGGTATATTAGTTTTCCTCTCGCAGTTATGGTTACTGGTATTGTTGGTATACTGCTTGATAAAGTTGCTTACAAACCTCTTCGTGATGCACCTCGTATCTCTCTTCTAATTTCCGCCATAGGAGCAAGCTTTTTGCTTGAAAATCTTGCTCTTGTTATCATCGGAGGAGTCCCTAAACCTTTCCCAAGACCATCGATTTTCGACAAAGTTATAGACTTTTACGGTGTTAAAGTTCAGGTTCTAACCATTTACACACCTATTACCACAATCATACTACTCCTCGGACTTCTCTACATAGTTCACAATACAAAAGTTGGCAAAGCCATGAGAGCGGCATCAAGGGATTTTGAAACCACAAGGCTTATGGGAATAAATCTAGACCGTGTTATAGCTCTCACCTTTATGATCGGATCATCCCTTGCTGCAGCAGGTGGAATCATGTGGGCGATGAAGTATCCGCAGGTTAATCCCTTCATGGGTATCATTCCTGGACTCAAGGCTTTCATTGCCGCCGTTCTAGGAGGTATTGGCAGTATTCCCGGAGCCGTCATAGGAGGTTTTGTGCTCGGTATTGGTGAAGTCCTTATAGTGGCTATATTTCCTGGACTTGCCCAATATAGAGATGCTTTCGCTTTTCTTGTTTTGATTCTTTTGTTAATTTTCCGTCCCACCGGCATTATGGGAGAAGCTATAGTGGATAAAACATAAGTGAGCGGAAAAATATGACTCGAGAACAAAGAAATCTGATCCTTAACATACTGGCTATAGTTTCACTTTTTATAATACTCTGGCTTTTTAATCGATACGGAACCGATTACCAAATAAGAATTTTAAACAATATCGCCGTATTCATTATCCTTGCTGTAAGCTACAACCTTATAAACGGAATTTGTGGAGTTCTAAACCTGGGACCAAACGCGTTTATCACAATAGGAGCTTATACTTCAGCACTTCTAACAATGAGCCCAGCGGAGAAAAAAATAAGCTTCATTATTGAACCCCTAATTTGGCCTTTAAATGTAATCCAGCTTCCCTTTGGAGCCAGCCTTGTGGTGGCTGGGATTGTAACAACTGTTTTTGCCTTTCTTATCAGCTATCCGGTTTTTAGAGTTAGGGGAGATTACCTTGCCATTGTAACTCTTGGATTCGGCGAAGTAATTCGGGTGCTCTGCAATGCTCTTCAGAACCTCACCAACGGGCCTTTAGGATTGAAAGGGTTAAAGCCATACACAAACCTCTGGTGGTCTTGGGGTATTGCTGTTCTAACTATAATCATCGTTCAAAAGCTCATAAACAGTAGCTGGGGAAGAGCAATGAAAGCAATCAGAGAAGATGAAATAGCAGCAAAAGCCATGGGCATAGACCCTTTCCGACATCTACTGCTGGCATTCCTTATCAGCGCTTTTTTCTCAGGTGTTGCCGGAGGACTACTAGCTCACCTCATAACTACCATCTCTCCAACGCTCTTCACCTTCTTCCTGACATTCAATTTGCTCATGATCATTGTTGTAGGTGGCCTTGGTAGCACAACAGGAGCAGTCATAGGAGCCACATTATTCGCATGGGGAAACGAGGCTCTTCGGTTTGTCGAAAGCCCCATGCAGATAGGGCCTCTTTATATTCCCGGTATTCCCGGTATGCGCATGGTAATCTTCAGCATAATTCTCATGGTGGTTATTATCTTTGCAAGAAAAGGTATTATGGGACAGCGAGAATTTAGCTGGGATTGGATATTTTCAAAAATTTGGAGTCAGCGGATCTAAAATGGCGCAAACCTTCTTTCTCGCTCAACATCTAACAATGCAATTTGGCGGATTGGTAGCCGTCCACAATTTTAGTTTGAAAATCGATCCTCTGGAAATTGTTGGCTTGATAGGACCTAATGGAGCAGGCAAAACAACTGTTTTCAACATGATCACAGGCAATTTGATCCCCACATCCGGCAAAATCATCTGGCAGGATCGGGATATAACGGCACTTCCACCATACGAAATTACCCGACTAGGAATTGCCAGAACCTTCCAAAATATACGACTTTTCGGCAATCTTTCGGTTCTTGACAACGTCATGGTCTCCTACCACCACCGCCTAAAATCATCTTTCTGGCATGCCATCTTGGGGGCAAAAAAATACCGAAAAGAAGAAAGCCACATACGAGAAGAGTCAATGAAACTTCTGCAAATGGTGGGGCTTGATAATCTTGCAACGGAAACTGCGTCCTCCCTTCCCTACGGTCAACAGCGTAAGCTCGAAATTGCCCGAGCCCTAGCCACAAATCCAAAACTGCTTCTTCTCGATGAACCTGCAGCCGGTATGAATCCCCAGGAAACCCTCGATCTTGCAAGGTTTGTAAGAAACCTGAGAGATTCCCTTGGGCTGACTCTTCTCATTATTGAACACGATATGAAGTTCGTAATGGGTTTATGTGAACGTATTGTGGTGCTCGTGTATGGACATACTATTGCAGAAGGAAAGCCGGAAGACATTCAACATCATCCTGAAGTGATAAAAGCTTACCTTGGAGAAAAGAAACATGCTCGCTATTGATAATCTACACATCTATTATGGGGGTATTCACGCCGTCAAAGGCATAACTATACAGGTAGAACAGGGGCAGATTGTTAGCCTTATTGGAGCAAACGGAGCGGGAAAAAGCACAACAATACGAGCTGTTGTTGGACTTGTAAGACCCAGAAGCGGTTCCATAATTTTTAAGGGCCAAACCATTCATAAGATGCCAACTCATGAAATAATCCGCCTCGGCATTGGAGTAAGTCCTGAAGGAAGAAAAATCTTTGCTAATCTTACTGTAATGGAAAACCTCGAACTGGGCGCTTATTTCCTGCCAAAAAGCGAATTCAAGGAAAGACTGGAATGGGTCTTTTCGCTCTTCCCAAGACTTGCCGAGCGAAAAAAACAGCTTGCAGGCACTTTAAGTGGTGGCGAACAACAGATGCTGTCCCTAGGTCGCGCTCTAATGGGTAAACCAGAATTGCTACTTCTTGATGAACCGTCCTTAGGGCTTGCTCCGCTGGTGGTTGAGGAAGTATTTAGAACCATTCAGGAAATAAATAATCAAGGAACCACAATTCTACTGGTTGAACAGAACGCCATGGCAGCTCTAACAATAGCTCACTACGCCTATGTTATGGAAACAGGCACTATAGTTCTTGAAGGCAAAGGCGCAGAACTGCTGGAAGATGAGCGAGTAAAGAAAGCCTATTTAGGGGAATAAAACCATGAGTCCTGATAATAAACATAAATTATCAATCGATGATTTCCCCTTCAAATTAACTCTTCCGGTATTGTGGGGGCATATGGATGCCTTCCAACATGTTAACAATGTTATCTACTTTAGGTATCTTGAGTCGGCTCGTATAGCCTACTTTGAATCACTCCAGTTCATGAAATTTATGGAAGAAACTGGAGTAGGTCCCATATTGGCTGAAACAAGCTGCAAATATATAAAGCCCCTTCGTTTTCCTGACACAATCGATGTGGGGTGCAAAACCACAGAGATAAGAGACTCAGAAATGGAACAGGAATATGCTATTTATAGTCATCGTCAGGGCCGTATCGTAGCAACAGGCTGGGCTTTAATTGTAGCTTATGATTATAAAACCTTCAGAAGAGCTCAATGGATTCATGCCTTCGTGGAAAAAGTGAGATCCTTTGATCCCAATGTTGTAATAAGGATCGGGGATACAAATCCATAACGGCTTTCCTAAAACAACAAGTCACTTTTTTTTCCTCAAAAGTTAAGCTAATATTCGGGTTAAAATGTAGATAGACGTGGTGGAGAGAATTAAAACATCCATCACATTCGGGGAAACCGTAAACCAACAAAAGGAGAAAGGGATCATGAAAATACTGAGAGTCAACATGAGTGGCAAAGATGGTCCCGAAGTTAAAGTTACCGAACTAGGAGAATACAGCGGGCTTGGAGGGCGAGCTTTAACGTCGGCCATTGTTAGTAAGGAAGTTCCTCCAGACTGCCACCCTCTAAGCGCTGACAATAAACTCGTTATTGCTCCAGGGCTTCTAAGCGGAACTGGAGGAGCCATGACAGGGAGAATATCAGTTGGATGTAAAAGCCCACTCACCGGTACCATAAAGGAATCAAACGCTGGAGGACAACCTGCTCAGGTTTTAGCTCGGCTAGGCTATGCCGCTATTGTTCTTGAGGGGAAACCACCGTCAGACAAACTTTACAAGATCTTCATCAACAAAGACGATGTCAAAATTGAACCAGCAGACGAACTACGCGGGCTTCCAAACTACGATCTTATTGAAAAAGTCAAATCCCAATACGGTGATAAGATTGCCTGTATCTCTATCGGCACTGCCGGTGAAATGAAACTCAGCGCTGCTTCTATAGCCTGCACCGACCCAGAGTTGAGACCTACACGTCATTGTGGAAGAGGCGGAACTGGAGCGGTGATGGGAGCAAAGGGAATAAAGGTAATCATTCTGGACGACACCGGCATGAAGATGCGTGAACCTGCAGATCCAGAAGGCTTTAAAGATGCAAACCGCCGCTGGGTGGAGGCTCTTAGAGAACACCCCGTTACAGGTAAAGGACTCGCAGCTTATGGAACTAACGTTTTAACAACCATTATTGATGAAGCAGGAGCTTATCCGACCTATAACTTCCGAGAGGGACGATTCAAGGGAGCTGCAAAGATAAATGGTGAAGAACTAGCAAAAAGAGAAAAGGAAAGAGGCGGGAATCCAACCCATGGGTGTCATCGAGGCTGCGTGATAAGGTGCTCTGGCATTTATAACGATAAGGACGGTCGTTACCTTACCAAACAGCCGGAGTATGAAACCGTATGGGCTCATGGCGGACATTGTGGAATCGACGACCTTGATGCTATTGCCATGATGGATTTCCTTGAGGACAACTACGGACTCGATACTATTGAAACTGGCGTAACCCTTGGAATAGCCATGGAAGCCGGGCTTATATCCTTCGGAGATGCTCAGGGAGCTATCAATTTGGTTCATGAGATAGGCAAAGGAACTCATCTCGGAAGAATTCTCGGAAGTGGAGCGGCAGTTGTGGCAAAAGTTTTCGGAGTTGACAGAGTCCCGGTTGTGAAGGGGCAGGCTTTTCCTGCCTATGACCCGAGAGCAGCTCAAGGCATAGGAGTAACCTATGCCACAAGCCCAATGGGAGCAGATCATACGGCTGGATATGCCATAACAGCCAACATTCTGAAATCCGGAGGATTTGTCGATCCTCTAAAGCCAGAAGGACAGGTAGAACTGTCAAGAAATCTCCAGATAGCAACTGCAACCATAGATTCGCTTGGGCTTTGTCTCTTTGTGGCTTTTGCTATTTTGGACAAACCCGAAGCCTTCCAAGCCGTAATTGATATGATCAATGCATTTTGCGGCTGGAAATGGACAAAGGAAGACTTTGCGGAATACGGCAAGCAGGTGCTTCGTTGGGAGAGAGACTTCAATACAAGAGCGGGCTTTGGTCCTAAGGATGACAGGCTACCCAGATTCTTCAGAACCGAGCCTTTACCTCCTCATAACACTGTATTCCAGGTGCCAGATGAAGAGCTAGACAATGTGTTTAATTTCTGAGAAGTCACCGGAATGCCCATCCTGATCCCGCCATATTGGGATCTAGGATGGGCAAAATACCTGTATGGAGCTGTTTGAAAATGCATAGACAAAAAGTATCTTCAGGAGTTGGCGATCTCGATAGACTGCTGGGAGGACTTTACATTGGCGACAATGTTATATGGTATGACGAAGCAGGAATGCTTAGCGGAGTGTTCGTGGAAAACTTTATACAGGCTTCTCTGGAACAAAATAAACCTGTAGTTTACATAAGTTTCGATAGATCTCCTAAAAACCTCATTGCCAAGCTTGGCCATTATGTCGAAAATGAAAATTTCATAATCGTCGATTGCTTCACCAACGGTAAAGGAGAAAAAGCCGATATCTTTGAACTCTTCTATGACAATAAACAAAACCTACCGTGCCAAGTTGTAAGAGTCGAAAACCCTCAAACTCCTGATGGGCTTTTTGAAGTCATCACTTCGCTTCATAAAAATACTTCCGTAGATACACGGTTTATCTTTGAAACTCTTACAGGCATGCAGGATATATGGGGAGGGGAGGAAGAGGTTCTAAAATTTTACGGACATGCCTGCCCAAGACTATACGAACTAAATACCATTGCTTACTGGATTGTAGATAAAGCAGCTCATTCGGCAAAACTTAAAGCCAGGCTTAATCATATCACACAGGTTGCTATTGAACTCGGCTTCAACCGTGACCGTATGATGCTAACTCTTCTTAAAGCTGAAGACCGATCTCCAGAAATTTTGAACAGGCCAACCTACTTCACAATATACGATAGATTGGTGCGCTTTGGAGAAGGATCGGCGGATTTTAGAGGAATTGATCTTGGAACAAGACTCAGCGAATTAAGAAAAAAGCGAGGTATCAGCCAAAAGGATCTTGCCCAGATGATTGGCGTTACCCCAAGCACAATTTCCCAACTTGAGAGTAATCGAATATATCCATCTATCCCTGCTCTTATGAAAATAGCGGAAATTCTGGGAGTTGATGTCGGGTATTTCTTCGGTAAAAGCCTCACAGAACAGGGGATAGTGGTATTTCCGGAATCTTCCAAGATAAAAATAAACCTGAGCGAATTTCCTGAAGACGCTCTGGAAGTATATAGCCTTTTGCCATTGGATGTTAATCCTCGAGCAGAACCCTATCTTATAGAAATTCCACCTGGAAAGACTCTAAACGCTCATTTTTTCATCCACAAGGGAGAGGAGCTCGGTTATGTATTAAGAGGTAGGTTACAGATGGTGGTGCGAGGCATGGTAAAAACCGTTTCTCGTGGTGATACGATATTTCTTTCATCAGACATTCCCTCCCAGTGGAAAAATATAGGTCAGGGCTCCGCTCAGATTTTATGGATTAAGGTGAAATAACGGCTGTGAACATTCGAATGTTTGCGAAACAGCCGCAAAATATCGTTTGCTTGGCTTGAAGATCGGTGCGGTTGGCCTTCTGTCATAGGAGAAACCAAAGGGGATAACAGATGCCAGGGGATGAGTTTGAAAAAGCCAGAGAAAGGATGGTGGATCTTCAAATTGTTCGTCGTGGTATAAAGGATCCCCGAGTTGTTGCGGTCATGAAGAAAGTGCCCCGACATTTATTTATCTCCGAATCCCTGCGATCTCAGGCTTATGAGGATCACCCTCTGCCGATAGAAGAAAAGCAAACCATTTCCCAGCCTTACATAGTGGCACTCATGACCGAAGCCCTTCAGCTCAAAGGACATGAGAAAGTTCTGGAGATAGGGACAGGATCGGGATATCAAACAGCCATACTTGCTGAACTTGCCGATAAGGTTTTTACCATTGAACGAATTCCGTCATTAGCCGAAAAGGCTCGAAAAAAGCTGGAAGAACTGGGGTATAAAAACATTGTATATCGCATTGGAGACGGAACCTTGGGTTGGCCTGAAGAAGCTCCTTTTGACGGCATTCTTGTATCCGCTGCAGCCCCTTCTATACCTCAACCGCTTATTGATCAGCTCGCCATGGGGGGAAGGCTTATTATTCCAGTTGGTGACAGGCTTTCACAGGAGCTTGTACTTGTGGAACGCGTGCCGGAAGGTATCAGAAAATCTTTCCTTGGAGGAGTAAGATTCGTTGATCTTATAGGGAAATGGGGCTGGAGCGAATCTTAACCATCGATCAGTTTTTTACCGAGACTTGGATTTACATCATACAGAGGTCCTAAGCCAGGTTTTAATTTCCCAAGATAGCCGAGTTTGGGACTGATAATTCCAACACCCTTAAATATAGCAATCACCTGATCTGCAAACCCAGGCAGCTCCACTGTTCGACAAGCTATATCAATATCCCTGGCACTCACGCACATAAACTTTTCACGATTAAAAAGTTCTTCAACTAACTCTACCATCTTGTTGGGGGAAACTGAAATATCCAGCGTCTCGAACATAATCTTTAGCCCCATATCTACATCCCAGATACCTTTGTTCATGGCTTCTTGAAGCACATAAAAAACAGCCTTAGGCATTGTATAAAGTGGAGCGTTAATCCCACTAACAGCCAGATCTTCCCAGGCACAGGTTTTGGACGGAATAAGAGGAATGATAAGTTTCCAGTCAAAAGCCAAAAGAAAGATATCTGCATAGTCAGAACCAAAGAGGACTCTGAGCCTTTCGAGTGCCACAGTTTCATCTTCAAGAAATAACAGCATCCCTCGAGCTAGCGGCTCTATAAATTCATTTTCCTTGATGAAGCCAGACAAAGCTTGAATCAGGTTTACGATAAACCCTTCTTTAACCAAGGCTAACTCCTTCTAAAAAATTTCCATTTAATACTATCGATAAACAGATTTCCTGGAAAGAACAAACTCCGTATGAATAACTCCTCAATAAGCATTTTAAAATTGATCGAGCATACCAGTTTCTGTCATAGTAATTTATTACCCAAAGAAGGAAAACCAAATTTTTAGAAAGGAGTAAGCCATGGCATCAGCCGAATTGAACGAAATTATGATCACCAGAGCCATTATTGATCGATACATGGAAAAACTTATGAATAACTTAGAAGTTGATGTTGCTATCGTAGGAGCTGGTCCATCCGGGCTTGTAGCTGCAACCTACCTAGCTAGAGCTGGTTATAAAGTTTCAATATATGAACGAAAACTCAGTGTTGGTGGCGGCATGTGGGGCGGTGGAATGCTCTTTAACGACATAGTGGTTCAGGAAGAAGCAAAACGAATTCTTGAAGATTTCGGTGTTCGAGTGCGCCATTTTCGGGATAATTACTTTACAGCAGACTCCATTGAGTCCGTGAGCATGCTAGCTGCCAAAAGTGTTCAAGCAGGAGTAACTATATTCAACTGCGTTTCGGTAGAAGATGTGGTTATAAGACCAGAAAGGATTATCGGGCTTGTCATCAACTGGACAGCTGTAGAAATGGCTGGTCTTCACGTGGACCCATTGGCAATAAGAGCAAAGTATGTGGTGGATGCGACAGGGCACGATACCGAAGTGGTGAGAGTCGTTCACAAAAAGGTTCCAGGGCGGCTAATGACCCCAAGTGGAAATATTGAAGGCGAAAAGTCTATGTGGTCAGACAAGGCAGAAAAACTTACACTAGAAAACACTCGAGAGGTATTTCCAGGACTCTTCGTGGCAGGCATGGCAGCTAATGCTACATTCGGAGGTCCACGAATGGGTCCTATATTCGGTGGAATGCTTCTATCTGGCGAAAAAGTCGCTATGCTCATAAAAGAACGACTCGAAGCAGAAAAGTAACGCAATCCAAAATTGTAGCAGGTTTTTAGGGGTGGACTTCTTGTCTGCCCCTGCATTATGCAGTTTGACTCTCCGTCTAAATCATCCCAAAAATTTTTTACCCGCCCTGTAAACTTTTTTCCTAACGGAAGTATCTAAGGAAATGCAGCATTGAGAAGAAGCTAAATTCAATTTAAACGAGGGAGGTATAACTATGAAAACCGTTAGACTATTTGCGTTAATAACAATAGCTGTGGTGGTCATATCACTACTACTTGTTAGGTCCAGTGAAGCTGGAGGACCGGTGGTTTATTATCAGGGGGGGTACTACTACAATTCCACTCATCCTGATGTGGTAATTGTAGAAAAGCATCACCACTACCGTCCGAAACGATACTGCTGTTGCTATAGTTGCTGGGGCTGTTGTCATCCCCGCTGCTACCCACCGCCAAGAGCTTACTACCGCCCGTATCCTAGATACCATCTTTACGCTCCCACGGGTGGATGGTATTTGAATTTTGGATTTGGAGAACGGTTCTAATAACCGGATCAAAAATTAGAGGCTGACTTGATAGTAAGAACAGACCTGGCTTGCTTTAAGATAGACGAAAATGTTTTAGAAAGAGCCAAGGGCGGCGACTCAGAAGCTTACGAAGAAATCTTTTTGATGTATCGAGATCGCATATTTTCTGCGGCGTATCGTTTATGCAACTTCGATCGAGAAGCCGCCCTTGATCTAACTCAGGATGTATTTCTTAAGGTTTGGGAAAAACTACCACAATTTGACAATAGAAGTGATCTTTACACATGGATTTATCGGATCATGCTGAACCTTTATCTAAAGGAACAGCGCCGGAAATGGTTCCACGAAAAATTTCTGGAGCTGTTCGGTCGATCAAACGAACGGGAGGAGCAAGCTGAACCATCGCAATTGGGTTACCTAGAACGCCAAGAACTGAAATCAGCTCTTGTTGATGCTATGAAGCGGCTTTCTTCCAAGCAGGAACTTGTATTTAAGCTCAGGATGTTAGACGGTATGAGCTTTGCACAAATATCGGAAGTTACTGGCATGGCTGAAGGAACAGTTAAGACCCATTTTTTGAGAGCTATTAAAGTCTTAAGAAAAGACCTTAAGGAGTGGTTGTGATGAAAGAATGTATTTACACTCCCGAAAAACGAGACGAACTTATTATACTGGCTCTTACAGGCGAACTTCCTTCAGAAGCCAGAGCTTCACTTTTGAAGCATATTGAGTCCTGCGAAGCATGCCGAGAAAGGTTTGCTAAGATATCTCGGTTTGACAAAGAGTTAAAATCTCTTGCAGAACCAGAACCACTAAGCCTTTGGGAAATAACCAAAATTACCAACGCCATTTATAGGTCAAAACAATTATCCATCTTTCCAAAGACCATTCTAAAACTTTTAGCTGTAGGGCTTTGTGCTGTAATGCTTACCTTTGCAGGATGGTGGAAAATTCATCAGTATACCAAACCACCATTGCAAATTACCACTATTCAAGGAGAAGCCATATCCCAGGAGGATCTAAATGTGATCACTCACCTTGATATGCTTGAAGAACTTGACGACATTGAGAAACTCGCAAAAATTCTGGATGAACCGTCGAGGAGTTAGTCATGATGAGAAAGATTCATCGTGTGTTGATAGTCATTATAACGTTCACAACACTTATAACATCACCTTGCTACAGCGGAGTAAAAGCATACGACCGTACGCCTTTACAAACTATAACAATTGCTCAAAACCAGTATGCGCCCGTTCCTTACGATCGCTATCAGGAGTGGGAACGACTTTCTCCTCAGGAAAGGGAACGGCTTAGGCAACGATGGCGATATTATCAAAGCTTGCCTCCTCAAGAGCAGCAACTTCTCAAAAGACGCTATGAAGAATGGAGAAAGCTCCCACCTGAAGACCAAAGAGCTATAAAAGAAAGACTGAGACGATGGGAGGAACTTTCCCCAGAAGAACAAGAAGCAATAAGGCAGCGATTCCGCAGGTAAACTATCACGCTACAGTGTTTAACGGGCAAACACTGTTGTCTTTTTCACCCGTCTTGTAACCAAATTCTTCCTTCACAATGTCGTTAACTTTTCTGTAAAGGCTTCTCAAGGGGATATCGGCAGGGCATGCTTCTTCACAAAGCCCGCAGTCAATGCATCTCCCCGCCATGTGAACGGCTCTAACAAGGTGGAAAATCGGGAACTCAGCCGGTGCAAAACCAGGTTGCACAAGAAAGTGATCTTCTAGAGAACAGTCTTTACAGAAGCAGACAGGACAAATATTTCGACAGCCGTAACATTTGATACATCGCGAGAAAACCGCATCCCAGAAGGCTTTTCTTTCGACAAGCGGTTTCTCTTCCAGCAATTCACCCAGGACATTACGATAAGATTCTGTAGTTACAGGAGTACCTGCAACAAAAGTCCCCTCTATGGTGGGATATGGTTTTTCGCAGCCACAACGGTCAATCCGATCTTTGGAACAAGCTATTCCTACAAGGACGAGTCTATCAAGTTGAACTTGATTCCACTTAGACATTTCCACAAGAGCGCGTTCGTCACAACCTCTAACAAGCACGCCAATCTTTCCTTCAGGATAAATTTCCAGAATGCGTCTGCATACATCACTTACAGGATATCTTATATCCTCATTCAGATCCAACGCTTCCAGTTCGGCAGCACTTTTAAACAAAGCGGGGACGATATGCCCCCCTTCTTTCCTATAGCCGACAAACGCCTGTATTGCTCCCTTTTCAAACAGTTCCCCGACATACAACTTGACTTGTTGTAATATCTCGCCCACTTGAGTTTCCTCACGCTCAAACATTGCTTACAACCCTCATATCTTTGCAGATCTGCTCATTAACCCTTAATGGCGAAGGGCCAAGCTTAATAAGTTCATTAGTAAAATCCGATATTGTTTCTACAAGCTCGGAAGCTTCCGCCGAAGAAACCCATCTCACTCTGAGCCGTTCAGGTTCAATACCGTAGAAAGGAAGCAGCTTCTTCAACAGCCGCATCCGCTTTTCAGCCATGTAATTTCCCGTCTGATAATGACAATCGCCCAGTCGGCATCCACCAATCAGCACTCCATCCACCCCTTCCTGAAAAGCTCTTAGCACATGATGTGGAGATACACTCCCAGAGCACATCACTCTTATGACCCTTATGTGGGGTGGATACTGCAATCGACTGACCCCAGCCAGGTCAGCAGCCGCGTATGCTCACCACGTGCAGAAGAAACAGAGAATAATCGGCTTAAAGTTTTCCATTGTTCCTCCTATAATTCACAGCTTACAAACATTTCTTTGAGAGACTCCATAGCTGCACGTACCTGAGGAAGAAGCTGCGAAGGCCTAAATCCCTTAAGCTGGACGCTTTGGGATGGACATGCTGCCGCGCAGGCTCCACACCCTTTACACAGTATCGGGTTAACCTGGCACACGTGCCTGCTTTCGTCATAAGTAATCGCTCCATAGGGGCATATTCTTAAACATCCCTGACAGCCACAGCATGTGGAAGAATCCACCTCTGCCACAAGAGCGCTGGAAATCACCTTTCCTTTAGCAAGAAGCGCCCCTACCCTAGCAGCCGCTCCCATCCCCTGAATACGAGCTTCTTCTGCCGTGCAGGGGAAACGACAACTTCCACAGAGAAAAACTCCATCCGTAGCAAAATCAAGAGGCCTCAATTTGACGTGTGCCTCCAAGAAGAAATGATTTGCGTCAGTTGGAATACGCATAAGATTTGCAATAACAGGCGCCTCATCGGAAGCCTCAAGAGGTGTTGAAAGCACAACAATATCGGCAGGAAGTTCTAGAACATCGTTGCTGAAAATTTGGCTTCTAACCAATACGGCATTATCTGCTACTTTAGGGGGATCTGACGGATCATAGACGTAAAATCTTACTCCCGCAGAACGGGCTTTCCATAGCATAGCTTCAAAATCGGAACCGTAAGTCTGGATGTCTCGATACAGTATGGAAACCTTAATGTCAGGGAAGCGCTCTTTGAGAATAAGAGCATTCTTAACGGCAGTAGCGCAGCAAATACGGCTGCAGTAGGATTTTTCGCCTTCAGCTTGAGATCTTGCTCCCACACACTGGATCATCACAACATTTTTGACATCATCACCAACACCTTTGTTTTTCAGGCGTTGTTCCAGTTCAAACTGAGTTATCACATTTTCACCGTCGTATCCATAAAGCCCCTGGGGTATGTAGGGCTTGGCTCCAACAGCAACCACTACAGCACTTACGGATTCCTGGACAACGCCTTGACCTTTAACGTCCAGTTCTATACGGTAGTTTCCAACATAGCCTTCAATACTCTTTATGGATGATTCTTTGTAAACCTTGATCCTCGGATGATGTTCCACTCTTTCTATGAGCGGATTTACCAGATCATCTGGATTATGGAGATGAGGAGCAAGACTATTCAGTTTAAGTGTCATGCCTCCCAGTTGAGGGGATTTTTCAATGAGCACAACCGAAACTCCCATATCAGCGAGAGACTCTGCGGCAGAGAGGCCAGCCACGCCACCGCCTATAACGGCAACTCGAGCTTCAATGGGCATTTCAAAATCTTCCTGAGGTTCAAGGAACCATGCCTTTGCTACTCCCATTCTCACCAAATCTTTTGCCTTTTCGGTGGCTTCATCGCGGCTATTCATATGCACCCAGGAACACTGATCCCGAATATTAACCATTTCGAAAAGATAGGGATTTAAACCGGCTTCTTTGCATGCACTTTTAAACAAAGGCTCATGAGTCCTTGGAGAACATGAAGCCACCACTACTCTCGTTAGCTTCTTTTCTGTTATGGCTCGCTTTATTTCTGCAATACCCGATTCTGAACAGGTGTAAAGGTTTGTTGTAGAATAGACAACACCTGGCAGAGTGGAAGCATAGTCGGCTACAGCTTTACAATCCAAATATCCCGCAATGTTTGAACCGCAATGACAGACAAAAACACCAATTCTAACGTCTTTAGATTTTAAAGGTGATAGCTGTTTTTCTGCTAATCTCTTCATTGCATTACCACCTTTCTCGCTTCCTGAAGCACTACCTGAGCAACTCTTGCTGCGGCACTACTTGCCTGAGCCACCGACTCGGGGATATCGGCTGGACCTCGAGCGCATCCACAAACGAAGATACCTTCCCGAGTGGTATCGAACGGTGCAAAGGGTCGTGTTTTAATGAAACCGAACGAATCCAGTTCGATACCAAATTTTTCAGCAAGCACCGGAGCATCCTTTGGAGGAAGGCATGCAGAAGCAAGAACAACTATGTCAAACTCTCTGGAATAGACTCGCCTTGCCCTGGTATCTTCATACCACACAATCGGTAGTCCTTTTGGCCCCTTGGTAATCTCGGCAACTCTACTGCGCACAAACTTTACGCCAATCTGCTCAGCCTTAAGCCTATATTCTTCAAACCCTTTACCTACAGCTCTAATATCCATCCCAAATATCCAGGCATCCAGCTCACTGTCGTGCTCTTTAGCGATAATCGCTTCCTTAATCGAATGCATACAACAGAAGCCAGAGCAGTGAATAGAACGGCGACCGTCTCTTGACCCAACGCACTGAATAAAAGCCAACTTTTTAGCATGGGGAAGATGTTCGGGCATTTTTTTCTTGCCCACAAAGTCTGCTGGCCGATAAAGATGTCCAGCCGTAGGACCACTTGCAGAAAGAAGCCGCTCGAATTCTATAGCCGTCACTACATTTGGCACTCTACCATAGCCGTATTCTGTAATACCCTCTGGTTTAAGCACTTCATACCCAACAGCCAGCACTATAGCTTCCACCTGTCTCTGGATAATTTGATCCTGCTGAGAATAGTCGATCGCCTTGGCCTGGCATATTTTCGCACAAACGCCGCATTTTTTTATCTTGCCCTTATCAGCGCCTTCCTTCTCCGCTCTAAGCCCCGCAAGATGACGGCAGGCATCAGGGTCTATCGTGTACGTGGAAGGAATTCCCTGAGCGAAGTAGCGATAGATCGCCTTTCGTTCTCCAAGCCCTTCATTGTAAGGATCGGGAACTCTGGTTGGACATTTTTCAGCGCAGGCTCCGCATCCTGTGCATTTGTTTTCATCAACGTAACGAGCCTTTTTTCGGATCGTTACATCAAAGGCTCCAACCGTCCCATCAACCTTTTCCACTTCCGAGTAAGCAAGAAGCTCAATCTTTGGATGTCGACCGACATCCATCAACTTGGGAGCGAGAATTCAGATAGCACAGTCATTTGTGGGAAAGGTTTTATCAAGCTGAGCCATTTTCCCGCCGATAGATGGAAGTTTCTCCACCATGTGGACGAAAAAGCCCATCTCGGCAAGATCCAGCGAAACCTGAATACCCGCAATGCCTCCACCGATAACTAAAACATGATGTTCTTTGTCTCTTATCATTTCCCTACTTCCTCGCTGTATGACGAGCTAGAAACACGAACAAATCTTCAATCTTTAAATTCTTTGCCCTGTGATCACCCGGCAGTGCCGTTTTTGCGCAATTTAGATGGATAAAACACTTGGGGCAAGCAGTAATGAGCACGCTCCCTGGATTTTCATCCTGATAGGTAGTGTCAAAGGCTTCTTCAAGCCGGTCAAACTGAATAGCTTTAGAGCAGGAAGAACATTCAATCCAGGCACTGGTGCCGCAGCAAAGAGCGTTTTCCCGACTCCGCTCCATTTCAAACCGTTCCACCCCAGAAATTGCATCGATAAGCATCCTAGGCGAATCGTAAATGCCGTCAAAACGTCCTAGTCTGCATGGATCGTGATAAGTTACTCTCTCGGGTGCATCCGAAGCCCCATTTGAAAGAAGCTCCTTCAGTTGATCAAAATGGCTGGAGAAAAACTCTGATGCATATACAATCTGGAAAGGCAATTCCCCAACAATCTTCGGATATTCTTGTTTGAAAGTGATGTAGCCTTCCGGACAGGAGAATATAACGATTTTAGCTCCTGCTTTCTTTATAGCATCCACGTTTCTCCTGGCAAGCTGAGCAAAAGTCTCCTCGTCGCCAATCCATAAAGCGTCATGGCCACAGCAAACTTCCTCGTTGCTAACAACAGGTTCGATCCTCAGAGCGTTTAATAGGGTCAAGACGGCTTCTGGAGTATTCATTGGGCGGATTTCAAGATATTGAAAAATGGAATTAAAATATGGCGCACAACCAACAAAGTAGAAATAATCTCCCTTCTCTTTAGTGCGCCACTGAGAAGCCCAGTCAGTTCGTTTCTGTGAAGGGAAACGTAGCTGAAGCCTTGGGATAATTTGCAAAACTTCATGATGACTTGGCTGAGGATGGTATCCATCCTTTCGAGCTTTCTCGCGATATTCATGAACAACTTTGGGGATATCGATAAGAGCTGGGCACCTGGCACTACATCTAGCGCAAGTAATACAGCGCCAGATAATCGGTGATCGAGTAACCGCATCTTTTCTATCAACCAAAAGACGTTTTATAACAAGCCTCGGAGAAAAATCCTCATAATTCCTGGTTACAGGACAACTTCCAGAACAAACTCCACATTCCATACAATAAGCAATTTGCTCATCCGTCAGCTTCATAACTTTAACCTCTATACCTGATGGCAACCACAAGAACTACAACACTGCTTTGCCATTCCATTCCAGGGGAAATCCCCTGATTTGCTCCACGGTGATACTTATAATGCCGATTCTTTATTCATGAGTTCATTAGCTTCCTGTCTCGAACTTAGATACGCTACAAAGTCTTTTATTTCTTCTGCAAATCGAGCTCCCTCAGATGCGGAAACCCACCTAAGTCTGAGCCGTTCAGGATCCATACCAAGCATCTCAAGAACTTCTTTTGTTCTCTGAACCACCTTTTGGGCTTTGACATTACCGTCCAGGTAATGACAGTCACCTATATGTCATCCAGCCACAAGGACACCGGTGGCACCACGTTCAAAAGCCTTCAATATGAAGCCTTCATTAACGCGCCCCGAACACATCAACCTGATAAGTCTCACATTTGTTGGATATTGCATTCGGGATACGCCCGCCAGATCGGCTCCAGCGTAGGCACACCAGTTACACACAAAGGCAACAATCAGAGGTTCTTTACGATGATCCATTGAACTCCCTCGTTAACTGATTCTACACATTGCTTGCTGTCGTATCTTCGGGCATTTCTCCCAATGCCTCAAGCATTGCCAGAACATGAGTGTCTCTAAAATGAGCAAGCGATGCAGCTCCCGTCGGGCAGGCTACATTACAGGCACCACAGCCCGTGCACAAAGCCGGATCCACCTCAGCATGAATTCCCTTCCCTTCAGACTGCCGATCAACAACTTTAATAGCTCCAAAACTGCATACCTTTTCACACTCTCCACAGCCCCGGCACAAGAAGGGATCAACACTGGTTACAACAGCATCGGAGAACATTTCTTTACGAGACAAGATGGTGGCAGCTCGAGCAACAGCTCCCTTCGCTTGAGCTATGGCTTCGTAGGAAAACTTAGGTCCCTGAGCAAGACCGCAGACGAAGAAACCTGGTGTAGCAAAATCCAATGGACGAAGTTTAATATGAGCTTCAAGGAAAAAGCCGTTTTCATCAAGTGGGAGTCTCAAACGTTCTGCCAGTTCTTTCTGAGCTTCCTGAGGTCTAATAGCAACGCTTAACACAACCATATCAGCCGGAATAGAAAGCAAAACACCCGTTATTGGATCTTTAACCCGCACACTTAACCTTTGATTACCCTGATTAGCAACAACCTGGGGCTTTTCTTCTAAGGAATACCTGACAAACCGAACGCCTTTCAAACGAGCATCACGATAATAATGCTCTCTAAAACCAAAGGTTCTAATATCTCGGTAAAGTATCGTCACATTAATGTTGGGATTTATTTCCTTGCATCTCAAGGCATTTTTTATAGCCATTGTGCAACACAGCCTGGAACAGTAAAGGTTGCCAGGTTCCCGTGATCCTACACACTGAACCATAACAAGATGTTGTATCTGCTTAATACGCTCGGGATTTGTCGCAAGAAGGTCCTCCAAGGTTCGCTGAGTCAGCACAGAATCATGCTGACCATAAAGATATTCTGAAGGCTTATGCTCTCTACCACCTGTTGCAACAATGACTGCCCCGACCTGAATTGTCTCCTGTCCCTGGGGAGTATTAACAAAAGCGGTAAACCGTCCACAGGTGCCTTTAACTTCTATCACTTCAGAATTAAGGAAGATTTTTATTAACTCATTCGATTGAACGGTCTGTATTAGCTCGCCCAAGTATTTCGATACAGGAAAACCTGTTTCCGTCTGGTGTAATGTTCTTGCCAAACCACCTAACTGATCAGTTTTTTCAACCAATACCACTTCAAATCCCTGCTTGGCTAGTTCATGAGCGGCTGTAAGACCGGCGAGCCCTCCACCAATTACAAGTCCTCGCTGAATAACTTCATAGGAAGAGTCATAAAGAGGTTCAAGTAGTCTTGCCCTTGCTACCGCCATCCGAACAACTTCTTTGGCTTTTTGAGTTGCCTTGTCTGGTTCCTGCTGGTGGACCCAGGCAACGTGTTCACGGATATTAGCCTGTTCAAACAAATAAGGATTAAGCCCAGCTTCTCGCAGTGTGTTCCTGAAGAGAGGCTCATGAGTTCTTGGCGTGCAGGATGCCACCACAACTCTATTTAATTTATGCTCGTTAATAACCCTTTTTATCTCAAGTTGCTGATCGGTCGAACAGGCAAACATACAATTTGAAGCATAAACCACGTTGGGAAGAGTCGCAGCATACTCCGCCACCGCTTTTACATCAACTACTCCTGCAATATTTATCCCGCAATGGCATACAAATACGCCTATTCTTGGTTCTTCATTCCGAACGTTTCTTTCCGGTGGAGGAGTCGGCACGTGAACCATAGTATTTCTTGCCGGGGCAAGAAAAGCCATTGCTTCTTCCGCAGCGCTACTAGCTTGCTGGACACTGTCCGGAATATCTTTTGGTTCTTGAATGACTCCGCACACAAATATTCCAGGACGAATGGTTCGAGTAAGATGGAAAGGATCGGTTTCAACAAAGCCGTAACTGTTAACAGGCAATTGTAGAACCTTTAAAGCGTTCAAAGCCGAAGGATTAGGAGAAAGGCCAACGGAGAGAACCACCATATCGAAAGGCTCAGTAAGAAGTCTTTGGTCGTCGGCAATATAGGTCACTTCCAAGCGCTTGCCTGTTGCATCTGGAACAATGCGAGATACCCTGCTTCGGACATAGCGGACACCATATTCTCGTTTGGCTCTCTCAACGAATGTATCAAACCCTTTTCCATGCGCCCGCATGTCAATGTAAAAAATGGTCGTTTCCGCCGATGGATCATGTTCCTTAGTAACCATAGCTTGCTTTGTCGCGTACATACAGCAGACGGAGGAACAATATTCTATGCCATGAGCAACATCACGAGATCCAACGCACTGAATCCAGGCAATACGTTTTGGTTCTTCGTGATCCGAGGGACGAATTATATGACCCTGAAAAGGCCCTGCAGCAGAAGATATTCGTTCGTATTCAATCGCTGTAACCACATTAGGCCAGCGACCGTAGCCCAATTCTTCCATCACTCTGGGATTAAAAGGTGTATACCCCCCTGCTATAATGATGGCACCACTGGGAATCGTTATAAAGTCATCTTTCTGGTTGTAGTCAATAGCTTTATTTTGGCAGAATTTCTGGCATATCCCGCATTTTCCCTTGGTAAACATACGGCAATGAACGGGATCTATGGTATAGACCAGAGGAACCGCCTGTGGGAAAGGAATATAAATTGCCTTTCGGTAACTTAGCCCAAAATTAAACTCATCGGGAACTTTAGTGGGACACTTGGTAGCGCAAATGCCACATCCCACGCACTTTTCAGGATCTACATAACGAGCTTTTTTCCTGATGGTAACCTCAAACCGCCCCGGTTCTCCGGATACGGCTGCAAGTTCACTGTAAGCAAAAAGCTCAATATTAGGGTGGTTAGCGAGTTCTACCAGCTTTGGCCCCATCATACATGATGAGCAGTCGTTTGTGGGAAAGGTCTTATCGAGCTTTGCCATTACCCCTCCCACACTGGGACTAGATTCAACGACATAGACTTTAAAGCCGGCGTTAGCCAGATCCAAAGCAGCCTGAATGCCAGATATACCGCCACCTACGACGGTAACGGCACCCGTAACATGACCCGCCACAGATGACATCTAAATCTCCTGTAATAGTTGTTGTTTTGTGATCCCCCTCCAGAGATTTCACCATACCATTACTAATCGCCATAGAAAATGTCAAGAGAGATAATGAGGCTGTTCCAAATGTATTGAGTTATGTGATAAACTTACGGGGGACAGAGAAAGAGAAAGTTTACAAAATAGTTAGTGCACTCATTGTAAAATAGCGTTTATGTAATAAACTGAATGGTATGAAGAGAAGCACGCTAACCTTAGAAAAACTTAATACTTTCGTTAGACGCTTTATTTCAAGGATCAGCCACAATCAACCAGCTAAG
>Ga0197142_1001321_pt1 | contig 22740 bp, 19 predicted proteins | sample GBS60_MetaG_FD_148614 | JGI IMG/M metagenome (GOLD analysis project Ga0197142, IMG submission 148614) | Sediment microbial communities from Great Boiling Springs, Gerlach, Nevada, United States - GBS 60_MetaG | ecosystem: Environmental > Aquatic > Thermal springs > Hot (42-90C) > Sediment... | reverse complement strand
TTGCGTTTGGGGGCTAACGTTCTGTTCCGCCATCCGTCGCCCGTTCCCTCTGCCGAGCGGGCAGCATTAGGCGCTGCGCGTGACGGGTCGGGCGAGCGAGGGGCACCCCGCTGCACGTTCCCCCTTCCTCTCCCCGCGTGGGAGCGGAAGGGCGGCAGGATGGGAGACAGTTATGACTATCCTGGATACGGAGAGCGTTCCCCCTTCCTCTCCCCGCGTGGGAGCGGAAGGGCGGCAGGATGGGAGACAGTTATGACTATCCTGGATACGGAGAGCGTTCCCCCTTCCTCTCCCCGCGTGGGAGCGGAAGGGCGGCAGGATGGGAGACAGTTATGACTATCCTGGATACGGAGAGCGTTCCCCCTTCCTCTCCCCGTGTGGGAGCGGAAGGGCGGCAGGATGGGAGACAGTTATGACTATCCTGGATACGGAGAGCGTTCCCCCTTCCTCTCCCCGTGTGGGAGAGGAAGGGGGCTAGGGGGAAGGTGAGGGGCGCCAGGCGTGCTTTGCAGCACCGGCGCTGCAACCGTTAACCTCCCGTTCCATCGCGTCGCGGAGACACCAGCGTTCCTTGAAACACTATAATACTGCGTACCATTGTCGATCATCATCAAAAGCCAGGTTTTTGATTATGCTCTAAGACACCGTTGCATCCCCTAGGTCCCCACTTGCAGGGCGTTGGACGGACCTAACTCCTCCCGTGTAGAGATAGGCATGAGCGGCGAGACAACGAGAAGTTAACCGCAGACGTTCGCCGGAACGGGAATCTGCGCGTCTCTGTATGCGCTGCGGACGAGTTGGGAACTCACCTCTCCCGCTCACCACTCTTTGCTTTTTTTCTTCATCGCCACTGCGGAAAAGAGAAAACCATTGTACATTCCCTATCTCGGATCAAGCTTCTTGTAAATGGGCAATAACTGCCAGCAGCAATGGCGGTGGTGGGCAGAATAGATGGAGTGGACGACCAACCGTTGGGTGGGGCAGGGTCAGCTCAGCGGCGTGGAGCAGCGGATGCGACAACGTGAAGCCGCCAACTACCATCGGTCCGCCATAACGCTCGTCACCGAGAAGCGGGCAACCGAGCGCTGCCAGGTGTAACCGAATCTGGTGGGTGCGTCCAGTGCGCGGTACGGCCCACACCAGGGCAGCATCGGAGTATTGCTGACGCACCGTCAGGTGGGTATGCGCCAGCTTGATCCGTTGCCCATCAGGAAGTGGCTGCCCAATTTTCGTCTTATCGTAAAGCCGCCAGCGACCACCGGCAGCCCGACCGTGACCGGTGATCACTTCAGTTGTGTCAGGTGGGTGTCCGGCGCATACAGCGAGATACCGTTTGTGTACCAAACCCTGGGCAAACGCAGTCTGTAATGGTGCATTTGCTTGTGGCTGTTTACTCAAAACCAGAATCCCTGATGTACCAAAATCGAGCTGGTGCGCCAAGTGCAGCATTGGTGGGCGACCATCGCGCATCGTCAGCAAGCGTCGCATCACTGCCAACACACTGCCGTGCGTATCCCATGGCGTATCGCTCACGTAACAGGCTGGTGGTTTGTTGATGACAACCAGATCGTCATCTTCGTAGATGATGTGTTCGAGCGTTAGTGGGGCGTTGCAATAGCCGCCAGCGGGAGGTAACCGCACGAGTAGCGTCTCGCCACCGGTTGCGGGGGTTGTGGCATCAACCCGCCGCCGACCGATCCACAGTCCACCCCGTGCGGCAGCCAGTTGCCCGACTTCACCCAAACGTTCAGCGGCGATCATCCCGAGGGGACGCCCTTGATCGGTAGGCGAGAGCTGTAAAGAAATGATGTTCATTTCGCGTCCTGTAAGACCTTGCCCAAACGGCGAGCGCCTTCGATCAACTCGGCTTCCGACAGCATCGAAAAAGCCAGGCGTAATTCATGACGGCCACCGTTCCCGGCGTAGAACCGTTCACCAGGAATATACGACACGCCGGCAGCCTCGGCGCGGGCCAGCAGCGTCGTGGTGTCAATCGTCGGCGGTGTACGTAGCCAGACGAAGAATCCACCTAGTGGTGGTCGCCAGGTCACCCCTGACGGCATCATACGGGCCAGTGCTTCTAACAATGCATCGCGCCGGGCACGAAGGGCATTGCGTACACGCAGTAGGTGCGGTTCAAAATCGCCAGCCTGTAATAATGCCAACACGACGTGGGCGGTAAAGTGGTTCACTCCGCCACCACTATCGAGCATGCCCGACTGCGTACAGCGCCGGATTACTGCTGTCGGCGCCTGCATCCACCCTAGACGTAGGCCAGGAGCTAGTACTTTGGCAAAACTCCCCAAGCGGATGAGCGAACTATCGGCGGCAAAACTGGTGATCGGGGGTGGGGGCGGCAGTTCATACCACAACTCGGCGTAGGCTTCGTCTTCAATAACTGTCAACTCAAGTGCTGTCGCCAGGCGCGCCAGTTCTGCGCGCCGCGTTGCACTCAGTGTAACCCCACTGGGATTGTTGAAGGTCGGTACCAGGTAGAGAAAAGCGACCCGCTCACCACGGCTACGTAACAGTCTGACCAGTGTCGCTACGGTTGTCACGTGCAACCCTTGCTGGTCGCCCGGAACCATAACTAGACGCAGCCGGTGATCACGAAAAATGCGCAATGCCAGATGATACGTCGGTGCTTCGACCAACACAACGTCACCCGGTTGCGTCAACTGTTTACAGAGCATATCGAGCGCCTGGGAAGTACCACCGGTAATCATCAATTCTGTCTCGGGTACGGACAGCCGGGCAGCCAGCAATGCCAGGAGACGCCCAGGTCCCTGAGCAAAGCCGTATGTAAGAGCAGCCGGTGCGTCGTGGGTGAGTGTCCAGGTTGCAGCACGTAACAATTCCGTGCGCGGCAACAAATCGGCAGCCAGATGGCCCCAACCAAACTCGATGATCCCTGGACGTTGGACAAATTGAATGTCAGGCAGCATAGATTGTCGTCCTCTTATGGCTGCGCTTCGAGCGTGACACATACTCCTACCGTGCGCCAGTGGCAGGCAGCGCCCGTCGCGGTGGTGCATCGTGGTAGGTCATCCGCTCATAGCAGCACCGTGCAAGACATTATATTCTGTTCTCGCCCGCACCCTGCTCTATTGCCCAGTTCCTCTCAAGGTGGTCATCATCGGCGCATAACGTACTGTCGTGTTCCATCACGTCGGTCTGAACCCCTTTTCGTCCCTGGTCGTGTTCCCCCTCCTCTCTCCTTAATAAGCGAAGAAGAGTGTCAGGAGTTACCGTGCCGTGAATCGTCAGCATCCTCGGACACCGGCAAAGTGGGTCTGCAACCCTACATTCTCAGCAAGCTCTCACCGTATGATGATGGTGCTAATGGTATCATGCTGTTGAACAGTATTGGTACAGTAAAACCGTATAACGACACGAACAACATGTATCTGCAACGCATTCTGCTACTTTTGCTCACAACAATTCTGATTACCGGTTGCTCTGTTCTGCGCGATGGACAGATCGGCTTACCGACCGCGCAACAACGACCGACATCCACCGCAACATCTCTGCCACAACTGACATCCACGCAAACGACGGTACCGTCAGCGGAGACGACGATACTCCCTATCCAGACGCCAACGCCAGTTGCCACTATCGCACCGACCCCAACCCTGGCACCGCTCAGTCGCGAACAACGGTTGAACATTTTTCAGCAGGTGTGGGAAACAGTGCGTGATAACTATCTGTACGAAGACTTTAATGGCCTCGACTGGAATGCTGTGCGTGTTGAGGTACAGCCTAAGGTTGAAGCGGCTGCTACACCTGAGGAATTTTATGCCGTTATGCGCGAGATGATTGCACGTCTGGGCGATGATCACTCGCGCTTCGAGTCGCCGCAGGAGGTTGCGGCACAGATGGCCGAGGCACGTGGTCAATTGCAGTACGGTGGGATTGGTGTCAGTGTACGCACCATCGAGGAAGGTGGGTTGATAACCCGGGTTGTGCCTGGCGGTCCGGCTGACCAGGCGGGGATTTTGCCACGCGATGTGATCCTGGCGGTCAATGGTATTCCGTTCAACGACGACAGTGCGTTCGGGCCGGGAGGTGCGATTGGGGCGGTGCGTGGCTTACCTGGAACGAGTGTCCGTCTGACTATTAAGCGTGGCAACGGGGAACCTCGTGAGATAGAGGTAGTGCGGGCAATCATTGACATTGCCGTTTTTAATCAGGTCACTGCCAGACGACTGACCGGTGATATTGGGTTGTTATACATTCCCAGCTTTTATGTTGACAACGCTGATATTCAGGCTCGCGATGCACTGACGACACTGCTGGCTGAGGGGCCGCTGCGCGGTATCGTGATTGATGTACGCGACAATAGTGGTGGCTATATTCACGTGATGCGCAATATCATCGCCCTCTTTCACGATGGTGGGAGTATCGGCGCATCGGTAGGGCGTGATGAACGCGAAGAACAGCGCATCCCGCGTGGGAAAACATTACCCGGTTTGACCGATATTCCGGTTGTTGTCCTCATTAGCGAAGAGACCGCTAGCGCCGCCGAGATGTTCACCGCTGGTATGCGTCTCTTGCGTCAGGCAACAATCGTTGGCGTACCTTCCGCCGGTAATACCGAAAACTTGTACGGCTACGACTTCAGTGATGGTTCACGCCTGCTCCTAGCTGAGGTGGCCTATCAACTCCCCGATGGCACGTTGATCGAAGGAACCGGCATTATTCCCGATGTGCTGATTAAAGCTGAGTGGTGGCGTTTTGCTCCTGAAGATGATCCGCAGTTGCAGGCAGCGCTGAAGGTGTTGGCGGGTGCACAATGATGCCGAAAGGAAGTGAACCGCATCTACCGCACCACTAACACCGGAATCGGACTACCTTCCAGCAAATCACGAGTCACATCTTGCAGGGAAATGCGGCGAAGAAAGCGAAGCCACTGGCTGGTTGGCGCTACATCATCGGCCAGATGGCTACCGATCACAAAGAGATCGTAGTGCTGACATTCAGTGAGCAGGGTCTCTTCAACTAAACCGTTGATCACTTGTAAACGACAGCTTACGCCCTCTGTCGCCAATGCGGCTACCATCCGGTGCAACACCGTGGCAGTCGCTTCATCGATCTGTAACGCAGTCTCACCTGACAGTGGCGATGCGGCAAATCCCTCGAAATACACCACTTCCTGTGAAACGACGTGCAAAACGGTAACCGTTGCTTGAAAGGCACGCGCAATCTGGCTGACGAGAGGAACACAGCGGATCGACTGTTCGCCACCGGCACTGGCAAGCAGAATCTGACGAATCGGGGTAATTCGGCCGTGAACGCGCAGGAATGACACCGGCAACATGCGCAGCAAATTGAACTCCTCGCGCCGCAGCCACCACTCTAGCGGCGTTGCCCGTGCAGTAAATGCGGGTAAGAGTAAGACGTCAGGGTGCACGGTCTGTACTGCCTTTAGAATTGCCAGGGTAAACGATTCTTCTTGACACCAGCGCCGTACTGTGATAGTAGGATCGAGTTGTAAACGAGTGAGTATCTCATCAAGCGTACTCTGCTCTTCTGTCGGTGCGATCAGAGTCAATTGCCGGGCTAATGTGGTGATAAACGGTTTAGCAAAGGTAAGCAGATCGTCTGCTTGCAGACCTTCACCTGCATAAAGAGCAATGTGCATCACATTCACCATTTAACAAATAGTAACACCAGCGGTACTATCACCATAATCCCCAGGAAACCGGCGAGACGTGGGAGCGAATGAACAATCGTCGTTTCCAATCCGAGTATCACGCGGGCAAACCAACGATAGCAGAAGAGGAGTGCCAACAACGAGAAGAAGGTCACGCTTAGCATCTCAACCAGCACGATTGTAAATGCTGCTGATCCACCGACAATCAAGGCTGCGACCAGCGTATCAATAAACGTGGTTATATTGGCTCCCATAATGTAAGGCAGCGCATTTTCACGCCGAATGATACCGCGCACTGTCAATGGTACTAACATTGATAGCGAAACTGACACCGAGAGGGTAAATGACGTGATCCCAGCACCAAGCAGAAACATCACCCATGGTCGGTAGAGTAACTGACCGGCTTTACCAAAGATTTCTTGACCACCGGGAACCTCTGGAATGGCGCGGTCGAGCAGGCTAAATGCGCCGAGTAATACCAGTGCTCCTACAACCAATAATGACCACTCGGGTAAGATGCTCACCACGATAGCAACGATGGGATCAATTACTAGATCGAAGAGTGAATACAGCGGGCTGTCAGCACTGGCGGTAACGATGCCGACCAACTGCGCATCGAGCAGCCAGTAGCCCAACCCAAATGCCGGCAAATAGATGGACGCCGTAGTCAATAGTGAAAGTACACCGATGCTAACGCTCGCTGCCCGCCGATGACCCCGCAGATGGTATATGAACCCAACAAACAGCACGATGAATGACGCACCCAACCGTGAACCGGTGATCATCGCAAAGGTTTGCAAACTGTTAATTGTTCCTGACGCGAAAAACGATACGGCGATGGCTGCCACCGGTGAGCCACTGAGAAAGAGAAAGGCTAACAACCAGCCAAAGCCAAGCGCGCTGGCCGGTGTACTGACATCTAACCAGTTCACCACGATCCGCCCATACCCCGCAGCACCACGCTTAAGCAATTCTAGCGCCAACACGAATGTTAGCAGTCCGAACAGGGCAAAGCCACAGCGCTGACTAACGGCCCACCAGGTTCTGGATGACCGTACCGATGTCGTGCCGTGCGCTGTACCTACCGATGGCCGGGCCTCGTCGGTGGGAACTTCGACGACGGCAGTGATAGCTGACGAAGTCGATTGTTTATCGGATGAAGGTTCCATAGCGACCTGACAGATCTGCTCAATTGCGGTTAAATATCTGGTATGATAACCGATGCGAACATGAATGAGAAGAGGAAAAAATGAAACATTCATACCTGGAAGGCAGAATCTTACAGATCAACGTCAATCCGAAAGGTGGCGTTCCGAAATACCCGGTACCGGGCGTCGAAATCACGATAAATGGCGTTCGTGGTGATTACCAGCGTGACCAGGAACACCATGGTGGGCCAAGACGGGCCGTCTCGCTCTATTCCGCCGAGCGGATTGCCGCTTTGCAAGCCGAAGGTCACCCGATTGCGCCGGGAACGACTGGCGAGAACCTGACAATTAGTGGTCTTGATTGGGCAGCAATCGAGATCGGTGACCGGCTGAGCATCGGTGAGTGGGTCGAACTGGAGATCACCGAGTACACAACGCCGTGCAGTACTATTGCTGCATCGTTTCTACGCGGCCAATTCACCCGTATCAGTCAGCGGCTCCATCCGGGCTGGAGCCGCTTGTATGCACGAGTCATCAGCGAAGGCGAAGTACGGGTTGGTGATCCTGTTCGCTTATTCAAGGCTGGCATGTGAGCACTACGGGCGAACCACCAGTACCGGTACCGGACTGGCCCGAATGATTTTATCGGCGACACTCCCCATTATCAGGCGCTGCCAGCCCCCTTGCCCACGAGTAGCCAGTGCGACTGCATCAGCTTGCAATTCGCGGCTGAGGTTGAGTAGCGCACGAGCCGGCTGGTCGGCAGTTCCCACAGCACCTACGGCAATATCAATCGTTACACCCTGCGCTTCTAAGCGCGCAGCTACTTCCTTTAGATACGCCTCAATCGCTTGTTTCTGCTCAGCAATAGCTTCGTCACTATCGCGCTGACGACGTACCAAAACTCGTGCCAGAATCAGGCGTGCTCCGTCAACTGCGGCTAGTCGCTGTGCTGGCAGGAGTACTTGCTCGGCGTGTGTTGATCCGTCGAGCGGCACGAGAATACGATGCAGTGGTTGGGCAGCTCGCGCTGCCGAATCGCCTGGTCGCATCAACCAGAGTGGGGTGTGGGTGAGCCGTAGCAACGCCTCGGCGACACTTCCCAGCCAGAAATGCTCAAAACCACTCCAGCCGTGAGTTGTCATAACGATCAGATCGGCATTGATTGCCTGAGCATGATTGGCAAGTGTCTCGGCCACCGGCCCTTCTAGGCGGCTGATGACCGTGTGAATCCCACTCAACACCGGTTGTGCCGCAATCTGAGCGAGGTAAAACCGTTCGTGTTCGGCTGCCAGCGAGTGCAACTCGGCATCGATCACCGGTAGGGTCTCGATGAAAATTGGTGTCAATGAATTGGGATAATGAACGTGCACCAAATGGATGGTTGCACCACAAGCCCGTGCCAGTCGGGCGGCTGCAGCCAGGGCTTGTTCTCCGACGACTGAGCCATCGAGGGGAACGAGAAGAGTACGAAACATTTCACGACTCCTTTGCAGTTTCTGATACAACGTCTGATACAACGGTAGGCTTCGTAAGCGTAAACCCCGTTCACGTTGTCCCAACCTTGAACAGAAGTATTTGCTGTGTTAAGCCTGCATTCTTCGGCGTCTAAACATAGAATGAGTTTATAGTTATCTCCAGGTGTCACCGGTGGCGATGGGGTTTCTCACAAATGATGACTGTCAACGTAGCAGGGGTGACGGTTCCTTCCACTCATCGCGTGCTAGCATACCCGACCTGGATTGAACTGAAGCCGATAAAGTGACAACATGAGCAACATTGTCACCTGCTGAACATATGCCTACAGTCTGGGAGCGCGAGTCTCTGGCTCTCGTTCTCACGTGAGCGAAACTCTGGCGAAGCGGTTGTCCGAAGGTACTTGTGCAGGTCAGCTCACGGCAGCCCCCCGCATCTTCCCTATGGCACCGTCCTCTTCCACGAGGAAGGGAGGAAACGACCAGGAAAAAGGTTTTTTCAGATACACTCTAAACGTTCCTTTTACCTGCGAACAGCACACCTTTACCGCCGGTGTTTTTCTGGTTAGCTCCCATCAACGAAAATCAATCTCTACCAACCGCCATTGCTCACCTTCTTTCCACAATCTGGCTGTAAACGGCTGTGACGACGAACCATCAACGTAGGTGAGTGTACCGCTCACCTCGGCAGTCGTACCTTCAGAGGTTGTGTTGATGTTGAAACTGTTGAGCGATAGATCGGTGACTTCTCGAAACAGTTGCCGGTTGGCGAAGAGGCGTTCAAGGTCCGCACGAGAGATTGAACTCCTTGCGGTATCGGCAAAAAGTGCTTCCGCCGCACCAATATCCCGCCGCCGTCCGGCATCCATAAACTGACGAATGACATCTTCGATGGCTGAGGTCTCACTTATGACACCACTAACAAGTCTCCACCCACCCAAAGCCAAGAGGACACAGCAGAGCACAAGTGTCGTGACGAGCAGGCCAATACCGAGCATCACCCAGCGCAGCGTCTGGTTTGCCTGAGGTTGATTTGGTATGGGATAGATCGACATAGATATTCCTCTCGGTGTGAGGCTGCATGGCTGTATGATAGCAGATAGGTATAGTGTTGTGCGAAAGGATTTCAGCAATGTCGCTTAACATATTGCAAGCAAGTGAGCGGAGTTATAAGAGTTCTGATCAAAAACCTAAATTTCTCATTGGGTACGTCCCGTACCCGTGCGACCATTGCGTGAGAGAGTGCCACCATGCTTTCGTGCCGGCCACCCTCCGTTCCCCTTCCTCTCCCGCAGCGTGGGCATCCCTCACCCCCGGCCCCTCTCCCGCACTGCGGGAGAGGGGGGATTTGGTTCGTGAACGCGGTATAGTTGACAGCCGCAGGATCGCTCCTGCTCCGTTCATCCCCCTCCGCTCCCGCTTGGTGGGAGCGGAAGGGGGCCAGGGGGGAAGGTCGGGGGCATCCCCCCTTCCTCTCCCGCTTGGTGGGAGCGGAAGGGGGCCAGGGGGGAAGGTGAGGGTGGCGCTTGCACTATCCATGCACCTGCGTTGCACGATTACCAGCTTGCGTTTACAATCGATAATACAAGAACGTTGGCTATTCACACGGGGGGCGTATGCGCATTGTAGCAATGATTATGGCAGGCGGCGAAGGCACCCGTCTCAGTGTCCTCTCGGAAAAACGAGCAAAGCCTTCAGTACCTTTCGCCGGTAAGTTTCGGATCATAGATTTTACCCTATCCAACTGTGTCAACTCTGGTATCTTCGATGTCGCAGTTCTGACCCAGTACCGGCCTCATTCTCTCAACGAGCACATTGGGATTGGAAAACCTTGGGATCTCGACCGTGCTCGTGGTGGTGTGCGCTTACTTCAGCCGTACCAGGGTCGTCGCGATGAGTCGTGGTATCGTGGTACCGCTGATGCGGTCTACCAGAATCTGGCCTACATCCAGGAGCGACGCGCCGATCTGGTGCTTATCCTGTCTGGTGATCATATCTACAAGATGAACTACAACGATATTATTAACACGCATCTACAAAAACGGGCTGATCTGACAGTGGCGGTGATGGAGGTACCACTCGAAGAGACCGATCGCTTCGGTATTATGACCATCGATGAAAACGATCGGGTGATCGAATTCACCGAAAAACCAAAAGGTCGTGATAAGGGAAATCTGGCCTCGATGGGAATCTACGTCTTCAATACTGACATCCTGATCCGTCGTCTTTCCGAGGGTGGGCCGGAGAAACCCCGAATCGATTTCGGTAAGGATGTGATCCCGGCGATGGTCGCTGAAGATCGAGTCTTTGCCCACCGCTTCAAGGGGTATTGGGTCGATGTCGGTACGATCCAGTCGTACTGGGAGACGAGTATGCAATTGCTCGACCCATCACTTGATTTCGATCTCTTCGATCCAAACTGGTTGATCCGCACCCGTAGCGAAGAGCGACCACCGGCCAAGATCGGGCCGCAGGCAAAGGTGACCCAGTCGATTATCTGCAATGGCTGCACTATTCGAGGGACGGTGATCCATTCAGTCTTGTCGCCGGGAGTCTACGTTTCGCCGGGAGCAATTGTGCGTGATAGTGTGGTCATGAACGATACATGGATTGGCCCTGGCGCCGTGCTAGATCGGGTGATTATCGATAAAAAGGTCGTGGTCGGCGCTGGTGCTCGTGTCGGTTTTGGTGACGATTTGACGGTACCGAACCGTAAACAACCTGACAAGCTCAACTGCGGGGTCACTGTTGTTGGTAAGGCGGCTCACATTCCAGCCGGGATTACTGTCGGTCGGAATGTGATCATTAATGCAGACCGTGATGCAGAAGATTTTCCTGCCGGTGATGTACCATCGGGCGAAACGATCTGAGTTCCCAGTTTGTCGGCCATACCGACGGGAAACGCTCTTGCTGTATTGACGTTACAAACGGAGTCGATATGCTACGCACTCTTGTCATGATATTAGCCGGTGGTGATTCACCGGCACTCAGTGTCCTTACCGCTGAACGCACTGAAGCGGCGGTACCGTTTGGTGGGAAGTACCGCATTATTGATTTTGCGCTCTCAAACTGTGTTAATTCAGGTCTGTACAATGTAGCCGTGCTGACACAGTATCGTCCACGTTCGCTCCACGCCCACCTTGGCGTTGGACGACCCTGGGATCTCGACCGTGCGCAAGGTGGCTTACGGCTGCTGCACCCTTCACCGACCCCTGATGGCGGTGGTTGGCAGCGTGGGACGGCAGATGCGGTACGCTACAATCTTGATGTGGTTGAAGAACAGCCGGTCGATGCAGTGCTCCTCCTGGCCGGTGACCACATTTACAAGATGGATTATACGCCGCTCCTCAAACTGCACGAAGAGCGGCAGGCAGATTTAACGATGGCTGTGCGCAGCGTAAGTCCACACGATGCACATCGTTACGGTATTGTGTCGGTTGGGAGCGAAGGACGGGTGGATCGTTTCGTCGAAAAACCACGCCGGGCCGATTCAAACCTTGCGTCAATGGGTATTTACGTCTTCCGTAAGCAGTATCTGATCGATCTGCTTCGTTCGACCGATGCTGTCGATTTTGGTCGTCATCTGCTGCCGCACATTGTAACAAGTGCGCGTGCTTTTGCTTACTACTTCCAGGGCTACTGGGCCGATGTCGGTACGGTACAGGCGTACTACGAGGCGAATCTGGCGTTGCTGGCCGAAACTCCAGCACTTGATCTGTATGACCCCGAATGGGTAATCCATACGGTCAGTTCTGATCGACCGGGTGCTGAGATTGGTGTGCAAGCACGGGTTGAAAATAGTCTGCTCAGCGATGGCTGCCGGGTATACGGTACGGTTATCGGATCGGTGCTTTCGCCAGGGGTGATCGTTGCTCCTGGTGCAGTCGTGCGTGACTCCATCGTCATGGGAGATGCTATCATCGAAGCCGGTGCTGTCCTTGATCGCTGCATTGTCGATGAAGGTGTTCGTATTGGCGAGGGGGCGCGAGTCGGTGATGGCGATGATAATACCCCGAACGCCGAAGCACCGGAGCGTTTGAATACCGGTCTAACCATTGTTGGTTTGAAGGCTCAGATTCCGGCAGGCGTGCGCATTGGGCGCAACGTTGCGATCAGACCACGTACACCGGCTAGTGCCTTTCCGGCAGATGGTAATGTGCCGAGTGGAGCGACTATTTAGCGGAACTATATGACATCTGCTGGCGACCTGGTAATTGATCCTTCTATCCGTTCCCGCCTTCAGCAGGGACACCCCTGGGTTTACCGGAATCATCTGATCGGCGGTGAACGATTGCGTACCGGCCAATGGGTACGTGCGCGCTGTGGCGGTTTGACGGTCTATGGCCTGTACGATGCCCAGAGTCCAATCGGTCTCCGTATCTATAGTCGGCATGATTTCCCGAATCAGCAATGGTTTCGCGAACGAGTCTGGGAAGCCTGGGAACTGCGGGCGCCAATACGGGCTAGTGGTCAGACAACGGCCTACCGTTGGATCTATGGCGAAGGTGATTATCTGCCCGGTCTGGTGGTTGATCGTTACGGCGATTATGCTGTTATCCAAACCTACGCCGATAGTATACAAACGATTGTGCCCATCGTCGCCAATGCCCTCCGTGCCGTTGATCCTGAGCTGCGTGGGGTTGTACAACGACCACGCCAGAACGATGGCGATGACCAGGCACAACCGATATTGCTGTGGGGAGAGTGGCCGCCACGCAATCTGGTTGTACAGGAAAACGGTCTTTTTTTTCAGGTTGATATGCTTTACGGTCAGAAGACCGGTCTATTTCTCGACCAGCGTGAGAACCGGCGCACGCTGGAGGGGATGGTTGCCGGCGCCAGTGTGCTGAACTGTTTTGCGTACACTGGAGGTTTTTCCCTCTATGCCTTACGCGGCGATGCGGTCGAAGTCGTGAGTTGCGACGTTGGGCATGGGCTGGCCGAAGCGACAGCCACCAATATCGCTCTCAATCATTTGCCGGCAGACCGTCATCGCTTTGTGACCGACGATTGTTTCGCTCTGCTTGATCACTATGCCAGACAGGGTCGGACATTCGATGTTGTCATTCTTGATCCACCCAGCTTTGCCCGCACACGTAGCAGTCAGCACGCTGCAATGCGCGCCTACGTGCGACTCAATGCGCTGGGATTGCGCTGCGTTACTCCTGGTGGGCTGCTGGTAACTGCCAGTTGTACGGCACAAATTGGGCCGGAGCAGTTCCGTGAACTGCTCGGTGAAGCGGCTGCCCAGGCCCATCGCCGAATGCAAATCATTCACGAAGCCGGTCACCCACTCGATCATCCCGTGCCCGCCGGTTTTCCCGAAGGACGGTATCTCAAGTATGTGATTGCCCGTGTTCAGACGTTGGTGTAAACATGGACACAGAGGCGTCAGACATCCTTGCGCCTCCGTATCTTAGCGTGAGACTCGGCTTCATTGCTCACGGATACAGGTATTGTTCAGCTATGCTATAATCTGGCTATGCACGTTCTCCAAATCTCTTGGGAATATCCACCTCATATTGTTGGTGGTCTTGGTCGCCACGTAGCCGATCTGGCGCCAGCTCTGACCGAGCATGACGTTACTGTTACCGTGATAACCCCACAACTGCGTGGTGGGGAAACGTTTGAACGTCATCAAAATCTGACAATTTGTCGTGTTTCAGTTCCTACGCTCGATACCGACGACTTCCCCGGTTTTGTCTATCGTACCGGTCGTCTTCTTGAGCAGGCAGCTCATGCGCACTTTCCTGGTGGACGACCCGATCTCATTCACGTTCACGACTGGCTTACCGCCGAAGTTGGGATTGCACTTAAGCATCATTGGCGCATACCATTAATCGCCACTATCCACGCAACCGAACGTGGTCGGGGGCGGGGTGAGATCAACGGCCATCATGCCCAATACATTAACGATCTCGAATGGCGCTTAACTTATGAAGCCTGGCGAGTGATTGTCTGTTCACATTTTATGGCTCGCCAGATCCGCGAATACTTTACGACACCGGCTGATAAAATTGATGTTATCTCCAATGGTGTTCATTTGCCACCACAACCCTTTGCTACTCCGGCCGAATGGGTGAACTTCCGTCGCCGGTTTGCTGCCGATAACGAAGCACTGGTCATCTTTGTCGGACGGTTAGTGTACGAGAAGGGGGTACATATTTTGTTAGAGGCCTGGCCGCGAGTACTGGCTGAAATGCCAGCGCGTCTGGTCATCGCCGGTACTGGTAGTATGTTCGATGAACTGCGACGTCGTGTGACCGAACTTGGTGTACCGGTGGAATTTCTGGGCTTTATCAGCGATGAAGATCGCAATCGATTGTACGCAGTTGGTGATGTCGCCGTCTTTCCCTCTCTTTATGAACCGTTTGGGATTGTAGCACTGGAAGCCTTTGCCGCCGGATGTCCGGTGATTGTCTCTAATGCAGGTGGATTAGCTGAAGTTGTACAACACGAACTCAATGGCCTCGTCGTGCCGGCTGGAGATGTGGAAGCGCTGGCGCATGCACTGCTCACCAGCCTGCATGCACCAGCCGATTCACGGCTACGTGCGGCGCGTGGTGCTGCACTCGCCCGCGCCTACTACACCTGGCCACGCATTGCCGGTGAAGTCAAAGCAGTGTACGATCGGGTCTGGACGGAATGGAAAGCTGGCGCCTGGGGCAAAGAGATTATGCGCCGCGCCTAAAGTAAATGAATAGGTAACGATACTATGCCCGGAAACACCTTTGGTCACGTCTTTCGTCTAACAACGTGGGGTGAGTCGCATGGCCCGGCAGTTGGCTGTACCGTCGATGGTTGCCCGGCCGGTTTACCACTTGATGTTGCCGATATTCAACGCGAACTGGATCGCCGACGTGTCGGTCAGAGTCGAGTCAGCTCTCAGCGTCGCGAGGCTGATGAGGTGCAGATTCTCTCCGGCGTCTTCGAGGGACGCACAACCGGCGCCCCGATCACGATGATTGTGTACAACACCGACGCCAAATCGCACCACTACGAAAATATCAAAGATACCTATCGCCCTGGTCATGCCGACTATACCTGGGATGTCAAGTATGGCTTTCGCGACTGGCGTGGTGGTGGCCGCTCATCGGCGCGTGAGACCATCGGGCGAGTGGCTGGTGGTGCTGTGGCCCGACGCCTCCTGGCAACCTACGGTGTCAGCATAATTGGTTACACCCTGCAATTGGCCGACCTGCGGGCCGAAGTGTTTGATGAAGCAGAGATTGAACGGAACATCATGCGCTGTCCTGATGCACGGATCGCTGCACTGATGGTTGAACGAGTTGATCAGGCGCGTCGTGAACTCGACTCACTAGGGGGTATCGTTGAGGTGCGAGCGCGTGGGGTACCACCTGGATTGGGCGAGCCGGTCTTTGATAAACTTCAGGCTGATATAGGCAAGGCCATGTTTTCAATTCCGGCCATTAAAGGGGTTGAGATTGGTGAAGGCTTCGGTGTAGCTATGCTGCGTGGGTCACAGAATAACGATCCCTTCATTCGCCGCGATGATGGCAGGATTGGCACGCTTTCCAATCATCATGGCGGCATTCTCGGCGGTATTTCAACCGGAGAAGAAATTGTGGTACGTCTGGCAGCCAAGCCTCCGGCCAGCATTGCTCGCCCCCAACAGACAGTTGATCGCGAAGGAAATCCGGTTACGATTGAAGTGCATGGCCGCCACGATCCAACAGTTCTGCCACGCCTGGTACCGGTAGCCGAAGCGATGCTGGCATTGGTGTTGGCCGACCATCTCCTTCGTCAGCGGCTGGCTCGCGTGACGTGGGAGGAACACCATGGCGAAGCATGATGAACCATCGCAGATAGCCCGCTGGTTACCATTTATGGCACTTCTGGCCGGGTTAAGCTGGTCATTGGTTATTGGTCTGCTGGTTAGTGTCAACCTGACCGATAGTGCACAGGCCGGATGGCGTCTCCTCTTCGCGGTCGTAGCTTTTATCACCGGCATTACCACCTTTGGCCCCCTCGAGCGATGGCTTGAGCTTCACGGTCTCACGGTAGAAGGCACACTAGGGGTCTGGCTCTTCCTTGTCACGGTAGCAATGATACCGGCGCCTACCGGAACGTTACTCGATCCGCCTGATACACCGGTCTACGCATTGATGTTGTTTGCGGTCTTTTTGAGTGCTGCCGCAATCTGTCGGCCAATCATAGCCGTGCTGAGTCGGCGCTGGATCACCCTGCGGGCCTGGGCGCTTGATAACCGTAGAGTTCGCCGCGAAGCATACGAATGCGGCATCTTCGTTGCTATCGTTCTGGCATTGGCCGCGTTACGCACGCTTGACCCAATCAAATTCATTGCGCTGGTCGTAATCTTGGTGCTCATTGAAATTCTCTGGTTGTCGTTGATCGGTTTAGAAACAGCATAACGCGGTAAAGGAATACGCACTATGATCCGCATTGCTATCATCGGTCTGGGGCTGATCGGAACGTCATTGGGCATGGCCCTGCGTAATGCTGATCCGAAGGAGTCGCCCATCGGTCACATTACGATCACCGGTTTTGATCGCGACCCCAAGGTTACTCGTGAAGCACGTGGACGATTGGCAATTGACCGCGAAGCGCGCACGTTAGCCGAGGCTGTCCACGACGCACAAATCGTAGTTGTCGCAACGCCAGTGCGTGCCATCCGCGATGTGTTCAGCGAACTGGCTTCACTTTTACCTAATGGTGCTATCGTCACCGATGTTGCCAGCACGAAAGCGATGGTCTGCCGCTGGGCAAGCGAACTGCTCCCGTCAACCGTTACCTTCATCGGTGGCCACCCAATGGCCGGACGCGAACAATCGGGGCCAGGGGCTGCCGATCCCGACCTCTTCCGTGATGCGATCTACTGTCTCACGACCATCAGCACCACAACGCCGCAGGCTGTTGAAGCGGTAGAAGCGATGGTGCGTACAATCGGCGCCAAACCGTACTATATCGATCCAGAAGAGCATGATGCCTACGTAGCCGGTATCTCACATCTCCCCCTCCTGCTCTCCGTTGGTCTGGTCACTGCAACCGGGAATAGTCCGGCCTGGAAAGAAATGGCGCCACTGGCCGCCACCGGCTTCCGCGATGTATCACGTCTGGCCTCTGGTGACCCCCATATGCAGCGTGATATTCTGCTGACCAATCCACATGGCTTAAGCCGCTGGATCGACGAATTGATTCGCTTCCTCGTAACGGCCCGTGATCAGATTACTGCCGGTGATGCGGAAGCTATCGAACGACTCCTGCAACAAGCCAAGGCTACTCGTGATGCCTGGCTTGCCAGTAAGCCGCACTTACGTCCTGGTGAAGCCGATTTCACCAGCATGCCTACTGTCGAACGACCGAGTCTGCTCGGCTTACGCTGGCCGAAACGAAATGAATGATGTGATGGTACTCCGCTGCGGGTTCCGACCCTGCCTTACAAACGGGGTGCTATCGTGCTTAGAGTCGTCGGTAGTGCAGATCAGCACTGTCGTTGGTTGACATCGCTCGACCCGATGTGCAAAAATAACGCATATACAGATGACTAGGTGGTAATGAGTACGCATTCCCGGCAAAAGGATCAGCATCATGACACATCTACTCAACTGGCTCCTGCACGTCGATTCACCTGATCCTGAAGTTCAACGACGAGGTCGTATTCTCGTTACCTTAAGTTCTGGGATCGTAGCTGTTTTGCTGACGGTCGGGCTAACCCTGACTCTCTTCCAACCGACGGTTGGGCGCCTGGTGAACCTGACCCTGGCAGTGTTGGTCTTTGTCACTGCCGCCATTCTCGGCAAAAAAGGCTTGGTAACGGTTGGCGGCTACGTCTTGATCATTCTGACCGCTCTTGGTGCGATAAGCGGTGTATTTCTTAATCCAACCTCACCATTTAATACCTTTTATCTCATTGTTAGCATTCTGCTTGCCAGTATTTTGCTTAAACCCTCGCAGATTTGGATCGTGCTTGGGCTGTGTCTCCTAAGTATTTTTGGGGTCAGTCAACTACTTCCGGCAGACGTTCGAGCCAGCGGCAACTTCACTCCCGCATTGAGTCATCTTGCCGTACTCCTCATCGTGAGCGCGTTTATCTCGTTCATTGGCGCGCAAAGCCTCGTTTCGGCACTTAATACCGCCACCGAAGCACGGCTGCAAGCTGAAAAAGCCTATCAGCAGCTTGCCGAACTCAATGCGTCGTTAGAAGAACGGGTTGCCGAACGGACAGCAGCACTACAGCGCCTTAGTGAAGAGCAGCGAGCGACACTGATCAAATTAGAGCAAAGTCTGGCTGCTCAACAGCAACTCCAGCACACCATTGCCGAACTTTCTGTCCCGGTCATTCCGGTACGCGATGATACGCTGGTGATCCCCCTAGTTGGCACAGCTACCCCTGAATTGCTTGAACGTTTGAACCATCATGCATTACAGGCCATTGAGCAATACCATGCGCGTACCTTAATTATTGATTTGACCGGCATCGCCCTCCTCGATACCCACGCAGCCGCACAACTCATGCAAACAGCGAAGGCAGCCCGTCTGCTTGGCGCTGAGACAGTGGTCGTCGGTATTCGCCCGGAGATAGCACAGACGCTGGTTAGCCTTGGTACGCCGCTGACCCATCTGCGCACTGCTGCCACGTTGCAAATGGCATTATTGAATTCACTGTAAAAAGGTGATCTTCTCACCACAGAGACCACGGAGATCACAGAGACTAAAGATAATGTTATCTTTCATTGAACATAGGGTTGTGAAATTTTCTTGCATGCACCCAATGGCCAAAAATTATCCTTTTATTCATAAACCTTACACGCTCTGCGTGCTCTGTGTGCTCCGTGGTGAGTTTTTGCAGTGGACTCATTATTTGGTCGGCAATCGCAGCTTGATGGCGGGAAAGCAAACCTGTCATAACAGCTTACTCAGACTCGGAATGGCGTATTCGTATTCCTGGGTCAAGAAGCATTCTTCATCGTCTGAGCTACTGGAGGAGAAGTGTGCAGACTCTGCCTGAAAGTGCGTTTGATCATTTCATCAGTACTGTGAAGGAAACGTTTGAAACTGTCCGTTCCTTGACGGGACAAAAGTTTCGTTCCCCGGCAGCTTCGATTCGCTGGCATTTCTATCTGGTACTGTTGTTTACATTCCTCTCCTGGTTTTTTGTCAGTCAGCCTCTTGTCAGTATGATCACGGCGAACGTTCGTTTTATTGTTAGTGTTTTTGGGTTTGCGTTGTGGACTATTCTCATTGTTCTCATTGTTCGTCCGATTTACCTTTATATTAATAGCAAACCATTCTTACCGTTGTTGTGTAGCGTCTTGCTTCTGCCGGCCTTACCACTATTATTATTTGCAATCACTACAAACAATGTTACTGATGCGATCATCTATTATCTATTCTGGTTCACAATTTCGTTTGCGGCTTGGCTCATGTTATTCGGTATGAGCATTATGATCGGCGGGAACATCCCTCTCATTGCATTATTACTCTTTTCATCGGTTAAAAATAACCAGGGAGAAAAAGACCTGATTCCAGGTTATATCGACATCGTGCGCCAGGCAGCCAGCAACATTCAGAGTGATGACGGGTTCAAAAAGTTAGATATAAACGACTGGCATCATATCGAGCATATCGCGCAGTGGAAATTTGACGGTGTGAATGGTCGTCTACAGGCGTTCTCTTTCGGGATTGGCGGGTTGGCATTTCTGAGCATCTTTGCGCTGATATTTTCCCCAGAAGAAGTTCGCCAAATGCAGGTGCAGTTTTGGCAAATGATCGGTCAGCTTTTAGGGATGACACCGGAAGCAGATGAGCAGGTAGGTATCCTATTGTTGATCGTCTTTGGGATCGTGTTTCTGGCGATACGATATTTTTATCGCTCTTACGCTGAACTACGGTATCTCGAAGCAATCGGAATCATCTGCGGTTTAGTCCAGCAGTTGCAGCCGGCCGACGGTTCGGTAAGCAAGCCACTCTCAGAAACTAGCCCTGTATCTGCGAATACGGGTGATGGGGCTACGACAGTGGTCGCGGTTGAAGCTAGTTCTCACCCAGCCCCGATGCACGATCAGACAAAGGAATAACGCTGTTCGTAGGTGATTATCGAAGAGCACCAGGCAATGAGATCGTTAGAAACTTCTGAATCCATAGAAAAGGGGTTTTCAACATTTCCAAAATTCTTTTGACCGAGAGTGCAGGCTTCTAGATCGCATCCTACAGTGACCTCGGTGAAACTTTTTATAGGAGGGCAAGGACATCGGGTCGCTTGGTGCGGTGACGACACACAGTGGCCCCCCTTCTGCTCCCCGCGTGGAAGAGGAGGAGGGCTGGGGGTAAGGTGAGGGGAACCGGATGGCCAACGCGACGCGCCCTAGATGCGACAGCCGGGTGTGCGGGCCTCCGGCCCGCATTGTGCAGTGGTTGCGATGGAACCTACGCCTGTTGCCAGCGCCCACGACGCGGTCGGGGTTAGAACCCGCTTCGACCGCGTGGAAGAGGAAGAGGGCTGGGGGGAAGGTGAGGGGAACCTGATGGCTAACGCGACGCGCCCTAGATGCGACAGCCGGGTGTGCGGGCCTCCGGCCCGCATTGTGCAGTGGTTGCGATGGAACCTACGCCTGTTGCCAGCGCCCACGACGCGGTCGGGGTTAGAACCCGCTTCGACCGCCTCGGAGGCGGGCATCACCGGCGTACCAACGAGGGGACGCTGCACGCTGCTGCACACACGACGGACAGGTTGGGCAGTTCGCTGTTCCTCTCATCTGCCAGGCAGGTGAACATGTTGAAAAGCTCTCATTTCACGAACAAACGTACTTGACAAAACAAGTGTTCGGAAGTTATAATTACTACATCAGTTCTACTATTGTGCCGCAGTCCGTTGAGGCTGCGGTCAACGAAAGGAAAGTGGCCATGCGAAAGCATGAGATGTCTGATCGACAGGCAGAAATTTATCAGTATATTGTGCGTTTTATAAAAGAACGTGGCATTTCTCCATCAATTCGTGACATTCAGCGTGATCTCCAAATCTCCTCAACCTCGGTTGTATCATACAACCTAGATGTTCTGGAAAAACTCGGTAAAATCGTGCGCAATGATAAAATTTCACGCGGGATCAGCCTACCGGCGTTGACGCCAACTCTATTGCGGAATGAGATTGGTCGGGTACCATTATTGGGCACCATTACCGCAGGTTCACCCCTCCCTGATCCAGAAGAGATTGATATTAGTCGGGCAGAGCAGATCGTTGTCCCTGCTGATGTTGTCCCGCCTGAGCGCTTAACGAACGTGTATGCGCTTAAGGTTCGTGGGCAATCGATGATCGATGCGCTGATCGATGACGGTGATATTGTACTTCTGCGTCAGCAAGAGACGGCTGAGAACGGCCAGATGGTCGCCGCATGGTTGATCGATGAAAACGCAGTAACCCTCAAGAAGTTTTATCGCGAAGAGGGCCGTATCCGTCTGCAACCGGCTAACTCGACGATGCAACCTATCTATACACATCCCGATAATGTCCGTATTCGGGGGCGCGTGATTGGTGTCCTGCGCAGTTTGATCTGATAGCGAACTCTAGGATACTCTAATAGCCGATGCTCAATCGCAATTGGGCATCTTTTTTTGTCTCAGATGGCAGATGTTATACCTCGGCATGATCGCGTTCGCTCGGTCTACTCGCCTGACGAGAGCGGAAAGGGGGAAGGTAAGGGGTATCGTACTCCTTAGAGCGTGATTAAAAACCTGGGCGGTTGATGCGGCTTGACCATGACATCGCCATAATGGTCAGAGGAACGATGGCGGGTACCGTATGCGGCTCCGCGACGCGCTGGAACAGGGGTGCAACGGTTACAGGGCCAGTACTGCCGAGCACGCCTGGTAGCCCTCACCTTCCCCCCAACCCCCTTCCTCTCCCGCAGCGCGGGCGAGGAAGGGGGAGGATGTCCCCGCACCTGGCCTAGATCGGCGGATGTGGTTCCGTGGTCGTAGGCTACGGGCGAGGAAGGGGGAGGATGTCCCCGCGCCTGGCCTAGATCGGCGGATGTGGTTCCGTGGTCGTAGGCTGCGGGAGAGGAAGGGGGAGGATGTCCCCGCACCTGGCCTAGATCGGCGGACGTGGTTCCGTGGTCGTAGGCTGCGGGCGAGGAAGGGGGAGGATGTCCCCGCACCTGGCCTAGATCGGCGGACGTGGTTCCGTGGTCGTAGGCTGCGGGTGAGGAAGGGGGAGGATGCCTCCGCACCTTTCCCCTAGCCCCCTTCCTCTCCTCCACGGGGAGCGGGAGCGGGGAGGTGAGCGTAGCAGTGGCGATCCTGCGCCTGCGTCTGTCAACGATACCGAGTCCACTAACCAACACACCCCTCTCCCGCAGCGCGGGAGAGGGGTTGGGGGTGAGGGCGGCCCGCAGCGCGGGAGCGGGGTTGGTGGTGAAGGCGGCCCGCAGCGCGGAAGTGGGGCTGGGGGGAGGGCTATCCGCTCGGCAGCGAGAATGTGTGA
>Ga0197142_1001320_pt1 | contig 22742 bp, 16 predicted proteins | sample GBS60_MetaG_FD_148614 | JGI IMG/M metagenome (GOLD analysis project Ga0197142, IMG submission 148614) | Sediment microbial communities from Great Boiling Springs, Gerlach, Nevada, United States - GBS 60_MetaG | ecosystem: Environmental > Aquatic > Thermal springs > Hot (42-90C) > Sediment... | reverse complement strand
GGTCGAGCGATCCTAACGGGAAGAGACTGTGGTTCCTGGGCTTGCTGAAGCATTGGCCGGCAGAGGAGAAGCAGCGGGAAGAAGGGGTTCGATCCGCAGATCATCGCAGTAGGCGACGCCGACGGCAGTGAGGGCGACGGTCAGGCCAAGACGTCCCTCCGCTGGAACCCGGCGATAGAGATGGAAACGTTTCCACTGAGGCTGGTAGTAGAGGCGCAGGGCCAGGGGTTCACCCCCAGCATCGTCGTAGAAGAGCAGTCCATCTGCTGAGCCGCTCAAGGGTTGAGGGATGCAGAAGGCGCCACTGATGCGGACCAGCGTACCCGGGGGGAGAGTCACCGCGGGACTCTCCACGGCGAGGAAGGTGCGCTCCAGAGGCGCTGAGAGAGGCTCGGGGCGTTCCGGCGAGTTGGGATCGGTGCGGCGCCGGACTTCCAGGCGTAAAACGGAGTTGCCCACGGTCACGGCAGGTGTGGGCTGAGTCGGTTCGCCGCTTTCCACCGGCAGTCGGCTAGGTTTGAACAACCCCACCAGAGGCGGGGCAGGCCGCGGCGGTTGGGCAGGGGGTTTGGCCCGGACGGTCACAGCAGGGACAATTCCCGCTGCCGCCTCCACCCGATCGGCGGTGCCCAAGCGGGCCGACCAGCCCGGCAAGACGGATACCGGCGCTGCGGGGGCGGGAATCGAGGGCAATTCAAACTGACCCGTGGGAAGCTGATTGTCCCCAACACGGGCGTTCTGGATAGCACGAGCCAGCTGCCAGTGCTTGGGCAAACTGGCAAAGCTGACCGCATAGGGACTGGCCGTCGGAACATCGAGACTGCTGACAGCCTGCCGCCAGTAGGTGTGCATGAGGACCCGCAACGGCCGTAGGGCACGCTGGGCATCCCGGAAGGCTTTGTCGTACAGTTCCGCGGAGTAGTGCCGTCGGGCCTCGGCATAGAAGCGGGCCGACTGGAGGAACAACTCCTCGCTGTCGCGTAGCCGCACCCCCAGGGCCACCAGCTGCTCATGGACCTGACGCACCTTGTCATAGCTGACAGCAGCTTGATCCATGGCCCAGCGGGCGGCCAGGCGTCCATATTTGCGGGCGTAATCCTGCCACCAGGCCACCAGACCCAGCCGATCGCTGGTAAACACAATCGGGGTAACCAGATCGAACTCCTGGATGGTCAACTCGGTCCCCCCCACGACTTTACGGGTGTGGTGGGCCAGACACTCGATGCCGGCGGGGGTAATCCGCCAAGGGTCCGCCCCTTCGGGAACCAAAGGAACGACGATCGTCAGCGTGGCCACGGCCCCTTGTTCCGGCACATATTGGCTGGCCGAACCGAGCCAGATGGGGAGCAGAACCACCCCGCGTTCGGAGCGGATCAGAGCCGCCTGGACCTGCGGATGGCTGGTTTTGAGCCATTGCGTGCGGTGGGTATCCCGCGGAGCCAGCAGCACGGGACTGAGCATGTCCAGCTCGCTATTGAGGATGGCCAAAGCCTGCAAGCGATCCCGGCCCTGATGGGAATCCGCCAGGAAGCGGTCCGACCAGAAGCCCAGACCCTGACACCCGCAGGCGACCGCAAGGTACGCCAGAAGGCGGACTTGTTCGGGGTGAGGCCCCAGAGGCAAGGTCGTTTCGGCAGCGTTTGACTCGGCCAGCTCCAGGACGGTTTCCTGATACCACTCGGGCAGGTGGTTTTGCACCCAGGTCCAGAAGACGGCCCGGTGGGCGGTCGCTTCCCGGCGTTGTGCCAGCCAGTCGCGGTAGCCGCTCAGTTCCAGCGAGGTAAACAACGGCCAGCGGTGAGCACCCACGACATCCACCAGAGCGGAATAAGCCGCAAAGCTGTCCCAGGCATCGATTCCCAGCGGCCGCCGGGGATCGAGGGCACGCACGGCCTGATGGGTCCGTTCCACCCGTTCGTAATCCGTCCGGCTGCGTCCCCCGCCGAGATCGTAGAATAGCACGTCCACTTCGCTGAAGCGCCGCAGGGCAGGACTCAACTCCGCCACGGTGCGTTCGACCACCCCTTCCCCTTCCTCGCGGGCGGGAGCCAGGGGCAAGGTGGCGATCACCATCCAGCCCTCGCGTTCCGCCTCGGCCAGCAACTCGGCATCCGCATCCGGGGGCAGCCACAGAGTATCGAACCCCGCTTGCCGCAACACATGCAACGGGGTACCGGTATGACGAATGGCCCGGAAGAAAAACGGCTTGTCATCCACCAGCAACTGCCCGCCCCTTTGCTCGACCGGCCGAGCCCGCACCCAGCGGCTGGCGCCCCCCCGTTGGGTGAGCTGACCCTTGTCCTTCTCCGCCGACCGGGAACCCTCCACCGGACCGATATCCAAGTCGTCGATCCATACCTCCAACGGACCAGGACCGGTGTACACATTGAGGATCAAACGGTCGATGTAGGCCCCTTGCGGATTGACGGTCCGTCCGATCCGAGCCTGCAGGATGGGCAACTGGCGGGACAGCAAACGAGGCACATCGTGCAATTTCAAAGGCCACCAGCGTCGCGAACGTTCCGCCGGATAGGTTTCCCCCTGCAGCAGCAAAGTCAACGGCGTCTGGGGATTGGCCGGATCCGGTTCTTTGGGAAAGACCACCCGGGCTCGCAACTGGATGCCACCCCGAGTCGCTTTCACCCAGACCGTCGCCGAGAGCAACTCCGTCACCAGAGCCGGGGGCGTCTCGTAGTACCAATGAATGTACGCCATCTCCCCCGTGGCCGCCTCCGCCACCAGCTTGATATGCTCACTCGACGGTTGACTGTGGAACGCCAGTCGCGAAATGTCATGCTCGAGCACATCCACCCGCACATTGGCCTCACCCCGCTGCCAGACCGTCTGACGACCGCTGAACTGATGCCGATGGATATGCTCCGCCTGCACCGGATAACCCACCAGAACCAGCGCAAGCAGCACCAGCCCCGCTGCCCCCCAAACCCACCCCCGCGAGCAACTCCTGCTGCGCCGGCTGTGCTGGCCTCCCATCGCTCATTCCTCCTCCCTCAACCGCCCCCTATACCCACACCTGCGGATCGGGAAAAGAGCAATCCCACCCCGGGCTCGATCCCCTTCGCATCCCCATCCCGCCAACCGTTGTTACCCACCGATCCCTGTTGGATCCTCGGAAATCCCCCTGCTACCCACCCATCCCTCCAGAAGCCCCAGGAACCATGTGGATGTCCGTCCCTATCGCAGAAGCTCCGAGAGTCATTCCAGGGGGACTCCAACGGACGTAGCAATACCTGTTCGAGAACCGGTAAGATCAAAACAAATTCCTGCCCAACCGGATGAGGAGGAACACCTCGCAGGAGCGGGTCGGATGGCTGAGCGGACCATACCCGAGCCGTGGGTCGTCGAGCCGTGGTGGAAGCGTTTCGGCTCCACGGTGCGGGCCTTGCTTGGTCATGTCGCTCGGCAGCCGTTGGACCCGCTCCCCCGATTGGTTCTGGCCGATGCCCTGGAAGAACACAACGAGACGGCCCGTGCCGAGTTCATCCGTCTGCAAGTGCACCAGGGGAGGATCTCTCAGATCTTTCGGGAGGACAGCAGCCTGAGCCCGCAAGAAAAACGCCTCTTGTCCCGACATCGGAACACGTGGCTTGAAGGTTTACCTCGGCTGAAGTGGATATTTTGGGGCGGTCTGATCGAGGGGGTGATAGTCGAGGAAGCCCAGGATTTGCAACAGGCCCGTAAACACCTCGATGTGCGTCACGTGATCTGGAAGCCGCAACACCGGGAAAATCTGCTCACCCATATCTCTCTGCTGTCCGGAGTGGTGGCGCTGAAGCTGGCGGGTCGGCCGGTCGGTGCCGCCGGTGTGGCCCTCGTGGTTCATTCCTCCCACGTCCAAGACTTAGCCGTGCTGAACCTCTGGGCAAACGCCATCGGTCCGACAGGAGCTGCCACCTTGGCCAACTCTCCCCACCTGCAAAATTTGAGGAACCTCAATGTGAGCAATAACGAGATCGGTGATCGCGGTGTGGAAGCTCTGGCCAACTCCGCGTATCTGGGCAACCTGACCAGCCTGAACCTGCACGGCAACGAGATAGGCGACGCCGGTGCCACTGCCCTGGCCCAGTCGCCCCATCTGAACACATTGATGGAACTGGATATCAGTCAAAATACCGTCGGCGATGCGGGTGCCCTGGCCCTGGCTCAATCCCCTACCCTGCACAACTTGACCTCCCTGAATCTCTCCCGCAACAGCCTCGGCGATGCTGGCGTAGCCGCCCTGGCAGCTTCCCCCCACCTGGGCCACCTCACCACCCTGAACCTGGCGAACAACCGGATCACCACCGCAGGAGCTCTAGCCCTGGCCCAATCCCCTACCCTGCGCCAACTTGCCACCCTGAACCTGCACGGCAATCCGATCGACGCGGAAGGATGGGAAGCTCTGCGGAACTCGCCTCATCTCCGCCACTGCCAGATCGAAGGCCCACCCGCCGGCAAACGGTCCTCCCGCCGCAAAAAGTAAGCCCGCCCGAACCATAGCACGCCAACAGCAACCCGAGCGGTCATCCCAGCCCCTCTGTGCCTGCTCTTTTCCCCTCCGACAAATTGTGGAACAGCCTCAAAAGTGAAACAAGCCGAGATAGGAATGATAGCGGCGGAGACGGATACGATTGCGACCCGCAGCCTACCACTTCTCCTCCGGCAGATCATGGAACAGCCTCAAGAGTGGAACAACCCAAGACAGGAATGATAGCGGCGGAGACGGATACGATTGCGACCCGCAGCCTACCACTTCTCCTCCGGCAGATCGTGAAATAAGCCGAGATAGGAATGATAGCGGCGGAGACTGATACGATTGCGGGCCACAGCCTGCTGAACAGCACAACCGGTCTCGTGGGTATGGGTACAATCGGCGAAGGCGCAGAGAGGGACGAACGGTCGAAATTCGAGGAAGAGTCCTTCGACTTCTTCGCGTTGGATGTTCCACAACTGGAGTTGCCGGACGCCGGGGGTATCGACCACCCACCCGCCGTCGGGCAAGGGCAGGAGCTGGGCGTAGGTAGTGGTATGGCGTCCTTTTTCGGTGGCAGCACTGACTGAGCGGGTAGGCAGGTGCAGATCGGGCATCAACGCATTGAGCAAGGACGATTTGCCGACCCCGGATTGCCCAGCAAATACCGTGACCTGCCCCTGGAGGAGCTCCCTGAGGTGGTCCAGACCGTAACCGGTCGTCGCACTGGTGAGCAACACGGGAATACCGAGTTGGGCATAGTAACCGATGAGCGGTTGATAGCGGGCTGGCTCCTCGACCAGATCGACTTTATTGAGCAGGATGAGGGGACGGAGCTGACCCAGGGTGGCAGCGGCCAGATACCGATCGATCAGGTGCGGTTTGAGTTCCGGCTGAACCAGCGAAAGCACAATGGCGGCCTGATCGACATTAGCAGCGACGACATGTTCCCGGCCACGGCTGGCCCGGGTGAGCAACCCATGCCGCGGTTCGACCCGTTCGATGAGTCCTTCCGGCATGGTATCGGCTGACCCACCGCATACAGGAGCCGGCCGCAGCCAGACCAGATCGCCACAGGTCACGACATTCCGCTCGTCCGTGGCCAGGCTCTTGAGCAACCGCCGGACGGCACAGCGGTAGGTCTGACCATTTTCCCCTGCCACGATCGACCACAGACCATGGACCCGCAACACCCGGCCGCGCACGCATTGGTGCTGATCGACCGCCGGCAAAGCTGCGGGCTCGTCCCCAGCGTCGCTGTCGGTCACCACGGTCCGCCGCCGCGACAATTCCCCCTTGGCCCGGACCCGTTCCGTCGTCGGGATGTCTTCGGTATCCTCCCCTACCTGAAAATCTCGAGTCCAATCTTTATCGCGACGGCGACGAGCCACATTTTTCCGTAGCTCGACCCGGATTTTCTTCTTCCGTCCGGCAGACTCGTGTTGCTCATCCGGCTGACTCATACGGGACTCCGTCCAACAGACTCGTGTTGCTCATCCGGCTGACTCATACGGGATTCCGTCCGGCAGACTCCTGTTGCTCATCCGGCTGACTCATACGGGACTCCGTCCAACAGACTCGTGTTGCTCATCCGGCTGACTCATACGGGATTCCGTCCGGCAGACTCCTGTTGCTCATCCGGCTGACTCATACGGGATTCCGTCCGGCAGCCCCGTGCTCATCGGCGGACGGACTCATACTGTTTATCATAAGGTCAAGGATACTATTGATCCCAAGGTCGGGAATATGCACCACCCGAATAATTTCCGCACCACCGTCTTCCCAGGCCACCAAAGTCCCGCCAGGCCATCGGCTATCGGAGCTGCGGTCGCCTGAAGCGAACCAGGGAGCCAGACTATGGACAGCCCATGCTATGCCCGTTTCAACCTCAGTTGGTGGGGGCTGATCGGAGCGGGGTTGGTAGGGATCGGATTCGGGCAGACACTGGGGCAACCCCTCGCTCAACATCGGGATGTTTCCGCTGCCCCCGCCCCCTTACTTCAGGAGACGCGGGCATCACAGCCTGGTACCGCAGCCGTGCAGGCCGAGGTGCAAACCGGCGCGGTGATCTTTCGTGTGGGGGACCAGGTGGTGGCACGGTATGTGACCGATCCCCACTACGCCAAGCCGTTTCTCTATCCGCTCAAGGCTCCCTCCGGCGCCCCTGTCACCCGCGGCTGGCCGGTTGAGAAAGGGTTGCCGGGCGAAGTCACCACGGATCACGTCCATCAGAAATCCGTGTGGTTCTGTCATGGGGATGTCATTCCCGAAGGGATCCAGTTGAAAATCAAGACGACCGAGCGGGGCGGTCAAGGGGTCGACTTCTGGAGCGAAGCGAAGGACAAAGATGGCACACCCCGGCATGGCCGGATTGTCTGCGTTCAGGTAGGCAAGCCCCAGCAAATCGCCCCAGGCCAGGTTCGCGTCGAAACGATCAACGAGTGGCTTACGCCGGATGGGGTCAAAATCCTGGACGAAGTACGGGTCATCCAGTGCCTGACGCAACCCCAAGGCTACCTGTTCGTCTTCAACATCACCATGAAAGCCACAGTCTGTCCCATTACCTTCGGGGATACCAAGGAAGGGTCCTTCGGCATCCGGGTGCATGACGCGTTGCGGCCGAGTCAGCCCACCGGGGCGATCATCACCACCGCCGAAGGTAAGACCCTTGCCCCCCCCGCGAAGGACAATCTGCCGATCTGGGGGCACCCCTCCGCCTGGATCGACTACTCCGGCAAGGTAGGGGATAAGGCCGTCGGAGTAGCGGTCTTTGACCATCCTTCCAATCCACCGGCCAGCTGGCATGTGCGGGCCTATGGCCTGAACGCCGCCAATCCCTTCGGCCGGCAACGCAGCGGCTTCCCGTCTCAGAAGGGGAAAACGGAGTTGATCCGCATCCCGAAGGGAGGAGAATTGCCGTTACGCTACGGCGTGTATGCTCACGACGGCGACGCGGCCACAGCGAAGGTAGCCCAGGTGTACGATCTGTTCCGCAAGCTGTAAGACAGACAAGCCGGCACCCACTGCGCAGTCGTTTGAAACCGGCAGCACCCCCGCCGGGTGCGCCCCAGGCGAACCGGGCAACACCCCGAGTGATCAACCCATGCGAATCCGAGTGCATCCCGGGTAAGCTGGATATCCGAGGCTGGAAGCAAAACATCATGAATCTGCTGGAGCGAATACGGGAATGGTTCCGGCCGGCTCTGACGGAGTTAGTGCCGGAGCCAGGGAAGCGGGATGAACTGTTGGGCACAGTCCGAACGGCAGGCAAGCCGGAGCACGGGGACTATCAGATCAACGCAGCGCTGCCGCTGAGCAAGATGTTAGGCCGGCCGGCCCGTCAGGTGGCTGAAGAACTGGTCCACCGTTTACCACCTGCGGAAGAGTGGGAACCGCCCGTGATCGCCGGGCCAGGGTTCATCAATTTGCGACTACGGCGGGAATTCCTGATCCAGGCCGTGCGGCAACTGGCCGGTGATCCCCGCCTGGGCGTAGCGCTGACCGAGCGTCCTCGCCGCTTCATCATCGATTACAGCAGCCCGAATGTGGCCAAGCCCTTGCATGTCGGCCACCTGCGCAGCACCATCCTGGGGGATGCCCTCACCCGCTTGCTGCGTTTTTTGGGCCATACCGTCATCACCGACAATCACCTGGGCGACTGGGGCGCCCAGTTCGGCATTCTGATCTATGGTTACAAGCACTTCGTCGATCCCCAGGCTTACGCCGCCGATCCGGTCCGAGAACTGGCCCGCCTCTACGTCCATGTCCGCAGCTTGTTCCGCAAAAAAGAAGAGGACGACGACGAGGAAGACGGCAGCGGCGACCCCATCCGTCAGGCCTGCCGGCAGGAGACCGCCCAACTCCACGCTGGTGACCCCGAAAACCTCGCCCTCTGGCGGCAGTTCATGCCCCACTGCCTGGAAATGATCGAACGGATCTACCGCCGCCTGGAAATCCTGCCGTTCGATTATCAACTGGGGGAAAGTTTCTATCAGCCGATGCTAGCGGGAATCGTCGAGGAAATGCTCGCCCAGGGCTTAGCCGTCGAAAGTGAGGGGGCAGTGGTCATTCCTAATCCGGCCGGCCGCATCCCCCGCACCCCGGAGGAACTCCAGCGAGATGACCCGCCGGGAATCCTCCGCAAACGCGACGGAGCATTCACCTACCTGACCACCGACCTGGCCACCATTCGCTACCGCATGGCCAACTTCCAGCCGGCTGCGATCCTCTACGTGGTGGATGCCCGCCAGGCGCTGCACTTCCGCACCCTCTTTGCCCAGGCCCGCCGCTGGGGCTACGACCAGGTCGAATTGCAGCACATCAGCTTCGGAACCATTCTGGGCGAAGACCGCCGACCGTTCGCCTCCCGCAAAGGAGGAACACCGGAACTGGAAGACCTCCTCGCCGAGGCCGTCCGCCTGGGCCGACGCAAATACGAACAATCCCGAGCCGAACGGCAAGCCCAGGGACACAAAGTCCCCGAATTGAGCGAAGCCGAAATCGCTGCCATCGCCGAAGCCGTCGGGATCGGAGCGGTCAAATACGCCGACCTCTCTCAGCACCGCACCAGCGATTATGTGTTCAGTTACGACAAAATGCTGGCCACCGACGGCAACACCGCTACCTACATGCAATACGCCTACGCCCGCTGCCGCAGTATCTTCCGCGAAGGAAACGTGGACGAACAACGCTTCCGCACCCGCGGGGACCTGCCCGTCCTGCTGGACCACCCGAGTGAACGGGCCCTGGCTTTGCAACTGCTCCGCTTCCCCGAAGCCCTGCAAGCCGCCGCCAGCGAATACCTGCCCCACTGCATCACCAACTACCTGTGGGACCTGGCCAAATCGTTCAGCGGCTTCTTTGAACAGTGCCCGGTGCTCAAAGCGGAGTCGAACTCCCTGCGAGACAGTCGCCTGCTGCTGGTGGACCTGACCGCCCGCACCATCCGTCAGGCCCTGGAGTTGTTGGGCATCCGCACCGTGGAACGGATGTAATCCACGTGAGCAGTTCTCACCAGAATTTCTCCCACTCGCACCTCACCTTACCTTGACTTTTCCGCTCATGACATGAGATGCTATACGGATGCTACAACACGGGAGGCTATAAAATGGTGAAACTTCCTTGGTTCCTACAGCCCCAGTGAGGATCGTTTCGTCCATGACCACACCTGCCACGACTCTGGAGCGACTACCCTCAGAACCGGCGGAACGGCCGGTGGGGGGTAAAGGGGATATCGAGTACCCGTGTTCGGACGGTCGACCGATGGCGGACAATACAGTGCAGTACCGGTGGATTGTCACCATCAAGGAGAACCTGGAGTATTTGTACCGCGACCGTCCTGATGTATTTGTAGCGGCGGACAATTTGATTTATCCGGTGCCAGGGGATCCGAATATCCGTCAGGCCCCGGATGTGTATGTGGCCTTTGGCCGACCTAAGGGGGACCGACCCAGCTACAAGGTATGGGAAGAAGGGAACATCTTTCCCCAGGTGATTTTCGAAATCTGGTCCCCGAGCAACCGGCAAGGGGAGATGGCACGCAAACGGGCGTTTTACCGCCGCTATGGGGCAGAAGAGTATTATGTGTACGACCCGGAGACGAAGGTGCTGGAAGTGTGGCTGCGAGACACCGGGAACGACTTCCGGGAGGTGACGGAGGTCCAGAATTTCGTCAGCCCACGGATGGGGATCCGTTTTGAGTTGCGGGAGGGTGAGGAACTGCAGCTGTACCACCCCGATGGCCAGCCGTTTTTGAGTGTGGCTCAGCTGTGGGAGTTGCGGCACCAGTTGAGCAGTGCGTTGGAAGCGGAACGCCAACGCGCCGAAGCTGCCGAGCGGAAGGTGCAACGCTTGCAACAGCTCTTGCAGGCCAAGGGGATCACCTGGGAAGACGACAACTGAACCCCGCCGTCCATTGGAACCCCCTCTGATAAGCCAGACATCGACGACGTTCATACCCATCAATCCGGGCAAGTCATCCGTTGCCATAAATTACCAAACAAGCCGGCGTCCTCCGTAAACCGCAAATCCGCTCCGGGACGGATCAGCGTTTTCCGGGAACCGGTTACATTGCCCTGGGAACAGATTAGCCTTTATCAGGGTTGAAGGGTTAGAGACGGTTCGCAAGCGGTGGAGGAGATGAGCCCCGAAGGCTCAGAGGATAGCTTTCGCAAGGGGATATAGTTGCCGGAGGTGGATGGGACCATTCCCGGACATTGTGAACGAACGGTTCCCGAAAATTGAACGAATGTTTTGCGAAGGTTGAAAGAAGGATCGCCGACCCGGAGTGGGCCAACTCCTGAAAGCGGATAGTAGGTACGGTTCCCGAGGTGGGCAAAGGCGACAGACAACAGGCGACGGACGAGCCGACTCCTGAAAGCGGATGATTATGGCTCCCGAGAGCTGGAGGTAGGAGGAGCATTCGCGATAGGTTCAGGGGCGGGCGAGGCGTTCGGCCCGTTCGGCCAGGCGATCCGCCAACGGAGCCCGACCCGGGATCATAGCGTGCACGGTGGCGTACTGACCGCGATACGTCCGCCAGGCTCGTGCAGCGATACCCCAGGCTTCCCGAGCGTCCTCCCGCAGTCGGGATGCATCGGCAGCTGAGGCCTGCTCCCAGCGCAATTGCAAACGCTCCGCCTGCTCATGCTGACAGAGGGCCAGCAGAAAGGTCGCTTCAGCCTGACCCACTTCACAGACTGCCTGGTCGAGAAGAACAGCCGCGGCTTCACGGCGCCAATGCTGCTCGATCCGCACCAACGCATCAGGATCACGACCGATCCGCTCATACAACTCGACGGCCTGCTGAATCCAGTCGCGGCGAAGCTTGTCCACGTTGGGCGTGTTGCGGACACGGGACAGACCACGGCCGAACTCGTCCTGCAAGTTGACCAGCAGGCGGGCCGCCTCCTGGAACTGACCTCGTTGGATGCGCTCTCGGGGCGTGGGAGGTTCCAGAAAGCGCAGGGCATACTGCGTGCGGGCCACCTGAGCAATCCGTTCCCCCACATCCCGCATCAAGGCGGCATTCTGACGCAACTCGGCAGGAACGACTTGAGCTGGCTGCGGCAATTGGGCCAGATAATACAGATCAAACAGGCGATTCCCCACGGGACTGGTGTCGCTTCCCCCCTGATCGGCAGGCAAGAACATGCGGCTGGTCCGACCATAGGCAAAGCGGTCGCCGGGTGGATTCCAGTAACGGGGCTGCCAGGAGGCGAATCGCTGGTGCAAGCCTTCCAGGTCGATAGCCAGGTGGACTTGCAAAGGCTCCCCCAGGCGGAGCTGCAGCTGGTGCATGCGGGGCGAGATCGCCGCCAGCGGGACCGTCAGGAACACAGCGGCGTCGGCCAGCATCTGCGGGTTCAAACCCGAGGTCTGTTCTGTCCGGGCAAACCATGCGGCATAAGCGGAGGGATCACGCCGCAGAGTCTTCCAACTGGCAGGGAACGCACTTTCCTGCCACGGGTCGAACAGCCACAGATCATCCTCCAGCCGCACACCCACGGCCCAGAACGGCCCGCGTGGCGAACCGGTCAGTACGCGATTGCCCTGCACGGCCACATGTCCGGCATGGTGCCGGTCCGCTTCCGCCGGACCGATCAGGCAGCCCTCCAGACCCCCTTGCTCAAGCAACGCCAGAAACACGTACATCCGTTCCAGACCGGATCCGGTCCCGCGGCGTAGTACCGCGGTCGGCGGCAAGGCGGTGGCGATGATCCCCTGTTCCGTCTGCACCAGCCACGGCTCGAGCCATACATGGCGGCAGACCCAGGCAAACAGACGTTCCGCCTTGGCCTTCGGCTCCATCTCCGGCAAGACCACCTGCCGAACCACATCCCGCAGGTACAAGCAGTCGGCCAGATAGGCTGCATCTTGTGGTGTGAAACGGTCCGCCGCCAACTCCTCACGATCCGTGGCATCCAGGGGAAGCCGTCGTTGCAGGACTTCCTGTTCCTGAGCGGATAAGGGCCGCGGACGGGACGGATCATCGAAAGGCAGGGCATTGTTGAGATTCTGCAAAGCGGTCCGGCAGGTCGAGAACGTGGTATCCTTACGCAACTGCCGCAACACCTCATCCCAAGGATCGCTCCGCCCAGCAGTACTGCCGCCACCATCGGTGCTGGCCAGGCGGGGTGGACGACGGCAACCGGTACTCCCGACGACGATCACCACCACTATCATCCCTGTCAGAAACAAAAACAGCCGGCCCCACCTGAAGCAGGATCGGCTCGGTGACCAAATGGGGGAATTATCGTTCGGGTTGATCCCAGCACAGCACCACTTCGCGGAGTCGCAGGCAGACACGGATTACCTCCGGTAATTGATCCAGCGGAAGCATGTTGGGGCCATCGGAAGGGGCCTGATCCGGGTCGGGGTGGGTTTCCAGGAACAAGCCATCGCAGCCGGCGGCGACGGCGGCGCGGGCCAGCACTGGCACCATCGACCGGTCCCCGCCACTACGGTCCCCCAAGGCCCCTGGTTTCTGTACGCTGTGGGTGGCATCAAAGATCACCGGGGCCCCGCATTGCTGCATCCAGGGGATGGCCCGCATGTCGTTGACCAGCCAGCCATAGCCGAAGGTGGTACCCCGCTCCGTCAACAACACCCGCCGGTTTCCTACATCGGCTAGCTTAGCCACCACTTGCCGCATTTCCCACGGGGCCATGAACTGCCCTTTTTTCACGTTGACGACCCGGCCGGTGCGTCCGCATGCTTCCACCAGGTCCGTCTGGCGAGCGAGAAAAGCCGGCACTTGCAGCACGTCGCAGACTTCCGCCGCCAGGGCTGCCTGATAGGGCTCATGGATATCGGTAGTGACCGGCAAACCCGTCTCCTCCCGCACGGCAGCCAACGCCTCCAGCCCCGCCTCCAAACCCACACCCCGGAAGGACCGACCCGAGGTACGGTTCGCCTTATCAAACGAGGCCTTGAATACCAAAGGGAGGCCAAACCGCTCGGCCAGTTGACGCAACCGTTCCGCCACCCTCAGCACATGATCGCGGCTTTCGATCACGCAGGGCCCGCAGATCCACACAAGCGGCTGACCGGGACCGACGGTGTAAGGACCCACCTGCACCACAGCTGCCGCTTCCTTCACTGTTTCGCCTGCCTCCATCTCGTCCTCCGGGGTCCGTCCACACTGCCACGCTTCGTCCCGAATCCCCTCACCGGTTCGGAGATAACCGACGCGTCAGGCACGCTTCCGCTGAGCTGGGTTGGAACATGTTTGCTCCGAGCGGTCAAGAGCAAGTCCCACCGTGTCGATTTCTCGAGGGAAGCCGGCAAAAGGGGATGCCCCTCTTTCCCGGCAGGTGTGAATCCCCATTCACGTTCCCCCCAGCCAGTTCGCCTTGTAAGTTTTACTGGTTTTCTGGCAAAAAGTGCTCTTACTTGGGAAGAAGCGAATTGGTAAAGTGCGACGCGTCCCAGCAGGAGGATGCGTACCCGCCCGTTCCGAGGAGGCGGGGCGTAGCAGGGAGGTGGTGCCGGTGGCTCGTCCCCGCCGCTTACGGAGCAAGTTGCTGCTTGGTCTGGGTCTGATGGTCGCCAGTGTGGGGCTGCTCTTGGGCGGCACCTTGTATGGCATTCGGGCCTATTACACCACGGTGCGGGTCACCGAACGGAAAATGTATGAATTGCAACTGGTCAACATCCTCATCGAAACCCTCAAAGGAGCGGACACAGCGGAACCCTCGCTGGAGGCACTCCAAGCGGTGGAGGCTCATCTGAACATATTCCGGGAGGAGCAGGAACGCTCCGTCAGCGTCGGCTTGGACCCCGATGAGGGTGATCAGGAACGCGGTCTGCTGGAACAATTCAGCCGGGATCTGCAGCAACTCCGCCTGGTGTTGCACGAGTTGAAAAGTTCGCCCCGGCTGCTACCGGATGGACGGAGCGAACCGCTCGGTCACCATCCGCCCCTGCGTGCTCTGTTCGAGCGTGCCCGGCGCTGTGCCGAACATCTGCGTCTGGCCATCATCCACGATATCGAAAGTAGCACGCGGCAGGCCAACCGGACCATCCGGCAAAGTCAATGGGTGGTGGCCGTAGCAGCCGCTTGGGCCATCGTTCTGGTCCTGACCTTGCTCTACTACTTCCACGTGTGGATGTTCGCCCCGATCCGACAGTTGCAAGCGGGGGTGCAGCGGGTCCATGCCGGCGATTTTTCCCAAGCGATCCGGTTGGAATCCGGGGATGAATTGCAAGAGCTGGCCGACGAATTCAACGCCATGACGGCTCGCCTGGCCGCGATTTATGCCGATCTGGCCCGGCAAGTCGATGAGCGTAGCCGGCAACTGGTCCGCAGCGAACGGATGGTTTCGGTCGGCTTCCTCGCCGCGGGCGTTGCGCACGAAATCAACAATCCCCTGGCCAGCATCCTCTTTTGTGCCGAAGCCCTGGAGCGACGCCTCAAAGAACTGCTAGCCCCCAACGGCCTCGCCGCTATGCAGCCGGTATCTGCTGCGTCGGGAACCGCCCCGGCCGAGGACCGTGAGGTGGTCATCCGTTACCTGAGCATGATCCAACAGGAAGCTCTGCGCTGCAAGGAGATCACCCAGAAGCTGCTGGATTTCAGTCGCACCAGTGAGCGTCCACGCGAGCCGACCGATCTGGCCAGCCTGATCCGGGATGTGCTGGAGATGGTCCGGCACTTGCCTCACGGTCGGGGCAAGCACATCCTCTTCGAGCCGAGCGAATACATCGTCGTACCGGTCCACCCCCAAGACCTCAAAAGTGTGGTGCTCAACCTGGTCGTGAACGCTCTCGAAAGCATGGACGAAGGCGGACGCCTGACCATCACCCTGACCGCCCGGGGCGACTGGGCTGAGATGACCTTCACCGACACCGGCTGCGGTATGACGCCCGAAGTGCTGGCCAACCTCTTCGAGCCGTTTTTCACCAGAAGCCGCACGGGCAAAGGTACCGGCCTGGGGCTGTTCATCAGTCATCAGATTATCGATCAGCACGGCGGCACGATTACCGCCACCAGCCCTGGTCCCGGAAAGGGCAGTACCTTTACGGTCCGCTTGCCGTTGCGCCAGGTTCCAGGCGCGACCGAGGGGTCAGCCGCCCAGCCGGCTCCCCGACCGCTGGCTGTCCGCCTGGCCCCCGCCGCCTGACCTGCCTCCCAGGAGGTATTCTCTTTATCCCAGGAGCGACTATGTCCCTTCCCCAAAAGCGACTATGTCCCTTCCCCAAAAGCGACTATGTCCCCTCCCCAAAAGCGACTATGTCCCCTCCCCAAAAGCGACTATGTCCCTTCCGTTGCAACGCCTCGAAAACGCTGCGTATGCTGCCTGTCGTGTCTGGTCCCGGAAACGTGTGGTGTGTCCGGCGGCCTCACCGCGAAACTGCGAATGCCTCGGACCGGCTGCCCCTCGCAAGCGCTCTTGCATTTCCTGGCGCAGTGTCTAAGCTGCGTGCCCATGGGGGAAAACCCGAACGTTGGGGAAAACCCGAACGTCTCCAGGACCGGAACCCACGCGTGGCGTGACGCCGCGAGGGATTGAGCAAAGGAGTGCTGCCCGTGGTTCATACACCGCCGCATCACCGTTTACGCATTCTCTTCGTGGATGATGAGACGCACCTGCGTGAATTCATGCGGACGGAATTACCCCGTTTAGGCCATGAAGTGGTCGTTTGCCCCGATAGCAAGGCCGGCATCGAAGCGGCGAAGCGTCAAGCCTTCGATGTCGCCATCCTCGATATGCGCATGGAACATGATAAGGCCGGCTTGGAAGTTCTGGCGGCCTTGAAACAACATGCTCCCGACACCGAAGCGGTCATCCTTACTGGCTATGGCAGTACGGAAACAGCCGTCGAAGCCCTCCGCCTGGGTGCGTGCGACTACCTGACCAAACCGTGCAAACTGGCCGATATCGAAGCCCTTCTGCTGCGGATCCAGCAAAAACGCCAGCTGAAACACAAAGCAGCTGCCCTGGAGCGGCGCGTTCAAGCCGTCGAAGGGCCCAGCTTGCTCATCGGCTCCTCCCCCGCCATGCAACCCGTTTTGCAATTCATCGAACGGATCGGGCCTACCGATGGCCGCGTGCTCATCACCGGCGAAACCGGCACCGGCAAGGAAGTCGTGGCCCGGGCCCTTTACCAGCGAAGCAAACGGGCCGAGATGCCCTTCGTCCCGGTCAACTGCGGCGCCCTCACTCCACACCTGGCGGAAAGCCTGCTCTTCGGCCACCGCAAAGGGGCCTTCACTGGTGCCGACCGCGATCACAAGGGCTTCTTCGAGGTGGCCAACGGCGGTACGGTCTTTCTGGACGAACTGGGAGAACTCGACCGCCATATTCAGGTCAAGCTGCTCCGCTTCCTCGAATCAGGCGAAATCCAGCGGGTGGGGGATAGCGTCCCCTTCACCGTCGATGTTCGTATCATCTCCGCCACGCACCGCGATCTACGCCGCATGATCGCCGAAGGCCAGTTCCGCGAGGATTTGCTCTACCGCCTCAACATGTTCCACGTGCACCTTCCCCCCCTGCGGGAGCGCCGCGAAGACATCCCCGAACTGGCCCGTCACCTGCTGGCCCGGGCTGCCAAACGCCCCGTCGAATTGGTCGCCGATCTGCTCACCCCCGAAGCCATCGACCTGATGATGCAGTACGAATTCAAGGGGAACGTGCGTGAGTTGGCCAACGCCATGGAATACGCCTGGATCGTCTCCGGAGGCCAACCGATCACCGCAGCCCATCTCCCTCATGACATCCGCTATCCCAGCCGCCGTACCTATCCCACCACTGTGCCGTCCGATCCTCATGCTTCGCCCTATCCCTCGGTATCGGCAGGCCACTCCCTCTTCCCGAATCCGCAAGGTTCGCCTTCCTCCGCCGCTTACTACGCCGCACCCCCCTCGCCCCTGCCTCCTGCACCATCGGCATCACCCACCGCAGGGGTCGTCCCCTTCACCCCACCCCAACCCGGTCAGCCGGCCAAATCCCTCGCCGATGTCGAAATGGAATATATCCTCCACGTCTACGCCAAGAACAATTTCAACAAGCAAGCCACGGCAGCCGAACTCGGCATCAGCTTGAAGACCCTTTACAACAAGCTGCACAAATACGAAGAAGAACGCCGCCTCAAAGCCGGCTGATTCCAGATAGGCTTGCACAATTCGCATACAGCCAGTCTGAAGACCGGAAAACTGCGCATGCTCCGGGCACCATCCCGCGATCCTTCATGCCCCTGTCACCATCCCTCTGATACTTCATGCTCCTGTCACCATCCCCCGATCCTTCATGCCCCTGTCACCATGCCCCGATCCTTTGAAATCGGAGAACCAGGCTTGTTCAGGTGGTACGATCCCTGAGCCGCACAACACACTACACGACCCCGGAGACTCAAACTTTTTGCCGGAAGCCCCAAGGGTGACGGCGGTGCCATTCCCAAGCCGTGGCAATGATGGAGCGGAGATCGGTGTAACGGGGTTGCCAACCCCATGCGTCTTGGATGCGGCGGTGATCGGCCACCAACACGGGCGGGTCTCCGGGTCGTCGCGGTCCTTCCCGCACAGGCAAGCGTCGGCCGGTCACTTCTTCTGCCGTCGCGATCACTTCGCGGACACTGTAACCCCGACCCAAGCCCACATTGTAAGCCCGGAACTGACCCGGCTGGGCGTGGGTCAGGGCCAAGGCGTGAGCAGTGGCCAGGTCCTCCACGTGGACGTAGTCCCGGATGCAGGTGCCGTCCGCTGTGGGATAATCGGTACCGAAAATCTCGACCGCCGGTTCCTGCTGGAGGGCGACACGCAAGACCCGAGGAATCAGATGGGTTTCCGGGTCGTGGTCTTCACCGAGCGAACCGTCCGCCGCTGCCCCTGCCGCATTGAAATAGCGCAGGGCGACCGTTGCCATCCTGTAAGCTGCTGCGTAGTCGGCCAGGGCATGTTCCAACGCCAGCTTCGTCCGTCCGTAGGGATGGATCGGGGCCAGCGGGGCATCTTCCGGGATGGGTGTACTGGCTGGTATGCCATACACCGCACAACTGCTGGAGAAGATGAAGCGTTGCACCCCATTGCGTCGGCACCGCTCCAACAACTGCAAGCCGTAGATCACGTTATGGGTGTAATACCGTGCCGGCTCGCGAACCGACTCACCCACCAGACAGACAGCCGCAAAATGGATCACCGCTTCGATCCGCTGCACGATCAGCAACTGATCGATCTGATCGCTATCGCGTAGATCCCCAACGACCAGACACCCTGCCGGTACCGCCTGCTGATGCCCTGTGCTCAGATTGTCGAAGACGGTCACCGTGTGTCCTTGGGCCAGAAGGTGCCGCACGGTGAAACTGCCGACATATCCCGCTCCCCCCGTGACCAGAATGCGCATGGTGACCGTTGCCTCCTCTCCCGTCCGTGCCCACTGGCGGAAGGATCGGTGGATCCCTCTGTCCGTTACTTGCGGTTGAGCCGGTTTCGGGTCCCTCTGTCCGTTACTTGCGGTTGAGCCGGTTTCTCAGGGTTGTCGTAGGCATCGTGACGGTGTTGTTATGGGAATCGTGATGGTGCGTGTCCGCCGGCATCCGAATCGAAACAGGCACTGATGAGGAATCGGGTCGAGAGGATGGGGCCGATATACCGGTTCTAAGTCGTCTTATGGATCGAGGTTCAGGGGGATTCCGCGGCGTCATTGAGGATGTGTTGCACGGCTTGCCGGGCAGCGCGTCGCAGAGCGGGAAAGCCACGCTGGGCCAGGGATTGCAAGAGGGGCAAAGCGGTGCGTGCGGCCTTGCCCAAACGTCCCAGGGACAGAGCGGCGTGGACCAGGCAGCTTTGTTCGGGCGTCAGGCTTTCCTCAGAAACATCCGCCGTAATCTGGGCGGGGGTGACCGCCTCAGCATCCACCTCTGCCGGCTGCAAGGGTGTGCGGTGGGGATCACGCGGTATCCGCTCCTTCGGCTCCGAGGTGGGACTGGTGTCGCCGTCGGCCTCTCGGAGCATGCGGGTCAGGTGAGGAACCGCCGCCTGGGCCGTCAACCCCATCCATCCCAGAGCTAAAGCTGCTTCGCCGCGCACAAAGGGATCGTGATGGTACAGATGAGTGATGAGGGTCGATAGCGCCGGGGGACCAATCTGGCTGAGTGCCTTGGCGGCCAGACGGCAGAGCACAATGTTCGTACCGCACATGGCTTCGGTCAAAGCCGGCACCGCTTCGGCAGCCGCCTCGCCCATGTTTCCCAAAGCTTGAGCCGCTCCACTGGCCGTCCGCGGATCGCTATCCTGCAACGCCGCACACAGAGCACCCAGAGCCGCCTGGGCTCCACGGCCCAACCGTCCCAACGCCCACACCGCCTGGCGACGCACGTATTTGTCCTCGTGTCGTAGCAAAAGTGCCAGTTCCCGGAGGGCTAGCGTCCCCATCCCGCCAATCGCTGCTGCCGCCGCTTCCCGCACTCGACCATCCACGTCGTGTGTCGCCTGGACCAGTTCCTCCAACGCTTCGCAGGCCAACGGGCCCAATCGAGCCAGATCCCGAGCCGCCCGCAGGCGTGAAGCCGCTTCGGGAGAATGCAACGCCTCCACCAGTGCCGGCAACGGATCGTCACTCACAGGCAACCTGGGCGATGACAACGCCGTCTCGCTCCCTCTTCGATCCACTCGGGCCGCTCATGCTCTTGCGAATCGACCCCCTTTCCCTCCACGAATCTTCCAAATCTAGCTTATTCTCGCCCCATCCGCCAACCCTCCTTCCGGTTTTCCCCCAAGTTCCGGGAGCCGGACTTCACGGGGAATTCCGCCACCACCGAAACTCTTCGCACACGCATCACTCCAACTCTTCCCTTTCTCAGCTGAAAACTTCCTCGGGAACAAACCATCCTAAACAGCAGGCGTCCAAAACAAACCATCCTAAACAGCAGGCGTCCAAAACAAACCATCCCAACATCAGGCCGGTTCCCAGATCTGCCACAGCGGACTTCAGAACGATCCAGAGGCCTTCCCACCATCCGTTCCACCCCCACCGGCCGACTTCACCCCCACCGGCGGACTTCAGAATGATTATCGGGCCTCCCTTCATGCCGCCTGCGCAATTCCTCCAATTTGCACCCTCTGCGAAATTGGGCACGAACTTTGCATTTTTTCACTCCCAACCGGCGCAGATACCGGTACAGGCACGCGTTGTGGGAATAACCCGAGGATCGCCAAACCGTACCACCCAGGACGGAAGCCCGCTGGAACATACGGAAAACCTGCTGGAACCTGCGGAAAAACGGGAAACCTGCTGGAACACAGGAGAATCACAGGAGAGGCGGTACACGAAAATCCCGATCCCGCACTGAGGAATGAGAAACGGACGATGCCGGACACCGAGCGCAAAAATGGCATACCGAGTCCAAAGGTGGAAACATGGCGAACCTGGCGATGGAGAACGGAAGCAGACACAACGGCACACATGGTGCCAGGATGGCGAATCGGGGAGAATTGCTGGCGAAGAATCGCTGATGACTCCGTTGCGAAAAGAGGACAATTTTGGTAAATATGCATAGGATGGGAGAAATGGAGAAATCCAGCATTTTTGTACGATGACTCTGTGGGGGACGGAGAATCGTCCGCAGCAACTGACCTTGCGCGGAAGAGCAAGGATCAAGATGTGGGGTATTTGTGCTCGACTCAGAAAGGAGGCGGGAGGGCAGGTGTGCGGGGGTGGGCATCATGCGTAGGGTAGTGGTGACCGGCCTCGGGGTGGTCGCCCCCAATGGCATCGGGAAAGACGCCTTCTGGAAAGCCTGCATCGAGGGACGGAGTGGTATCGGCCCGATCCGTTCGTTCGATGCCTCGCAACATCCGATTCAGGTCGCCGGGGAAATCCACCAGTTTGATCCCGAACCGTTCATACCGCCGGCGTTTCGCAAGTCTCTCAAGGTGATGGGTCGGGCTGCCCGCTTTGGGGTGGGGGCGGCAGGCTTGGCTATTGCCGACAGCGGCCTGGATGTGAACCGGGTCCAGCCCGAACGCTTCGGCGTGGTCATGGGAGCAGGGTTGGTGCCGATCGATCTGGGAGAGTTGGCTCCGCTTCTGGCCCGGGCGGTCCACGACGATGGTTATTTTGATCCTCGCGGACTGGCCGACTCTTCCCGCCCCGAGGGTTCTCTGTTTCCCCTCTGGCTGCTCAAGTATCTGCCGAACATGACCGCGGCCCACATTTCGATGGCCTTCAACTGTCAGGGGCCGAACAACACCGTGGTCACCGCCTGCGTCGCCGGCACCCAGGCGGTGGGAGAGGCCTTCCGCCTGATTGCTCGGGGCGATGCCGACATCATGCTGGCCGGTGGTGCCGACAGCCGGATCGATCCGCTGATGCTGCTGGCCTACACCGCTTTGGGAACGCTCAGCCGGACCAACGATCTGGCTCCCGAAGAACGGTCGCGCCCCTTCGACCGCTTGCGGGACGGTTTCGTGCTCAGCGAAGGGGCTGCTGTGCTGGTGCTGGAAGACTACGAACATGCCCGCCGCCGGGGAGCTTTCATCTACGCTGAAGTCCTCGGCTGGGGCAGTTCTTTCGATGCCCACTCGGTGACCAAACCGGACCCAGAAGGGCGCGGCGGGGCCCGGGCCATCCAGGCCGCCTTGCGCGAAGCCCGTATCGACTTCCGCGACGTCGGCTACATCAATGCCCACGGCACCAGTACCCGACTCAACGACGTTATGGAAACCCGAGCCGTCAAACGCGTCTTCGGCGAGTATGCCCGCAAAGTCCAGCTGTCCTCCATCAAGTCGATGATCGGCCATTCCATCGGGGCCAGCGGGGCTATTGAAGCTGCCGCGTTGGCCTTGAGCCTCAAAACAGGCATCTATCCGCCGACCATCAATCTGAAGTATCCGGATCCGCAGTGCGACCTCGACTACATCCCCAATGTCGCCCGGGAAGGGCGGGTGAAGTACGGCTTGTCCACCAGCTTCGGCTTCGGCGGGCAGAACGGCGCCTTGGTCATGGCTGCCATATGATCCTGATCCTCTTCCTGATCCTCTCCGGACCCCTCGATGCCACCCATCGCCTGACGCTGACGGTCGCCCCTGGCTCGGACCGACACCGGCATGGCGGCACCCCTGGTCACTTCCGCTGTTTCTTCTCTAGGACACCAAGGCATTTGGGAGTAAGCCGGCGGGATGGTTCCTAAGTCCGGCTCGTGTCTGCGTGGTCCCGCCGGACTGCCCCGGGGAGTTCAAAAACAGCATGCGTCTGTCGTTGCGCTATCGTTTGCTCTGGCCACTACTGCTGCTGGTGTTAGGGGAAGCGGTGGCTACCGCCTGGACAGCATCTTC
>Ga0197142_1001319_pt1 | contig 22743 bp, 18 predicted proteins | sample GBS60_MetaG_FD_148614 | JGI IMG/M metagenome (GOLD analysis project Ga0197142, IMG submission 148614) | Sediment microbial communities from Great Boiling Springs, Gerlach, Nevada, United States - GBS 60_MetaG | ecosystem: Environmental > Aquatic > Thermal springs > Hot (42-90C) > Sediment... | reverse complement strand
GCGCCAACAGAAAGCCGATGAGTTCCGCGAACGCTACCGCGCCGTGCAGCTGTGGCTGGTGGACGATGTGCAGTTCATCGCGGGCAAAGAGCGCACGCAGGAGGAGTTCTTCCACATCTTCAACATGCTGCACGCGGCGGGCAAGCAGTTGGTGCTCTCCAGCGACAAAGCCCCGCGCGAGCTAATCGGCGTCGAGGAGCGGCTGCGCTCGCGCTTCGAGATGGGGCTGTGCGCCGATATGGCTCCGCCCGACTGGGAGACGCGCATCGCGATTCTGCTCAACAAGGCGGCGCGCGACGGCGTCGAGCTGCCGCTGGAGGTCGCCGAGTTCATCGCCGACAAGGTGCAGTCGAATGTGCGCGTGCTGGAGGGCGTGCTGACGCGCCTGATTGCCCAGAGTTCGCTGGCGGGCGAGCCGATTACGCTGACGCTGGCGGCGCAGGCGTTGCAGGCGTACTTGGTGAACGCGCAGCCGCAGCCCGTACAGACGCCCTCGCTGGAGCGGATTGTGCGCGTCGTGTGCGACGAGCTGGGCGTCTCACAGGAGGAGCTGCTGGGCAGCAGTCGCCGCAGCGAGGTCGTGCAGGCGCGCCAAATCGCCGCGTTCCTCGCGCGGGAAGCTACTGGCGAGTCGTGGCAGCGCATCGCGCAAGCGTTAGGACGCGCCGACCACACGACCGTGTTGCACGCTTACAAGCAAGCCGAGCAGCGACTGCGCCACGACGCCCGCCTGCGCGAGCGCGTCCAACGCCTGCGCCAGCGCGTGGGCTAACCCTGCCCGTCCGAACCCCGCACCTCGACGGTGATCGTCGCCTCGATGTCCGCTTCCCAGCGAATCGTCACCGTATGCGCGCCCGCCGTCTTGATGGGGTCCAGCAGGTCAATCGTGCGCTTGTCGACGCGAACGCCGTGCTGCTGCTGGATGGCTTCGGCAATCGCGTCGGCGGTCACCGCGCCGAACAGCTTGGTGGAGTTGGGCGCGGTGCGTCCCTGAATCGTGACGGTCTGCCCGTTGAGTTTCGCGGCGGCGTCGCGCGCGGCTTGGCGGAGCTGCTCGGCGCGCTCCTTGCGCACGCGCTCGCGCTCCTGCTGCATCTTCAGGTTGCCTTTCGTGGCGGGCACTGCCCAGCCCTTCGGAATCAGGTAGTTGCGTGCGTAGCCGCCTGCCACCTTTTTAATATCGCCTGCTTTGCCCAAGTTGGGCACATCGCGCACCAAGATAACTTCCATCGTTCTTGCCTCCTTAGCGTTGAATGCGTATGCCGAACGCGGGCTGATTGCGCCTGAAGGGGCTTTCCAGTCCGCCCCAGAGCCACACGCCGTCCGACACGCGCCAGTGTAGGCGCGCGTGCCCGCGCCAGTTGTTCGGGTCGAACAGGTCAAGCGTCAGCAGCCCCTGCTCGCCGAGCCTATAGTCTACCCCAAAGCCCGCTTTGCCCCCGTAGATGCCGTAGCGCAGCAGCAGCGCGTCCGACAGCGGCGTCCCATACTGCGCAATCAGGTCGTCCGATTCGGTGAAATCGTACAGCCCGAGCGTAAGCAGGTTGCGGTTCTGCAGGAAGAAGGTCGCCGTCAGGTCGGTGCGGTAGCGTTCAGCGTCGGCGTTGTAGCCCATCTCCAGCCGATAGGTCGCATCGCGAATGCCGAAGGTGCGCGCGCTGACAAAATTCTCCAGCGACTCGTTGACCTTGCGGAACGATTCGCCCGCCTGCTGCAGGATCGGCTTGGCTTCATCGAGCGTCTCGTTCAGGTTGCGCGTGAGCGTCTCGGCGTTGTCCAGCACCGCGCCTGTCTTGTCCGCGAGTTCAACGGCGCGTTCGCTGACCGCACGCACATTGTTGACCGTCGCCTGCAGGTCGCTTTGCAGGTTCTCGTCGGCAACGAGCTGGTTCACCTCGCGGAGAATCTCTTCTACCTGCTCTGCGCTGGCGCGTGCGCTGGCGAGCGTCGCGCGCAGGTCGTCGCGCAGTTGCGGGTCTTGCAGCAGTTGGTTCGCGGATTGCAGGGCGCGGTTCATCTCGCGGGTGGCGTCGGCGGCGCTGGCGAGCAGGCGGCGCACCGAGTCGCGATTCTCGGCGACCAGCCCCTCCGCTTGCGCGAGTATGCGTGTGGTCTGCTGGGCGACCTGCTCGACGGCTTGCAGCGTCTCTTGCACGCTGGCGCGTAGTTGCTGGTCTTCCAGCAGGGCGCGCGCGGCGGCGAGCGTGCGGCGCAGCTCGCGCAGCGTCGCCTGAACATCGGGCGCGAAGCGGTCTACCGTGCGGCTGAGGTCAAACGGCGGCTCGCCGTCCACCACACTGCCCGCCGCCAGCACGCCGCGCACTTGGTCGGGCGGGATAATCTCCACGCGCGTCTCGCCGGGCAGCAGCAGCCCGCCCGAAAGCCGAAAGGTGGAGCCTTGCGGAATCTGCACCCCGTCGCGAATCGCCAGCGTCAGCACCGCTTTCGGCGGCGCGCCCTCTAACGCGACCGCGCGCACGAACCCGACAGGCACGCCCGCCATCAGCACCGACGCCCCAGACGCGATGTTGCGAGCGTCGTCAAAGCGAACCTTGAGGAGATAGTGCCCCCGCTCCGAAAAACGCGCCTGCAAAAACTGCAAGCCTGCAATCAGCAGCGCGACCCCAATCAGCAGCACCGCGCCGACACGCGCTAAGTCCGACCGCATCGGCATGAGAGTACCCGATTCAGCCGTTCACCGACCACACGCGCGTAGTTTGAATCTGGACGCGCAGTTCTGACACGCCGCGAAACTCCAGCAGGCGGTGGCTGCCCTCGCGGGCGGGCAGGTAGCTGCGCACTTCGGGCGCCTCGGCGCACCACGCGCGCGCCGCCTCTTCCGACTCGGTCATCCCGACGCTCTCCATGTCGAAGGTGAACACGCGGAACGCCTCGCACAGGCGCGCGAGCAGCGCGGGCGGCAGCGCAATCGTGAAGACCGCCTCGATGCCTTGCGCCTTCCAGCGTGGGTTGTCGGCGTCGGGGTCATACTGCGCCGTCGTCTCCACCACCTCTGCGCCGAGTTCCGTGAGCGCGCGCTGCTGCGCCCCAAGCAGCGCGTGTCGGCTAACGACCACTGCTTTCATACGCGCGGTATAATACCCTGCGATGCGCCGAGCCGTGTGGGTGGTGGACGCGCTGCTGTGCCTGCTGCTGCTCTATTTCTACCTGCCTGACCTCACGGGCGAGTCGCGCGAGCGGCTGCTGAGCCTCGACTACTGGCGGGCGCGGCTGCGCGGCGAACACCTGATGACGCGCGACGGGGTGCTGTGGCGGGGCGATCCCGCGCAGCCCATCGTTGCGCTCACCTTCGACGACGGACCCGACCCCCAAACCACCCCGCGCATCCTGGACATTCTCAAGCAGGAGGGCATACGGGCAACCTTTTTCGTGGTGGGCACGAAGCTGAAGCGACACCCTGAGCTGGCGCGGCGCATCGTGCAGGAGGGGCACGCGCTCGGCTGCCACAGCTACGACCACCAGCGCCAGACCGACCTCACGGAGGAGCAGGTGTGGCGGCAGATTCGCGACTGCCAAGTGCTGGCGCGTCGGGCAGGGGTGGAACTGGTCGCCTACCGCCCGCCGTACCTGGCAGAGAACGCGACTGTGCGCCGCGCCGTGCAACGCTGGCACATGCCGCTGGTGATGGCGACCGTTTTGGGCGAGCCTGCCCCGCCGTGCCATGACCGCCGCTGGGTCTACCGCTACGCCCGCCGCGCCCGCAACGGCAGCATCCTGCTGCTGCACGACACCTACCCCCACACCGCCGACGCCCTGCCCGACCTCATCCGCCTGCTCAAGGCGCGCGGCTATCGGTTCGCCACCATTCCAGAGATGGTGCAAGCGCTGCAGCGACGGGCTACTGAATCATCCCATGCAGGAACGCCTCCAGCTCGTTGCGCCCGATGAACTGCACGCCGACCTGCTGCGACCAGTATTCAACGAACGCGGGCGACGGCGTATCGGGCATCACGACCGCTGTGCGCTGGACGCCTCGATTGAGCAGCGATGCCATGCGCCTGACCTGCGCGAGTTCGCTGTCGTGAATTGCGTTCGCGCTCTTGCACTCCAGCACGCCGATGTCGAAGCCGTCGCTACGCTGCACCACAAACAGCACATCGACCTCGCATAGGTTGCCCGAAGTGGTTTGCAGCTTCACATTCCGCAGCACCAGCGGCGCGTTCGCGCCCAGAATCTTGCGTACCGCCTGCGCCACATACCACTCGAACCACCCGCCCGACAGGTAGTTATGCACATACGGCTGCTTGCGCACCTTCATCACGAGCTGACGCTTAGCGCGTAGATACTCATAGGATTCCAGCATATACAGATTGCGCAGCCGTGTTGCAGTGTTAGTAAGGGTACAGATTTGCTCGTTCCGAAGTCCTTCCAGATTAACACGCACGAGGCTTGGCTGCTGAAGTGTGGCGCGTAGCGCGCCGAGCATCTGGCGTACCGTAGCGTAGTTCTGCCCGATAAAATAGGCAAGGTGCATCCGCTCGCGCATTACAGGATTACTGGGCGTGAGATCGTCTGCCTCGATGATCGCGAGTCTGCGCCCCTTCAGGTAGCGATACAGGTAGTCCTCCGCAGCGTGCGCCGACAGCTCGCTCGACTGCGACACAACTGCAACAGGGAAGGTGTACCGTTCTGGCATCGAGTGGTCTTGTGCACAGGCGCTCTTTTCTCCCTGTTCCAGTATGTGCCGAATCGCTCGTAACTCGTCCAGGATTTGCTTCAGGTACTCTTCCATCATCTCCTCTGCCTCAGCGACTCCCACCATGAGAGTGTATACTGCCACAGTATGCTCTAAGTTCCCGTATTAGCACCTGAATTGGCGTTGGTGCGTAAGCTGGCAGCAACTTTGGTCATCGTATTGCAGGGTGAAGCGCAAGCAATCGGTATCCCACATCAGCCGCTTGCCCTCTAAGCGACGACCCCGATACTCGAGGCGCACCTACCCCAACAGTTCCCCCAGCAGCCCGCGCACCCCCTGCGTGCTAAAGCATCATCAGCAGCGCGAAGCGGGAGTGTGTCCTTCGCACTCGTTCTGACCTCTTCCGCAGAGAGGTCGCCAGTGCCCGTATCCCCACCACTCCCCTCAAACTTCGTCTCGGAGCGGTCATGTGCGTTCGAGTCGATTGTATCCCTGCTACACGCAGTCGGATCAGTCGCAGTCCGCAGGGCACGCGCGGACAGCAGCCCTTGACACAGGCGCAAAGCATGGTATAATATAGTTCAGAATACGATTTCTCGCGGTGGGCGGAGACGCTCCCCGCGACGCTGGAGAGACCCCCCGACGCAGGGTATAACGATGTGGAGCCGCAGAGCGATGGCTGGCATGCTACTGGCACTGGCGCTGTCTGGCGGGGCAGACGAGCCGACCTATTCTGTCGAGTTCCGCATCGAGCTAGATGCTCCTGCAGAAGTGGTCTACCTCGCGGGCAGTTTCAACCAGTGGCAGCCGCGCATGACCCCGATGACCCCCGACGCCGACAAGCGCGTATGGACGCTGACGCTGAACCTGCCCGCAGGCGCGCACCAATACAAGTTCGTGGTCAACGGCACGGACTGGCGCACCGACCCGACCGCGCCCGCCATCGACGACGGCAACGGCAACCTGAACTCGGTGGTGTGGGTGGAACCCGACGGCTACAATCGCCCCGCGCGACTGGGCGACGGGCACATCACCCGCAGCGCAATTCGGCACGAGCCGAGCGACCTGCGCGACCGCAACCCCATCGGCGGGCAACTGTATCTCCGCCTGCGCGTTCGCAAAGGCGATGTGGCGCAGGCAACCCTCCTCTACCGCCAGAACGGGCGCACGCGACGCCTCGCGATGACGCCCTTTGTGAGCGACGCGCTGTATACCTACTTCCGCGCCCAACTGCCCGAAGCCGATATGGACTATTGGTTCGAGCTGCGCGATGGGCGGATGCGCCTGCGCCTGCCCGCAGGCAACGCGACCTACCGCCACCGCCGCGGCGAGAATCGTTTCGAAGTGCCCGACTGGGTGCAGGATGCCGTCTTCTACCAGATTATGCCCGACCGCTTCCACAACGCCGACCCGACCAACGACCCCGACCCCAGCCAGCCGGTTGACTTCACGGGGCGCATCGAGGGCGACGGCTTCTACGGGGGCGACCTGCAGGGCATCCTCAAGCAGCTGGACTACCTGCGGATGCTGGGCGTCAACGCGCTGTACCTGACGCCCGTGTTCGCCTCCGTGACGCACCACAACTACGACACCGACGACTACGAGCGCGTAGACCCCGACCTCGGCGTCGACGCAGACCTGCGCCAACTCGCGCAAACCCTCCACCAGCACAACATGCGCCTGATTCTCGACGGCGTGTTCAACCATGTTGGCGTCTACTTTTTCGCGTTCCAAGACCTGCTGCGCCATCAGGAGCAATCGCCCTTCCGCGACTGGTTCATCGTGGAGCGGTTCCCCGTCGCCGTGCAGTGGAACCCCAGCTACTGGGCGTGGTGGAACATCCCCTACATGCCGAAGCTGAACCACGCGAACCCTGTGGTGCGCCGCTACCTGTTGGGCGTGGCAGCGCGGTGGACGCGCGAGTTGCGCTTGGACGGCTGGCGGCTCGATGTGCCCAACGAGGTGCCGAATGTGTTCTGGCGCGAGTTCCGCCCCGTTGTGCGCCGCGCGAACCCCAACGCCGTGATTATCGGCGAGATTTGGGACGACGCGGGGCTGTGGCTGCAGGGCGACATGTTCGACAGCGTGATGAACTATGTGTGGCGCGGGGCGGTGCTGGGCTTTGTGGCGCACAGGAGCCTCACCCCGTCGCAGTTCGACCAGCGCATGGCGCAGCTGCAGGTGATGTACCCGCGCCAGAGCCTCTACGCGATGTATAACATGCTGAGCAGCCACGACACGCCGCGGTTTCGGCGCGAGTGCGGAGGCGACCTGAACCGCGTGCGGCTGGGCTTGCTGCTGCAGTTCACGGCGATTGGCGCGCCTGCCATCTACTACGGCGACGAAATCGGCATGGACGGCGGCGGCACGCCCGACAACCGTCGCCCGATGCGGTTCGAACGCACCCCTGACGAGCAGGCGCTGTTCGAGTATACGCGCGCGCTGATTGCCCTGCGTAAGGGGTCGGTCGCGCTGCGACGGGGCGAGTGGACGACCGTGCTGGTGGACGACGCGCGCGGGCTGTACGGCTTCGTGCGCCACACTCCAGATGACGCCGCACTGGTGCTGGTCAATGTCAGCGACCAGCCCCAACGCACTACCGTGCCCGCGTGGAACGGCGTTCCCCAGTGGGCGCACGCTATTAGCACCCACACCACCACACAGACAACTTACACGGCAGTTCAGGGGCGCATCACCGTAGACCTACCGCCCCTGTCGGGAACCGTGCTGGTTCCCAGCAGTAATTCACCCATAGGAGGTAAGACACAATGAAGGCAACACAGCATCGTGGCTTCACCCTGATCGAGCTTCTGGTCGTGATCGCGATTATCGCAATTCTTGCAGCGATTTTGTTCCCAGTATTTGCGCAAGCGCGTGAGAAAGCGCGTCAGACGCAGTGTATCAACAACGGCAAGCAGATAGCGTTGGGGCTGCTAATGTACGCCAACGACTTCGAAAATCGCCTTCCAGTTTACAACTGGCCGCAAAGTTTCATCATTGCCGCCCGCATGATGCCATACATCAAAAACCGCGACATCTTCAAGTGTCCCTCGTCGCGGTTCCCCCAAGGTTCGGTGCAGGCAGCAGAGCGGGACAGCGGCGAAGGGGACTACATCCCCGCGCCCAATCACCCGCTGGTAGGACTTGGAAACTCCACGCGCGGGCGACAGCACTACTTCGACGACATCTACCCGCCTATCGACTATCGCACCAACGAGAACATGTGGGCGTATCGGAACTATGATCGGGATTCCGCTTGCTACTTTCCGCCCATACAGTGCGCAGGGCGGGTCTGTGTCGAACCAGGCAGGTCTATCGACGACGGAGTGGTTCTTAATCCCAGCAAGGCGATCATGATGATCGACTTCCCAACGGCACACTTCGAGTGGCCCGGTGGTCGTTTCTGGGGCGCAAACTTCAAGGGGCGCCACAACGAAGGTTCAGTAGCGATTCATGTTGACGGGCACGCCAAGTGGTATCGGTTCCTTGCGCTCTATCCGCGCGGCGTGCAGTATAGCGGTCGATTCGTGGAGTGGTACTATTGGGGACTCGCCTGTGGACACGAGAGCGTGCGGTAAAAGACATGAACTGAAGGGGCACGGTGTTGTCTGTGCCCCTTTAGCACCCTGTGCCGAAATTGAACAGCACGATTAGCAGGTCGCTGTCGTTCACAGTTTGGTCGCAGTTCACATCCACGCGCCCTAAGGCATCACCCGACGCGCCGAACGCGAACAGCACTGCCAACAGATCGGCGTCGTTCACGCAACCATTTTGGTCGACATCGCCGTTGTGTGCAGCACATGTCGCTGTGTCGAGCAGGAACGCTTCTGTGCGTTGCGTAGAAGCGTTGTAGCCCGCGCCGACGATAAAGCGACCGTCTGCGGAGATAGCATTTGCCGAGTGGAGCCGCGAACCGTCGCGCAGCAGACTGGCGTAGACCTGATTCAGATTCTCCATCCCGCGCGTGGCGGTCCAGCGGTAGGCGCGCCCGTCCGAGCTGCCCACCACAATCGCGCCGTCGCCCGACACACTGTAGGCGATGCTTCCGTCTGCACCGTTGATGGGCAGCCAGCCCAAGCTCTGTGGCTGCCCGTTCACCCAGCGGATACTGGTCGATGGCCCGTTGTTATCCGCAAGGGCGTAGCCGACAATCACCGAGCCGTCGTGCGAGGCAGCCAACGCCCAACTCCGACGGTAGCCTGCCAGTTCGCCCAGCGATTGAATCGTCGTGCCCTGCCAGCGTACCGCGCGCGCTTCGGAACCCGGGAAAAACGCCGCGCCGACGATTACCTGCCCGTTGCCCGACACACCCCACGCACGACTGGCAATCGCTCCTGACAGCGTGCCCAAATTCGACACCGTGTCGCCCTGCCAACGCACCGCGATGAAGTTCGAACCCCACCACGAGAACCCTGCAATCACCGAACCGTCCGCCGAGACGCCGTACGCCTCACACCAAACGACATTCCCCAGCGGGCGCAGCGGCTCCATCCGTCCATCGCGCCAACGGAACGCCACGAGCTGATTGCGGTCGTTGCTGCTGAGACCGACAATCGTGTGCCCGTCTGCCGAGACGGCCATGCCCCTGGATGACACGCCGCCCAGCGTGCCTAAATCCTGCATGGCCGTCGAGGCTGTCCAGCGGAACGCGCGCGGGAACCCTTCCGAGTTGCGGGCTGTCCCGACCACCACCGAGCCGTCTGCTGAGACACCCAACGCTTCACTGTCCAAGCCACCTGGCAACTGACCCAGCCATACCAGTCGCTGCGCCCAACTGCCACTAAAAGCGGTTAGCCCTAAGACCCACATCACGGCTATGCGAGTCATTCCGTATACCTCCTCGCTGCAAATCAGACCAGTTTGAGCTGCACATAGTATATCCCGATGACCCACAATCTCTTTCTGTCAAAATTGCTGGATTCGCCGATTCGCCGAAAGTCGATAGGAATCGCCCCTGCGTTGTCGAATCTGGCGTGCGTGGAGAAGAGCTTGCAAGAGACCTATGCGCCCAGAAGCATCTGCTACGGTTGCGGACCTGCGAACCCGCAGGGGCTGCAGATTCGCAGCTTCGTGGGAGAGAATGGCGAACTGGTTGCGAAGTGGCAGCCCCAGCCCCATCACCAAGCGTTCGAGGGCGCGCTCAACGGCGGAGTCATCGGCACGCTACTGGACTGCCACTGCAACTGGACTGCAGCCTACCACCTGATGATAACGCAAGGGCTGGAACACATCCCTGCCACCGTCACGGCGGAATACACAATTCGGATGCTACGCCCGACGCCCGTCGACGCGCCAGTGTTTCTGCGTGCCCGACCTGTGGAGACAGGGGGCAGCAAGGTGGTCGTGGAAGGCGAGTTAATCGCCCACGGCGAAGTGTGCGCGACCTGTCGCGGCGTGTTCGTCGCCGTCAAGCCCGGACATCCTGCCTACCATCGCTGGGAGTAGTAGTATGGAGCGTCAGTTGCTGCCCGACGAGCATCTCACTGAAGCGGTACACCACATAGTGGAGCAGGCTGTGGTATTGGCAGCGGGGCGTGCGCCCGACGCGCGCCACCTCCTGCTGGCAATCCTGCAGCACCACGCCGCAAAGGTACAACAACTCCTGCCCACCATCGACCTCGACGCCTTCACTGAGGCTGTCCAGAAGGAGTTGCACAACCCCAGCTCGCCAATCGCAATCCCCTACGAGTCGATTATCGAACTGGCGATTCGGATTGCAGAGCGTGAACGGCAGTCGCAAGTGGACGAGATGCACCTCCTGAAAGCGTTAGCACTGCTATCAGGGCTGATCCCGCGCGAGAGCGTCTTTCCTGCACCGCCTGTGATTTTACAAATCGGGGCAAACCTGACCGAGCAGGCGCGTCAGGGGACGCTCCCGCGTGTCGTCGGGCGCGAGCAGGAGGTGAACCTGCTTATCGAGACGCTCTGCCGCCCTGTGAACCCTTACGCGGTGCTGGTCGGGCTGGAGGGCGTCGGACGGCGCGCCGTTGTGCAAAGCGTCGCCGAGCGCATCGCCAACGAGACCGCGCCTGAACCCCTGCGCAAACGCCCCGTAATTATGCTACCGCACCTGTTCGATAACCCCGAGCTGATGAGCAAGCTCATCGAAGAGGCAGCACACATGAATGCCATCCTGTACATCGAGGCGTTCGAGAATTTCCTCAGCGCGCCTGTGTCGCCCGTCGAAAGGTTGCGAATTGAGTTCCTGTCGGCATTAGTAGCGCGGCGCGTGCCAATCATCGGCGCCGTGAACAGTCTGCAGGGGCTTCGATATTACGCCCGCAGTGCGCCCGACCTACTCAAACGCTTCCAGCCCATCGAAGTGCGCCCACTGACCCGCGAGGAGACATTGCAAGTATTGACACAATTAGCCTCGTTGCTCCGTGACCAGTATCAAATCGCGTTTCCAGACGAGGTGCTACAACTGATTGTACAGGTTGCGGAAGAGCATATCCAGCATCGCCCCTTCCCCGACAAGGCGATTCTGCTAATGGATCACATCGCTGGCAGGGCGCGGGCGCAGGCGATCGCCTCTGTCGAGCCGCGCCTCGTGTGGGAGACCGCGGGCGTTATTACTGGATTGCCGATCGGGGGCGGCGAGACCGCGATGCTGGAGTCGCTGCACGGGCTCGAAGCGTTCCTTAAATCGCGTGTAATCGGGCAAGACGACGCCATCGAGACGCTGGTGCGTATCTTCAGCCTCAAAATCCGTCGGTTAGACCTGCGTCCGGAACGCCCTAATGGTGTGTTCCTCTTTGCGGGTCCCACAGGCGTGGGTAAGACCGAGACGGCGCGCGCGTTGGCTGAATACTTTTTCGGCTCACGCGACAAAATGTTGCGCCTCGATATGAACCAGTTCTATGAAGCGCACACCGCCGCGCGACTGCTGGGCGCAGAGTTCGGATACATCGGCTTCGAGCAGGGCGCACCGTTGCTCGATTTCGTCGCAGAAAACCCCTTCTGCGTTGTGCTGCTGGATGAAATCGAGAAAGCGCACCGTGAGATACACAAACTGTTCCTCCAAATCTTTGACGATGGCTATATCACTGACGCGCAAGGCAGGCGCGTGTCGTTCGCCGACACAGTGATCGTGATGACCTCGAACCTGCAACCAGAAGCACCCCTTGGCTTCCTGCGCGACCAGCCCACCTCGGAAGATTGGCGGAGGGCGTTCACTGAGTTTTTTGCGCCCGAGTTTATCAATCGCGTGGACGCCATCTGCGTGTTTCGTCCCCTGCAACGCGAGACAGTGCGCCAAATCGTGCGCGACCGCTTGCTCAGCCAGGCAGTGGCGGTCTATCGCAAGCGCAACATCGAACTGGTCGTTAGCGACGAAGCGGTGGAGTGGCTGGTCGAGCAAGGCTTCAGCGAACAATACGGCGCACGCGAGCTGGAGCGCGTTGTGGAGCGGAGCCTGCTGCAGCTGCTGGCGCCGCATGTGCCAGCGATGATTCACACCAGAAGCAGCGACCCCCAACGCTACGAGGTCGTTGTGCAGGACGGACAGCTGGCGTTGCGGTAGCCCCGCTTAGGGACACGCGTGCCCGTCGCGTCGTCTGTGCTACGAACAGGTCAGGCACATTCGGATAGCGTCGCCGACAGGTATTCTATTTTCCGATGGCAAGCTATCGGCTTTCGCAGCTGGCGGAGTTGGTGCAAGGTGTGGTGCGCGGCGACCCCGACTTGACGATTGGCGCGGTGGGCGGGCTGGACGATGTGCCTTCTGGGGGGCTGACCTTCGCGGAGGACGCCCGTCGCCTGCAGGACGCTCTGCAGACGCCTGCTGCTGCGATTCTGACCAAACCGACGCAGGAGTTGCCCAGCGGTACGGGCAGGGCGTTCCTGCTGCACCCGCATCCGCGCCTCGCGTGGGCGAAGATCCTCGCGCTCTACAACCCGTTCCAGCACCCCCCAGCAGGCGTCCACCCGACGGTCGTGATGGGCGACAGGTGCGATCTCGGCGACGAGGTATGCCTGATGCCTTATGTCGTGCTGGGCAACGGTGTCAAAATCGGGCATCGTGTGCGCGTCTACCCCTTCTGCTACATCGGCGACGAGTGCGCAATCGGCGACGATACCGTGCTGTACCCGCATGTGGTGCTGATGCCGCGCGTGCAGGTCGGCAAGCGGGTGGTTATTCACCCTGGTGCAGTCATCGGCGGCGACGGCTACAGCTATGTACAGCACGAAGGCGTCCACCACAAGATTCCCCAAATCGGGCGCGTGGTGATTGAAGACGATGTGGAAATCGGCTGCAACACAACGATTGACCGTGCCACCACAGGCGAGACGCGCATCGGCAAGGGCACCAAAATCGATAACCTCGTGCAGGTAGCACACAATGTGCAGGTTGGCGAACACTGTTTACTTGTGGCGCAGGTGGGAATTGCAGGCAGTTCCACACTGGGGCATCATGTGATTCTGGCGGGTCAGGTCGGCGTCAAGGACCATGTGCAAATCGGTGACCATGTGGTGGTTGGGGCGCAGGGCGGGGTCTCCAAGAGCCTGCCCCCTAATGGCGTCTACTGGGGCACACCTGCAGTGCCGCACCGCGAATGGCTGCAAGCGTTGGCACACCTCAACAATCTCCCCGCACTCGCCAAGCGTGTAGAGGCGTTGGAGAAGCAGCTGCGCGAGCGGTAGCAGGCTTACCACCACTCCCAGCCTTTGCGGTACGGTCTGCGGATAAACGCATCCGCCTTGCGCGTGTTGGTGACGCGCCCTTCCTTGCCGTCATAGTAGAGTTTTTCGCCTGCACGGAACGCTGCGTTGCCCAGCAGCACCGCTTCGGTGAGCATCGTCGCGTACTCGAAGTTGCTGTAGGTCGGGCTGCCCGTCTTGCACGCCAGAATCCACTCCTCGTAGTGCCCTGGCGAAGTGGGCAGCGTGCGGGTGGTCAGCTGGAAGCCCTCGAACTTCTCCTTTGGGTACAGGCGGTACTCGCGGGCGTGGATGAAGTAGAACGCGCCCTTCTCGCCGACGCAGATGACGCCGTTCGGCGCGAGACTCCGCTCGCCCACCAGCGCGGGGTCGGGCTTGAGACCGCCGTCGTACCAGTAGAGCTTCACGGGCGGCTGGTTGCCCCGCGCGGAGAACTCGTAAATCGCGCGGCTGGCTTTCGGTCCCGATTCGGGCATGCGCGGGGAGCCTTCCATCTCCACGCTGATGGGCAGCCCCAAGTCCAGCGCCCAGTACGCCGTGTCGATGATGTGGCAGCCCATGTCGCCCAGCGCGCCCGTGCCGAAGTCCCACCACCCGCGCCACGCGAACGGGTGATAGCCGTCGTGGTAGGGACGCTCAGGCGCAGGTCCCAGCCACAGGTCCCAGAACAGGTACGGTGGGTTGGGCTTGGAGCCTGCAGGTCGCTCGATGCCCTGCGGCCAAATCGGGCGGTCGCTCCACGCATGCACCTCGCGCACCGCGCCGATGACGCCCGACCGCAGCACCTCCACGGCGATGCGCAGCGGCTCGCTGGAGTGCGCTTGGTTGCCCATCTGCGTAGCGACTTTCGCCTTGCGCGCCGCCTCACGCACCTGACGCGCCTCCCACGGACTATGCACCAGCGGCTTCTCGCAATACACATGCTTGCCCATCTGCAGCGCGCGCATCATGGGCAGCGCGTGCGTGTGGTCGGGCGTGCTGATGACCACCGCGTCGATGTCTTTCTGGCGATCGAGCATGCGCCGATAGTCCGTCCATACGCGCGCGTCGGGGAACACCTTCGCCGCGTTCGCCAGGTGGTTCAAGTCCACATCGCACAGGGCGACGATGTTCTCGCGGGCGACCTCGCGCAGGTTGTCCCACCCGCGTCCGCCAACGCCGATTACGGCGATGTTCAACTTATCGTTGGGCGATTGCCCTCTACCCCAGCTCCTTAGAAACAGCAGTCCAGCACCTGCGCTCAGGCTCTGCTTCAAAAACTCACGCCGCGTCGTCTTCCGTGCCATAGCGGCGTGCCCGATTCGCGACGCCTGCCTCAATTCCTGCAAGGTATACTTTGCCCTCGAAGCGTTGCGACTCCCGAAATCGCTTGGGCTATGGACGGCGCTGTTTGGGCTGGCGCTCGGCGTGCGGCTGGTGGGCGTTGGATGGAGCCTGCCGAACGCGGAACGCCACTATTCCTATCACCCCGACGAGTGGCTGGTGCTGCTGGCGAGCTACTTCGTGATTAACCCCTACGCAGGCGAGTTCCTGCCAGGCTTTTACAACTACGGCACGCTGCCGATGTATCTTTGGAGCCTGTGGCTGCACTGGTTCAGCGCGGTGGGGGTGATTGACCGCCTGCCCGAAAACGCGACTCCCGCGCAGATTGCCGAGTTGCGGGCGCAGTTGTATCTGTGGGCGCGTGTGCTGGTCGCGCTGCTGGGCGCGGGCACGGCGGTTGTTGTCGGGCGCACCGTCGCGCAGGTCGCAGGCATTGGCGCGGGTGTGGTCAGCGCGTTGGCGATGGCGTTCGCGCCCGCCTTCGTGGTGCATAGCCGCTTCATGACCGTCGATGTGCCCACGACCTTTTTCGTTGCGCTGGCGTTCCATCAGGCGGTTGCGCTCCATGCAGCGCCGCGCCCGATGCGCACGCTGCTGTGGGGCGCGTTCTGGGTGGGATGCGCGGCGGGCAGCAAATACAACGCGGGGCTGGCATTGCTCGCGCCGCTGGTGGGGCTGTGGCTGCTGCCGAACTTGCCCGTCGCGAAGCGTCTGCTCGGCAGTGGGGCGGCGGTGGGTGTTGCAGGGCTGACCTTCCTGATTGTGTGCCCAGGCGTGTGGGCAGACTCCGCGCGGTTTTGGGCGAACTTCTGGTACGAGGTGCGCCATGTGGGGCAGGGACACGGCGAAATCTTCACCGACACGGGGCTGGGCTGGCTGTATCACCTCAAGCCGAACTTGAGTACGGGCTTTGGCGCGGTGGGGCTACTTGCCAGCGCGGTCGGCTGGGTGTTGCACGGGCGGAATCGCGTCTGGTGGGGCGTGCTGGTGGCGTCGCTGGCGTACTACCTGCTGATTGGCGCGGCGGAGGTGCGCTTTTTGCGCTACACCTTCCCGCTGTTTCCGCTGTTGGCGATGGGGGTGGGGTTGCTGATGAATCCCCCCTCACCCCCCTTACGAAGGGGGGAGAGGGAGAACTTAGTGGGCGGGGCAAATCCCCCCTCACCCCAACCTTCTCCTCCCTTACGAAGGGGGGAGAGGGAGAACTTAGCGGGCGGGGCAAATCCCCCCTCACCCCGACCCTCTCCCCCCTTGCGAAGGGGAGAGAGGGCGGGCGTTTTCCCCCTCTCCCGCTCAGCGGGAGAGGGGGACACATGGGGTGAGGGCTACAGAAAAATACCCACTCGCGCCCTCGTCATCGCCGCACTCACCTGGCAACTGCTCAGCGCGGCGTCCCTCACCGCCTGCATGGTGCGTCCCGACGCACGCGACCAAGCAGCGGGGTGGGCGCAGGCGACCCTGCCCGAAGGCGCGCGGATCGGCTTCCCCACCGTGCCATGGTTCTACACGCCGCCGCTGTTTGCGGAAATCGGCGAGTTGCGCTGGCAAGATAGGCTGGCGGCAGCGCAGCAGGTGAACCGCTATCGGCTAATTCCGCTCGCCCCACCCGAATGGAACGCCGAAGCCCTGCAGGCAACGCTACCCGAATACCTCATCATCAGCGAGTTCGAGTCGCGCGATGTCGCCCGCATCGAACGCGCCGACTACCAAGCCTTCATGCGCATCGTAGAGGCACGCTACACCCTGCTGCGCGCCTTCGAAAACGAGCCACCTCTGCTGGGACGACAAGTAGGCATGCCGCACGATTTGTTGTATGTGTGTCCGAAGGTGTTTGTCTACCGCCTGCGCAGTGAGTGAAGGGTATACTCGCGAATACTGCCATGGGAAGCGTGAAGGGAACGGCGCGGTGGACGAAAGTGATTGAGGCGATTATGCACGCGAACGGGGGTGTCGCCTCGCTGGGGCTGCTCTACCAGCAGGCGTCCAAGCACCGCTCGCCGCTGCCCGCAGGCGACTGGCAGAAGACCCTGCGCGGCGTGCTGTACCGCGAGGTGCGTCGCGGGCGGTATGTCAAGGTCGGTCTCGGCGTCTATGCCCTGCCCAGCGCCCAGCCGCCAACCAGCGCGTACGCTCAAGCCGTGCAGGGGATTAGCCCCAACACATACCTGCAGCAGGTGAACGATGTGCATAGCGCGGTGGAGGGGATGCTACTTGAGATTGGCAACTATCTGGAGTACCAGACCTACACCAGCGACCGCAACCGTGCGTTTGACGGCAAGCGGTTGGGCGACCTGTGCCGTCTGCAGCAAGTGCCGCCGTTCACCTACCCCGACCTCGTGGAAACCGTCGCACGATGCGATGTCATCTGGTTCACTGCTGGGCAAAGACCCTTCCCCAAGTTCGTCTACGAGGTGGAAAACACCACAAACTTTATCAACTCGATGCACAAGATGTACCAACTCAGAGATATCGACGCGCGTTTTGTGCTGGTCGCGCCCGAAAAACGGCGCAAGGCGTTCGAGCAAGCACTCAAGAATGCACCTTTTGACAGTGTTGCATCCCGCTATACCTTCCGTTCGTTCGAGCAGGTCGCCGAGTTTTACTTCAACTGCGTCCAACATTACGAACTGCGCGAGGCGTTTTTGAACAAGTGAGTGCTTCAGCCTCGCTGCCCTGCCGAGAGCGCAACAGCCACCAGGTATACTTCCCCCTATGAGCGACACGCGCAAGTTGCGGCTGGGGCTGCCCAAAGGAAGCCTGCAGGAGGCGACCTTCGCGCTGTTCCGCAAGGCAGGCTGGGATTTCCGTATCCCGTCGGGGCGTTCCTATGAACCCATCTCGGACGACACCGAACTGGACGCCATCCTGCTGCGCCCGCAAGAGATCCCTCTCTATGTGCAGGACGGCATCCTCGACGCGGGCATCACGGGCTACGACTGGGTGCAAGACTGCAACGCCGATGTGCATGAGGTGCTGGAGCTGCAATACTCCAAAAACACGCGCAACCCAATCCGCGTGGTGGTCGCCGTCCACAACGACGCGCCGTTCCAGAGCATCCACGACCTGCAGGGCAAGCGCATCGCCACCGAGTATGTGCGCCTGACTGAGCGCTACTTGCAACAGCACGGCATACAGGCGCATGTGGAGTTCTCGTGGGGCGCGTGCGAGGTGAAAGTGCCCAATCTCGTGGACGCGATTGTGGTCAACACTGAGACGGGCAGTTCGCTGCGGGCGCACAACCTGCGCATTCTGGAGGTTATCTTGCACTCCACCACGCGCCTAATCGCCAACCGCCAAGCGTGGCAAGACCCGTTCAAGCGCGACAAGATCGAGAGTATTGCGCTGATGCTACAGGGCGCGCTGAACGCGGGGCGATTGGTCGGGCTGAAGATGAATGTCCACGAATCGTGCTTGGACGCTGTACTGAGCGAGCTACCCGCTTTGCGCAAGCCGACGCTATCGCCGCTGAGCGATAAAGGCTGGTACGCAGTCGAGACCATTTTGGACGAAAGCCAAGTGCGCGAGATTATTCCTCGCCTGCGCAAAGCGGGCGCGGAAGGGCTGGTGGAGTACCCGCTGAACAAGGTAATTCCCTAAGTGCGCCCCCTTGATGATTCGGTGCCCACCCAGCAGAAGTTCATAAAAGCACGGATAAACGAGAACCCCCTGCTCCTTAGGGTTCCCCCTGCTCGCAGAGGGAACCGAACGGGTGCACAGCTTGGTTCCCCCCTCGCGAAGCGGGGGCAACCTGCAGGGGAGGCGTGTCGAAAAAAAAAACATAGGTACTTATTACATTACCTTTGCTTCGTGCGTGCAAGCGCGAGTGCGATTGCCGCCACCAGTAGCACGCCCAGCATTGCAAACGCCGCTAGCCCCGTCATCCACCAATACGGATGCCATGCGTTGTCCCACTGCTCCAGCGTCTGCACATTCGCGCCCAGAAAGCTGACGAACAGGCTGGGCAGTGCGAAGAAGACCGTGATTCCCGTGAGCCATAGCACTGCGTGGTTCAACTTCTTCGACTGATCCAGCTGCAGGTAGTCGTGCATCTCGCGTACTTCGTCGCTGACCTCTTGGTAGAGCGTCTCCAGCTGTAGTGTCTCGCGCCAGCGGCAGTAGTAGCGGTGGTGCTGCTCCAGTTGCATTACCTGCGCGAAGTAGCCACGCGCCGTGAACTCCAGCAGGGCGTCGCGAATGCGCGTGAAGGTTGCCATCCGCGTCGACTCGTCGCCCCGCAGCCACGACTCGGACACCTTGTCCGACAGATGCATCAGCATAAACTTCTGGTGCAGCACGAGCTGATACAATAGGAAGTAGCGGTTACGCAGGCGTCGGGGCAGGTCGGCGCGGAAAAAGCCCTCTGGATTGTTCGGCGCGTTGAATGCTACAAAGCCCGCTGCCTGCTGCGCGAAGGTGAACCACATATCCTGCGCGTATGCCAGCAGGCAGGGGTGGTCGGGGCGCAGCTCGGCGCAAGGCGGATATAGCTCGTGCCGACTACTAAAGCACAGCCGCACGCGGTACAGCAGCTGGTACTTCTCAGCCTCCGAGAGGTCGCCCTCTACATAGAGCGCGGTGAACGGCAGCATCAGATTGCGCATAAACAGGTCATCGACGGCATGGGCGTGTGCGGGCTTGAGTAACTGGTCTATCAGGGGCTTGATGCCCTTGAGGGTGGCATGGCTGCAATCGATAGTAGGTGCGCTGAGGTCTTGTGTTTCGCCCGCCTCGCCCGCGAAGGCGCGGAAATGGTACACGAAGTCCAGCCAATCGTCCAGCGCGTCGCTTTCGGGGCGCGCATCCAGCGTGAGCAGGGCGATCCCGCCGCGAAAAATCGCCAGCTGTGCCCCCTCCAACGCGAAGGGCAGCTGGCGATCCGGCAGGTGAATCTGCCACTGCAGGGGCGTTGGGTGCGTAGGGCACAGGGTCTGCTGCGCAAGGTGCGCCAAATCCGCCTGCGCCAGCGTCAACAGGTGTGCTGTCGCCTCCCCAGCGTCGCCTGGATTGAGGTAATCGCGCACATGGGGTAACAGGTCGCCTTCGGGGAATGAGCCTGTCGCCCACCCCTTCTTCTTGAGCCGATGCACAATCGCCTGCAGTGACGAGGCGTCGGCATCCTTGAACACGAACGGGTAGACGAACCGCGCGAACGAGACATCGGCAACCTGCATACCATGCCGATTCGCGCCCTCGCCCGCGCCTCCTGCCTGCGTGATACGAATCACGGAGTGGGTCGCCCTGCGCGAGGTAGAATCCTGCCATGACGCGCACAGGTCGGCTGGTGGTGGGCATCACAGGCGCCAGCGGCGGGATATATGCGAACCGGTTCCTCAAGCAGGCGACACGCCACTTTCAGGAGATTTACCTCATCTGCTCGGAGCAGGCGATTCAGGTGATGCAGACCGAGTTGGGACTACAGGTCACACGCGAGACGCTTTCGGCGGAGACGCTGCTGGGCTACCCGTGGGCGGGGCTGAAGGTGCTGCACCCGCGCGACTACTTCTCGCCGCCCGCCAGCGGCAGCTTCCGCCACGACGGGATGGTGCTGATCCCTTGCTCGATGGGCGCGCTGGGACGGATTGCACAGGGCATCTCGGACGACCTAATGACTCGCGCTGCCGATGTGTGCCTCAAGGAGCGCCGCCCGCTGATCTTGGTCGTGCGTGAGACGCCGTTCAATCTCATCCACCTGCGCAACATGGTGCAGGCAGCGGAGGCAGGTGCAGTAATACTTCCTGCCAATCCCTCGTTCTATAATCGTCCTCGCACGCTGGAAGAAGCCGTCGACACCGTCGTCGCCCGCACGCTTCAAGCACTCGGCGTGGAGCAGAAGATTGTGCCTGAGTGGGGTGTGGAGGGCTGACAGGCAGGCAACCGTCAGGCGTAATAAATGTCTTTGCGGTGAGATTTAAACATAGCCCCCACCCCAACCCTCCAGCCGCACGCGGGGAAGGAGTGGCGGTTCCTGAACAGGAGTACATCAGTTGAGTGCGCTGCAGGCGGAACAGGCGCGCTTTTTTTCGCTCTCGCCCCCAGCCCCGCTCCCACGCTGTAGGACTTGTCAGTTCTCCATTCAGACAGTTGGCATCCACACGCGCATTGGGCACGGGCGACGGTGATCCCACGCATAGTACGGGATGGCGCGGAAGGGCATCAGGACGCGCTCGCGCAACGGGCGATACAACGCATTCCCCCACGCCTCGTCGTCGTCCAACACTTCCGCGATGCCCTCCAGCATGACAATCCCGCCCAGCAGTTTGGGTTCCCACACGCCCCGAATCGGCTGGTCGCGCCGAATTGCCATGCGCTCCAGCGGCGTGGGCTGGTCGCACTCTTCGAGGCAGTAGACGATGGGTCCGCGCTGCAGGGCGACCTGCCAGCGGTCGGCTGCCACGCGCGGGTGCGCCTCCATCAGCACGGGCGTCATCGGCAGGCGCAGCTCCAGCACATCGTCGGGCGTCCAGTCGCGCTCAACGACGGCGTAGCCGCTCTCGCGCTGCAGCGGGAGGGGGCTGCCGTTGATGCGCAGTTCGGGCGCGTCGCACCACGCAGGAAGGCGCAGCATCAGGCGCAGGCGTCGCGGCGCGCCCTCCAGAAGGCGTATCGCAACCGTCTCCTGCCACGGGTAGCCAGTGCGCAGCTCCAGCGTCAGCGGCGCGTCGCCCAGCGTCGTGCGCACGCGGCTGCCGATATACAGGTTCACATACAGCGCGTCGTCGCCCTGCGCGTAGATGTAGTCGCCCAGCGAGGCAATCAGCCGCGCGATGTTCGGCGGGCAACAGGCGCAGCCGTACCACGCCTTGCGGTGATGCGTCCCGTCGCTCTCCAGCGGGTTCACATAGAAAAAGCGTTTGCCGTCCAGCGACACGCCCGCCAGCGCGCCGTTATACAGCGCGCGCTCCAGCGCGTCGTAAAACCGCGCCTCGCCCAGCAGCAGCCCCAGCCGATGCGCCCAGAATATCAGCGCAATCGACGCGCAGGTCTCCTGATACGCCGTGCGGTTGGGCAGCTCGTAGTCGGCGGTGAAGCCCTCGTGCTTCGGCTCGTTGCCGATGCCGCCCGTGATGTAGGCGCGCCGCTGGGTCGTGTTGTCCCACACGCGCAGCAGCATCTGCACCAGTTGCTCGCGCAGGGCGGGGTCGTCGGTCTCGGCGGCGAGGTCGGTCGCGCCTGCAAACAGGTACGCCGCGCGCACCGCATGCCCCACAATCTCCCGATGTTCCAGCAACGGCAGGTTGTCCTGCCAAATCGAGCCGTCGTACTCCTCCAGCGGAATCTTATGCTCCTGCGCGAAAATCTTTTTGCCGCGACTGAGCAGGAAAAACTCGGCAAGTCGCTTGTAGCGCGGTTCGCCCGTGGCATGGTACAGCCGAAACAGCGCGAGTTCGATTTCGGGATGCCCGCAGTAGCCCAGTCGCTTATCGGGCGCGTCGCCGAAGACCGAGTCGATGTAGTCGGCGAAGCGTCGGGCAATGGTTAGCAACCGCTCGCTGCCTGTGGCGTGATAGTGGGCGACTGCTGCCTCGATGAGATGCCCCGCGCAGTAGAGTTCGTGCCAGTCGCGCAGGTTGCTCCAGCGTTTGTCGGGCGCGACCACTTGGAAGTAGCTGTTGAGGTAGCCGTCGGGCTGCTGCGCCCGCTCCAGGATGTCAATCACCTCGTCCACGATGGCGCGGATGGGGTCGTCGGGGTGCGTTTGTAGCACATACGCCGCCGCCTCCAACGCCTTGTAGAGGTCGGAGTCCATGTAGACGGGACCCTGATAGCCCTCGCGTTTGCCTTCGGCGGCGAGGCGCAGGTTCGGGATGTTGCCCGCGCGTTCCAGCTCGGCGAACAGGTGGGGCAAGGTCGCCGTGCGGTTGGTCTGCTGGCGCGGCGTCCAGAAGGCGTCGTCTATCGCCACCTGCGCGAACGAGATCGGGCGTAGCCGTTTCATCGCCCATAGGATACTCCTTAGCGCAGCACGGTACGCACGGTTCCGACCGCCAGCGTGCCGCCGTCGCGCAGCGACAGGGCGCGTATGGTCGCCACATCGTGCGCAGGCGGGCGCGTGCGCGGCACGAACACGGCAATCTCCACCAGCGCCGAGCCGTTGGGCGCAA
>Ga0197142_1001318_pt1 | contig 22744 bp, 19 predicted proteins | sample GBS60_MetaG_FD_148614 | JGI IMG/M metagenome (GOLD analysis project Ga0197142, IMG submission 148614) | Sediment microbial communities from Great Boiling Springs, Gerlach, Nevada, United States - GBS 60_MetaG | ecosystem: Environmental > Aquatic > Thermal springs > Hot (42-90C) > Sediment... | reverse complement strand
TACGTTGACCCCTGTCCAGGGCTCCCGTGTCGCACGAGATGCCCGTGTCCAGCAGAGTGTAGACCGAAATGAATTTCGGTCATCGCGTGGGGCGCGCAATTCCCAGAAGCGTTCAACCTCGTCCAACAGGTTCAACCTTTGTGAGAACTGCTATAAATGCTCAATCTCCATTAGCCCTGTCCGAGGTCAGACAAGCCCTACGGGCTGGATCAACCCAGGTTTCCCCGGCATAGGGAAGGATGACTGAAACGCCAGCCCCACAGGGGCTTCCACGCGCTCAGGGAGGGCTTATGGTCTTTGAATAATTATTCCGGTATAGCCCGCGCAGGCGGGCTTCGCCTTGGCTAGCCGAGGGCTTCAGCCCCACGGCTAGCGCGGTAGAGCGGAATAAATTCTCAATCTCCATTAGCCCGCACAAGCGGCGTCACGCCCCACGGCACAAGGCGCATACCGGATTAAATTCTCAATCTCCATCAAGCCATGCGGTGAAGCGACCCTGGCAATGCAACCGGATCAGGTTTGCATCGGCACAGAGGGAGCGGAGAGCGCGCACCACCGCCCCAGAATGCGCGTCCCTCTGCGCTTTCAGTGGATCACCGGCAAACGATCCAGCGCCGCCACACGCTCACCGCGACGAGATTGGGCTGCCATAGAGCGATCCCATTGCATCAACCGTCTCGCGGATCATGTCGATCAACTCAGGCGGATCAATGACCCGACACCGATCGCCATAGCGCAGCAGCACATCGCGCGCAATCGACAGATTGGAAATAGTTGCGGTTACCAGCGCGCTGCCATCATCACCATACTCGATCCGCGTATCGGGAAACAGGACAGCCACGTCCTCTCCACGGGCAACTTCGGGATGCAACCGGTAGCGCAACGTCCATGTACGCGCCTTTGGGCGCTCCGGCGGCAAGGGGGTTGGAAGCACCTGCGCTGTACCGGGAACAATCCGGTCGAGGCGGTAGTCGAGATCAGCAAACAGTTGATCGGAACCGGGCGGTTGCACTTCGAGCAGCGTGGCATCGAGATACGTATGCCCGCTGTTGCGGAAGAAGATGCCATAGGGCGCAACACGATGCCGTCGCGGCGCCTCGCCATCGTTCAACCCCCAATAGCGAAACGCCAGTTCACGCCGTTCCTCGATTGCCTGACGCACTGCTGTCAGCACATTCGCATCGATCCGACCGCTGCGCACCCGCTGACGCGCAGCGCTGCGTCGCGACTGCAACTGCGTCTGCGCACGATTGGGCAGCATCTGGATCACCTGATCGAGCAACGCACGAATATGAGCATGCACGGGATTTCCGGTTCCCGCCGGATAACTCGCATCGAGCAGCGCCAGCGCTTCAAGACTCTGCTGCGGCGGATCGAGCAACGCCAGTTCTCCCAGGTCGACAATGACATACTTCCCCTGATCGCGCCGATAGACAATTCGACAGTCGTACTCCCCTTTGAGCGAATCGAGATCATGCTTGAGCGCCGCCGCCGCATTCGCCGGATATCCATTCTCGCCAAGCTCCGTCTGAACTTTTGTTATCAACTCTTCCGCACTCGCAGGCGCGCGCAGCAACTGACGCACCAGAAACAAACGTCTGCGAAAGGTCACCCAGGAACTCCGCTTGATACCACCACTCCGGCGTGCCATGCCGTCCTCCATACATATATGAGGGTATGACGGGAAGATAATTGTGAAGCAGGATACCATGAATCATGTGGAGAACCCAGGCACAAAAGCATCACAAACCGTCTACAAAAGTTCAGGTTTTTGAACTATTTGCACGAGTTGCGCGTTCTGACGCTCCGTGGTATACTGATATGCGCCGGGCGATTAGCTCAGTTGGCTAGAGCGCATCGTTCACACCGATGAGGTCACTGGTTCGAGTCCAGTATCGCCCACCAGCAATCCCCTCTTGAGTCACCTCCAAAAAGTTCGCCCCACTGCTGAGACGCAGAGATGCCATTGATGAAAACTCTGCGCTCTCGGCACTGCGATGGTGCGTTAGGGAAGGCGGGCACATTTCTGCGAGACGCTCGTGTGCAGCGTCTCGCGTGTTTTTGGGATCACGCGCTACAATGATGCCGGCAACAAAACTCAGGAACGCGCCCGAACAATACTTGAGTCCACTGCAAAAAGGGTAGGTCACCGCAGCGGCGCAGCGTTCGCAGAGGCGGATTCCATAGCGCGTCACGCACACCATGCTTCTCCATGTACCCATGCATGGTTCGTTTTTGTGACTCTCTGTGCGCTCGGCGTCTCAGCGGTGCGTTTTTGCAGCGAAGTCTTACTTCCCCTGGCAGGGTCGTCGCCCTCCTGCACTCCAGGGCAAAAAGCGGTCGGGGCACGGCATGCCGTGCCCCGACAACGCCGTCGCCCTCCTGCACTCCAGGGCAAAAATCTGGTACAATAGAGCGTGTTTGCATCATGCCCGGTACAAACAAGGCGAACCAAAATCAATGCCAGGTATCGGGAATCCGCTGTTGAAACCAGGCGCCGGTTTGCTGCGGAGGCGGTATGGACTACGATGATCTGCCGGAAGATGCGCCCGGCGGCGATGATGAAAACACCGGACCCTACGCCGATGAGTATGGCGGTGAGATGATCTGAGCGCCGCAGCCGGGAGAGGATCCGAGAGACCCGTGCGCCCAATGCTCCGTGATGCTCACGTGGACAGGCGGGGACTCCCATTGCCAGGGTGATGGTTCGACCAGACAGCAGCGCCACTCTGCCACACCCCTTTTCCGACACGCACTTCCCCCTCCTCGCGGCATGCTCTCCGCATCAGGCTGTTTCCCCTTTGTGGAAGTGGAGGCGACACACTCGACACAGCACGAAACGCCGGAAGAACGACCGACGCTGGTAACAACGCAGGAAGCGATGAGTCCACTCATCTTCATCGAACCGGACGCACGCCAGAAGCTGGCGATCCTCAGCGCCGAAGCAACCGTCGAGGCAACGTCGATCCCGGCTGTTGCAAGCGTGCAGCAGGGGATTCGTCAGCCAGAGGGCTTCATCTATACCGCCAGAAAGGAAGGCGGCGGAACAACACGCCTGTTCAAGGTGCTGCAAACCAACGCATGCCGCTATTCCTGTCGCTACTGCTTCACCTCGTGCGCCGTGCGACGTTCACGCACCACCTTCAAACCCGATGAACTGGCGACAACCTTCATGACGCTGCATCGCACCCGTCAGGTCGATGGTCTGTTCCTTTCTTCCGGGATTGTCCCCAACGCGAATGCGACCATGGAGAAGATGCTGGCAACGGTCGAGCGTTTGCGGTTGAAGGAAGGGTACACCGGCTATATTCACTTGAAATTGATCCCCGGCGCGGCGTTCGACTACATCGAACGCGCTATCGAACTGGCAGACCGGGTTTCGCTGAACCTGGAAGCGCCGAATGCTGAACGCCTGGCGCTGCTTGCACCGGAAAAAGAGTTTGCCAGCAGCATGTGGGGACGTATGGCGTGGGCTGCCGAACTGATCCGCCGGGCGCGCGCCGCCGGACGGCCAGCCGCCCGCAGCCTGACCACGCAGTTCGTCGTCGGTCCGGCTGGCGAAAGCGACCGTGAGTTGCTGGGGACGGCGGCGCGCGCCCATCGGGAACTCGACCTGCGCCGCGCATTCTTCAGCGCCTTTCACCCTATCGAGCGCACGCCGTTCGCCGACCTGCCCGCCGGGGATCCGCTGCGTGAACTGCGGCTCTACCAGGCGGACTTCATGATCCGCGATTACGGATTTACCATCGATGAACTGCCGTTCGACGACAATGGCATGTTGCCGCGTGACAAAACCCCGAAACAGGCGTGGGCGGAACGTTTCCTCTGTGAACCGGTCGATGTCAATACCGCACCACGACGATTGTTGCTGCGCGTTCCCGGCATCGGTCCGCGCTCCGCTGACCGGATTATCGCCGTGCGCCGCGAGACGCGCCTGCGCGAGCCGGGGCAACTCGCAAAACTGGGGGTCGTCGTCGGTTGGGCAGCGCCTTACCTCCTGCTCGATGGACGCCGCCTGCTCGAACAGCGACGCCTGTGGTAAGCGCCCGCCTTCTGCGACGATCCACTATTCCTACGGCGTCACCGGCGCCAGGTAATCCGCCGCCGCCCATCCCTCGGCGCCCTCCGGATCGCGCACCCGCTTCCACACCCGATCCGGCTGCACCGAGTCCTCCCCGACGACGGTGACAATCGTGCCTTCGGGCAATGTCTTGATCGGCGTCGTGTTGACATTTGGCTCAGGGCGCAAAAAGAGACCAAGCGCGCCCGTTCCCTGCACGCGCAACCGAACATTCAGCGGCGTGGTCGGCGTCAGCGAGAGAGTCGAGGTCAGCGGCTCAGGCGTGACAGTCGGTTGTTCCGGCAGCGGCGTCAGCATAATCGGCGGCTGCGGTTCGGGCGCCGCAGCGGGCAACGGCCTCGGTGCATTCGATTGACTGAGAACGAAGAGCACAACCCCGGCCAGCACAATTGCGATGGCAGCCAGCACGAACTTCCAACCATCGTACTGAAGCCAGAGCAACAGTTCCTGGGGAAACGATGCACCGCCACGCGGTTGACGCCCGGCGCTCCTGGTCCGACGCCATGCCGGATTCACCGGCTCGGCGTGATTGCCAGCGTCCAGCCGTTCGGTATCCCGCTGCTCACGGCGCGGTGATCGGGGCGCACGCGGATCGAAGGGGTCGCCGCTTTCCATGCCTGGCTCCTCACTCCTGAATGCTTTTCGATAATCATAGCACGGGTGTGCAGGCCGTTCAACTTACCGCAGCAGTGTAAGCATTCCCATGTCGCCTGGGAGCGAGGGCATCTTGCCCTCATAGACGCGACGAGGGCGTCCCGCTCTCACTTCCAGGCGCGTGTGTTCCCCCAGGTGTGAACAGTTACCCCAGCAGTGTGGCACAGTCGCAGGGTGTACGATTCTGACGACGATCCGACGCAATGCCGCCTGTTGATTCATCCAGCCGGAAGCCCTATAATGACAGCAGTGAGCAAGCGTGCATCTGCATATCTGCACACGCTGCCACACTCACGTCTATCCTGTATAATAACAAGAGATTAACCGGTCGAGCGCGTATCCATCCTGCCAGGCGCGCCCGTCTGCATGGTGCATCCCGGTATGGCCCGCTGCGGAGGAGTTGTATGGCGTTGATCAAGAAGCCCGGCACCACGAAAGGTATCGGCGCCAATGCGTCACAGAGTGATGCCGGAGCTGACCCGCAAGGAACGGCAGCCCCCGGCGCTGGCGCGCGCGTCGTTGCGCCGGTGATGCAGCCCGGTGTGATCCTGCAAGGGCGCTATGTCATCGAAGGCACGCTGGGTATCGGCGGGATGAGCGTTGTGTATCGCGGGCGCGACCTGCGCTTCAAGGATGTCGTGCGTCCGTGCGCGATCAAGGAGATGTATCAAAGCGCGCCGGATTCGAATACGCGCCTGTTGAATCTCAAGAACTTCGAGCGCGAAGCCGGGTTGCTGGCAACGTTGCAACATCCCGCCATTCCAAAAGTCTTCGATTTCTTCGAGGAGAATGGGCGGGTCTATCTGATCCTGGAGTTGATCCACGGAAAAGACCTGGAAACCGTCCTCAGCGATGCGGGAGGTCCGCTGCCCGAAGAGCGCGTGGCGCGCTGGGCGGTTCAGTTGTGCGAGGTGCTCGCCTACCTGCACGGTCAGAAGCCGGAACCGATCGTCTTCCGTGACATGAAACCTTCCAACGTCATGATCACCCCTGAGGATCGGATCGTGCTGATCGATTTCGGCATCGCGCGCAGCCTGGTGCGCACCCGCGGCACCGTGATCGGCACCGAAGGATATTCGCCGCCGGAACAGTACAAGGGCATCGCTGAACCGCAGAGCGACCTCTACGCTCTTGGCGCGACGCTCCATCACCTGTTGACCGCAAGCGATCCGCGCACGGAGACGCCGTTCACCTTCCACGAGCGCCCGCTGCGCCAGTTGAACCCGCAGGTTTCACCCGAACTTGCTGCCGTGATCGAGAAGGCGTTGTCCTACGATATGAAAACCCGCTGGGCATCGGCGGAGGAGATGCGCCTGGCGCTCTTGCAGACGCCGACGCTGCGCACGCATTCCGGCGGGGCGGCGACGGCGGGAAAAGTTGCGTTGCCGCGCGTCAGCAGCGCCCCGACCACCGAACTGGTCTGGCGCTTTGTGTGCGAAGACGAAGTGCGTTCATCACCATGCGTCAGCAACGGCATGGTCTTCGTCGGATGCTACGATACGAACCTGTATGCGGTCGATGCGGGGCGGGGCGAGTTCCGCTGGAAGTACGCCACCGAAGGCGGTATTTCCTCATCGCCTGCGGTATGGAACGATATTGTTGTTGTCGGATCGGAAGATGGCGCCGTGTACGCCTGCGATATTCGCCGCGGCGCGCTGCGCTGGACGTTCCGCACCGGCAAACCGGTGCGCTCGTCGCCACGCGTGCTTGATCGGGTGATCTTCATCGGTTCGGATGATCAGCACTTCTATGCCATCGACGGCTTGCGCGGCGCACAGATCTGGAAGTATCGCACCTGGATGCCGATCCGTTCCTCAGGGTGCATTGCAGGCGAGTCGGTCTACTTCGGCGGCGGTGATGGGTTCGTCTATGCGCTGAGTATCAAAAATGGCGGGGTGCGCTGGAAGCAGCGTACTCAGCAACCGGTCATTTCATCGCCCGCCTTCGCCGAGAATATGGTCATCGTCGGTTCGATGGACAACACCCTCTACGCGCTCGATAGCGAGGGCGGCTGGCCCGTGTGGAAGTTCCGCACAAATCATTATGTCAATTCATCACCGTATGTCTTTGGCACACGGGTGTTCGTCGGCGGGGTCGATGGCAACCTGTACGCAGTCGAACTGAAGAACGGCAAGCTTGCCTGGAAGTATGACACCGGCAGTCAGATCACATCATCGCCGCGCGTCGAGCAGGGGCGGGTCTACTTTGGCGCTGCCGATGGGTGCGTCTACTGCCTCGACGCCGCGCATGGCACGTTGATCTGGCGCTATGAGACGCAGGGACCGGTTGTGTCGTCACCAGCGATCAGCGAAGGCGTGGTCTATATCGGATCGCTCGATCACGCACTGTATGCGCTGCGTGCGTAATGTTGCCACACGTGTTGCTTCCTCCGCCGGCCGCAGCGCAGTTCGTCGTTGTTCTTGCACCGGAAAGTCGATAATCCATGAGTGAACATACACCGCCTGAGCAACCTGACAACTCGCCGCCTGACCAGAGCGCGGCATGGTGGTCTGGCGACGATGGCGATGGCACACGCCCGCTGGATACGCGCGCAGTGATGGCGCAGGCCGATCAGGATCAGCGACCCGGCGCCACCGAACCGCTCGACGATGAGACACTCCCCCGTGAAACTCCACCCGCGCCGCCTGCAATTGCGGCGGCAGCCATGCGCCATATCGGCCAGATTCGTGAAACAAATCAGGACTCGATCTATACCCTGATCAGCAGCATCCCGCGCGAAACCGGCGATGCCATCCTTGGACTGTTCATTGTTGCCGACGGGATGGGCGGGCACGCAGGCGGCGAGATTGCCAGCCGCATGGCGGTCAGCGCCGTTGCGCGGCGTATTATCGCCGACCTCCTCGTTCCAGCAATCGAAGGCGCGATCAACGTCTCCCTGCAGGCGCTGATGGTTGAAGCGGTTCAGGAAGCCAACCGCACGATCTGGGATCAGGCGCGGTTGACCGGCTCGGACATGGGAACTACCTGCACTGCGGCGCTTCTGCTCGGTCGCTCGCTCTATATCGGTCACGTCGGCGATACCCGCGCCTATCTGATCGATGCGCGCGGCATCCATCAGTTGACATCCGACCATTCCGCAGTGGGGCGCCTGATCGACATGGGACAGCTCGACCCGTCTGAGGCGCGTGATCACCCACTCCGCTCCCAACTGTACCGCACCGTCGGTCAGCACCCGGAGATCGCCGTCGATCTGGTGTTCCAGCCGATCGGCGATGCGACTCATCTGCTGCTGGCGAGCGACGGTCTGTGGGGATGTGTGGACGATGCGGCAATGTTGCGGATTATTCAGACTATCGATAGCCCGCAGCGTGCGGTGCGTGCGCTGGTGGACGCGGCGAACCGCGCTGGCGGACCTGATAACATCTCGGCAGTGCTGGTCCGGCTCGTCTAGCACACGTCATATCCGCCATTTTTTCCTATTGCCAGCGATGCCATACTCGTGGTAACGTGTTTCTATTGTTGGTGTGACGCACCGTGCACCTATCGGCAGGGCAGATATGACGCCAGGCATCAACCTTCAACAGACTCTGAGCCGCACAATGCTGGCAGTTGGCGATGAGCCGCAGTTAGTCTACGTCTTGCTGGAAGCGCATGCTGAAGGGGTGGCGCAGCAACTTGCCAAACTGCCGCTCAACCTGTGCCTGGTTCTCGACCGGAGTTCATCGATGCGCGGCGAACGCCTGATGCAGGTCAAAGAAGCCGCTGCACGGATCGTCGATCAACTGGGACCCGACGATTATTTCTCGCTGGTCGTGTTCAATGATCGCGCCGATGTCGTCATTCCTGCCCAGCGCGCCATCAAAAAATCCGATCTGAAGGCGGCGATTGCGCAGATCGAAGCGGCTGGCGGCACGGAAATGGCGCAGGGTCTGGCGCTGGCGCTGCAAGAAGTGCAACGCCCCTTCCTGACACGCGGGATCAGCCGGCTTATTCTGCTGACCGACGGACGCACCTATGGCGATGAGAGTCGCTGTGTCGAAATTGCGCGCCGTGGACAATCGCGCGGCATCGGATTGACGGCGCTGGGGATCGGGACGGAGTGGAATGAAGACCTGCTCGAAACAATGACCGCCAGCGAAAACAGTCGCGCGCAGTACATCGCCACCGCCCAGGATGTCGTCAAAGTGTTCGCCGATGAGGTGAAACGTCTGCATGCCATCTTTGCGCAACAGGTGCACCTCTCGCTCGAAACACGCCCTGGCGCGCTGATCCGCTCGCTCGATCAGGTGCGCCCCTTCATCGCGCCGATCACGATTGTCGAGGAGGAAGAGCGCCGCTGGGCCGCCAATCTGGGAGACTGGCCCGATACCGGTGTGCAGGGGTTTCTGATCGAGGTCGTTGTGCCAGCGCTGCCAGTCGGGGACTATCCGGTGCTGAAACTGACGCTGCGGTACCACCTGCCCGCCGCGAACCTGCGCGATCAGGTGCGTGAAGAATTGATTCGCATCAGCATGCGCCCGGCTGCGGAAGTAACCCATCGTGTCGATGCAACCGTCAAGCACTGGCTGGAGCGCCTGGTAGCGTACCGGTTGCAGGCAAGCGCATGGAAGCACGCCGCCGAAGGACGGCTCGCAGAGGCGAGTGAACGCCTGCACATGGCTGGCACGCGCATGCTCAACGTCGGCGATACCGCGCTGGCGCATACGTTGCAGCAGGAGGCGACGCGCATCCTGCGCAGCGGCGCGGCGAGCGAAGAAGGGCGCAAACGCATCCGGTTCGGCACGCGCGGGCTGATCGGACCGGTTGCCAGCGATGAACGTGAGACCGGGACATGAGAAGACTCGCGCTCTTCGTAAGATACAGGAAACGACTCGTTATTCGATACGCACGACGTGAACCGGTCAACGGCTTATGATTGTCTGTCCAAACTGTACGGCAAAACAACTCGATGGCACAATCTTCTGCACTGAATGCGGCGCCAGCCTGATCGACGCCGGTCCGCCGGAGTCGACGCGCGAACTGGATGTGGCGGCGGTCGAAAATCATCAAACGCCCTCCACGTCTGGTCTGCCCTCAGACGAGAACACACTGTCGGATCACGTCGTCGCGCTGATCGTGGTGAGCAATCGACGCCGGATCGAGGTCGATCTGAGCGATGAGGTGCTGATCGGGCGGGCAGACCCGACACGCGGCATCATGCCGGATGTCGATCTGGGTCCGTTTGGCGGGTATGATGCCGGCGTCTCACGCCGCCACGCGATTCTCTCGTATCGCGACGGGACGTATCGGGTGGAGGACCTTGGCAGCGCCAACGGCACGTTCGTCAACGGTCGGCAGATCGAACCGATGCGCGCAACGCCGGTGCAGCCCGGCGATGAGATTATGTGTGGCACATTGTTGTTGCGTCTGGAAGGTCATCATCGCAAGCGATGAAAGGAGCGCACAGTGGCACGAACCGTCATTTTGCACATTGCCGGTGAAGACCCGGTTCTGGCGGATATCGAACAGGAGCCGCAACCCGGAGATATGTTCATCAAAGTGACGAATATGCGCAAACGTGATGGCAAGGATGTCCCATATCTGGCGCCCGGCGTCCAGAGCGTCATCTTCCCCTGGTGGCGTATCACGTTTGTCGAGATTATGCCGAGCGAAGAAGACCGCGGCTCGGTGATCGATTTCTTCCGCACATGACTGTGGTTGGTGCAGCAGCGCGCCTGTTTTTGTCACCCCTGCGTATGGCAGGGGTGATGTGTTAGAGAACGAATAGCACGCGTTGTCCTGCTGCGCAGGAGTGGATTGACCGATCACCACGAGCCGCCGCTGCTGCTCGAATCACTACCCGAACCACCACCTGACGAGTCGCTGCTCGACGAACCCCACGATCGTGAGTCATCACTCGACGAGTCCCACGATGATGACCTGCTGCTCGACGAGTACGACCAGTCGTCAGAAGAGTCAGAACTCCACCGTATGTTGCCGCTCAGCAAGCTGCGCACTATTCCGACGATGATCAAGATAACTACTATCACGATGATCACGATGATAGCAATGGTGATCAGATTATTGATATCACGCCACATCAGCACCGACTCAAAGCGCCTGAGCGTTTCGGCCACGCCATTGGTCACATTGTCCTTGCGCAGCGCAGAATTGAGCGTCCTGGTGCGAATGTCTGTCAGCACGTCGTTTGTGAGGGCGTCACTCCAGTTCTTCCCCGCGCGCAGTTCGGCGTATCGCGGTTCGTAACTGACGTAGATGGCGATTGCGTCAGGAGGAATGCGATCATGCGACGAATGTCCCTGATTGATGGCGGTCAGCCGCCTGGTCAGGTCGTCGCCGCTGTTATCACCGCGCTCGACAATGAGAACAACGACTCTGGCGCCGCGTTGCACCAGCGGCGCAGCAGCCTTCGCCACCTCCAACTGGCGCAACAGCTCCGTCTCGTCGCTTACGAACAGTCGCCCCGGAGAAGCAGCCCGTGTCGTACAACCGGTCAGCAGCAGGAGTGCGATCAGCGCCAGAAGAAGGAAGAGGTGGAGATGCCGGCTTCGACGTGTACCCATGCTTCGCTCCTTTTGACAGGTTGTATGATATCGTTCTCGATAAGAGATACGTGTACGCGCTGTCCAGGTTGCACAGCCAATAATCAGGCAAGCATCGCACCTGTGGTTTCCCTACGCGATCATGCTGGCGCCGGGCGGCTTGCTGCGATTGAAGGCGCGCCGCAGACCGGATGCCAGATCGGCTTCTATGTTAGAAATCCGTTTGACGCCGACGCCGATTCCTGCTATACTCACACACACAAACCTGATGTTAACGACTGTGAACGGGAAGAGTACGCACCAGGGCGCGGCTCAGCGAACCGGCGGATGGTGAGAGGTCGGTGCAGGCGACGGTGCGGAATGGGCCCGGGAGTTGCGGAGCGAACCGGCAACGTTGAGCGTTGTCCGCAGTAGTAGCCGCCGGAGACGCCACCGTTACAAGGGCGCGGGGTATCGCGTGCAATGCACGCCGTACTCGCTGAGGGCGTCACGTCTGAACGGCGTGGCGAACCGGGGTGGCACCGCGAAGGTTGTTTCAGCCTCTCGTCCCTGGATGGGATGAGGGGCTTTTTGATTCACGGCGCGCGCTGTTCGATGCAGGCGCGGCGCGCGTCGCCGGTGATGTTGCCTGCGCGCTACCCGTGCTGCTGAGGAGGGACGTTCCATGAAGACCGTCAAGTATCTGCTCGCCGAAGATCGGATGCCGACCGCCTGGTACAACATCCAGGCAGACCTGCCCGTACCGCCGCCGCCGGTGCTCCATCCGGGCACGGGTCAACCGATCGGTCCGCAGGATCTGGCGCCGCTCTTTCCGATGGCGCTGATCATGCAGGAGGTGAGCACCGGGCGTTTTATCGAGATACCCGAAGAGGTGCAGGCGATCTACCGTCAGTGGCGCCCGACGCCGCTGTTTCGCGCGCGCCGCCTGGAGCGGGCGCTCGACACGCCTGCCCGTATCTACTACAAGTACGAAGGAGTCAGCCCGGCGGGGAGCCATAAGCCGAATACCGCCGTGGCGCAGGCGTACTACAACAAGCAGGAAGGGGTCAAACGCCTGGTGACGGAAACCGGCGCAGGGCAGTGGGGATCGTCGCTGGCGATGGCAGGCGCATTCTTCGGGCTTGAGGTGCTGGTCTTTATGGTGAAGGTCAGTTATCAGCAGAAGCCATATCGACGGGCGCTGATGGAAGCATATGGCGCGCGGGTGGTCGCCAGTCCGAGTGAGGAGACGAACGCCGGGCGCGCGATCCTTGCCGCCCATCCCGACAGCACCGGCAGCCTGGGGATCGCCATCTCCGAAGCCGTCGAAGTTGCGGCGCAGGACCCGGACGCGAAATACTCGCTCGGCAGCGTGCTCAACCACGTGCTGCTCCATCAGACGGTCATCGGCGAAGAGGCGCTGGCGCAGATGGAACTGGCGGACGATTACCCCGACATCATCGTCGGGTGCACCGGCGGCGGCAGCAACTTCAGCGGCATTTCGTTCCCGTTCATCGGGAAGAAACTGCGCGGCGAGCGCGATGTGCGCGTGGTGGCGGTCGAACCGGCTGCCTGTCCGAGTATGACGCGCGGCAGGTACGCCTATGACTTCGGCGATACGGCAAAGATGACGCCGCTCGTCAAGATGCACACCCTGGGGCACGATTTCGTGCCGCCCGGCATCCATGCCGGCGGGTTGCGCTACCACGGTATGGCGCCGCTCGTCAGCCACCTGCTCGAACTGGGCGTCATCGAGGCGATCAATATCCAGCAACTCGAAACGTTCAGCGCTGGCATCCAGTTCGCCCGCGCCGAAGGGATCATTCCCGCGCCGGAAGCCAACCACGCCGTCGCCGGGGCGATCCGTGAGGCGCTGCGCTGCAAGGAGGAAGGGGTCAGTCGCGCGATCCTGTTCAACCTCTGCGGTCACGGGCACTTCGATATGCAGGCGTATACCGACTACATGGCAGGGAAACTGCGCGACTACGAGTACTCCGAGGAAGAGGTCGCTATGGCGCTTGCCGGGTTGCCAGCGGTTGGATAAGACAGGAGCATGTGGAATGTACCTGGCGTACATGAACCATCCCGCGCGCAGCATCCTCGACGAAGCGCGCTGGGCTGCCGCAAACGGGTTCGAGGCGCTCGACCTGACAATCGAGGGACCGGCGGCGCTGCTCGATAGTTTCGATCCGGCGGAACTGCGCACGATCCTCGATGCTGCCAGCATGCGCGTGGTTGGTCATACCGCCTGGTATCTGCCCTTCGCCTCGCCGGTGGAGCGGGTGCGTCGCGCGGCAGTCGAGGAAGTGGCGGCGTCGCTGCCGGTCTTCGCGGCAGTCGGCGCGCACCTGGTGAACGTCCATATCTCGCGCGGCGTCTCGCTCTACGGGAACGATGACGAACTGAAACGCAACGGCGCCAGTTTTGCCGAACTGGCGCACCTGGCGGAACCCTACGGCATCCAGATCGTCGTCGAGCATCCGCCGTCGCGCCGCTTCGGGCTGACGGAGATCTGCACCATTCTCGATGCCGACCCGCGTCTGGGATTGCACCTCGATGTCGGGCATGCGTTTGTGGCGGGGATCGATCTGGAGCAGTTGATCGACCGGCTCGGTTCACGGCTGTGGCACGTGCACTTCTCCGACAATCGCGGTCAGGAGGATGACCATATGCCGATCGGCGCCGGCAAGATCGACTGGCAGGAGACGATCCGCCTGCTGAAACGGGGCGGCTACGATGATGTCATCACGCTGGAAGTCTTCGACCAGGATCACGACTTTCTGCTGCTCAGCGCGCAGAAGGTGCGCGGGTGGTGGGCGACGTTGTGATCATTGCGCGCTCACCAGCGCACCTGCACCTGAACAACTGCCATATCTGCCACGTCGATGATGACATACCGGCTTGCGCGCAGGGTTTCGCTGCTGGACGCCACCGGCGCGCCGTTGACCAGCGCTTCGACATCGCCCGGCGCATCGAGCGGCAGCAACACCCGCACCTGCGCGCGGTCGAAGGCGCCGCTCAGGTCGATGTCGATACTGCGCGGGTTCTGCCGCCAGACATACGCCAGATACCCATCGCCAGCCGGGTAGCGCGCCGACACGTATGCCTGCGTCAGACCGGTCGCACCCCAGCGCGGGCTGACGATAACATCGCGCATGGCGACGCCCCGATCCTCGATGCCAGCAGCGCCCTCGATCAGTGCGGTGAACATCGCTGCCGTTCCCCACGCATCGGTCGGGATGGTATCCTCAGAGCCGACGCCCTCGGCGCCATCGGGATGGTACCAGAGGAAGGTGCGCCCGCGACTGAGCATGCGCAGCCAGTAGTGCTCCAGGATGGCAAAGCCGTAGGTTTCGTTGCCGTAGCGGAAAGCGCCCCGCGCCAGTTCGCCGCCGGTGATCGGCATAATGCCGCCATTAACATACGCGCCCGGCAACTCACCGCTGCGCCCGGCAAGACCGAAACTCCCCGGCGGAAACGGCGGGTCGATGCTGAACCATTCGGCAAAAGCGCGCATGGTTTTGGAACGCTCGATGTATTCGTCGATGATCGCCTGACCCTGTTGCACGGTCAAAACGCCGCGATTAAGCGCATATGCGTTCGACAGACTCAACTGCCGTTCCCGATCAACACCGGGAATGTCGAAGGGTTGTGCAGGAACATGGTGACGGAAGAAACGCCCATTCCAGCTCAGCGCGTTCAGGTTGCGCATCAGACCAGCGGCGACATCACGCCAGACGCGCGCCAGGTTCGCATCGCCGACGCGCTCTTCCATCCGCGCGAGCATGGTCAGCGCCTGCGCCATGCCGGTGTTGTCACCGTGGAAGACGCCCCAGATCGTCTTGTCGTCGATCCAGTGGCGCGGCGCTGGCTTGCCAGTATCCGGGTCGATCGTCGTGGGACCGTACTCGAAGTCCCAGGTGTCGATGGTGAACGGGCGCCTGATCAACCCGCGTTCGGCGTCCCAGCGCAACGGATGCTGCAACGAATAGGTGACGGCGCGCCGCATCGGTTCCAGGTGGCCACGCATCCAGCCATCATCACCGGTCGCCTGCCAGGCTTCGTAGACGCCCTGAACATACAGGTACTCGACATCGGCTTCGACCGGGACGCGCAGGGCGCGGTCGGTCCACGGGGGGCGCGGCAGAAAATCGGGGAAACTGCCGTCGGGTTGCTGGTAGCGCCGGAAGTCGTCGAAGGCGGTTTTGAGGTCAGCATCGAAGTAGCGTGCGCCGCGTTGCGCATACACGTGGTCGCGCAACCAGATCAACGGGCTGTCGGGCGAACGATAGCCGCGAAAGGCAACATTGCCGATGGTGTACGACAGGGTGGCGGCGGTGAAGATGGCGGCAGCATTCGGAACGAACCGGTCGAAACGTTCCTGCCCGGTCCAGATTTCGGTGCGTGCATCGAGCGTGAAGAGCGCCGGATTTGCCGCAACGAACTGACCGGAGGCGAACAGTGCGGCCCACTGCGCACCCAACGCGCCGCGTGGAATGGCGATCAATGTCCCGACGCCATTCTCGACGCGCCCTTCGGCGACGCCAGCGAACCGCTTGCGGTCGTCGAACAGAACAATCGCGGCGGGACCGGTGTAGCCGGGGATGCGAACGTCGACTTCAACCGGTTGCAGCGGGGCAACAACCGGTTTGCGGGCAGCAAGCGATGCGCCTTCCTGCGCAAAAGCCGGACGGAGCGTCGCAAGCGCGGCGAACGTCGCAGCGGCGGACAGAGCCGCACGGCGGGAGAGTTTCGATGACATAGATGACGGTCTGATGTTTGTCTGACGGAATCCCCCCGCAGGTGCAGCACTCGCGGGCGGATGAACGCAATTTCGATGAACACTATACCATAACTCGTGTGGAGGAGTGCTATGAATCAACCCAAAAAACGTATTCTGACCGGCGACCGCCCAACCGGGCGCATGCACCTGGGGCACTATGTCGGCACGCTGGCGAACCGGGTGCGGTTGCAGGATGAGTATGAGTGCTTCTTCCTGGTCGCCGACCTGCATATGCTCACCACCCGCACCGAACTTGAGCGGTTGCGGCAGACCGGCGAGAACATTCGCCATGTGGTGCTCGATAATCTGAGCGTCGGGATCGACCCGGAGAAATCGACCTACTTTTTGCAATCGATGGTGCCGGCAATCAGCGAAATTGCGCTGATCTTCGGCATGCTGACGACCGTGCCGCGCCTGCAACGTGTACCGACGCTGAAAGAGGTGATGCAGGATTTGCATATCGAACAGCCATCGTATGGGTTGCTGGGGTATCCGGTGCTCCAGGCCGCCGACATCCTCTGTGTGCGCGCCGATCTCGTGCCGGTCGGCAAGGATCAGGCGTCGCACCTGGAGGTGACCCGCGAAATTGCACGCCGCTTCAATACGCTGTATGGCGAGGTGCTGCCCGAACCCGAAACGCTGATCGGCGATGTGCCGACGCTGGTTGGCATCGATGGTCAGGCGAAAATGTCGAAGAGCCTGGATAACGCCATCTACCTGAGCGACGACGCTCGAACGGTTGAAGAGAAGGTGCGTCGGATGTACACCGATCCGAACCGTGTGCGCGCCGATGTTCCCGGCAGGGTCGAAGGGAACCCGGTCTTCATCTACCACGACGCCTTCAACCCGAATGTGGACGAGGTGAACGACCTGAAAGAACGCTACCGCCAGGGGAAAGTCGGCGATGTCGAGGTCAAACGCAAACTCGCCGCTGCGATCAATGCGTTCCTCGATCCGATCCGCGAGCGACGCGCGCAGTACGAACGCAATCCGCGCATCGTCGAGGAGATCCTGGCTGCCGGTTCCGCCCGCGCGCGCATTGAAGCCGATGAGACGCTCAACCGCATGAAAGAAGCGATGGGGTTGAAGTTTATCTGAAGGCGCAAGGCACGAGGCGAGAGGGGCAAGGTAGGGGGGCAGCGCCGCTGCGCCCGTACAGGGGGCGGCGGCGAGGCAACGTGGAGGCGCAGCGCCGCTGCGCCCGTACAGGGGGCTTCGTGAATAAACACCAGCATGCGAACAAGCGCGCGGCGCGACGTTCGTCTGACGAGGGTGATTCTATGAAACTTATCCCATCACTCGATACTATGCGCGCACTGGTCGGTCAGGGCAACCTGTGCCCGATCTACGCTGAGGTGCTCGCCGACCTGGAGACGCCGGTGTCGGCATTCCTCAAGGTGGCGCGTGAACCGTGGAGTTTTCTGCTTGAGTCAGTCGAGGGCGGGCAGCATATTGCGCGCTACTCGTTCATCGGCGCGGAACCATACCTGACGCTGCGGTTCGATCAGGGGATCGCCAGCGCGGTGCAGGGCGGGTACAAGCAGACGTTGCCCTACACCGATCCGCTCCGGGTGCTGCACTCCTACCTGAGCGCCTACCGTCCGGTGCGCCTGCCCGACCTGCCGCGCTTCGTCGGCGGCGCGGTCGGGTACTTCAGTTATGAGACGGTCTGCGCCTTTGAGCGCCTGCCGCGCCCGGAGAAACGTGGGTATGCCATGCCCGAAGGGTTGTGGCAGTTCGTTGATACGTTGCTGGTCTTCGACCATCTGCGTCATAAGATCAAGGTGCTGACCCACGTGCATCTGGACGATCCGGATCTCGAAGGGGCGTACCGACGCGCTGCGACGCGGATCGAGGCGTTGATCGAGCGACTGCGACAACCGCTGCCGATCCATAATCAGGCGCTTCCAGCATCAGGGCGCGAGCTGCCGGATCATACGTTTTCTTTCGTGGCAAACTACGATCCCTGGCCCCTCGATGCGCCTGAGCCGGTCGCCGTCGTATCGAACGTCACCCGCGATGAGTACATGCGACGAGTCGAGGTCGCTAAAGAGTACATCGCAGCCGGCGACATCTTTCAGGTCGTGCCGTCGCAACGCTTCAGCCGCCCGGTGCGCGTGCATCCCTTCGCCATCTATCGCGCCCTGCGGACGATCAACCCGTCGCCGTATATGTTCTACCTCCACACCCCCGAAGGCGACCTGGTCGGCGCATCGCCGGAATTGCTGGTGCGCGTCGAGGAAGGAGTCGTCGCCACCCATCCGATTGCGGGCACGCGCCGCCGCGGTAAAGACCCCGAAGAGGACGCGCGCCTGGCGCAGGAATTGCTGGCAGACGAAAAGGAGCGCGCCGAGCATCTGATGCTCGTCGATCTGGGACGCAACGACCTGGGGCGCGTGTCGGAACCGGGGACAGTGCGTGTATCCTCATTTATGGAGGTTGAAAAGTTCAGCCACGTCATGCACCTGGTGAGCCACGTGACGGGCAAACTGCGCAGCGATATGACGGCGCTCGACGCGCTGCGAGCGGTGTTTCCCGCCGGAACCGTCAGCGGCGCGCCAAAGATCCGCGCCATGGAGATCATCGCCGAACTCGAAGGTGAGCAGCGCGGCGTCTATGCTGGCGCCGTCGGTTACGTCGGCTTCAACGGCGACCTCGACACCTGCATCGCGCTGCGCACCATGGTCGTCAAGGACGGGATCGCCTATGTGCAGGCTGGCGGCGGGGTGGTGGCGGACAGCGACCCGGCAGCCGAGTACGAGGAAAGTTGCAATAAGGCGGCGGCGCTCCTGCGCGCCATTGATGCAGCGGAGGGCGAAGTATGATACTCCTCCTCGACAACTATGACTCCTTCACCTACAATCTCTACCAGTACCTGAGCGAACTGGGAGCGCAGGTGATCGTCAGGCGCAACGATGAACTGACCGTCGGTGATGTGGCGGCGCTCGCACCGGAGAAGATCGTCATTTCACCCGGACCATGCACCCCGAACGAGGCTGGCATCAGTGTCGCCCTCATTCGTGAACTCGGCGCAACCATTCCCATCCTTGGCGTCTGTCTGGGGCACCAGGCAATCGGCGCGGCGTATGGCGGCGCCGTCGTGCGCGCGCCGAAGGTGATGCACGGGAAACTTTCCGCCATTCACCACAACGGTCAGGGGGTGTTCGCCGGTCTCCCCGATCCGTTCCTGGCGACGCGCTACCATTCGCTCATTGTGCGCCGCGACGACCTGCCTGCCTGCCTGAGCATCACTGCCTGGACGGACGACGGCTTGATCATGGGGCTGCGCCACCGCGATTATCCGGTGCAGGGCGTGCAATTCCACCCCGAGTCGATCATGACCGAGGCAGGGAAGGAGTTGCTGCGCAACTTTCTGACAGGACGTTGAGATGACGACCGACCTCGACGGTATCATCGCGCACTACCACAGTTTGCTCGATGAGGCGCTGGCGCGCGACACATTCGCCGTTCTTAACGCAGGGATGCGCGAACGCGGCATGCTGGTCGGTCCGCAGCGCGACCAGCCGATCTGTCCGGTCATGCGCCCGCGGTTCATCACCCGCGTCCAGTACGACACACTGCTGCACGCGGCTGCACTCGTCGGGCGCGCCATTCGCGCAGTGAGCGCCGCAGCGCTGACCGAACCGGCGCTGCTGGCGCCATACCGTCTCACGCCGGTCGAACGCGAATTGCTGGCAATCGACCCCGGCTACCCCGGCGCCATGGCTTTCGGGCGTCTCGACGGCTTGCTGGCGCCCGACGGCGCGTGGTGCTGGTTCACCGAAGCAAATGTCGAGTCGCCAATCGGGATCGGCTACGACGAAGCGCTTGCCAGTCTCTTCGACCAGACCCGGATCATGGCGGCATTCCGCGAGACCTTCCACGCAACAGCGCTGCTGGTGCGTCAGGGGTTGCAACAGACGCTGCTCGACGCATACCGCGCCTGGGGCGGGCGGGGCACGCCGACCGTCGCAATCGTCGATTTTCCCGATGTGGCGACATGGTCTGAGATCGAGTATCTGCAACAACGCTTCGAGGCGGACGGTCTCCCGACCGTGGTTTGCACCCCCGATGATCTGCAATACCAGGGCGGGCGATTGTACGTCGAAACGCGCCTGGCAGACGGCGGCGCGTCGTGGCGACCGGTCGATCTGGTCTACCGGCGCCTGTTGCAGCACGAATTCCTTGCTATGTACGACCTGCACCACCCGCTGATCCGCGCCTACGCCGATCGGGTGGTCTGCGTCGTCAACCCCTTCCGCACCAGACCGGCGCACACCAGACTGATCATGTGGCTGCTCTCCGACGATGAAGGACCGGCTGGCGGCATTCTCGACGCCGGGTCAGCGATGGCGGTGGCGCGTCACGTACCGTGGACGCGACTGGTGCGTCGGGGAACCACCCGCTACCAGGGGGAACGGGTCGATCTGCTCGACTTTGCCCGTCGCCACCGCGAACGCCTGGCGCTCAAACCGAACGATGCGTATGGCGGCGCAGAGGTCATCTTTGGTTGGGAAACAGCGCCGCTCGACTGGGAAGGAGCGCTCGAACGCGCACTCGAAGAGCCGTCTATCCTCCAGGAGCGCATACCGGCGCCGGAAGAACGCTACCCGATCTGGTCGGACGACGAGGGGCTGAGCCTCGATCTTTATTATGTCAATTCAAGTCCATGCCTCTACGGTGACCGCGCACTGGGATGCCTGACGCGCATCGCTGCTGCAACACCGGACAGATCAACCGGCGGCAGCCTGGCGCCGCCGACATTTCTTGTCGAACCCGGACAGAAACAGGAGTCTCTCGATGCCAATCCGTGATCAGATCATTCAGATCGTTCGCGGCCACGATCTCAGCGAAGACCAGGCCGCCGAAGCGATGGAAGAAATCATGACCGGCATGGCGACGCCGGCGCAGGTTGCGGCGCTGCTCACGGCGCTCCACCTGAAGGGCGAGACCGACGCCGAAATCGCAGGTATGGCGCGCGTGATGCGGGCGAAAGCCATTCCGGTTCACTTCGACGCGCCGCTGCTCGACACATGCGGCACCGGCGGCGACGGCGCCGGAACATTCAATATCTCGACGACCGCCGCCTTCATCGCCGCCGGCGCAGGCGCGATTGTCGCCAAGCACGGCAACCGCGCCATGTCGAGCGTCTGCGGTTCTGCCGACGTTCTCGAAGGGCTGGGGGTCAACATCGAACTGGACGCCGCCGGTGTGGTGCGCTGCCTGGATCAGGCAGGCATCGGCTTTATGTTCGCACAAAAGTTTCACCCTGCGATGCGCTTCGTTGGTCCGGTGCGCCGCGAGATCGGCATCCGCACTGTATTCAACATTCTTGGACCACTGAGCAATCCGGCGCATGCGCGCCACCAGGTGCTCGGCGTCGCCGACCCGGCGCTGGCGGAGAAGATGGCGCGCGCACTGCACCTGCTCGGCGCACAGCATGCGCTGGTCATTCACGGGCATGGCGGTCTCGACGAACTGACGCTCAGCGGACCGAACCTGGTGATCGACGTGCGCGCCGGTCACGCGCCGCGACGCTACGAAGTCACCGCCGCCGATCTGGGGCTTGCCCCCGCGCCACGTGAGGCACTGCGCGGCGGTGATGTGGCCGTCAATGTCGCCATCGTGCGCGGCATTCTTTCCGGCGAGGATCAGGGCGCGCGACGTGATGCGGCGCTGTTGAATGCCGCCGCCGCGCTGGTTGCCGCCGACCGTGCCGCCGACCTGCGCGACGGACTGCACCAGGCGCGCCATAGTCTGGAAAGCGGCGCAGCCCTGGCACGCCTGGAGCGGTTGATCACGGTCAGTCGGGGGGTGAAGGTTGAAGGTTGAAGGTTGGGTGTTGAAGGTTGAAGGTTGAAGGTTGGAACGTTGAAGGTTGAGGGTTGAAGGTTGAAGGTTGGACGGTGAACGTTGGGCGGTGAAGGTTGAAGGTTGGGCGGTGAAGGTTGAGGGTTGAAGGTTGAAGGTTGGGCGGTGGTCGTTGGGCGGTGAACGTTGGGCGTTATTTCTCAGAGATGCCCGCTTCCAGCGGAGTGTAGACCGAAATGTATTTCGGTCATCGCGTGGAGCGCGCCATTCCCAGGGCGGAGTGTAGACCGAAATTATGGTCTTTGAAGAAATAATCCGGTATACCCCGCGCAGGCGGGCTTCGCCTTGCATAGCCGAGGGCTTATGGTCTTTGGGTAATTATTCGGCTCTAGCCCGCGCAGGCGGGCTTTGCCCCGTATAGCCGAGGGCTTCAGCCCCACGGCAAGGGCGAATACCGGTTTATATTCTTAATCTCCATTAGCCCGACGGTACGAGGCGCATAGCGGATTTAATGCTCCAATCCTCATTATTTTAGTTTATGAAAATAGTATTACTATTAAACCTTGATGAAGCCTAGAGAATCAGGCTTCTTCAACTTTGCCGCCGCATTGCTCAGATGAATAACAGTAATCGGACTATCTATTATCACCTTATAGGCATGATCATTTGACCACTTTCGTGATCCGCCTATCGTATGTGCTTCAATATGCAAATTGCAGAATTTCCCCACATCATGCAGCAACGCTGCCACCTTCGCCAGCAGCAAAGCATTGCGATTATTTGCCAGCACTCGTAAGTTAATCGTTATGGGTTACCTCTTAAACAAGTTATTCCACTCGGGCAAGGATGTTCCTGGCTGTGGTCAGAGTATCTTGAGCATCTTGAGATGATAGTCCTTCCGGCAGCGCGCCGGGCGATACTTCGGGATAACGG
>Ga0197142_1001317_pt1 | contig 22744 bp, 21 predicted proteins | sample GBS60_MetaG_FD_148614 | JGI IMG/M metagenome (GOLD analysis project Ga0197142, IMG submission 148614) | Sediment microbial communities from Great Boiling Springs, Gerlach, Nevada, United States - GBS 60_MetaG | ecosystem: Environmental > Aquatic > Thermal springs > Hot (42-90C) > Sediment... | reverse complement strand
GTAAAGCACTAAACTTTAAGAGAATGGAGAGAGATTCTGCAAAGTAATCCTCTGCTTACCTATATCGGCATTGCATTCCAATTAAAATAGGCAATATCTTCGCCTGCATTCTCTGTATATTCAATGGAATATGGCATGACCCTCTGCCCTTGCAACGCCTGTATGCTTGAAGTATACCATAGTGACGTACACATTGAACCGAACACAGAGCTACAGCCCACCGCTCAACCTTCAACCTTCAACCTTCAACCCCTCTCGTCAAAACTCACCCGGCGAGCGAGCCTTTCCCAGCATTGATCCGATTGCTATCCCCAGCAGCATATACGTGATCAGGGAGAGCGGAGCGAGCCAGATTGCCTGCGCCAGATCATTCGTCAGCAGATTCACCGGGAAAGCCAGAAACCCGAGCGCGCCGTACACCGGATCGGCGCAGTACCAGGGCATGGGCATCACAGCGGAGATGCGGAGCGGCAAACAATGCATGGCAAGCGCCAGGAGGCTTGCAAGCGCCAGGGCGCCCGTGATCAGACCGGCGATTGCCCCGCGTTGTACGGCATTGCTCATCGATCCTCTCTCCTGCACAAAGTGTAGCATAGATCGGCATTTCGCTCTTGACAAGAAAAATAAACGATGTATATTTACAGTGTAAATGTACGCTGTTTAGTTTTTGAGGGCGCATGTCCCCACGACCACGCAAAGGCGAACGCAGTATCAATCTGCAGGAGGCGATCAAGGAAACCGCCTGGCAGCACATTGCCAGGTATGGCGCTCCTGCATTGAGCCTGCGCTCCATTGCCCGCGCCCTGGGGATCACTGCGCCTGCCATCTACAACTACTACCCCGACCGCGATGCGCTGGTGACGGCGTTGATCATCGATGCCTTCACGTCCCTGGGCGATGCGCAGATCGCTGCGTGCGACGCCTTCCCGCCGCATGATCTCATCGGGCGGCTGTACGCCATCGGGCGTGCGTATCGTCAGTGGGCGCTGGCGCATCCGCAGCGCTATCAACTCATCTTTGGCGCACCGATCCCCGGTTATGTGGCGCCGATGGATCAGGTCTTTCCTGCTTCGGCGCGAGCGTTTGGCGCACTCGTGAGCGTGGTGGAAGCGGCGCGTCGGGCAGGAACGTTACAGACGGACTCTTTCCCGCCTCTGATACCGGGCTATGAGGCGCTCCTCGAAGAGTGGAAACTGTTTGGCGGCGATGCCGATATTCTGTCGCTCTCGGTGGCGGTGCTGATCTGGGCGCGGGTGCATGGACTGGTGTCACTCCAAATTACTGGGAACCTGCCACCCTTCGGCGCTGACATCGAGGCGCTCTATGAGTACGAGATTGCGTCCGTCGAGCGGCAGTTTTTCAGGAGAGATGATCATTCCGGTTGATCCCGTCGTGAAGCGCCCCCGCGTTGCGCGACGAGATGCGGAGAACGTCTTCGGATGGCTGAAACTGTTACTGGAGAAAGGAAGTTGCCATGCTGCGTGAACTGGTGCTGCTGGCATACGGCTGGCATTCAACCGGGCGCTGGATCCTGTTGGCGCTGGCGCTTGCCGCTCTTGTGCGCTGCGGCTGGGTGTGGGTGCGCAACGAATCGCGTGGGGGGATCGATCGGGTATTGCTGACAGGATTCGCTGCTGTGATGACCGTGCAGGGAGTGCTGGGTCTGGTGGCGCTCTTCGGTTTGGGCGCGCTGGGTGCAGGTTTCCCGCTTACGAGCATCCTTCACGGCATCGTAACCTGCCTCGCCATCGTCGTCAGTTTTCTGTTTCTGCGCTGGGATGATGCTCCCGTCAGGGTGCGGGCGCGCAATAGTCTGTTCTCGGTCAGCGGAGCGTTGATGTGTGCGGTTATCGGAATGTCGCTGCTTCCTGGCGGTCTGATGCGCATCGTGAACGTATGAGCGAAGAGGCGAACGATGAACGATATGACCGGTCGTGTCTGCGTTGTCACCGGCGCAAACACGGGTATTGGCAAAGCCACGGCGCTTGGTCTGGCGCGGATGGGCGCCACCGTCGTCATGATCTGTCGCAACCGCGCACGTGGCGAGGCGGCACAGGCAGAGGTGCAGCGCGTCGCCTCTGCACCGGTTGACCTCTTCCGCGCCGATCTGTCGTCGCAGGCGGAGGTGCGTCAGGTAGCCGACGATATTCGTGCTCGCTATGCCCACATTCACGTTCTTATCCACAACGCCGGACTGCAACTGCCGCAACGCACCCTCAGCGTCGATGGCATTGAAATGACGCTCGCCGTCAACCATGGAGCGCCGTTTCTTTTGACGCACTGTTTGCTGGATGCACTGAAGGCTGGTGCGCCATCACGTATTGTCGTCGTATCGTCGCTGGTGCATCGGTGGGGGAGCATCGATTTTGATGATCTCCAGCTCGAACGCGGCTATACCATGGATCGGGCGTATTTCCGGTCGAAATTGTGCAATGTGCTGTTCACACGCGAACTGGCGCGGCGACTATCCGGTTCTGGCGTGACTGCCAACAGCCTGGAGCCGGGTCTGGTGAAAACTGACTTTGCGCGCGTCTACACTGGCATGCAGGGATGGTTCGTCCATAATGTGTGGATGCGTCTGTTTGCTCAAACGCCTGAGCAGGGCGCGCAGACGTCAGTGTATCTTGCGACCTCGCCTGAGGTTGCCGGGGTCACAGGCGCACACTTCGCAAAATGTCGTCCCATCGAGCCGTCGACGCTTGCGCGTGATGATGCCCTGGCGCAGCGTCTGTGGAATGTTAGTGTGCATTTGTGCAATTATAGCAGTTCTCAGATACGTTGACCCTTGTCCGGGTCTGCCGTATCGCGCGAGACGCCCGCTTCCGGCGGAGTGTAGACCGAAATTATGGTCTTTGAGTCATTATTCCGCATAGCCCGCGCAGGCGGGCTTCGCCTTGCATAGCCGAGGGCTTATGGTCTTTGAGTCATTATTCCGCATAGCCCGCGCAGGCGGGCTTCGCCCTGCATAGCCGAGGGCTTCAGCCCCACGGCTAGTTCGGTATAGCGGATTAAATGCTCAATCTCCATCAGCCCGACGGCAAGAGGCGCATACCGGATTGCGTCCGCCGTCATTTGACAAGACTGATAATCAATGCACTCTGCGGTGGAATGTCGGGTAGCGCATACGCGCTCATCGATCCATCAACGCCGATGGTCAGCGGTTGGAGGTTGCCGCTGCCGAACAGCACATCAGGGTTGTACGTACCCGCTTCAAGGTTGCTTCGCGCTGCTGAAAGAGTAACGCCCGACAAACGGTTGGCGCTGAAGTTGATGACGACCAGCGCAACATCGTCGTTGTGGCGACGGAGAAAAGCCGCTGCGCCGCCGGTTGCGCTCACAGGCGTGAAGTCGCCTTTGCCGAGCGCCGGTCGGGTGGTATGCAACCGGATGAGGGTGCGATACAGGTTGAGCAACGAGTCAGGATCGGCTTGTTGGGCAGCGACATTCACCGTTGTGAAGTCGCTCTGTGGCGCCTGCCAGGGTGTGCCGGTCGTGAACCCCGCTCTGGGTTCGCCGGTCCACTGCATCGGCGTGCGGATGCGCTCATCGGGTTTTGCGCCTGTCATGCCGATCTCCTCGCCATAGTAGACGAACGGGAGACCGGGCAGGGTCAGCAACGCAATTGCCGCAACGCGGGCTTTGCCGACATCGCCGCCGAGGACGGTCATGGCGCGTTCCTGATCGTGGTTGGTGAGAAATGGCGCCCAGCGCTGGTAGGGAAGGCGCGCCAGCGCTTCTTCCACAGTGGTGAGGTATGGTCCTGGCGCGCCGGTGTTTGCCGAGCGCAGGATCCCTTCTGCAACCCCAAACTCGAAGTAGGTGTCGAGCTGGTCGGGGTAGTACGCAGCAAGCGAACCAGCGCGCCCGCCGAACACTTCGCCGACCGTGAACGCGCCCGGTTTGATCCGCTCGATAGCTGCCTCGAACGAACGCATCCAGGCGTGGGTTTCGCGCGTGCCTTCCTGGTCGGAACCGTTTTCGACGACGTGCTTGATTGCGTCGAGGCGGAAGCCATCGACTCCCATCTCATTCAGCCAGAAGGCGGCGATCTTCTCCGCCTCGGCGACGACTTCCGGGTTGCGGTAGTTCAGATCGGGCATTTCGGCGACGAAGATGCCGTAGTAGTACTCGTTGCGCGCTGGTGAACGGTGCCACACCTGTTGTCCCCACGGTCCGCGGTAACCCGGATCAACTGGCGACCAGATGTACCAGTCGCGGTAGGGTGATGATGGATCGTTCAACGCCGAGAGAAACCAGGGATGCGCACTGGAGGTGTGGTTCAACACCAGATCGACGATCACCCGGATGCCGCGCCTGTTCGCCGCTTCGATCAGACGCTTGAAATCGTCGTTTGTGCCATAGTCTTTTTCAATGGCGTAGTAGTCGATGACATCGTAGCCGTGGTAACTCGCTGCTTCTGCCACCGGCATCAACCAGATGCAGGTGGCGCCCAGATCATCGCCTCCGGTTGGATCGCCGTCGTTGATGTAGTCGAGTTTCTCGATCAACCCATTGATGTCGCCAATGCCGTCGCCATTGCTGTCGTAGAACGAGCGAACGAAGATTTCGTAGCACACCGCAGTATCCCACCATCCTTCCGGCAATGGACGCGGTTCGGCTGTCGGTCCGAGGGTGATGGTCGGGAACGGGGTCGGCAGTGGAACGGTGGGCGTCGCTGCTGCGGGAGATGGCGCATTGGCTGCTATAGTAGCGAGCAGCGCCGCCTCTTCGCTCAGCGGTGTCGCGGAAGGCGCGACGGTCGGCTCAGCGGTTGGGGGCGCAGTTGCAGGTGACGCGCCGCAACCGGCAATGATGAGGACAATGCTCAGGAAGAGCGCGAGAACAGGTGCTTTCATTGTTCGTCGAACAGCGGCTTCTGCCCGAAGGCGTACTTCTCCGCCGTTGCCCAGTAGCGTGAAAAACGGCGGAGATCCAGGCGACCAGTATACGTCAGAAATGGCTCGACCGGCAAAACGGCGACGGGCAATTCACTGCGCAGACGGTTGCAGATCGCGCGGAAGCGCGGGCTGGGACTCGAAGCGGTTGCGATGCCATCGGCAGCGTGCTCGCGGGCGAATGCCAGAACTTCGGTCGCCACATCGCCGCGACGGATGACGACCGGCAGATCCAGTAGACACTCGTAGATGAAGACGATCCGTTTCAGCGAGATTCGCCATTCCTCGAGCAGGGCATCGTCCCACACCCAGATTGCAGGCGCGCCGGGATACGCTGTGAGCGCCGGTCCATACGGACTCAGGCAGTCACCGTGAACCCAGACAATCGGGCGTATGAATTGGCGCGTTGTCATCAGGTGTTCCCTCTTTCCGTCAAAAAAACTGCCCCCGCCTGCCTGTCCCGTATGACTGTTCCCTTCGCTCCTGTGCCCGTCACCTGCATGCACCGATGTGCTCGCGTGATGACGCCAGATGCGCCGGTTGCTCGATGATTGACTCATCACCTGCCCGGATGACATTCATCGGGTCTGGCGTCTGCATTCGCCGCATGGCATCGGCGACGCGCCTGGTGATGGCGCGCATAATATCGGGTGGACCACCGAGTTCTGCGAGACCGGCAGCCTGGAACGGTTCGGCAAAAACGACGCGCACCACCGGCGGTCGGTATGCTGGTATCAGCACCTGGAGCGTCGCCGCTGCCCACTCACGGTCGCGCCGTTTACGGTAGAGACGCGGTATCGGATTGCGCAGTGCGGCAGCCGAAATCGTTCCACCGACTGCGACCGGCAACACGAGCGTCTCCGGCGCCAGCCGCGCAAAGAGGGTCACACTTTCCGACCAGTTCGCCAGAGCATCGATGGCGTCGGGCATGACCAGCGGGTCGGGTTCGATCCTGCCGGCGGGGTAGATCAGCGCCGCGCCGCCGCGCCGGAGATGTGCCGCGATTGCGCGCATGCCGCTCATACGTCCGCGGCTTTCGTCTTCGCCTTCCGGTATGAACACCAGGTGGCTGCTGATGTTCGGCAGCAGACGCAACAGTTTGCGCTCGGCGGCGATGACCTTCAGGTCAGCGCGGGACACCGCTGTGAACAGCGCCATGGCGTCCGACATCCCTGGATGGTTCGAGAGCACCAGCAGCGGACCTCGCCGGGGAACCAGTTCTGCGCCATAGATTTCGAGACGATTGGCGAAGGTATGCACAATCCACGATGCGCCGACGTGCAGACCACACGAGCCGACCATCTGTTCATACGCCAGGATCTGATGCGCAAAGCGGCGCGCAGGGAGCCAGCAGATCAACTCCAGCAGGCGGCGACCGCGCCGGATACGGTCGAGTTTGAACGAAGCGATCAGGTCTTCGATATTCAAACGGGTGACTGCATCGAGTTGTTCGGGATCGCGCTCTCTGCGCAGTGTATAAAAGCCCATCGCATATTCATCCGCCAGCGTCGGTTGCATCAGGAAAGAGACGCCGGTTCAGCGCCTCGTAGGTTCCTTCGAAGTCGCAGCGTCCGTAGAGGGGGCATGTGCGGCAGTAGACGCCATCAGTAAAACGTTCCAGGTTTTCACGATTGAAGATGTACGGTTTATGGCTGAAGGTGCTCGCCACCCACTGCCACGACAGATTGTTGCTCGCCGGGTCGCCGTCGAGCAGGTGTTCGAGAAACCAGCGCGCACCCGCCTGCCAGGCGACTCGTCGCCAGTGTACCACATACGATGCCAGCCACATGCGCGCATGGTTGTGGAGGTACCCGGTGGAGCGCAGGTCGCGGCTGAATGCGTCCATACATGCCAGCCCTGTACGCCCTTCAATGATGTCGTCCGGCAGTTCGGCGGCATACTCGTCGGCGCGGTAACCGGTCTTGTATGGCTCCTGATCGCGCCAGACATCATCGCCAAGGCGTTCGTAGAGCCGCTGCCAGTAGTCGCGCCACCCCAGTTCACTCACCAGTTTGGCGGCATCGGCAGGGCGGCGCACCCGACTGAGCGCAGCGTCGCGCACCTCCGCCAGGCTGAGCACGCCGTAGCGAATGTAGGGCGACAGATGGGTGACTGCACCATTCAGGTAGTTGCGCGTTACAGCGTAGCGACGCGGGTCGATACGCTGCAAGCGCGCCTCCGCTTCCTGCCGTCCGCCACGGATCGCGCTCACCTCACCGCTCCGTGCCGCAGCCTGCGGAAACTCACGGCGCAGGTAGGCGATCAACTCATCGCGGCTGGCAAACTCGCGGCGCATGTTGGAAGACATAGACGACATCCTGCTATTGGTGAACGTGCGACACGCAATGAACGACTCAAATCCCTACAACCTCTCCACTAACCCCGCAGCCTCGCGCATGATCGCTGCGCGTTCGGTAGCGTCGAGTCGTGCCAGCCCCAGCACTGCCGGACCGAGCCGTGGATTGGCGCGGAGCGTCGTTTCATGCTGGATCAAAAAGTTCCAGTAGAGCGTATTGAACGGACAGGCATCCGGTCCGACGCGCTGCTTCGGGTTGTAGCGACACCCATCGCAGTAGTCGCTCATCCGGTTGATATACGCAGCCGAGGCAATATACGGTTTGGTCGCTGTCAACCCGCCGTCGGCATTCAGCCCCATGCCGATCACATTTGGCTGCATCACCCAATCATAGGCGTCGATGTAGTGCGCCAGGAACCAGTCATTGACCTCTGACGGGCGAATTCCCGCCAGCAGGCAAAAGTTGCAGACCACCATCAGACGTTCGATATGGTGGGTGTAGCCGGTGGCAATTGCACGCTTGATAACATGGCGCAGGCAACGCATGTCGGTTTCGCCATTCCAGAAGAAGCGCGGCAGCGGACGCGTCGCGTTCCAGGCGTTCGCATCGCGCAATGCGGGCATCAACCGCCAGTACTGCCAGTAGATATACTCGCGCCAGCCGATGACCTGGCGCACGAATCCCTCAACTGACTGGATCGGGGCGGCGCTGGCGCGGTATGCTTCCTCAGCAGCGCGCACCATCTGCAACGGTTCGAGCAAGCCGATATTGATGTAGGGCGAGAGCATCGAGTGAAACACCACATCGTGCGCGGCGCTCATAGCGTCCTCGTAGGGTCCGAATGCCGCAAGGCGATTGGTGATGAAGTCGTTGAGCGCCGCTTCCGCCTGCGCGTGGGTGACGGCGAGCGCAAATCCAGTTGCTGTGCCGACACCGCCGCCGCGCGCATCGACGTCGGTCATCACCCGGCGTGTGATCGCATCCGGCTCGAAGGTGATCGGCGGCGGCGGCGCAACCGTGCGGGGCAACGGACGGCGATTCTGGCGGTCGAAGTTCCATTCCCCGCCGGTCGGCGAACCGTCAGGTTCGATCAAAACCCCGAAGCGGCGGCGCATGGCGCGGTAGAAGCGCTCCATAATCACCCGCTGGGACGACTCGATAGCCGGGAAAGGATTGTACTGACCGACAAGAAACTGAGTGTTCGGGAGTACGTCGACCGGAATCCCAAGAAGGGCGTGGAGAGTTTCGTGCTGGAAGCGTCGCGTCTCGTACTCGGCGGCCGCCATGGTCACCAGGCGCTGCGACCGATGCTGCGCAACGTGACGTTGCAACCCCTCTGCGAATGACGGCGCGCGCACCTCATCGACCAGGTACCCGCGCTCGCGTAGCGCTGCTGCGTAGTGGCGCATAGCACTGAGGATCAGGACGATCTTCTTGCGCTGGTAGGGCAACTGCGCTATCCGCGCATCACTTTCCACCAGGACAATGCGGATATTTCGACGACCAGAACGAGACTCCGCCGCCTCAATCGCCGGGTGCGCACGCAGCAACTGGTCGCCAGGAATCCAGACTGTGACCGGCGTATCACTCATCTCAATCGTGCAAGACGAAAACCGACCTTCAGAAGGGGATACGTCTGCGCAAAACTGGTGGATGCCGGGGCAGCGCTGGCGGTGTATCGCGCGTGCTGCGGAAATGCCGCAACCATGAACCCATCCGATCCTGGCATTTCATGGCGCAACGCCTGAGACGTTTTGGGGGAACTGTTCACACCTGGGGTGGCACACGCGCCTGCGAGGGCAAGATGCCCCTGCCCCCAGGAGAAATGTGAACACTTCCTTTTCAGGCGAGTCTTTGAAGCGCCAGTGAAATATGGTATAGTACTATGAGAAATGTTGACGAGGGTAACAACGTGACAGTACTCTTACTGGTTCGTCACGGCGCAAACGATATGGTATACGGTCGGCTTGCCGGTCGTCTTCCTGGGGTGCGCCTGAACGAAGAAGGGCGGCGTCAGGCAGCCAATCTGGCGGCGCGCCTGGCAGACCTGCCGATCGACGCGATCTATTCCAGCCCGCTGGATCGCACGGTCGAAACCGCCGAGGCGATCGCTGCGCCGCGAGGTCTCTCGATCCGGTTGGTCGAGGCGCTGCAAGAGGTGGACTACGGCGAGTGGCAGGGCGCCGAACTCAAGGAACTGTACAAACACGAGTTGTGGCCCGGCATCCAGCATTACCCCAGCGGCACACGTTTCCCGAACGGTGAAACGCTGGGCGAAACGCAGATGCGGATCGTCACTGCGCTCGATGCGCTGCGCGCGCGCCACCCGAAAGGGTTGATCGTGGTTGTGTCGCATGCCGATGCCATTCGGTTGGCGACGGCGTACTATATCGGCATCCACATCGACCTGTTCCAGCGGCTCGAAGTCGCTCCCTGCTCGGTGACCGCCATCGGGTTCACCCGGATGGGGCCACGATTGCTGGCGTATAATGATACCGGTTCCCTGTCACATCTGAAGCCGAAACCGGAAGAGACGCAACCGGCATCTGCAGGATCGGCGCCGCCAACCGATCAGGCGGCGGGGAATGGCGTCGAGGCGTCGGCAGAAAAGACAACCGGCTCGCCAACATCGGCGTAGTGGTGTGCAACGTGGTTGTACTGGCGTATGGCTATGGCAAAGTTCACCTATGATCTCGACCCGGTGACGCGCATTACGGCAAGCGCAGTTGGTCCGCCGGGGCAGCGCGTCTTCTACATCCAGGCGCGCCGTGGGCGCGAACTGGTTTCACTCATTGCGGAGAAGGAACAGGTTCGGGCGCTTGCTCAGGCAATCGATCGCCTGCTCGAAGAACTGGCGGAGAAGAATCCGCTCCTCTCCTCTTCCGATGATCTGCTTCTGGCGAGCGATATGAACCTGGAAGAACCGATCGAACCGCGTTTTCGTATTGCTCAGATGGGGATCGGGTACGATGCTGAACGCGATATGGTCATTCTGGTGATGCAGGGGTACCGTGAGGACGGCGAAGATGATGAGCCGCCGACGGCACGTTTTGGTGCATCGCGTCAGCAAATGCGCGCTTTGAGTGAACACGCGGCGAGCGTGGTTGCCCGTGGGCGAAAGATCTGCGGCAACTGTGGTCGTCCAATCGATCCTGGCGGTCACTTCTGCCCACAAATGAATTGATATGAGCACTGAGTTGAGTGTCGGCGACGTGCTGGCGCTGCTGGCGAAAGGCGAAATGGAAGTCCAGGGCATGATGCCCTGGAGCAGTAACTATACGCTGCTCGTCACTGTGCGCGACGGCGATCTGCAGGGGCTTGCCGTGTACAAGCCACGCCGCGGCGAACGCCCGCTATGGGATTTTCCGCGCGGTACGTTGTGTCAACGGGAGTTCGCCGCCTTCCTGCTCAGCGAAGCGCTCGGCTGGTCGCTCGTGCCGCCGACCGTTCTGCGCGATGGTCCGTATGGCTATGGCTCGGTGCAGTTGTATATCGACTGCGACCAGGATGCGCATCTGTTCACCATGCAGAAGGAGGGCGGCTACGAGGATCAACTCGCGCGCCTGGCCGCCTTCGACATCCTCTCGAACAATGCCGATCGCAAGAGCGGCCATTGTTTGAAGGGAACGGATGGACGCCTCTGGGCGATTGACCACGGTATCTGCTTTCACGCCGAACCGAAGTTGCGAACCGTGCTCTGGGACTACGCTGGCGAACCGATCTGCGAAGAGATCATGGCAGACCTGCGCGCATTGCGTGAAGATGTTCGCAACGGCGGGCGGTTCATCCGCGCACTCGAAGGGTTGCTCGCTCCCGAAGAGGTGCGCGCCTTCCGCCGCCGCCTCGACCGCCTGATCGAAACCGGGTGCTACCCCGATCCCGGCGCTGCACGCCATATTCCCTGGCCTCCTGTCTAGGGTGTTCCCCCTCCTTTCCTCGCCAAATGAACGATCAAGCACTCCTGCGGGTGTGGTATAATTTCGCTCAACCTGTTCCATCCATCACAATCACGACGTGCGACCGACGATGACGCGGCCGCCGATGGGTGTTGAGCCGCGCCCTCGATTGAGTTCTTGAAGAAAGGGAGCCTGGAGCGTGGATGCACAATTGGGAACTGAAGGACGTCCCGTGCGCGTGGCTATCGTTGGCGCTGGCCCCGCCGGGTTCTATGCCGCCGAGGCGTTGCTCAAACAGTCGAACATCGTTGTCCTGATCGATATGTTCAATCGCTTTCCAACACCGTATGGGCTCGTGCGCGAAGGCGTCGCACCCGACCATCAGTCGATCAAGTCGGTAACGCGCATTTATGATCGCATCGCTTCCGATCCCCGCGTGCGCTACTTCGGCAACGTAACCTTCGGTACCGACATCACCCACGAAGACCTGAAACAGTTCTACGATCAGATTGTCTACGCCGTCGGTGCGCCGGCTGACCGGCGCATGGGCATTCCCGGCGAAGACCTGATCGGCAGTTACCCGGCGACGGCGTTCGTCGGCTGGTACAACGGGCATCCCGACTATTGCAACTGGACGTTCGATCTTTCGCATGAACGCGCTGTTGTGGTCGGCAATGGCAATGTGGCGATCGATGTGGCGCGCATTCTGGTGACCAACCCTGACAAACTGGCGAAGACCGATATTGCCGATTATGCCCTGGAGGCGCTGCGGCAGAGCAAGGTGCGCGAAGTTGTGATGCTGGGGCGACGCGGACCGGCGCAGGCGGCATTCACCAATGCGGAGATCAAAGAACTCGGTGAACTGGACGGCGTTGATGTGATCGTCGATCCTGCCGACCTGGAACTCGACCCGATGAGCGCCGAGCATGTGAAGGAGGACAAGTCGGCGGCGCGCAATGTTGAAATCCTGCGCTCGTTCGCCGCGCGCACGGAGCACCACGCCCCGCGCCGCATTCGGATGCGTTTCCTGACATCACCGGTCGAGTTGATCGGCGAGAATGGTCGGGTGGTGCGGGTGAAGGTGGAGCGCAACGAACTGGTGGTCGATAAGAACGGCGGTCTGCGGGCAAAGGGCATTGGCGTCTACGATACTATCGAAGCGGGATTGGTACTGCGGTCGGTCGGGTATCGCGGAGTACCGTTGCCCGGAGTGCCATTTCAGGAAGGGTCGTTCATTATTCCGAATGTCAACGGTCGGGTCATTCGTCCGCGCGATGATGCGGTCATTCTGGGTGAGTATGTGGTGGGTTGGGCGAAGCGTGGTCCATCTGGCGTGATTGGCACCAACAAACCGGATGCCGTCGCCACCGTGGCGGCTATGGTTGAAGACCTGCCGAAATTGCCCGGCATCCCCGACGAAAACCGCGATCCGCAGCGCATCGTCGAGTTGCTGCGCGTTCGTAAACCTGATTTCGTCACCTATGCGGATTGGAAGCGGCTCGATGCGTATGAAACGGCGCGTGGCGCCGAACAGGGTCGCCCGCGCGTCAAGGTGACCACCGTTCCCGAAATGCTGGAGGTTATTCGCGGAACATCGTCGTAACACGTGTACATCAGGCTCAATGCTTGCCGTCGAAAGCCAGGGATGACTTCGCTGCAAAACGCACCGCTGAGACGCCGAGGGCGCAGAGAACCCTGAAAACGAACCATGATGGATGCACGGCGAAGCATGCGTGTGCGTGACTCGCTCTGGAGTCCGCTTCTGCGAACGCTGCGCCGCAGCGGTGACCTGCCCTTTTTGCAGTGGACTCAGGGATCATTCCCTGGCTTTCTGGCGCCCTGCGACCGGCGCTGTACGCCAGCGCGCTGAGACCAGTCAAATACTACGAACGAACGTCCTGCTTCCTTCGAAGCGACTATGCTCCCCTTCCGTCGCCTGGATGTCGTGCTTTCCTCACCGAATCCTTATGTTTGCGATGCATCATACCGGTCGAAGCGGACGTACCATAAAGTGACCGTTATCGATGGGTTCAGGGGCAGACAGAACATCGATATAAAAGAATCCCCCTTTTCCCATCGCAGGAGAAGGCTTGCACCGGGCAAACGCAGAACAGACGTGTTGAGAGAAACATCCGCTTCCGGGGTATAATTCATACAGAAAGAGAAACCTATGCAGGCGACCGGGGAACCCATGACCGAATCGACCGCTACCGAAGTGCAGCAGTTGATCGCCGAAGGACGAGCAGCCGCGCTGGCAGGCGATACGTTTACGGCGCGCGCCCGGTTTCGCCGCGCCACCGAACTCGACAGCGAGAATCCCGAAGCGTGGCTCGGTTTGAGCAGCGTCGTTCCGATCCTTGCCGAAAAGCGCGACTATCTCCAGCGCGTGCTGGCGCTCGACCCGACCAATACCGAAGCCGCAGATAGTCTGGCGTATGTCGAAAAATTGATTGCGGAAGGGTTGCAGATTGCACCTTCACACCGTCGCCAGGAACAACACGCAAGCGGTAATGCCTCGCCGTTGCTCTCCGCCCCGGAACCGCCGACCACAACTGTCGATGTGGCGTACTGCTACATCCACCCCGACCGTGAGACCGGCTTGCGCTGCGTGCAGTGCAACCGCCCGATCTGTGGCTCGTGCGCGCAGATGACCCCCGTCGGGCAGTTGTGCCCCGAATGCCGCAAGGCGCGCCGCCCGCCGCACTATCAGGCAGAACTTTCGCACATGCTGATCGGTGTGGTGGTTGGGTTTTTTGCTGGACTGATCGGCTCGATTCTGGTCGTGGCGCTTGCTGGTGTGCCATTTTTGGGGTTGTTTCTGGCAATGATGTCCGGACCGCTCATGGGCGCGCTGACGGTGCGCATCGTCGAGCAGTTGACGCGCAAGCGCGGACGCGCAATGCAGGCGTCGGTTGGCGTCGGGTTGGGGTTGGGTGCGCTGCCGCTCTTTGGGTTTGGCGTTATTGCCCTGCTGAGCGGCGCCGTGTTGCAGTTGCTGTTGATCGGGTTGTGGATGGCGCTGCTGATCGTTACGGCTGTGGCGCGCCTGCGTTAGCGCCTTCTTATTTGGTAGTGAATATTCATAATCCCCCAGCAGGGTTTATGCTCTCCCATACACCGGGATCGCAGCGCCACTGATGATCCGCGCATCGGGACCGACGAGGAACAGTACGACGCGTGCAATCGCCTCTGGCGCGACCCAGCGACTATGGTCAGCTTTGGGATCGGCGGCGCGATTGGCGGGGGTGTCGATCACGCTGGGCAGAATGGCATTCGCAGTGATGTTCGAGTCGCGCAGTTCAGCGGCAAGCGCCTCGGTCAACTGGAGAATGGCGCGTTTGGCAGCGCCGTACGCAGCAACATTCCTGGCGCTCTGCGTCGCAGTGCGACTGCTGACATTGACAATCGCTCCGCCGCCACGCGCCAGCATATGCGGCACCGCTGCGGCGCATGAAAGGACCGCCGTCTTGAGATTGATGTCCAGTTGCTGCTGCCAGAGCGCCCAGGATGTGCGGTGCACCGGTTCACCGCCAGCAAACCCTCCTGCAACATTGACCAGGATATCGATGCCGCCGTGGGCGCTGGCAACCTGAGCATACGCCTGTTGCGCCGCCGTTTCGTCGGTCAGGTCCAGCAGTCTGCCATCCAGTCGCGCACTGGCGGGGGCGCCGAGACGCTGACGCAGATGGTCGAATTCAGACGGATTAATGTATGGAACCCACACTGTTGCGCCAGCATCGAGCAACGTTTGCACTACGGCGCTGCCAAGCGCCCCGGCGCCGCCGGTCACAATTGCAACCTTTCCTTCGAGCATAGCGTTTATCAGTTTCCTCTGTGTTGCGCCTGTTTCATTCTGCCGGTTACGACATGGGCACCTGCGGGACGATCATTCCCTCGATACGCTGGAAAATCTCCGGGATCGAATGACCGGTGATGGTCAGTCCGTGGTTCTTCAAGCCGATCACCGCGCGTGACGGATCGGGCGCCTGACGCACCAGTTCCGCTACCTCGGCGGCAAGTTCGTAGGTGCCGCACGGATAGTTGACCTGTGTGGAAGGAATGGGATCGCGCCACCAGGCGTGGATGTGAATGATCGCCTGCACCTGCGGATGCTCGCGATAGATCATATAGTGCTCAATGGCGTCAACGGAGACACGACGCGGCTCGATATGCGGCGGCACGCTCAGGTTGATCTGCAGGTTTTGTGGATCATACCCGGTGACCAGCAGAATGTCGCGCCCCACCACCTCAAGGCGACTCTTGTCAACCCCCGATGCCGACATCCAGAAATAATCCGGGTTGTGGAGCGCGCGGGCGCTGAGGTTGCCATAACTGAGACCGCCAATGCCGTACAATCGCCTGACGTGGCGCAGTTCGCGCTCCGAAAGGTATTCGTGGATCGGGATTGCCGCTGGCAGCAGGCCCATCCCATCGAGTTGCCGCCCCGCCCAACTGATCTGGCGTGTGGCTTCATCGCCCTCCCACAGATAATCCGGCAGGTCGGGCGTGAACTTGTTGTTGATCACCAGATGACTGCACGCCAGTGGCTGAATGCGCCGATAGATCTGATCGAAGAATGTCTGCTCGTCACCTTCGAGTCGCACCGTGTAGTGCCCCTGCTCGATGGTGACGAAATGGCTTTCGAGCACGCCATCGATGCGCGTGTTGTAAATCACCATGTTTGCCAGCGAGCGCACAATCAGCGGATACGCCGCTTTCATAACGTCGCGCTGATTGTCTTCACCCTCAACAATAGTCACAACAAATGTGCCCTGACCGCGGCGATGGATCGGTCGTGGGCGATCAAGATCGCACAGGTTCAACACCAGGCGTGCAGGCGGTGATTCGGGAGTTTCGTCGTCTGCAGGGGTGTCGGGTGCGATGAACGTATGTCCGTGGCGTTCCAGCGCTGCGCTTAACCCCTGCGCAAACCAGAGAACGAATGCGCTTCGGGTGTTTCCAGCAGTTGTAAAGGTCAGATGCTCGTCAGGGGCAAGACTCGGCCCCATCAACGGCGTCCAGGTATCCTGATGCATGGCACTTCCTCGAATACATGGTGCAACGTTTCGTGCAGCCGTCTGGTCTTCACCGTATCTTATGCAAGCATAGCCGCATTAGGCGTCTCTGTCAAACAGCAGAGCCTGTCCAGCGCATGCTGAGGTTACTCCCCTGGCAGATAAGCTGGACAGGCTCTGTTTATCCGGCGCTGTGCAGCAGGCGTTCGCGAATCGTCGCAACTTCCTGGCGCAGGCGCGCGTCCGAGTTGAGTTCTTCGGTGATCTTCTCGCAACCATACATAACGGTCGTGTGATCACGCCCGCCGAGCAGTTGACCGATTTCCATCAGGCTCGAGTCGGTTTCCTCACGGAGAAGATACATCGCCACCTGACGAGGAATGACGATATTGCGACTACGACTGCGCCCCTGCAACGCGCGCAGATCGACGCTGTAGAATGCGGCGACTTCGCGCAGGATGGCATCGGGGGTCACCCGTTTGCGCCGGTTGGTGTCGAGCAGTTCGCTCAGTGCTGCGGTCGCCACCTCGATGGTCACCGGAACATTATACATTTGCGCAAATGCTGTCACCCGATTGAGGCATCCTTCCAGTTCGCGAATATGGCTCTGAATGCGCTGGGCAAGGAAGTCGATCACCGGTTGGGGTACCGGAACCGGTGATTGCTCCGCTTTTGCGCGCAGAATTGCTGTGCGCGTCTCCAGATCAGGCATTTGCACATCGACGATCAACCCCCACTCAAAGCGTGAGCGCAGGCGCTCTTCGAGCGTCAGGATCGCCTTGGGCGATCGGTCTGACGATATGACGATCTGTTTCCCGGCAGAATGCAGTGTGTTGAAGGTATGAAAAAACTCTTCCTGGGTTTGCTCTTTGCCCGCAATGAACTGAATATCGTCGATAAGCAAAATATCGATATTGCGGTAACGAATGCGAAACTCCTCCGTCTGCTGGCGGCGAATGGAGTTGATCAGGTCGTTGGTGAATGTCTCGGAAGAGACGTAGAGCACATTCACCTCCGGGTCGCGGTCGAGCACGAGATTGCCGATGGCGTGCAGGAGGTGCGTTTTCCCCAAACCCACGCCGCCGTAGAGGAACAATGGATTGTACGCCTGCGCCGGATGTTCCGCCACTGCCATGCACGCCGCATTCGCCAGGCGATTGCTTGGCCCGATAATGAAGCGGTCGAAGGTATACCGCGGATTGAGCATGCTGGAACGCACCGCCCGATGCAATTCGAGTTGCTGTGGCGGCGTCCGTTCGAGCGGATGGTTCACGCCATTGCTGTAGCCGCCCGGTTGCAACGGTAAACTTTGTGCATGCTTGCGCGTCTCGTTCTCCGGGGATCGCCCGTTGGTTGGCGCGCTATCGGAGCGCTCGAAGTCGGGCGATCCAAGCACGACGCGCACATCGACCGGAAAGCCGACCACCGATCCCAACTGTTCACGGAGGGTGGTGAGATACCGGCTTTCCAACCCTTCTTTGATAAAGGCGTTCGGCGCGCGAACAATCGCCACGCCATTGTCGATCTCGAGCAGGGTGGCGCCGCGTACCCACGTGTTGTACTCGTGGCGCGGCAGTTGAACCTGGAGCGATCCCAGTGTTGTATTCCAGACTTTGGTGAGGTTCACTGCAACCCCCCTGTTGTTGGCAAACACAATCCCCCTGGAGTACAACCTTTGGACTCCAGTGCGGCATGTATGCGATGGACACAGATGACGCTTTCCTTGCCAGAGGTCCTTCGTGCAAGCGTTTCTTGTGCCACCGATCATACCCCATGCCTTCGTACTTTTCAAGCCGAAAGAAGGCTTCCGGTTATCGCACTTCCTTATAGTAAGTGCTCTCCGATCTGCGGTCGTGATTGTGAGATCCCGCACGTCGCCTCTTTGCTATGTCGAGCAACGGTGATCAGAATCGTGGATAACTCTGGACGAAGGGGCGATCCTGAGGGATTGTTATCGCTTGTTTATGGGCAATACGGCGATTCATACAATGGAAGGATGTTATCCACAATTTTGTGGATAACATCCCGGATAATGTGGAAAAGCGGATCGATTTCATCACACAATCATAACAATCACGAGGACGGCGGCTCCGGCAGATCGAGCGGGGGCAGGTCTGCCAGACTGCTCAGACCGAACTGACGGAGGAACCCGGCGGTAGTGACATACAGGATCGGTCTGCCGACCGTTTCGAGCCGTCCGCCTTCCGCGATGAGGTCGCGCGCCAGCAGTGCCCGCAAGACGCCGCTGCTATCCACGCCGCGGATCGCTTCGATCTGGGCGCGCGTGACAGGCTGGCGGTACGCGATAATCGTCAACACTTCGAGCGCGGCGTTCGAGAGGCGTGTGGCAGGGGGAGCGCCCAGAAAACGCTCGATAACCGCTGCTGCTTCGGGTGCAGAAACCAGCTGGACGCGATCGGCATCGCGCTGGAGACGGATGCCGCGCTCGATGCATGCTGCCGCCAACTCATCGAGCGCCTGCTCCACTGCATCAGATGGCAGATCGAGCGTCCGCGCCAGTTCGGTGATAGTCACCGGTTCGCCTGCAACGAACAGGATCGCCTCGATCAACTGCACCGTCGTGGGCGCTGGTTGGGGCAGTATGTCGGGCAGCGGGGATTGCTCCATTCGACGATTTCGGGTTCAACCACACCTGGCGTCAATGAGTCCACTGCAAAAAGGCATGGTACCGCAGCGGCAGATGCGCTATCGCGTCCTCAAACGCATGCTTCGCCGTGCATCCATCACAGTCCGTTTTCAGGGTTCTCCACACGCCCGGCGTCTCAGCGGTGCATGTTTGCAGTGAACTCGTCAATGCAATCGCGTGGCAGGCGTGCTGCGGGGAAGGATCCAGCACCCTGCATTCCGGCATGCGACCGCCAGACCTTACGAAAGGTACTGTACATCGCGCGGAAAGGTCGTCAGCGACTCGGCGCCGTCGGCGGTGATGACGACGTCATCCTCGATGCGCACGCCACCCAGACCACGAATGTAAATCCCTGGTTCAACCGTAAATGTTGCGCCGACTGGAAGCGGCGCCTGGTTTCCTGCCACGATGAAGGGCGGTTCGTGGATATCGAGACCGATCCCGTGCCCGGTGCGGTGGAGAAAGTACGGTCCGTATCCGCCGTGTTCGATGATCTGCCGCGCCGCCGCGTCGATCGACTCGCCAGTGGCGCCGGGTTGCGCGGCAGCGATACGCCCGGCAGTATTCGCCGCCTGCACAAGATGGTGGATTCGCAGCGCCTCGTCGGACAGGCGTCCCACCGCAAACGTGCGGGTAATATCCGACACATACCCCTGATACACGGCACCGCCGTCGAATACCACCAGATCGCCTTCCTGCAACACACGGTCCCCGCTGGTATGATGCGGGTTGGCGCTGTTCGGTCCGCTGGCGACCGTGGTCTCGAATGCGGGTAAGCATCCCGCAGCGCGAATAGCGCGTTCCCACAGGTCGGCAATGTCGCGTTCGCGCATGCCTGCCCGTACCTGCGCGATCGTCTGGCGCAGCGTGTCTTCGATGACACGCACTGCCTGGCGGATTGCATGCAGTTCCTCCGCATCTTTGACCATGCGCATGTCCATCAGCAGTGGTGTGACATCCGCAGTCTGCGCGCCGGGAAGCGCCTGTTCCAGCGCGCGAAGTTCAAATACCCGCATAACCGTATGCTCGATGCCAATGACGCTTCCCGCACCCAGACCGACATCACGCGTCGCGCGCGCCAGCGCCTGTTCCGGTCCTTCGGCGTCGCTCCAGGGATAGAAGCGAAACAGTGCGCCTGTCGTCTCGGCAATGCGTGCATGCTCCAGCGCCGGAACCACCAGCGCCGGTTGCCCGGAAACCGGGGTGAGCGCCAGAGTCAATCGCAAACCGGCGTGCAGCGTCATTCCCGAAAGATAGCGCAAATTACTGCCGGGAACAATAGCCAGAGCGTCGAAGCCGTAACGACGCATGGCTTCCTGGATGCGCGTGATGCGGTGGGACATGGTCTGTTCCTTTTGTGTTGAAGATTGAAGGTTGGACGTTGAAGTTCAACGTTGAATGTTGTGCAGACTACTGGGTATCGCGCTCGTGATGTGGGAAGCGTACCCGTGCCACAGTCCATTCCTCACCAATGGTGAGCGAAAACTCTCCCTGAAGATCGTCCTGCACCAGCGTGCGGATGATGTGCAACCCCAATCCACTGCCGCCGCCCGACGATTCCGCAGTCGCCGATTCTGGAGAAGCGACACGGCTCGGACCGTCATCACGGACCTCGACGGCGATCATGCCGTCCTGCTCGCTCGTTTCGATGATGATAACGCCGCCGCTAACGGCAAGCCCGTGGGTCATCGCGTTGACGATCAGTTCATTCAGCACGATTGCCAGCACAGTAGCGTCACGTGAGCCAACGCGCGCCTGAACGCCGCGGATTTCGAAGTGGACCGGGCGTTCGGGCGACGAGAGGCTGAGTCGGGCGCTCTCGACGATCTGACGCGCCACGGCGTCAACTGTGGTCACGCCGACATCTTCATGACACAGCAGATTGTGAACGCCCGCAATCGCCTGAATACGCGCCACACTGTCGCGCAGCGCAATTGCACTGCGGTCATTTGGCGGCAGGCGGCGCTGTTGCATGGTCAGCAATGCCGAGATCGTTTGCAGGTTGTTGCGCACACGATGATGCATTTCCTGCAACATTGCCGATTTGACCGCCAGAGCGCGCAGGCTTTCGTCGTACAGGCGCGCATTCTCGATCGCAATCGCCGCTTCGTCAGCAAAGGTAGAAAGAAGGCGCATATGCTCATAGTCGAAATGGCGCGCTTCACGGGTATACAGGCAGATGGCGCCGATCGTGCGCTTTTGCTGGACGCGCAGCGGCATGCAGAAGAGTGAATAGAAGTTCTCGCGTGCTGCGACTTCTGCGAGTTCGGGGAAGCGCGAGTCGTTGAAAGCGTTGTGTACTGCCAGCGGACGCGCCTCGCGCACTGCCTGAACGATGAATCCGGGGATTTCGCCGCGCGGCGTTCCGCCGTAGGTCGCGGCGAGTTCCAGTCGTCCATCATTGCCGACGCGGAAAATATCCGCGCGTTCAGCGCGCGAGAGTTCCACTGCCTTGGCGACGATCAGTTTCAACACCTCTTCGAGATTGAGTTGCTCAGCAATACTCTTTGAGACCTGTTGCAGGGTTGTCAGTTCGCGCACCTTCTGGTGCAATTGCTCGTCGGTTTGCTGATAGAGTTGCGCATTGACGATGAAGAACGCCAGTTCGCCGGCGACGGTTTCGACGAAGTTGATCTCTTCGGCGGTAAAATCGCGCGGACCATAGGTTTGAACGGTGATCACACCCTGCAACTTGGCAGCGCCCAGATGGAACCGTTCAACGCTGAACAGAACAATCGGCACGGCGAGCATCGAGCGGTACGGTTCCTCGCCCAACCCCGGTTCGATGTGAAAACGCGGCTCACGACGCACATCGCGCACCGCGATTGGTCGCCCCTCCCGCGCAGCCCATCCGGTGATACCCTCGCCGATACGGATGCGCACCTGCCCGACGGCGGCGCTGTTCAACCCGTGGGTCGCTCGCAGTGTCAGATCATCGGTGTTCTTGTCGTACAGGTACACCGAACAAACCTCCACGCCGATCACTTCAGCGACCGTCTCGACGACCAGTTGCATCGACGTATCCAGGTCGAGCGTGGAGTTGGCGGCGGAGATGATCCGGTGGAGACCCTTGAGTTCCGCCATACGTCGCACCAGGTGACTTTCCCATTCACGGGTGCGTTGTTCTTCGCGTGCAGCGCCGTATGCCAGCAGCAACTCGGAGAGTGCAATCCCCGGCTCGACGCCATGCAATTCCGAAAGCGCCAGACCGAATTCTGCCAGCACCTCCGGCTCTCCGTCCTGGCGAAACCAGAGCGCTCCTAACTGACGCAGCAGAACGCGCCGCTGCTCGTTCGACTGACTGGCAGCCAGTTGATCGATCACTTCCGAAATGTTCGGCAGCGATGCTCGCAGTTCCTCCACGAGCATGGGAAGGAAAGCGGTTTGCGGACTGTGCATACAAACCTGCCAGACGACGAGATTTTTGTGACCTTCGACGCATATTATAACAAACTGACCTGGCGATGGAGCGGGTTTGCGGGGAAGTACAGGTTGAACATACACGCAGTGCGCCGTCACTCTTCAGGCGACACGGGCAGCCACATGACGACATCCGCCCATACGCTGAGCATCCCGTCTTCCGCTGCGCTGGTCAGTACGACTTCGGCGCCGGTTGTATCGAATGTGTAGGTTCCCAGTTCCGCCCAGTCGTTCGCGTGCGTCGCTGCATCGACGATCACTTCCGCCGTTCCATCGGCGTGCTGCACCAGATAGCGCACGTTTGTTGCATCGCCCAGGCGGCTGACAGCATACGGAATAAACGCGATCACGCGGTACTTTCCTGCTGAAGGTAATGTGGCGCGCCAGATCGCCAGCGCGGGCGGGTTCAGCGGGCGCACCTTCCACGGTCGTCCCCCCGCGCCACGGACTGATGCGATGAACAGCGACTCGCCCCCATATCCCACGGGTGCGCTGTTCCATCCCTCCCCATCGAACAGGAAGCCGGGGAGTCCGGCATCGACGGCGACTGCCCCATCGGGCGGCAGAGCGCACG
>Ga0197142_1001316_pt1 | contig 22750 bp, 24 predicted proteins | sample GBS60_MetaG_FD_148614 | JGI IMG/M metagenome (GOLD analysis project Ga0197142, IMG submission 148614) | Sediment microbial communities from Great Boiling Springs, Gerlach, Nevada, United States - GBS 60_MetaG | ecosystem: Environmental > Aquatic > Thermal springs > Hot (42-90C) > Sediment... | reverse complement strand
TGCCCGCCTATCTGGATCTGTTTTACGAGGTGGTGGGCATTTCCATCCTCAATGGCTACGGCCTCACGGAAACCTCGCCAGTGCTGTGCGCGCGCCGTCCCGACAACAATGTGCGCGGCACGGCTGGCCCGCCTCTGCCGGGCACGGAGTTTCGCATCGTGGATCCGGAAACCCGGCAGCCGCTGCCCCCCGAAGAAAAAGGGTTGATCCTGGCGCGAGGGCCCCAGGTGATGATGGGCTACTACAACAACCCGGAAGCGACTGCCAAGGTGCTCAGCCCCGACGGCTGGTTTGAAACAGGGGATCTGGGCTGGCTCACCCCCGACGGACAACTGGTGATCACCGGCAGGGCCAAAGATGTTATCGTGCTGCGCAACGGGGAGAACGTCGAGCCGCAGCCGCTGGAGGATGCCTGCCTGCAATCCCCCTACATCAGCCAGATCGTGATCGTCGGGCAAGACCAGAAAAAATTGGCCGCCCTCATCTATCCCAACCTCGACGCCCTCAAGGCCTGGGCTGCTGAGCAAGGGATCCCGGCTGCGGAGGCCGAGCTCTTGGCCCACCCGCAGGTGCGCACGTTGATCTTGCAGGAGGTGCGCCGCCGCATCCAAGAGCGTCCTGGCTACCAACCCCACGAGCAGATCGGCGACTTTCGCTTCTTGCCAGAGCCGCTGAGCGTGGAAAACGGCCTCCTGACCCAGACGCTGAAAATTAAGCGCAACCCGGTAGCCGAGCGCTATGCCCACCTTATCCAGGAGATGTATCCGACAGGAGGCTGAGGCGAAGCTGCCTTAGGTTTGGGATCCCCGTTGTTGCTCTAGGTAGCGCCGGAAGGTCTCCGGGGGAATGGCCCCCCGGTAGGCCCCGCAGTAGTAGAGGGTGAGCACCGCCTTGTAGGCCCAGTCCGTCGGCACCACGTCCGGGAAGGGGCTGGGCAGGGTGTCTGCCTGGTTGGCGGCGCAGGCTTGCAGGATTTGCTCAGTGGTGAGCTGCTCGGCCAGATCGGGGGGAAGCTCCCGCAGGTTGGCCTGGGCAAAAGCAGCGCTGGGCAGGCAGAGAGCGGAAAGAGCCATCGCCCAAAAGGCAGGAGCGAAGAGGTGTCGCAGGTTCATGGTTCTCGGATGGTTGGCAAGTGTTCTTTTTCCAGGGTAATACGGGCCAACAGGGCGCTTGGATGCTGTTCTGAGATTAAGATGCAAAGAACCGGGGAGCAAAAAATGGCGGCCCCAGCAAAGATCCGGTCGAGTCTTTGCGGCGAGCCCTGGCCTTTCTCCGAAAAGACGCCGACCAGATCCATGGTGGGGGCCGATGGTCTCAAAAACTGGCTGGGTGAATTCCTAGCTCAAAAAGTTGCGACAGCGGCAGGAGCAACTTCCCTCCCAGAAGGGATCCCTGAGGTGCCAATCCCCTCCCTGCGGGGCTGATGATTGTGTTGAGAGCGCGATAGATCAAAGCCGATGAGCTCATCCAAAGGGCCAAGTTTTGACAGCCTGGATCCGCCGGATCCAAAGCTGATCGACGCCTGTGTGCACTGCGGGTTTTGTCTGACCACTTGCCCCAGCTACCGCGTCCTCGGCAAGGAGACGGACTCGCCGCGGGGGCGCATCTACCAGATGGACGCCCTCAATCAGGGCCAAATCTCTCTCTCGGCAGCAGTGGTTTCCCATTTCGATACCTGCTTGGGCTGTTTGGCCTGTGTTACTGCCTGCCCCTCGGGGGTGCGCTACGACCGGCTGATTGCCGCCACCCGCCCGCAAATCGAGCGCAACTACCCCCGCGGCCTCTGGGATCGGCTGTATCGCCAATTCATCTTCTCGCTCTTCCCTTACCCGGAACGGCTGCGGCCTCTGCTCTGGCCCCTTTGGCTCTATCAGAAGATGGGGATCGGCACCTGGATCCGGAAAGGGTTGGAAAAAGTCTCCCCGCGCCTGGCAGCCATGGAATCCCTGCTGCCCCCTTTGCAGGTGGAGCAACTGCTGCCCCAGCGCTATCCGGAGCGGATCCCGGCGGTGGGCGAACGCCGCTTTCGCGTGGGGCTGATCCTTGGCTGTGTGCAGCGCCTGTTTGCCCCCCAAGTCAACGAGGCCAGCATTCGCGTCTTGACCCACAACGGCTGTGAGGTGGTGATCCCGCCCGCTCAGGGCTGTTGTGCCGCCTTGCCCCACCACCAAGGGCAATTGCAGCAAGCCGAAACCCTGGCCCGCCAGATGGTGGATGCTTTTGCCGGCTACGAGTTGGATGCCATTCTGATCAATGCGTCCGGCTGCGGCCACACCTTGAAAGAGTATGGCCACCTATTGGCCAGGGATCCCGACTACAAAGACAAAGCGGCCCGCTTTGCCGCCCAGGTCAAGGATATCCAAGAGTTCCTTGTCCAGGTGGGGCTGACGGCTCCCTTGCACCCGCTGCAGCCGGATCCCTTGGTGCTGGTCTATCAGGATGCCTGTCACATGCTGCACGGGCAGCGCCTCAGCCAAGAGCCGCGTCAACTGCTGCGGCAGATTCCCGGCCTGGAGCTGCGGGATCCCGTCGATGCTGCCCTCTGCTGCGGCAGCTCCGGCGTCTACAACCTGCTGCAACCCGAGGTGGCGGACGAGCTGGGATCCCAAAAGGTGGCCAACCTCCTCAACACCGGCGCCCAGGGGATCGTCTCCGCCAATATCGGCTGCCGCCTGCAAATCCAGAAGCACCTGCGCTTGCAAGGCAAGGCCGGGATCCCGATCTACCATCCGATGGAACTGTTGGATCGCGCCCTGCAACCGGCGGCAACTCCTCTGGAGCCAGCAGAGGTAGCCAAGACAACTGTTTGAGGAGACCAAGAGGCTTGCAAACGGTTCGTTGCTCAATCTCCCCTCTCCCTCTGGGAGAGGGGATGGGGGTGAGGGCACCTCTGGGAGAGGGGATGGGGGTGTTCGCGCTAGCGGCGCGGAGCGCTTGGGCACCTCAGGGAGAGGGGCCGGGGGTGAGGGCATTGCGACAGCCTTGCGTAGCGATGGAGAGATGGACTGGAGAGATTCTCAAGATCGCTTTCGAGGTTGTCTTCTGGGCTTGGCGGTTGGGGATGCGATGGAGGTTTGCCCGCGCGGCAGCTTCGCTCCCCTGACAGATGTCGGCTCGGAGAAAATTGTTGCCATTGCCCGCGGAGCCTATCGCCAGAAGACAGTTGCAGAAATCCGGGGCTCGGCGTATGGGGTGGAGAGCTTCGCCGAGGCTATGCTCATGGCGGCCAACCTAGGCGGCGATGCCGAGACCACCGCTGCTGTCTGTGGGCCAGGGGCCTACCGGTCAGGGATCCCTGGCAGGAGCCGCCGAAATTCAGGATCTGGCCGACCAACTCTACTGCGTCGGCCAAAAGCGATGAGAAGCACCGCCTGGCTAGAGCTTGAGGGCGGCACGGGGATCATAGGACTGAACCCGCTGCAGCTTTTCGTAGAGCTCCCGCTCCTCCTCCGAAACACGGGTGGGCAAATAGATCTGAACTACCGCGTAGAAATCGCCCCGCTCCCCATTGCCCTTGGGAAACCCCCTCTCTGCCAAACGCAACTTTCGCCCTGGCTGCATTCCCGGTGGGATGCGCAGCTTCACCACTCCATCCAGCGTGGGCACCTCCACCTGGGCGCCCAAAACGGCCTCGCTGGGGCTGATGGGTAAGTCGCAGTAGACGTCAAACCCCTCAAGGCGGTAGAAGGGGTGCTCCTTCAGCTCGATCTTGAGGTACAGGTCGCCGGCACCCCCGTTAGGGTTGGGGTGGCCTTGGCCGCGCAGGCGAATCCGCTTCCCCGGTGTGATCCCAGGAGGGAGATTGACCTCTAACGTGCGGTTCCCGCCCACCCGTAGGCGGCGTCTGCCCCCCTCAAAAGCCTCGGGAATGGTGAGCTGGATGGTGGCCTCCGCATCGTAGTTGGCGTTGCTGGCGGAGCTGGAGGAGCTGCTGCTGCGATCCGCGCCTGAGTTGCGCACCCGGCCCAGCAGTTGATCGATGAAATCTTGAAAATCGTCAAATTGGCTGAAATCGACGCCACTGCCAAAACCGCTTCCCCCAAAGTCTTCGCTGAAGGAGCTGTCGCCAAAAGGGCTGCTGCTGTAAGGCTGGCTGTAGGTCTCCCGCCGGTAGCGGAACCCGCCCTGCTGGTGGTACTGGCCGAATTGGTCGTATTGTCTGCGCTTGCTGGGATCCGAGAGAACTTCGTAGGCTTCGTTGATCTCCTTAAACTTCTCTTCGGCGGCTTTGTTGTTCGGGTTAACATCCGGGTGATATTTTCGTGCCAGGCGCCGATAGGCCTGCTTAATCTCGTCGGCGGTGGCCGTCTTGCTGACCCCCAAAATCTTGTAGTAGTCCTTAAAGTTTTGCATCGAGGCGTCTGCAGGCAAATTGCTGAGAATGGGCAGAAAACCAAGCAGTTGGGCGTCCCCCCGCCGGGGATCCGTCCTTCCGACCGGTTGACGAAAAGAGAAGAAGGCGGGCTAGACGCCATCGCCCATCCCGTCCCTCCTCATTATCGGTGCTGTGGATAAGGGTGGGATCCGCCCTGGGCCAGGGGGCCGCAGAGGGATCCCACTGTCGTCACTTGGTCTCGGTGAAATCGGCGTCGATGACATCGTCACTGCCGCCGGAGGTCGTCCCCGAGCCAGAGGGAGAGCTCGAAGCGGCGCCGGGCTGCTGATAGAGCTCGCTGCTCATGGCGTAAAGGGCCTCCTGCAGCTCCCGCTCTTTGCTCTGGATGGCGCTGTCGTCATCCCGCTGGATGGCCTCCCGCAGCTCTCGCACCAAGGTCTCGATTTGGCTGCGCTTGCTAGAGGAGATCTTGTCTCCCAGCTCCTTCAACTGCCGCTCAGCCTGGTAGGCCAGAGAATCGGCCTTGTTGCGGCGCTCGATTTTCTCGCGGCGGGCGCGGTCTTCGGCAGCGTATCTCTCGGCTTCGGCAATCATCCGCTCCACCTCTTTGCTATCGAGCGTGGAGGCGCCGGTAATGGAGATGCTCTGCTCCTTGCCGCTGCCCTTGTCTCTGGCCGTCACCTTGAGGATGCCGTTGGCGTCGATGTCGAAGGTCACCTCGATCTGCGGCACACCGCGGGGAGCCGGCGGGATCCCGTCCAGCTTGAAGCGGCCCAGGGACTTGTTGTCGCGGGCCAGCTCCCGCTCCCCTTGCACCACGTGGATTTCCACCGAGGTCTGCCCGTCTTCGGCGGTGGAGAAGATCTCCGACTTGCGAGTAGGAATGGTGGTGTTGCGCGGGATCAGCTTGGTGGCAATACCGCCCAGGGTTTCCACCCCCAAAGACAAGGGGGTGACATCCAGCAACAACACATCTTTGACCTCGCCCGCCAGCACACCGGCCTGGATGGCAGCACCCACGGCCACCACCTCATCAGGGTTGACAGTTTGGTTGGGCTCTTTGCCTAGCAGCTCTCTCACCAGCCGCTGCACCGCCGGGATGCGGGTGGAGCCGCCCACCAACACCACTTCGTTGATGTCGGCCTTGGTGAGCTTGGCATCCCGCAGGGCTTGCTCCACCGGCCCTTTGCAGCGCTCCAGCAGGTCAGCGCAGAGGTGTTCAAACTGGGCGCGGGAGAGCTTCAGCTCCAGGTGCTTTGGACCATCGGCAGTGGCGGTGATGAAGGGCAGGTTGATGGTAGTCTCGGAGACACTGGACAGCTCGATCTTGGCCTTCTCGGCAGCTTCCGTCAGCCGCTGCAGGGCCTGCCGGTCTTGCCGCAGGTCGATCCCTTCCATGCGCTTGAACTCTTCGGCCATCCAGTCGACAATCTTCTTGTCGAAGTCGTCGCCACCCAACTGGGTATCGCCGCTGGTGGCTTTCACCTCAAAGACCCCATCGCCCACCTCCAGGATGGACACGTCGAAGGTGCCACCGCCCAGGTCGAAGACGAGGATGGTCTCGTTGTTGCGCTTGTCCAAGCCATAGGCCAAAGAAGCCGCCGTCGGCTCGTTGATGATGCGCAGCACTTCCAAGCCGGCGATCCTCCCGGCATCTTTGGTGGCCTGCCGCTGCGAGTCGTTAAAGTAGGCAGGGACGGTAATGACGGCTTGGGTAACCGGTTGGCCCAGGTAGCGGCTGGCATCATCCACCAGCTTGCGCAGCACCATGGCCGAGATTTCCTCGGGGGCAAATTCTTTGTTCATGCGGGGTGAGTACAACTTGACGTTGCCCCGCTCGTCCCGCCGCACCTGGTAGGAGACCCGCTTGGCATCGACGTTCAGTTCATCGTACTTGCGCCCGATGAAGCGCTTAACGGAGTAAAAAGTGTTCTCGGGGTTGAGCACCGCTTGGCGACGGGCCATCTGTCCCACCAGGCGCTCCCCATCTTTGGTGAAAGCGACCACCGAGGGTGTAGTGCGGCTCCCCTCGGCATTGGGAATGACAGTGGGGACGCCCCCTTCCATTACGGCGACAACCGAGTTGGTTGTGCCCAAGTCAATTCCTACAACTTTTCCCATCGGCTCCTTGTTCTCCTTTTGTTCAAGACGTTACCTCGGCTACCGCCGCCAGGCTGTATGAAGTAGCTTGGGCAGCCAATCCGTGAAAATTCAGCAGGTATTTAGCCGTTTTCTGGGTCGATCCTAACCAGCAGGGCATTGCGGTCAGGGCGAGAATGCCGCCCATTTCTGGCAACTGGAAGGCAGAGCAGTTACGGATCTCCGTACCTGCCGGGGCCTTGCTTCCAGGGCCGCTTGGGGCAAGGGCGGCTAGCTCTGGATAAGCTGCAGGGCTTCCAGGCTACGGGCCACAACGGTTTCGGCCAGGGGCAGGTAGCCCATTGCTTCGGCCAGGGCTTGTCCTTTGCTGAGGGCCCAGCGCAGCACCGCCCGCAGGGCAGTGGCAATAGCGGGATCCCGGTACTGGCGGTAGGCCAGGATCCAGGTGTAGGTGACGATGGGATAAGCCCCGGCGCCGGACGGATCCGGCTCAAAGGCCCGCAGGTTCTCAGGCAGCTCGATTTCGCTCAGGGCCAGGGCCGAGGCTGCGGGGGTGGGGAGGACAAACTCGCCGCGGCGGTTTTCCAGGGCCGCCACCGATAGATCCAGGTCGCGGGCGTAGACCGATTCCACATAGCCAATCACCCCTTCGCTGTAGAGCATCTGGGCGCTCATGCCCTCATTGCCCTTGACCCCAATGCCCACCGGCCACTCCAGGGACATGCCGACACCAATCTCGGCGGCCCAAGCGGGGTCGATGGCGGCCAGGTGGCGAGTAAAGGTGTCGGTGGTGCCGCTGCCATCGGAGCGGTAGCAGACGGCGATGGGCAGGTCGGGGAGCTCCAAATCGGGGTTGAGGGCCAAAATCTGCGGATCCCGCCACTGGGTAATCTGGCCGCGGAAGATCTGCACCAAGACGGAGCGGGATAGCTTGAGGCCGGAGCGGATCCCGGGCAGGTTGTAGCCGACGGCAATGCTGCCTGCTGTCATTGGGATCATGACCACGCCCCGCTTCACCTCGGCAATCTCGGCATCGGTCATGGCCACGTCGCTGGCGGCAAAGTCCACCGTCTGGTCGATAAATTGGCGGATCCCGGTGGCACTGCCCACCGGCTGGAAGTTGATTTCCACTTTGGGATCCACCTGGCGGTAGTCGGAAAACCAGCGCAAATACAGAGGGGCCGGGAAGGTAGCCCCAGCCCCGTTGATCAACACAATCTCCCCGGAAGACTGGCTGTCGGCAACGGGGACAGCATCGCCGGCTTGGCCAGAACGGGATCCCTGTTGGCAGGCGCTTAGGCCGGCAGCAGCCAGCAACGACAGCAGCATTTCTCGACGGCGGCAGCGGGGCAGTTGAACCATGGCTGAGGCGCTCCAAGCTCTCCGCCCCGATCCTTAGTCTTGCCCACGGAGCCCTGTCAAGGGCTGCCATCTTTAGCTCTGGCAAGCACCAGAGGGGGCAACTTCCCGCAAAAGTCGGCTTCTTCTCTTCACCAACTGGTCGCCGATCCCCGCAGGGTTCGCTGCGCGCTCCGGCAAAAACGGGGATCCCAACTCTGTCTCTGTCTCAAGACGGAAAACAGAGCTTGCTCGAGAAAAACAAAGAAAAGCAGCGAAAGAAAGAGAATCAAAGAGTTGAGTTCTGCAGCAACTGCAGAGGGATCCCCAGGCCAAAGCCTTATCTGGCAAGGCTTAGCCGGTTTCGGGCCGGATCCCCCCTGCCTTGGAAAAATCTTGACATATCTTGGAATAGAGCAATATATTGTGGATTCTGTGCAGAAATCCTGCGCTGTTCACATCTCGGTATCTGGGGGACTACTATGCCGACTTTGACTCGTTCTCCCTGGACACTGCGAGACAGCGAAAAGCTCTATCGCATTTCCGGTTGGGGGGATCCCTACTTCCGTATCAACGCCGCCGGTCACGTGGAGGTAACCCCACAGGGCTCACAGCAGCAGGAACCCGGCATTGACCTGTACCACCTGGTGATGGATCTGGTGGCGCGGGGTTTGCAGTTGCCTTTGTTGATTCGCTTTCCCGAGATCGTGGCCGACCGTATGCGGCGGATTTGCGAGAGCTTTCAGCAGGCGATCGAGCGCTTTGGCTACCCCAACGTCTACCGGGGGGTTTACCCGGTCAAGGTGAACCAACAGCGCCACCTGGTGGAAGAGGTGGTCAAGCACGGTCGCCCCTACCACTTTGGCCTGGAGGCGGGATCCAAGCCGGAGCTGTTGATCGCCCTGGCTTTGCTGGATACGCCTGGGGCCTTGCTGATCTGCAACGGCTACAAAGACCGCGATTTTATGGAAACGGCCCTCTTGGCCCAGCGGCTGGGGCGCACCCCCATCATCGTTCTGGAGCGGCTGCAGGAGCTGGAGCTGGTGCTGCAGGCTGCCGAGCACCTGGGCATCGATCCCATCTTGGGGGTGCGGGCCAAGCTCTCCGCCCAAGGCAGTGGGCGCTGGGGCACCTCTGCCGGGGATCGGGCCAAGTTCGGCCTGACGGCCACGGAGATGTTGCAGGTGGTGGAACGGCTGCGGGAGGCTGACAAGCTGCATTGCCTGCGCCTGTTGCACTACCACATTGGCTCGCAGATCTCGATGGTGAGCGTGCATGGGCGGGCCGTGCGGGAGGCCAGCCAGATCTACATCGAACTCGTCAAGCTGGGGGCGCCGATGGGCTACCTGGATGTCGGCGGCGGCCTGGGCATCGACTACGACGGATCCCAGTCCACCAGCCATTTCTCCCAGAGCTACACCTTGGAGGATTACGCCGCCACCGTGGTGCAGACGGTGCTGACCGCCCTGCAGCCGCACGGGATCCAGCCGCCGGTGCTGGTCACCGAAAGCGGGCGGGCCCTGATGTCCCACCAGTCGGTGCTGGTGTTCGACGTGCAGGATGTCAACGCCGCCAGCCCCTACCCCATGCCCACCCAGCTCACGTCCGATGCGGAGGTGATCCAAAAGCTGAACCAGCTCTACTACCAGATCCAGCCGGAGACCCTGGTGGCCGACTATCGCCGCTGCCAGGAGCTGAAAGAGGCCGCCCTGCGCCAATTTACCGAGGGATCCCTCAGCTTGCGGGAGCGGGCCGAGGTGGAGCGGCTGTTTTGGAACTGCTCCGACAAGATCTGCACGCTGGCCTACGAGCAGCACCAGGCGGGGCAGCCGGTGGCGGTGGATCTTCTGGATCTGGACGAAATGCTGGCCAGCATCTACTACGGCAATTTCTCCCTGTTTCAATCCCTGCCGGATAGCTGGGCCATCGACCAGGTGTTCCCCATCATGCCCATCCACCGTCTGGACGAGGAGCCGCGCCAATGGGCCACCTTGGCGGATCTGACCTGCGACAGCGACGGAAAGATCAACCGCTTCTTTGGCGAAGACGGGCAGATCGCCTCCGTCTTGCCGCTGCACGAACCCGATGGGCATCCCTACCTGCTGGGGGTGTTTCTGGGGGGCGCCTACCAGGAGATTCTGGGGGATCTGCACAACCTGTTTGGGGACACCAACGCGGTGCACATCCGCACCCGTCCCGGCGGCTACCAAGTCACCCAAGTCATCAAGGGGGACACCATCGGCGAAGTGCTGAGCTGGGTGCAGTACAACAGCGAAGACTTGGTGGAGACTCTCCATCACGCCACCGAAGCCGCCCTGCAACGGCGGCAGATTAGCCTGGATCAGGCCCGCGCTTTGCAGCAGCACTTTGAAGACAACCTGCGGGCCTACACCTACTTGCACCGCTGACCGGGGTAGTGGGTAGGGGCAAAGGCCCAGGCCAAAAAGTAAACAGAAAGGGATCCCGGTTTTGGGCCGGGATCCTTAAAGTTTTTGAGATCTGGGAGTTGGGGGAAAGGGATTAAACGCGGCTCGTTACAGGCGCAGCGGGCTGTCCAGGGTCAGGTTAATCACCTGATTGGGGCGCAACACCACCACCTGGGGAGCGGTGATATTGCCCACCGCCACGCCGGCCCCGGCTCCGCCAATCACACCCAGGGTGGAGACTCCCCCTGTTAGCAGGCCCAGCACCGCGCCTCCCACCGCGCCAATGGCTGCATCCTGGGCAATGGCTTCGGCCGAGTATTCGCGGGGGTCTTTCTCGTCGTGGATCAAGTCAGAAGACATCTGCACCGAGTAGAGGCGCCCGTTAGCAACCAAGGCCGTGCCGAAGAACCGAGCTCCCCCCTGAACTGGACGCAGGCTGCCCCGCACCTCGCTGCCTGCCGGGATCACCAACTGGCCGTTGCCGCCGTAGATATCCTGAGCTACTCGCAGGGTAAGCGGATGGGTGCTGTCGGGGCTAAAATACTGGGGCCTTCCACCCTCGACGCTTTGGACGGGAATGATCGTGCCTGGCTGCAATTGGCGCACTCCCACATCAAACAGTTGCTGAGCAGAAGCAGGGGGCAAGGCGAGCAGCCCCAGAGTTGGGGTTGCCAAGCCAATCATCGCTGCCGAAAGCACACGCATGTTCATCACGATCCTCCAATAAATGTTCAACCAAATGCAAAGGAAAATACCAACTGTTGTGTTGGCCGGCCACATAGGGGCTAGCTGAGGCTCAAGCCCGACGAATGAAGCTGATCAACGCCAACAGAACCAAAGCCCCAATGGTGGCCATAAACAAGCTTCCCAGCAGACCTGTAGCCGACAGGCCGAGCAAATCGAAGAGATATCCCCCGACAAGCGCTCCGCAAATACCGACGATAATGTTGCCGATCAGGCCAAAGCCGTAGCCGCGCCGGATATACCCTGCCAGCCAACCAGCAATCGCCCCGATCAGCAGAAACCAAAGTGTGCCTTCCATACCATTTGCTCCTCGTTGCTAAAGGATAAATGCGCTGCAAACCAACCTTCATACACCGGATAACTCTGTGACCTCTGCCAGGGGCTTCCGGTCACTTGTCTTCCATTCACAGACTAGAGAAGGAAGGTGAAAATCTTGTGAATCTCGACCTCTCATCGCCAACTTCTCCCCCAAAGGAAAAGGGGAGAGAGGAGTCGAGACAGGCAGTTGCACTGCTATTGGATAATGTCTGCCGGGATCCCTTGCTTCTCGCCGCTCCACAGCTTTGCCAGCCAAAACAAATAAAGAAAAGACTGGCGGCGTCAGATCCACCAGTCTAGGTCAGTTCCCTGTGAGTGAGCTGATGCCGTCGTTGCCAACGTCTTCAACCCGACTCCAGTCTGTGTCGCTTTTTGCCCTCTCGAAGTGATTCAGATCACCTGAAACTTGGGGCTTTCCCAGCCTCGATAAGCCCTCCTCTCCGGGTTCTTCGGTTGCAGACTATTTGTTGGCCCCGCAATCCCCACCCCTGCGCAGCCCTGAGGCAACAGGGGTAACATCTTAAAACAAAGGCAACTGCTCCTCTTCTGTTGGGGCAGAGTTTGAGGATCCCGGCTCCTCCCAATTGGGATCCCACTCCAGCAGCGGATCCGCCGACTCTGCTAGCAACTGACGAGCAGCGGCTAGCAAATCGTTGCGCAAGGGGGCCAGATCGCTGCGGTCGGCCAGATACTGCTCCAGAGCAGTCAAAGGTTCCAGCCGGCTGGGATCCAGGCCCGGCAGGCGAATGCGGCTGGGGCTGACCACGTCTGGGACGAGGGTGTAGCTGAAGGCAGGGGCGAGGGCCTGGTGCAGGGCCCGCTCGTCAATGCAATCGAGCTGGTCGGGGCGGAGGCGGTAGATCAGGCGCAGAATAGAGCCGGCCACCGGCGCCTTGGCAATGGCCTCCAGCAGTTTGGCCTGCACCTGCTGGGGGGGGTAGGGGGTGAGATCGAGGCGGATGGTGTGAAAGGTGCGGGTGGGCAAGGGCAAAAATTCGTAGCTCGCCCCTGTGGCCGTAACCTCTGCCAGCACACAACCTTTTTCCTCTTTTTCCTCCCCAAAGTCTACTCGCTCAATGCTGCCGGGATAGATCACCAACGGCTGCCGACACAACACCTGGTGACGATGCACATGACCCAAAGCCACGTATTGGTAGGCGGGCCGCGCCAGCAGCGAGAGAGGCACCGTCAGTCCCTTGCCCACCGAAAGATGCCGCTCTGCCCCGTAGCGGGCCGTCTCCACCATCACATGGGCCAACAAAATTGCCGGGATCCCTGGCTGCAAAGTGCGGATCTCCCCTTCCAGAGCCAGATCTAGGCGCTGAAGGAGCTGATGAGTGAACACTTCGGCATTGAGATCCGGGCTCTCCTGGCGGGCAAGTAGGGTGGAGCGGTTCAGCCAAGGCAAGGTGGTTACCTGCACCGGGCCGCTGCGAGTTTCGATCCAATGGGTCTGCAGCCGATCCCCCACAACGAATCCCGCCACCCCCAGAGCGCGGTAGATGGCCAAGCTGTTGCCCTCTTGCCCCTGCCCGTACTGGTCGTGGTTGCCCACCAACAGAACGGTCGGGATCCGGGCATCGGCTAGGCGGCGAAATTGTTGGGCAAAGAGCTCTTGGTGCAGAGGCGGCGGCGTCGCATCGGGAAAGGCATCGCCCCCAAACAGCACCAGATCCACAGCCTGATCGAGGGCATGATCAATGCATAGGCGTAAAGAAGCGACAAAATCCTCCAAACGCGTGTTCAGCCCCGTAGCTGGGTTGATGGAGCCGTAGGCCAAGCCACTGCCCAAATGAATATCGGAAAGATGCAGCAGCTTCACCATCTCAAACAGCCTTAAAGCCCTTCCATCCGTTGCCCTCACTCCTGCCCGCCATTGCCTGCGTTGCCAACTTTTGGATTGGCACCCCACTCGGAGTCGGATGAGGAATCCCTGCTGAAGCCTAAGCCTGTCGGCGCGGCCTGGCTCGATCCAAACGCAAAGGTCGGCCCATAAATTCCTGGCCGTTGGCGACGTCGATGGCCTCCTCTTCCTCGGCCTCCGTGGCCAAATCTACGAACGCGAAGCCCCGTGTCTGGCCGGTTTCTCGGTCTATCGGGATTGTAACTGACTTAACGTTCCACCTCTGCTGGAAGAAAGCTGCTAGCTCTTCTGTTGAGGCTTTATAGTTTAGGTTTCCCACAAAAATGGTCATGGCAATTCAAGCAAAGCAAGGCGCGAGTTGGAGAGAGCGGCAACCAAAGCTCAAGGTACTTCACTTTTATCATGAGGCCCCGCCTAATCGCCCAACATGACAGGATGTAAAGGGATCGCCGCTTAAAAATCTTCGCACTTCCCTATCCAAAATGTGCTTTTGTCAAACTTTACGGGCGTGTACTTTTCCCGCTCCTTTGTTGAGTTTCCCCGCCAGCTCTGGCCCGACCAGGATCCGGAAGCACTTGCCGTTTTGTTGCAACTTGTTAAACTAGATTGTTAAGATATGTATTATCCTGCTTGCAGTGCTTGTTGGGAGCAGCGCTGGGATATCCTAGCGCAAGTCTCTCACCTACCCTAGGAGTCTCAAGGTGACGATAATGGATGAAACGCTAGGTCTCTCTCTGGAGCAAGAGTTTCGCCAGCGGGCTTTCGAGACGCTGGTAGCTCGCATGAGCCCTGAGCAGGCCAAGGACATTCTGGTCAAACTGCACAAGCAAATGCTGTTGCAGGAGGCCACCTACCGTCAGTTGCTGCGTCATTCCCTCAGCGTCTGATGCATGCCCTTTCGCTTCCCACCTGGTGGATTCACATCGCCAGCGTCTTGGAATGGCTGGCGGCCATTGTTTGCGTGTGGCAGTTTGGGGAGCGAATGGGCCAGCCAGAGTGGCGCGGCTTGAGCTGGGCGATGCTGCCGGCCCTGCTGGGGGCAATGTGTGCCATTACCTGGCACTGGTTTGACAACGATCCCGCCCTCAATTGGGTGGTAACTGCCCAGGCGAGCTTGACGCTTCTGGGCAATTGCACTCTGGCCTGGGCTGCCTACCGCATTTGGCGGGCGGAGCAGGCGGAAAAGTCCCTTGGGAGGAGGGATCCAAGCTAGGCAATGGACAGTTTGTTTGCCCTCTCTCTATTTCCCTATTTGGTCTTCTTGTTTTTCCTGTCGCGGCTGCGCCGGATCCCGCGCTTGGCCCTGAGTGGGTTTTGGCTGCTTCTACTGTTTGTGGCCGTCAGCATTCCGGCAGGGTTGTATGCCCAACTCCATTACGGCACTTCCCTAGCCAACGTGGATTCCTTGCATGGGGCGGCAGAGGCTTTTCTCACCCTCTCCAACATTCTGGTGGCTCTGGGCTTCAAACAAGCCATTGACCAACAAGGATCCCCAGAGGCTGGGGACGGCAGCTCCGAGTCGTAGTCATTGCAAACGAGCCTGAGCCAGTCCTTCGGCCTTACCCACCCCCAAGCACTCCGTGCTGCTGACGCAACTGTTATTCTTATTCCCAGCTTCTCTGCAAGGAGTCAGCCCTCGCCCTTGGGCCCTCACCCCAAGCCCCTCTCCCAGAGGGGTCTGAACAACAGACGAATCGCTTCGGCACGGCTTGGACTGAATGTAGAATGGAGGTCTAGACTCGACGTCTTCTGTTGTTTATTCTGAGAGATTTGCCGGATGGTGGCCACCCTTTCTGTCCCCAAAACCAAGCTGAAAAATCCGCCTCTGCGCATCCATCGGATGGGTGACAAGGTGCTGCGGCAGCCGGCCAAGCGCATCAGCCAGGTCAACGACGAGATCCGCCAGTTGGCGCGAGACATGCTGCAGACCATGTACAGCGCCGATGGCATTGGCCTGGCAGCTCCTCAGGTGGGCATTCCTAAGCGCTTGATTGTGGTGGATCTCTATCCCGATAAGCCGGAGGTGCCACCGCTGGTGCTGATCAACCCGGAGATCCGCGAGTACCTCGGCGAAGTTGTAGCTGGCCAGGAAGGCTGCCTCAGCATTCCGGGCGTCTTCTGCGAGGTCATGCGTCCGCAGGGGGTGGTGGTTGCATTTAAGGACGAAACCGGGCGGCCCCGCACCCTCCAAGCCGACGACCTGCTGGCGCGGGTCATCCAACACGAAATCGATCACCTCAACGGTGTGCTGTTTGTGGATCACGTGGAGAACGAGCTGCTGTTGGATCAGGAGCTGCGCAAGCACGGCTTCCAGATGCAAGATGTGCAGCGCAAAAACAGCACACTTGCCGCCCCTTCACCGAAACCTCGCTAGGTCATTGCCGCAGGCGCTGCGCCAAGAGCTGTTCTTCTAAGGCGGCAATGCGGTTGTAGGCAGCAGTTAGCTGGGCGCTCAGGCGCTGGATTTGGGCTTCGGGGGCAAGCTCATGTCCCATACTGCGGCTGCTTACCACGGTGGGTTCATCATCCAGCAAAAAGTTGTGGCTCCCATCTTCCACCAAGTCTGAGGTGAGAACGCTGTAACGGGAGGGGGCGGGGACATTTTTTTTGGCCTCCTGCTTTGCCAGGAGAACAGCCGCCACCTGCTCCGGCAACCGCTCGATGGCAGCTTTCAGCTCCTGAATTTGCAACTCCAGACGCTCAAAAGAGTGCTGCAACGCTTCGCTCATAGCTGCCTCGGTTTTGAGTCCTTACTTTACATTAAAGAGACAAGTCCTCGCTCCCCCTCCTTTTCCCCCAGATTATTTAACGATTGAGCGATCGAACGCTGGAAAGCCGGCTTTGAGAGTTTTGTCTTTCCATCCAGTCCTGCTGTCTGGCCTCGGCCACAATGAAGACAGGCTTTCTCCCAAGAGTTTTTGGGGAGCGGGCACCTCTCGATTTTTCGGGCAAAAAACGTAAAAAATGCAGGATGTTTTTCCCCGATCCCCACAACGGGGCTATACTTTGCCCGTGTTTGCGGTGGCTGCCGCTAAGGCCGCCCTCCACCACCTCCTAGGGATCCCCCTGGAGCAAGAGGAAGGTCGCCTGGCTATAGCCGTACAGGCGGAGCCTGAGGTGGGATCCCCTGCGGCCTGGGTCAGGATCCCGGTGGAGCAGGTGGCTGCTCTCTCGGAGAACACCGCTCTGGCCATTACCCGCTCGGATCCCGGCCCCCACCTGGATCTCACCCGCAATACGCCGGTCTGGGGCTGGGTGAGTTTGGAGAGAAGGGATCCCGCCACTCCTCCTTTGCTCCTGGAAGCGGGGGAGGGGCTAGGGCGACACGCCGACGGCAGCCCGGCCATCTATGCCTACGCTCGGCGTCTGTTTGAGATCAATCTTTCGCCCGGGATCCCGGAGGGTTATCGCCTGCGGGTGCGCATCATCTTGCCGGAAGGAAAACTCTTGGCGGAGCGGACTTCTAATGCGGCGTTTGGAGTGCTAGAAGGACTGGCTCTCTTGGGAACGCGGGCGGAGGTGGAGCCTTCTTCTAGCATCGAGAGCTTGGAACAAGCCCGCCAAGAACTGCAACAGAAGCTAGAGCAGCACAGGCATCTGGCCTTTTGCGTGGGCAGCCACGGGCAGCAGGTGGCGCTGCGACAAGGGATCCCGGCAGAACAGATCCTACTGGTGGCCAACTGGATCGGGCCGCTGCTGGTGGAAGCGGGGCTGCGGGGGGCGGAGTCAATTCATTTGATCGGCTACCACGGCAAGCTGATCAAGCTGGCGGGGGGCATTTTCACCACGTCCAGCCATGTGGCCGATGCCCGCCTGGAGATCTTGGCGGCAGCCCTAATCCGCTGCGGGGGAACAGCCGAGCAGGCGCGGCAGGTGCTGGAGCTGAGGACGGTGGAGGCGGCGGTGCAGTATCTAAATGGCTTGGGTTGGGCCGCTCCGGTGATGCAGGAGTTGACTCAGCAAATTTTGGCGCGAGCAGAGGGCTATATCCAGAAATATGCCGATCGGTCTTTGCGGTTAAGGGTGACTTTGTTTGATCGGCAGGGACAGATCTGGGTTCAGGCTGGGATCCCCAAAAGGGGGCATTTCGATTCGCCTGGGATCTCGTCCCCAAGCCCTTGATCCCTGCTGTCATCCCCAGAGGGAAGAGGGGAGCTAATGACCATCAGGCTGGAGCCGGGAAAAGAGGCAGGCGTATTTGCCTAATCTCCCAACTCAGGATCCGGCCGCACCCGCACCTCCATCTGGCGCAGCAGCCGCAGCGAGCTTTCCGGCCCGTCGATCATCTGCTGTTCGTTGATCCAGTAGGTGGCAATGCCCAGGTCCTCAAGGAAGCGAATGTAAGGATCCGGCGGCGGCCCATCGAAAACGGCGGCCTTCTGGACGGAGAAGCCCTGTTCGATCCAGGGAGTGAGGGCAAAGCGCTCGTAGTAAAATAATTGCCCCACTACTTCCTGCAGCGCCTCTGCGGCATCTTTGTGGTGTAGCAATTTCACCTCGGCCAAAAGCAGATGCCCATCTGCCACCGCCAGAAAGTCAAACGTGTGCTGGTCTTCGCGCACTTCCAGGCCAGCCAGGCGGAACCAGCGGCGAAAGTGGTGCAAGATCTCGTTGTGCCGCTCGCTGCGCTCCAACTGACGCCGACGGCGACGCTCTGCCATCAGTGGGTCTGTCCCCGCACAGGAAGGGATCCCACTGCTGCGAAACTGGGGCGGCTCATCCGGATCCAAAACCACCTTGCCTCCGGCAGGCTGATGCAAGAGGGGGGGCATAGAAGGCAGGAGCTCAGCGGATCCCCACTCCACTTCCGGTTGCGCTGCCAAAGCGAGCAGATGGCGATTGAGAGGGTGCTCAGGGTGGGTGTCGAACAACAGCTTGAGTTGAGAGTGGCTGAACTGAAAATCCAGGCGAAACTGCTCCACCGAAAGGCTGCTGCGCCCCTTTTGCAGGGTTTCCTGGCCGAAGTAGAGCATCACCAGCAGAGGATAGATGGGCAAGGGGCGATGAGGCGGGATGAGCATGGCCCACATGTCCTCGGTCCAGTGGGGGAGCAAAATCTCCGCTTGCTTGCCCTTGCCCACCACCTGCAGCATTTTGGGATGCCCCGGTTGCCAGCCACAAGGGTGATCGTCGAAGCCGCAGGTTTGCCGCCCTTGATCCACGCTCAAGGGGTAGCGCCCGTCGTAGAGGCGAAAGGGACACAGATCCCGGTCTTCGGCCAGAAAACGCTCGTCCTGCCACAGATGGGCTGCCAGGGCATGACAACCAATGCCCTCCTGGCTGTTACAAGCTTTGAGCCAGCGCCGTTCTGCTAGTTTGCCGCCCACTTTGCTTGGCGCCAGGGGCTGGACAAGGCCATTTTCCCCTTGGTTGAACAAGGGCCACACCAAGGGCTCCCCCGTCTCCGGCAGGGTGGGCAGCAGGGGGTGGACTTTGCTGTAGAAGGGATCGCAAATGCGCTGGGCCACCTGCTGCAGAGGCAGGCCATGGGGGGATCCCACCGCCGGCAGAAGGGATCCCGAGCCGGCCTGGGCGCGATGGTACTGGATGGCCAGCGCCACCTCCACTCCCACCGGACGCAGTTCCGGCGTCAACTGCCGATAGCGCTGCAGCAGCCGCGAGGCTTGCACAAACAGGTCGTAGCGACGAACTGGAACTGCGTCAGCCATAAGGTTGCCGGGGAAATTCTTCGCCGACTTGAGCGAAAGTTGTCTATGGATTTGCTTCTCGGTCTCAAACAAGATCGAGATTGGGTTTGTTGTCTCTGCAAGGGCGGCAACTGCCGAGCGCCGCGGCCCGAAGGCTCGTTTCGCTTGGCACCAGGTCAGTTGTCAGTGTAGTAGAGAAACCCCGGCGCGGAAAGATTTTGCGACTTGCCCCCGCCAAAACCAGCGGCAACAGGCTAGCGTCGCAGCCACCAAGGAAACCAAGGAAAGGGAAAGGGGCGCTCGGTTTCGGCGTCGCGGTCGTACTCGGTCGGGCGGCCCGTATCTGGCTGGATTACCAGGCTGCCCACGTAGTCGGCCTCTCGATAGACGCGGGCAATCTGGCGGTGAATTTGGGCCATATCCTCGGCGGAGACCACGCCGTTGTCGGTGGCTTTGTAGAACTGGATGGTGACCCGAATGGGAAAGCGGGGATCCCGTTCGATGTCGAGGTTGTTGATCTCGGTGAAGGGGCCTTCCACCTCCCCGTGGCCGATGACGGCAGCTTCTACATTGGTGACATACTCCCGCCCTCATGCTGACGCATAGAGGGCGGGCTTCTCAGTGACTCCTGCTATTGCATAGGACATTTCCTGAGCTTTAAGAACGGGATGCCCCACCGCTCTGTATTTGATGAGAATGGCCGAGTTCTGATCCCGCGGTAGGCTTAGATGGCAGTGAGGACAATAATGCCACCTTTCGTGAAGCCCTTTAGGAACCACTCGGCCACACCCAGAACACTCTTGACTTGTGCCTTTTGGATCTACTGCAATCGTCAACAGCCCAGCTCTTGCAGCCTTGACTGCCAGGATTTGCAGGAATTGTCTCCAGCCAGCATCGTGTACAGATTTTGCGAGCCTTGTCCTCGCAAGACCCTTAATGTTTAACGCCTCATACGCTATGTGCCTTCCCTTCTTCAAAAGTTTATGAGCGGTTTTGTAGTGAAAGTCTTTGCGTTGATTGGCAACTTTCTGGTATGCCTTGGCTAGTTGCTTGACTGCTTTCTTGCGGCGGTTTGACCCTTTCTTTTTCCGAGATACAGCCCTCTGCAATCGCTTTAGTTTCTTTTGCGCCTTGCGATAATACTGCGGTACTTCAATAGCTTCACCCTCATCGGTCACAAGGAAATGACTTAACCCCATGTCTATCCCTATCGTGTTTTCCAAAGTCGGAGGGCTAGGGGTAAATTCAGGAACAGATGCGTCTTCTAGGCTCAAGGTTACATGCCACCCATCCGCCTTGCGCGTGATAGTAGCGGTCTTACAGCCTGTTAAAGAATCAAGGGGTACAGTAGCAACACTTAGCAAACCAACTCCGGAAGCAGGATGGATTGATCAGGAGTAAAGAAGTCTGCACTATCTGCTCCATGCTATACTTCCCAACTCTGGAAAACTGCCGAATAAAATGCTTCAAAACCGACCACATCATCTCAATAGGATTCAATTCCGGCGCATACACAGGCAGGTATAGAATTCGCGCTCCTGTCCCCCTAATCAATTCCTCAACTTCCCGACTCCTATGAATATTTAAATTGTCCATAATCACAACCTTCCTCGCATCTAGCTTCGGACATAACTCGCTTCTCAAAAACTCCAAAAAATCCCCTTTCTTCATCCCACCCTTGATGACACGACAGCCAACTACTCCTCTCAGAGAAATAGCTCCAATAACAGTATGCTTCTCCCCCTTGTATCTCTGACGATAATGATAAGCTCTTTGACCGCGTAAACTCCGAGCTACTCCCCGTTCCATCCCCTCCCACACCCCTGTCTGGTCGAGAGCAATCAGATCCTCCGCTGGAATATCTCTGACTTCTTGACTATAAGCTAGTCGTTCTCTTTGCACCTCCTCTTCTTGGACTCTCGCGCTGCGGTAAGTCTTTTTTTTAGAGTCATTCCTTGCTTTTTCAAGAAGTTGTGTATCGTGACAGTACTTACATCAATCCCTAAGCGCTCCCGCAACAGTTCTTGATACTGCCACAGGTAGAGGTCTGGGTGTTCTGCAATGATTGCCATCACTTCCTGTCGATGTTGTTCCAAAATACCCACTCGCTTAGTGCCTACTTTCTTGGGGGTTAAATCTTGAGTTTGTTGGTACTGTCGCACCCAGCGGTGTACTGTTCTTTTGGTCACCATGAACCGTTCGGCTACCTGGCGGATGGAGGTCTTACCTGCCTGATAAGCTGCTACAACTCTTTGCCTTAGGTCCAAAGAATGGGTTGGCATTCCCTTCTCTCCTTCCTCTTGAAACCTGTACCCTATTTTAAATTAACAGGCTGTACTTCAAATCTGACTGGGAACCAAACTTAGACCGAGGGACTTCCACCTCTACGGTGAAGGAAGCATACCACTGCCGCAAAGTTGGCTTGTAGACAATAGTTAGCGTGGTAGGCCTCCCCCAGTCCAAGGACTCCGTCCCGCTAACGCGACTGGCTTTGCCCCGCATCCTCAGGGTAATGCCCAAGTCCCTGAGAGTAACGGTGCCGTGCTTACCATTAGTATTGACCTTCCACCCCGTAGCGCAAGGCCTCCGGCCCGCTGGCGCGAAAGGATATGTCCAGCCAGAATACCGCTTGATTGACTTGAACTTAGGCTTTTTGCTTAGCCCCTGGAAGAAACGCTGATAGGCATAATCTACCCGCTTGACCGTAGCTTGCAAAGTCATGGAGTGGAGCTGAGCAAACTCCGGCCATGCTTTCTTGAACTCTGGCAGAAGATTCTGCTGCTCGAGGTAAGTAACCGTCCGACGATTGCGCCGATACTCGTAACGTCGATGAGCAACACAAGCGTTGTAGAGGTAGCAGTGCAAACGGCGGGCCGACAACAAAGCCCGCTCTTGGGTTTTGTTGGGTTACAGCCGAAAGGTCTGCCGCCTGACTACCAGTGCAGTTTCTGTCACCTTTATAGCTCAGTCGAAGCTACAATAGCTATAGCATAGAAATTGGCAAGTTTTATAGTCGAACTCCGAAGCAGCGCTCACGCAGTCTTTAGGATTCACCTAAAAGAGTTTTGGCCGCTAACCGGAGTGTGCTAATTGGGTTTGATGGTGAGCCAGACCATGTTCACCTGCTCATCGACCTGCACCCTGATAACAACATATCTAACCTCGTTTCTTCTCTCAAGTCAGCATCAAGTCGCATACTACAGCCTGTTAATTTAAAATAGGGTACAGGTATTCAAGAGGAAGGAGAGAAAGAGATGCCAACCCATTCTTTGGATCTACGGCAAAGAGTTGTAGCAGCTTATCAGACAGGTAAGACCTCCATCCGCCAGGTAGCCGAACGGTTCATGGTGACCAAAAGAACAGTACATCGCTGGGTGCGACAGTACCAACAAACTCAAGATTTAACCCCCAAGAAAGTAGGCACCAAGCGAGTGGGTATTTTGGAACAACATCGACAGGAAGTGATGGCAATCATTGCAGAACACCCAGACTTCTACCTGTGGCAATATCAAGAACTGTTGCGGGAGCGCTTAGGGATTGATGTAAGTACCGTTACGATACACAACTTCTTGAAAAAGCAAGGAATGACTCTAAAAAAAAGACTTACCGCAGCGCGAGAGTCCAAGAAGAGGAGGTGCAAAGAGAACGACTACAGCCTGTTAATTTAAAATAGGGTACAGATTTTAAGAGGAAGGAGAGAAGGGAATGCCAACCCATTCTTTGGATCTACGGCAAAGAGTTGTGGCAGCTTATCTGGCAGGTAAGACCTCTATCCGCCAGGTAGCCGAACGGTTCATGGTGACCAAAAGAACAGTACACCGCTGGGTGCGACAGTACCAACAAACTCAGGATTTAACCCCCAAGAAAGTAGGCACCAAGCGAGTGGGTATTTTGGAACAGCATCGACAGGAAGTAATGGCAATCATTGCAGAACACCCAGACTTCTACCTGTGGCAATATCAAGAACTGTTGCGGG
>Ga0197142_1001314_pt1 | contig 22782 bp, 24 predicted proteins | sample GBS60_MetaG_FD_148614 | JGI IMG/M metagenome (GOLD analysis project Ga0197142, IMG submission 148614) | Sediment microbial communities from Great Boiling Springs, Gerlach, Nevada, United States - GBS 60_MetaG | ecosystem: Environmental > Aquatic > Thermal springs > Hot (42-90C) > Sediment... | reverse complement strand
TGAGGTTATAAAAAGATACATCCCAAAAAAACAATTCCCTATCCTCGTTACCTACATAGCCCATCCTCAGGTTCAGAGATATGCTAAAGAGAAAAATATAAAACTCTATTTCTCCTACGAATTTTAATTTCTACCCCAAAAATTAATCAATAAGGCTCTTCCCCTTCGGCAGAACAGGCTGTTACTTCGCCACCAACTGTTACTTCGCCACAAATAGGATAGTATGGAAGAATTTCTTCCTTAAAAAACTGCTACTCTACTGGGCTACTGCTCCACTGCACTATAACTATCAGTCCAGCCTCCTTTACTTTTGTCCTTTTAATCTTCCAAATAGCTCCATCCATAATCTCTCTTTCCACAACTTCATCGTTACCTTTTATTATCCAGGTCTCATAACCAGATAGGGCAGTGGCCTCCATCTTTTCCACAGTTTAATGTTGTTTTAATTTCTGAAGAAGTAAAAGAGAAGATTAGAGACTTCTTTAGTGATTTTCCCTCTGAGATAATTCTTTTCCCGAAAAATTGAAGATTCCCTGTGGCAAGCCACAGGGAATCTTAATGCAAGGAATTATTTTTTATCATATTCGCTCGCTTAACCCTTTTGGTGGCGAAGTAACAGTTGGTAAACCGCAGGGAATACGCTCGCTATCCATTTAAAAGAGATCATAATAGCCATCGGAGATAAGACCCATAAAATCTCAAAAGAGGTATTAGATGAAGAGATAAGGGAATATGGGAAGAAAAAAAGGATAGGTGTAAAAGTAGATCGGTCGTCTTAAAAGAATGCTTAAAAGCTACCCTTGCCTTATGAAATTCGCCTTTCCTGATCCACTCTGTAATATCTATCCTTACAATCCTCATAATAATACAAATCTCCAAAAGCCTATGTTAGAATTATAGCATGCCCGAGATAGAACGGCTCTTAAGGGAATTGCCCTCAGTGGACAGCCTTCTTAAATCCAGAGAAGGTGAAAGCTGGCTTTCGGAATATCCAAGAAGCCTTGTCCTCAGGATTATAAGAGAAAATATAGATAGAGTCAGGCAGGAGATTAAGAAGGGAGGTTTGATTAATATCCCTGACCTTAGAGGTCATCTCGTTTCATTAATTACAGAAGGCCTTAAAAAGGCCTCCCGGTTCAGCCTCAGGCGAGTTATAAATGCCACTGGTATAGTGATTCATACAAATCTTGGAAGGTCTATCCTCTCAATAAATGCCACAATAAATCTTTTTAAGGTTGCCCGCTCGTATTCAAACCTTGAATATGACCTGAAGGAAGGGAAAAGGGGAAAAAGGTATGTCCATGTTGTTGGCCTTCTTAAGGAAATAACAGGTGCAGAGGATGCCTTTGTTGTGAATAATAATGCAGCTGCTGTATTTATAACCCTCAATAGCCTTGCCTCTGGTAAGGAGGTTATAGTATCAAGGGGAGAGCTCGTAGAGATAGGTGGCTCCTTCAGGATGCCTGATGTGATGAGGATGAGTGGTGCAGTATTGAGAGAGGTTGGCACCACTAATAAGACCCATCTTTATGACTACGAAAGGGCAATAAATGAAAACACCGCCCTTATTATGAAGGTCCACAGGTCAAATTTCAGGATATCGGGTTTTGTTGAAGAGGTGTCATCCAGCGAGCTCGTAGCACTTGCTAAACAGCACAACATCCCTGTTGTCTTTGACCTTGGAAGTGGCTGCCTCATCGACCTTAAAAGATATGGCATCCCTGATGAGCCTACTGTTCAGGAGGTCCTGAAAACAGGAGTGGATATTGTCACCTTCAGCGGTGATAAACTCCTTGGAGGTCCTCAGGCAGGTATCATCCTCGGTAAGAAAGAATATATTGAAAGGCTCAGGCGCTCTCCCCTTGCAAGGGTCTTGAGGGTTGACAAGTTTACCCTCTCTGGTCTTGAGGCAACCCTATACGAATATCTCGATGAGCAAAGGGCAATAGAGACTATCCCAACACTGAGAATGCTTCTTGAAAAGCCAGACAAGATTAAGAAGAGGGCCCAAGAGATAGCAAGACGCCTTAAAAAGACTGAAGGACTTCTCTCAAAGGCCCTCATAAATATTGAAGAGGACTTCTCACAGGCGGGTGGTGGCTCCTTGCCTGAGGTGAATCTAAAGACCTACTGTGTTTCCATTAAACCACTCCGCATCTCATGTAATAATCTTGAAGAAAGGCTCAGGTTGGCTGATCCACCTGTAATAGCAAGGCTTAAAGAAGACAGGCTCCTTCTTGATGCAAGGACAATTCTGGAAGAAGACATAGATCCTCTCGTAGAGGTTCTTGCGGGCGTGCTATGATACTTTTCTTACTCTTCTTTTTCTCTCTTTACAGTGGCCTCCATCTTTATACATTTCTTAAATTAAAAAATACCTTCTCACTCAGTACATCTACCCTTCTACCGCTGGCTTTGTTTATGATTCTTATGACCTTTGCACCATTAATAATCAGGATATCTGAAAAAGAAGGCCTTGAGGTCTTTGCTCAGGGACTCTCCTGGATTGGCTATCTCTGGATGGCTATTATATTTTTGTTCTTCTCTTTCTCTGTCTTCTCTGATATCCTCCTCTGGATATTAAAAAGAATTATCCCTTCAGGCTTTATTGCGGAGAATACCACTGGTAAGATATCCTTTTTTATCTCCCTGCTCTTATCCATCAGTCTCACGATCTATGGCTATATAGAGGCCCTTAATATAAGGCTTGAGAGGATAGAGATAAAGACAGACAGGATAAAGAGATCCCTGAGGATAGTCCAGATATCTGATGTCCACCTGGGGCTGATTGTGAGAGAAGGAAGGCTTAAGAGGATTCTCGAAAAGGTCAGGGAAGCAAATCCAGACATAGTTGTCTCAACAGGAGACCTTGTTGATGGTCAGATCGACAGGCTTGAAGGTCTTGCAGAACTACTCAAAGAAGTTAATCCTCCTTATGGTAAATATGCCATTACAGGAAATCATGAATTCTATGCTGGCCTCAAGCAGGCCCTTGCTTTTACTGAAAAGGCGGGATTCACAATCCTCAGAGGAGAGGCCGTATATCTACCTGAACTCAAACTCTACATTGCTGGAGTTGATGACCCTGCTGGAAGGAGATATGGCCTCACAAAAGAGATTCCAGAAGAAAGACTCCTCGGAAGTCTTTCAGGAGAGGCCTTTGTCCTATTCCTTAAACACAGACCTATTGTAGAAAGCTCCTCGAAGGGCCTCTTTGACCTTCAGCTCTCAGGTCATACCCACAAGGGTCAGATATTTCCTTTCAGCATCCTGACAAGGCTCTATTATCCAAAGGACTCAGGTTGTCTGAAGGATATTAATGGCTGTTATCTCTATGTAAGCAGGGGAGCTGGCACATGGGGACCACCTGTGAGGGTCTTTGCACCACCAGAGATAACTGTGATTGATATTGCGAAGAAAGAGTAATATATTCACTCCAATCTGTCCAAAATACCCTTATGCCCACTTTAAAATAGTACATTGATTTGTTTTTTGGATAACAGTGTATTCACACCATCCTACTTATCTTTCTTACATCCACTCCGCGATATCTTCCTCTTTTAAGTAATAAAATAAGATTCTCTTCACTCACAGGCTCATAAAATTCTGTATAGCACTGCCCAACCTCGCGGGCCTCATGGGCATCGGAGCCACCTGTATAGGAAAGACCAAGCTCACTTGCAAGCTCCACTGCCATCATGTTAAGGCTATGCATATTGTAACCATTAAATCCTTCAATGGCGTAAAGACCATCTGTATTTCTAATTAAATCACCAATGCTGTTTACACCTCTAAAAGGATGGGATGGTATCACGATACCACCTGCTTGAGAAACAATCTTTATAAGCTCCTCAAGAGGCGTGTACTTTTCGAGTCTTCCTGTATCAAAACCAAAGACAAGGCAGTGCCCTTCTCTTGCAGAAAATTCAACACCCCTGAAAATCAGGATATGACCTCTGTATTTTTCCTTTAAAGACTCTACAGGCTCTGAGGCCTCATAGGAGTAATGCTCTGTAAAGGCAACACCATCAAGACCTAACTCAATAGCCCTTTCGATTATCTCCTCTGGTTCAGCCTGTGAATCGCCACTAAATTTTGAATGGACATGAAGGTCTATGCGAAACATTCATTATTCTAACACTGATGGCGTAAGTTGTGGAGGGATAATATACTATAAGGCCTTCAAGATATCAGAAGTGTTGAAAAATCTTTTTTTAAATCTATACTAAAATCTTTCAGGACTATTGGTTCAAAGATATGGTCTTTAAGGTAGGTCTTAACGAGCTATAGGCTTCTCCTTTGTCTCTTAAGACTTTCCCAAGATCATTGCTTAAAACATGCTTTAAATCTCTGAAGCCAGTAACATTAAAAGCCAACAACCAAAATCCAGTCTTTGCCAGAAAGCAGAACTATTACTTCGTCACCAATGGAAAAACTACTCTCTTATAAGAAGATGCTCAAATATGTAGCAATATTCCTGTAATCAATCTTGACCTAATAGGAGTTAATATACAAAATATTCTTTACCTAAAAAGATTCACTCAGGTTGGTGATGTCCCAACAAAGAACCTCATGGTTCTGCTTAAATTGATGTCTCTACTTGAATAGTTAAATCGTTGATGAAAAACCTTCACCTCGGAAAGGCAGAGTTTTTCATTTTTGTTGTTCTACCCTAAGTGCCTGCATTATACCAACAAGGCCAGTGATGTTTCTACCACTATGAAGACAATACCTTTGTTTCAAGCCTTTCAATCCTGAAAATAATATCCTGAACTATCTCTTTATTTGAAAGGGCCTTTTTAAGTTCACCTTTTACTTCAGAAAGCTCAATATACAATGTATCAACACGCCTGTTAAGGTCATCTATCCTCTGATTTGTCTCATCTATCCTCTGATTTGTCTCATCTATCCTCTGATTTGTCTCATCTATCCTCTGATTTGTCTCATCTATCCTCTGGTTTGTCTCATCTATCCTCTGGTTTGTCTCATCTATCCTCTGGTTTGTCTCATCTATCCTCTGATTCGTTATATCAATAGCTCGTCTTATGTCTCTTAATTCATTTTCTATATTATTCTGCCTTGTCTCTATGGCAGCCATTCTGGCATTCATCGACTCTATGGCAAGCCTAAAACCATTAAGTTCACCAGAAACAGAAGCCTTAAAGTCTCTAAACTCCTCCTTTAGCTCCCCTAAAATCATGTCTCTCATCTTTTCTGCTATTTTTTCCCATTCCATAGTAGACCTCCAATTTTTAGAACTAAAGATATATTAGCACAAATTAGACTATAAATAACAAAAAAGTAGCTAACTCAAAAAACCTGCACCTCGGAGGTGCAAGTTTTTTCATTCTGAATCACTTCAAAATAAGTATTCCTAATCTCCGTCTCAGTGTTTCACCTTTAAGCGGGGTTGTCTTTCTTGATGGAATTGTTCCTCTCTCACCTTCGTGTTGCTTCTGGAAATAGGCATCGAAACTCGAGGCATGGAAAAGGATTCCCCTTCCGTGTCTTTCCACAAGCCTGTCTATAACTGTGTAAAGCCTTTCAAGTCTTTCTATCCTCAGAGGTTCCTCAAAAAGGGAGAGCTGAAAAGAAGATTTGCTATCCACGAGTTCTCCAAGGATAATGCCTGTCTGCCTGTAAAGTGTTCCATCCTTATAAAGAGACTCAAAACCTTTTCTGAGAAGAGGTAAGATCTCCTCAGGATAGGCACTCGGTCTTGTAAGTCTGAGCTCAAGGGCCTCATCCCTGAAGTCCTGTGTCCTTAAAAACAGGATAATCCTTCTTGCAAAAAGATTATATCTTCTTGCCTTCCTGCAGGCATCCTCAAGGTTCTTTGAGAGGTGAGCATATAAGAAATTTCTATCACCACTTGGTGGTGTAAAGGTTCTGGCCTTGCTTATGGATTTATAGACTGACTTCTCTTCAGGATTCACTGGATAGATGCTCCTTCCATTAAGCTCATGCCATATCTCCTGAAAGGGCTTTGAGAAATGTCTCTTCACAAAGGCCTCGTCCTTTCTTGCAAACTCAAGGGCAGTGTTTATACCGAGTTTCTTCATGTAGGCTGAGGTATTAGGTCCTATTCCCCAGATCTCTGATACGGGAAGGTCCTTAAGGTAGAGATGAATCTCCCTTCCGGGTATGGCTGTAAGACCAGCTGGCTTTCTGTGTCTTGAGGCAATCTTTGCAAGAACCTTTGTGAGGCTTATGCCAATGGACACAGTTAAGCCGAGCTCTTTCAGGATTGTACCCTGAATATTTCTTCCGATCTCCTCATAAGAGGAGTGGTAGAGCCTTCTCAGACCTGTAAGATCAACAAAGGCCTCATCAATAGAATACTCCTCCACATCTGGAGAAAACCTCCTCAGTATCTCAAAGAGTCTTATTGAAAATATACTGTAGGTCTCATAATCAGAAGGCAGGATTATTGCCTCGGGACAGAGCCTCCTTACCTCTCCTATCCTCATGCCCCTCTTTATTCCCCTTGCCTTCGCCTCATAACTTGCTGCAGCCACAATACCACGCTCAAGGCCTGTAACAACTGGTTTTCCCTTTAAGGCTGGGTTCACTGCCTGCTCACAAGAGGCAAAAAAGGCATCGGCATCTACATGAAGGATTGCCTTTGGCCAGGAGACTATGGTCAGGGGTTGCTCCATCATCGGTATTTCCTTATAACAGCTGTTACAACTCCGCCTATCCTCAATTCCTTTTTCGGCTTTATGGTTTTGTAGGCTGGATTTGCTGCCTCAAGGATAAAACCTCCCTTTTCTCTTCTCAGATACTTCATCGTCCACTGACCATCCACCTCAGCTATCACAATGTCTCCGCTTTTTGGAGTTAATGACCTGTCCACAAGAACCAGGTCTCCAGGGAAAATGCCCGCACCAGTCATGGAATCTCCTGTTACCTTAAGCATAAAGGTTGAGGTGGGATTCTCAATGAGCCATTTATCCAGTGAGAGGGTATCAAGAAGCTCTTCTTCAGCAGGACTCGGAAAACCAGCCTCAACTATACCGAGGACCTTAATGGGCTCTGCTATACCTGCTGGAAGGAGCTTGCCCTTTGAATCCCTCTTAATGAACCCCAGTTTTTCAATCTTAGAGATAAATCTAAAAACAGCATTCTTTGACCTCAAGCCAAAAAGCCCTGCCATCTCAGAATAAGAGGGCATCCTTCCTGTCTTCCAGTAAAACTGAGAAAGCCTTCTTACCCTTTCCTTCAATTCCCTATCCATGAATATATTATAAGTGAACAATCGTTCACAAGGCAAGACAAAAAAGTAACAGGCTTTAGGCGACAGAATTTTTTATAATCTCCTGAGACTCGTAGTCTATTTAACAATAAAAACCCTTACCTGCACACAAGAACAGGAACCTTTGTCTTTGAGAGAACCTTCAGGGTTACACTCCCAAGAACTGCTCCAATCCCTCCCCTTCCATGGGAAGACATAACAATAAGGTCACAACCCTTCTCTTCTGCTGTTCTGATAATCTCCTCGGCAGGAGAATCAGCCATCACAGAAATACACTCACACCTCAAACCCTGCTCATCAGAAGCCCTCTTTATCTCAGAGAGATATCTGTCAGCCATACATCTAAGGTTTTCTTCAAATTTCTTTCTGAAGAGTTTTGCCTTTTCATTCTCTTCAGGGGTCCATATATCCCATATGTCTCCAGGAGAGGGATTCGGTATCACATAAAGGCTGAGCAACTCTCCTCCTGTGAGTTTTGCAATGGCAATTGCGTGCCTCACGGCCTTCTGGGCAATATCTGAACCATCTGTCGGAACTAATATCCTTCTGTACATTTTCTACTCCTTTTTTAAAATTGGGCTTCAGGCGTTAGGCTTAGGCTACAGGCGATAGAAAATAAGAAATAACCTGACGCCTATAGCCTAATAACCTGAAGCCTGTAGCCTGATTTCTGATCTCCCTTTATTTCTGTTCTGATCTCCCTTTATTTCTGGATGATGTAAATAAATGTACCTGCCTCTTCTTTCATCTCAAGGAGCTTGTACCCGCTCCTTTCACAGAGGGCAGGAATGCTATGCTTTGTACTACTGTCATTTGCAAGAACCTGAAGCACCTGTCCCTTCTCCATTGTCTTGAGGGTATTCATTGTCATGACCATCGGCCTTGGACACACAAGACCCTTAACATCAAGTACCCTGTCAATCTTTAATTCTGTTGTTGCCATTTTTATCACCTCCTAACTGTTATCTCGCTACTTATCCTTCCATATATTTTTTGAAAGTCCTTCCTGCAAACCATGTCATGAGAAGAGCCCAGGTAGTAATCACACCAAGGGTAAAGACCACTGCCAAGGGATAACTTCCCAGAATGTTAGGAAGATAGACATCTGTGATATTCTTTGAACCAAAAGGCGCGAAGATCTCCTTAAACCATTTCTCCTCCCTCATGGGAAAAAGCCATGAAGAGACACATATGAGGGTTGTAAGGCCAACCCATATCTTGACCTGTCCTTCTGCAGTCCTCCAGAGGCTATCACTCACACAGGCACCATTAAGGGCCATGCCTATACCAAAGAGGATTGAACCAATAAGGACACCTATCCCAGCAGGGCTTACAGCAAAAATCTCTGCATAGGATATATCAGGAATCGCAATAGCAAGGAGCTTGAAGGGCAGAAATCCTATTACGAGGAGTCCGTAGAGAAGGGCCATTGCCCTGGACATATCACTGAAACCAGTAAGGAAAGGCTCTCTATAGGCATAGGCAAAACACATGCCGCCACGCTGCATTGCAAAGCCTGTAAGGGTTGCAGCAAGGAAGGACAATGAAAGGGCAGGGTAACCTATGTGGCTAAACCTGTAAAGAACAATAAACATCACCACTATTAATATCAAGCCAAGATAGGGCTGGAACCTTATACCAAAGGGCTCTCCTCCATCAGCATTAAGGGGCATCCTTGGCCAGACAGTCTTTGTCCTTTCAAAATACATAAGGGGTCTGTATCCAGCTCCATCAGTTGTTGCACAGGCAAGGGAGGCGAGCCTCCTCTTTTCAAGCCATACAATGACCTTTGCGCCAAAGTAGGAACCAATAGTCATTCCTATCACCATTATTATTGCCTGAACACCCATTGCACCAAGGTTTGTTGTACTAACTATAGGGCATCCAAATTGAAAGACCGCACCAACTCCCATAAGCACTCCACCCACAAGGGCAAGGCCATATTCAAGTTTGTCAAGGGGAACCTTTAGGGCAAATTCCTTTGCGAGAAGGGCTGCTATCAGGCCTCCAAAGAGTATACCGAGCATGGTTCCAGCAGTTGGCTCAAGAAGGGGATTGGGATACTGGACAAAATAGCTTATTGTCTGGCCATCAGGCCATATGTATCCATTGAAGGGATAATGGGGAAGTCCGAGTTTTCCGAGGGCACTGTTTATTATGCCACCCAACTCCTTTAAACCCAGAAATGTACCAAGGGGCTTTGCCTGATCATAAGGGTTTTCACCCGCCACTGTCCTTGCAAGACTCCAGGTTGCAATTCCGTAGGCTATTATGCCAGAAAGGGCCATAAATATAGCAGCAATCCAGAGGGGCCACTTCTCTCGAAAGAATTTTCTGTACCAGGTCTCAAACCATTCTTTTATTCCAAAATCGAGCTCTGACATTCGAAGCCTCCTCTCTATTGTTTTTTAACAACCACCCACACCAGGTGGCAGGAGCATAAAAGGTATTGTTCCCTTTCCGAGTTCTTTACCTGTCTTTGCATCCTTTACAATTACCTCAAGCTCAAACCTTCCAAGGGGTTTACCTGGGGGTACTGTAAAAATCACAGAGGACTTTGCCTTACCATCCTTTACAGCTACTTCATCATCTGCTACATCAATGCCAAGGTCAGAAAACTTTTTTGGTATCTCGAATCTCACCTTCTGGACATTTCCGCTAATGGTGAATTCAAAGGGAAGGGTTACAGCCCTTCCGAGGGCTATCTGTGCGCGAGTAATGCCAGGCCTTCTGGGAATCCATTTAAAACCTTTTACCTCCTCTGCATATACCTGAGATGGGAAGACCGAACTCTCAAAACTCAAGAAGGTATCATCTGATTGATGAAGATTAACTGAAAGCCCTGCAAACAAAAACACCATAGCAGCGGTTATCAAAAACCACGATCTTAAATCTTTCTTTTTCATCTCTCTTCCTCCCTTTTTATTCATTTCATTCACTAATTCCTTCCTGCATTGAGGCCTTCATCTCCTGAGCCTGCTTTGCCAGTTCCCTTAAAGGTTTGTCAAGGGGTGGAAGCATAAAACCTAATGCAAGGAAGGCAACAATCAGGGCTACCCATAACCAGGGTAGTGTCAAACCGCCTTTTACCTCTCCCATGCCTGTCCTCCTTTTATCACCATGAAATAACCTTATCGCTTCCAAATATGAGGTCGATAAGGTCTTCATAGGAAACATTATTTATATCAATAACCTTTACTTCTCCTATCTCCCTATGAAGCTCTATTATATTTTTGATATCCTCATCAGGTGGTGATTTTAAAATGTGGAGTATCTTCATCTTTCCTCCTTCAGTAAGGGATAATATGATCGTATTCCAGAAGCCTCTTTGCAAATTCATCAAGCCCAAGAAGCTGAAATCTCTCATCCTGAATAGGGCTATAACACTTGAGGCCGAGGTCCAGGGCTCCATTGAGTTCCTCTATTGTTTTTGGATCATCCTTGACTGGTTTCATAATGAAGATATCTACCTGATCATCAAGAACTGTAAGGCCTACACTCATCCTGAAGGCCTCTGATTGTCTATCCCTTACAACAACTGCTATTTTCTTCATACTCGCCTCACTTTAAAGTACTACAACCCTGTCTGCCTCATGAACCATGAGGGCATTGTTGTACTGGCTTCCACAGATTATCTCCTCAGGAATACCTTCCTTTGACACACCGAGTATATGGGTGCTGAGGTCACAGAATGCCATGGACACACCCTTTTTCTTGCAGAGGGACTGAAATTCTTCCTTTTCAAGGAGCTTCACTCCATCGTCCATATTAAATATCACTACCTCATGCCCCTTTTTAAGGGCTGTCTCTGTTATACCAATTATGTGGTTAAGATTTTTATCAGTATTTACAAGGATACCGAGTTTCATACCGAGACCCCTCTCAATCTATTTTTGCAATCCACGCAGAAGTCTGAGCCCTTAATGTCTGTATCAGATATATCGAAGGAAAAGTGCATCACACATCCTCGGTCATGGCAGTGCCCGAGGCCATAGAGATGGCCCATCTCATGGATGGATGTCTTTAAGAGTCTTTCAAAAAGCCTTGAGCTCGAATTATCAGCCTTTCTGAACCTTGCCTTTGAAACGATGGCAATGCCTTCCTGTGGTATGGCATAGCCAAAAACATAATTCAGGTTCTCTAAGTAGAGGTCAACATGGGTAAGGAGGAGGTTTTTGGAAGCCTTCAAGGTCTTTATGGACCTCAAAATTTGTGGGGCAAGATATTGGGCCCTTTTTGGAGAAAAGGCCTCTTCTGGAATCGGAACAGGCTCTGCCACCTGACAGATTGCCCTGAACTTCTCTTCAAGGCCAGCCCTTATCCCCTCAAGAAGAAAGGCCTCTATCTCTCCAGCAGGACTTATCAATATCATTTTCTCCATGTTGACCTCTACGCTATCAATAATTTGCTCAGTGCTGCTCCTTCTTTTCTTCCTTCTTTATAATCCCTGCCTTTTCAAGGGCCTCTTTAAGAGCCTTTATCTCATCCTGAAGGGCCTTTACCTCTTTTCCAAGTTTTGGCAGGTCCTTATTGAGGGCCTCAATATTCATCCACTGCTCATCCTCGATCGGAAATGGTGGATAGACACTGTTACCATAAACAACCCAGGAGTCGTCATAATTTGCCACGTCCTTGAAACCAAGGAGTTTAAGGACAATGTAGGTGAGGGTTGAGCGGGAGCCTGTCTGGCAATATGCTATAGTCCTCTTATTGGGATCAAGCTTTCCGAAGAATCTGTCTCTTAATATCTTGAGTGGAAGGATCTTGCCTGTCTGTTTGTCAAAATTAAGTTCATGGCTTACATTAATAGTTGTATTTGGGATGTGGCCACCCCTCAGGGCACGGACATCATAACCTGTGTATTCCTTCTCTGTCCTTGCGTCAATAACCTGAATATCCTTGAGGTCACCTCGGGCGATCTTCAGAATCTCCTCTGTTGTTGCCTTTATTCTTTCGTTCACCTTAGCCTTGAATGTTGCCGGAGGAAGCTTTGTCTCTTCCTTTGACAGGGGTTTTCCAAGGGCCTTCCATTCAACAATCCCTCCATCAAGGAAATGGACCTTCCCTTCGTGGCCAAGGTACTCAAGAACCCAGTATCCAACAGTTGCATGAACTATGTCAGCATCAGAATATACAACTACATGCTTTTCATTACTTATGCCAGCCTCTCCAAGGATCTTCTCAAGTTTTGCAGGTGGAAGGACCCTCTGGGTTCCATCCCTGAGTTTCACCCTGCAGGAATCTCCAAGGGTTATGGCACCAGGAATATGACCCTCTTCGTATTTCTTTTTTGGCCTGCAGTCAAGGATTACCCAGTCCGGCTTCCCCATTATCTTTTCCACATCATCAGGAGTCATGAGGATATCTGCATAGACCACACCAGTAAGGACAAAGATCCCCACCAGTACCATAAAAAGGACTCTTTTTAAAGCCATCTTCGTTACCTCCTTTTTAGTTTTTTAATAAAAAAAGCAAAGAAGATGCCAGAAATAATTATTCATTAAATCAAGGGGTTGTGAATTGAAGGCAGGAACTTGTTTATTTCAAAAAGAAATAGAATTTCAAAATGAAATGTTATATCTCTTTATCTTCCTCCACAGGGTTGCCTGGCTTATACCAAGGGCCTTAGCACAGAGCTCCTTTTTTCCATTAAATCTCCTCAGGCACTCCTTTATCAATTCCCTCTCCATTTCCTCTATTGTGACTATTCGTTGAGGAATGTTCGGCTGGAAAGACCTTGTTGAAGACCTTATCTCTGAAAGGCTCTGGGGTGTTATCCTCTTGGACTGCTCAAGGATAACAGCCCTTTCTATAGCAAACTCGAGCTCCCTTACATTACCTGGCCAGTCATAATCTATGAGGATATTTATGGCCTCTGTTGTGAATCCATCCATTGGCTTTTGGAACTTTTGGGAGAACCTCCTTAGAAAATGATAGGCAAGAAGGGGGATATCACTCCTTCTCTCTCTGAGGGGTGGCATTGTTATTGTAACTACCTTGAGCCTGAAATAAAGGTCTTTCCTGAATCTTCCCTCCTCAACCTCCCTCTTTAAAGGTACATTACTGGCAGCAATTATCCTCACATCTACTGTAACAGGCTCAGTCGAGCCTATCCTGAAGACCTTTCCCTCCTCTATTGCCTTCAGGAGTTTAATCTGCATATTGGGACTTGCATTGTTTATCTCATCAAGAAAGAGGGTTCCTCTGTGGGCTGCCTCAAAGAGACCTGATTTCTGTCTTGTTGCTCCTGTAAAGGCACCTTTTTCATGTCCAAAGAGCTCTGATTCAAGAAGGGTCTCTGTTAAGGCACCGCAGTTTATGCTAAGAAACTTTCCTGTTGAGCGCTTACTCATCCTGTGAATCATTCTTGCTACAAGACTCTTGCCCGTGCCTGTCTCACCTTCTATTACAACAGTAGTATCAAGGGGTGCTATCTTTTCAATGAGCCTTCTTACTTCTGTTATGGAGGGACTTGTTCCTATAATCTCCTCTGCCATGCATGTCTCAAGCTGCGTTGAAAGCCTGAGGTTCTCCCTTGCAAGGCGCCTGTATTCCGCTGCCCTTTTTATTATGAGCATGAGCCTTTCAGGGTCAAAGGGCTTTGTGATGTAGTCATAGGCACCAATCTTCATAGCCTCAACAGCTGACTCCACAGTGCCATAGGCGGTTATGACTATTACAAGGGCATCGGGATGAAGCTCCTTTGCCTTTTCGAGGACTGCCGTGCCATCTACATCAGGCATCTTGAGGTCAGTAATAACAATATCAAAGGCCTTTCCCTGAAGGAGCTCAAAGGCACTACCTCCATCAGGGGCGGTCTCAACAGAATAGCCCTCTCTCTCAAGGAGCTCCTTGAGGAGCTCCCTCATCCTCTGATCATCCTCAACAACAAGAAAGTCAAAGTTTTCAGTCAAGGCTCATCCTTTCTGGAATAAGGATATTAAATATAGCACCCTCCCCAAGGCTACTTTCCACCCAGATGGAACCACCATGTTTTTTTATTATCTCTGAGCATATACTCAATCCAAGACCTGTGCCCTTGCCAGGGGGCTTTGTTGTAAAGAAGGGATCAAATATCAGTGATAGATGTTCCTTTGGTATCCCCGGTCCATTATCCTTTATGCTGACCTGAACAGAAGAGTTTAACCTTATTGTTTTAATCTCGATATAGCCATTACTTCTACCCTCGAGGGCCTGAATTGCATTGAGGATAATATTATAAAAGACCTGCTCTATTTGCTTTTCATCTGCTATGACAGGAGGAAGATGATTGAATTCCCTTTTTATCTGAATACTTCCTGTCTTAAGGAAGGACTCCATTAATGTAAGGACCCTCTCAATGGAGTTATTGATATTGACCTCCCTTAACTCAAGAGGTCTTTGATGGGAAAACTCAAGAAGGCCCTTGATTATATCGCTTCCCTTCTGGGCCTGCTCAATTATTACAGAAAGCTTCTCCTTTTCCCAGTCTCCGAGATTGCCTAACTGGAGGAGGAGTTTTGCATATCCGATAATATTGCCGAGGGGATTATTCAGCTCATGAGCAATGCCAGCTGCAAGCCTTCCAACTGCAGCAAGCTTTTCTGCTTGATAAAGGGCCTCCTCAGTTTTTTTCTTGTCTGTAATATCCACGGAGACCTCTACCACACCTGTTATATCACCATTTCTATCTATGAGAGGAGATGTATTGATCTGGAATATCCTTCCCTTCTTTGTGACCTCCTTAAGAAAGACCTCCCTGTTTCTCTCTATGGTCTCTATAGCAGGGCATATAAGAGGTGGTGAATCAATTCCGCAATAAACCTCGTAGCAGTGCCTTCCTTCAATATCCTTTATATCCCTCACAAGGAGCTCCTTCTGCCTCTCATTGCACTTTATTATCCTCAGGTCTTTGTCCACAATTGATATACCGACTCCAACAGTATCAAATACACCCTGTAGATAATCCCTTGCCTGCTGGAGCTGGAGGTTCTTTTCCCTGAGATGCTCAAGGATCTCCTTAAAGGACTCAGCAATTATCCCTATGGGATCAAACTCAACTATGCTCTTTTCATCAAGCTCCTCTTCCCTCAGAGGCTTTGTTCCCATTATCTCGAGGAGCTGATTGACCTTGTCACGGATGTATTTATAAAGGAGTTTTTCTGTTTGGGAAGACTTAGATTGGAGAGGCTTTGAATTTTTTTTATCTCTCTTTTTTAATCGTGATCTCATAATAGCCATCCCTTTTCTCGATATTTACAGAATAGCCCATTGCTGTAACTGCATTGGGAATTGTTCTTGTGGCATCCCTGTGATCTGTAAAAACAACAAGACTCGCTTCACCCCTTTTAATAGACTCCCTGTTGTTATTAAGCTCCTTCAGTGATATAAGAAGACAGGCAGGACATATCTGTCCTCTTATGTCAAGTATAATATTATTCATCCTTTCCTCCTGACTGTTACTTTATCACCTATGACAAATTTCTTAAAAATTATTGTGCCAATATAACTTCCTGGCACAAGACCCAGAAGAAAAACCATTGCCTGTATTGAAAGCATTGGCAGGCCACTCATGAGAAACTTTACATTGCAACCACCAGCCATCCTTGAACTAAAGCCAAGCAATAGACCACCAGTAAAGGCTGAAATAAGCTGGGCTGAAGGAGGCAGTTTCTTTAGTATCCTGAACTCCCTCAGGCTCAGGGCAGAAATAAATGAACCAAAGACAATCCCCAGAAGAAGGGATATCTCCACTACAAAGATATGATCAATCTGAGCACCAGGGCCTCCTTGGATTAAATCTCCCTTAGAAGAATAAACAGAATAGGATACCCTCCTGAAAAATTCCAGTGTGATGTAATGTTCTGGCACAAAGAGTTTTTCTGTATAGGCTGCGAGCTTTGCATAGGCTGTGCTTATTGCCATTGGTGTGTGGGAGGAGATATAAATAATGAGATTAATAACTGAAATTAAGACAGCTGTGACCCAGGGCTGGATATAACCATCGGCATAGGCCTTCTGGTAAATCCTGCCATTTTTTATCCATCCAAAGATAACAAGACTGAAGAGAACCATCAGAAATATATAAAGAATGTCCTCACCTTTTGGGAAGACCTGACCAAAAAGAACATCCTTCACGATAATGGTATCCTTATGGAGCTTAAAAAATAATGGATAAACCTCAGCATAAAGGCCACTGCCAATGATTAAGCCTAAGAAGGCAAAAAGGCTACCCACATTACCAGCACCCATTTTATAAAGACTTCCCATGACGCATCCTCCAGCAAGGACCATACCAGTACCAAAGACAAAACCACCAGCAAGGGTTATAAATGATGCCTCCCTCAGATTTGGCGGAGGATAGAGTTCAACAAGACCTGATGCCCTTCCGAGATTAAAAAAGAACATGGTCACAAAAACCTGTATTAAAAATATCCTCAGGAGGGGTGAATTTTTAAAAAGAAAGAGGTCCCTGAACATTCCTGCCATACAGTAATCAGACCTGTGGAGGAGAAAACCGAGGAGGATACCAGCGGCAAAGATTAAGAATCCTGTATAACCAAACGCCTCTTGCATTTTTATTTTATTTTAACAGGCTGGCGGGAGGTTATACAATAGAGGAGCAGAGTTTTATGATAAAATATCAAAATGCTAAAAGATTATCTTAAGAAAATAACAGATATCTTTAACCAGGGTGATGCCCGTGAAGAAAGCTTTTATCCAGTTTTGAAGGAATTGCTTGAAGAAAACTGCAGGTCCTACGACAGAAAGAATGTTCAGATTACAATCCTTCCTAAAAAGACAGAGGCTGGAAATCCTGACTTCAGGGTCTGGGATGGCAAACAGCATATAATAGGTTATATCGAGGCAAAAGACCCTTCTAAAGAAGACCTTGATATAATAGAAGAGACCGAACAGTTAAAACGGTATCTTCAGACATTCCCTAATCTAATTCTTACAAACTTCTTTGAATTCAGGCTATACAGGAATGGGCTTCGGATAGATAAGGTCCTTACAGGCAGACCTGTTATTCTGCACAGGTTGAAGACCACCCCGCCAGTAGAGAAAGAACCTGAACTAATCGAGTTGTTTAATAAATTTTTCTCTTTCTCTATACCAAAGGTCTACTCGGCACAAGCCCTTGCAGTAGAGCTTGCAAAAAGGACAAGGTTTTTAAGAGAGATTATCGCCGATGAATTAAAGGAAGGTGCCTCTTCTAATCTAAGAGGCTTTTATGATGCCTTTAAAAAATATCTTATAAGCAATCTGACTGAAGAAGACTTTGCAGATCTTTATGCCCAGACCATAACCTACGGACTCTTTGCTGCAAGGACACGGGCCCATAATGGATTTAACAGAAAGCTTGCCTATGACCATATTCCTCAGACGATCGGCATTCTGAGGGATGTCTTTAAATTTATATCCCTTGGCGACCTACCCAAACAGATGGAATGGATTATTGATGACATATCAGAGGTCCTTGCTGTTACTGATGTATATAAGATTCTTGATGAGTATTTTCATGAGCACAAAGGGGGTGACCCTATTGTTCACTTCTATGAGACCTTTCTAAGCGAATACGACCCTGAGACAAGGGAGAAAAGAGGGGTTTATTATACACCTGAGCCCGTTGTCTCCTATATTGTCCATTCTATAAATGAGATATTAAAAAGCCACTTTCATAAGAAGGAAGGCCTTGCCAGCAAAGGTGTTACTGTCCTTGACCCGGCAGCAGGAACCCTCACATTCCTTGCTGAGGCTGCAAGGATCGCATTAGAAGAGTTCACAAAGAAATATGGTACAGGTGGAAGGGAGAGGTTTATAAAAGAGCATATCCTCGAAAACTTCTACGCCTTTGAATTAATGATGGCTCCATATGCAATAGGACACCTAAAGATATCATTTCTCCTTGAAGAACTCGGCTACAGGTTAAAGAGCAATGAAAGGTTCAAGCTTTATCTCACAAACACCCTTGAAATGGAGGAACTGGAGCAGACAACCCTTCCAGGGATAGCCTCACTATCCGAGGAATCTCATCTTGCTGGGGGGGTAAAAAAAGAAAAATCCATTTTAGTGATCCTCGGCAACCCTCCCTATTCAGTCCACTCATCAAACATCGGTGAATGGATAAGCAGAGAGATAAAGGAATACTATCAAGTAGATGGAGAGCCTCTTAAAGAGCGGAATCCCAAACCTCTTCAGGATGACTATGTAAAATTTATCCGATTTGCCCAGTGGAAGATAGAGCAGGCAGGAGAGGGAATATTAGGGTTTATAACAAACCACAGCTATCTTGACAACCCTACATTCAGGGGGATGAGGCAATCCCTTATGGAGACCTTTAATGAGATATATCTTCTTGACCTTCACGGAAACACCAGGAAAAAGGAAAGAACTCCTGATGGCGGCAGGGATGAGAATGTCTTTGATATTCAGCAGGGAGTGGCGATAGGGATATTTATAAAGACAGATAAAGACAAAAAGAAAGCGAAAGAGTCTAATATATTCCATTCAGAGATATGGGGATTAAGGGAAGATAAATATGAATGGCTTAAAAGGCATGACATAAAAAACACAAGATGGAAGAGGCTCAAACCAAAAGGAGAGTTTTATCTCTTCATCCCAAGGGATGAAAGACTCTTAAAGGAGTATGAAACCTATCCAAAGATAACAGAGATATTCCCTGTGAATAGTGTCGGGATTGTTACCTCAAGGGATGATTTTGCTATTGCCTTTGACAGGGAGACATTAAAAAGAAGGCTCAGGCAGTTTATTGATAAAAACATGCCTGATGAGATAATAAGACAGACCTATAAGCTAAATGATACGGATAAATTCAAACTGTCTGATGCCAAGAAAGATGTAATGAAAGACCCTGACTGGCAGAGACATATTGTAAGGCTTCTTTATCGCCCTTTTGATGATAGGTGGGTCTTCTATCACAGCTCAATAATTGAAAGGTCTCGGAAAGAGGTGATGCACCATATGCTTGTGGGAGAGAATATAGGGCTTATTACTGTTAGACAGGTTGCTGAAGGTGTATTTAATCACGCACTTGTGACTGAAAATATTATTGATTATCGTATAACATTAAGTGCTAAAGGTGGTGCATACCTCTTCCCTCTCTACCTCTACCAGAAACAAGAAAAGCAGGAAAAGAAGGCGGTAAAATTAAGTTCATGGCTTCTCTTCGAGCCAGCGCCTGATTATTATACAAGAAGTCCGAATATATCAAGGGAGTTTATAGAAAGGCTTTCCAGACAATATAAAAAGACCCCTCCACCTGAAGAGATACTCTATTACACCTATGCTGTTTTATATTCAAAGACTTACCGCACAAGATATGCAGAATTCTTGAAGATAGACTTTCCGAGGATACCTTTTGCAGGAGATTATAAGGTCTTCAGCAAGATGGCTAAATTAGGAGAGGGGCTTGTTAATCTCCATCTGATGAAGATTAATCTCACACCAGTGACAAGGTTTCAGGGAAAAGGTGAAAATAGGGTTGAAAAATTGAGATATGAAGGTAACAAAAAGAGACTTTACATAAACAGTCATCAGTACTTTGAAGGCATAGAGCCTGAGGTCTATGAATATCAGGTCGGTGGTTATCGGCCCTGTGATAAATGGCTCAAGGATAGAAAAGGCAGAGTCCTATCTCTTGAGGAGATACAGACCTATTGCAGGATTGTTACAGCAATCAATGAGACGATAGAAATCCAAGAAAAAATAGATAAAAATTTTTCCATTTTATAGATAAGGATAATAGGGAGGTCCTATGCATTATTTTCATTTTAAGGATGGAGAGTTGTATGCCGAAGACATACCTGTAAAGGCTCTGGCTGAGAGATTCGGCACGCCTCTTTATATCTATAGTCAGAAGACAATCGAGAGGCATGTCATGGCCTATAAAGAGGCCTTCAAGGACATAAGGCATATTATATGCTATGCTGTGAAGGCCAATTCTAATCTCTCCGTTCTCAGGCTCATGAAAAGGCTTGGCTGCGGTGCTGATGTGATATCGGGAGGTGAGCTTTACAGGGCCCTTAAAGTAGGCATATCTCCAAAAAAGATTGTCTATGCAGGTGTCGGAAAGACAGAAGAGGAGATCAGAGAGGCCCTTAAAGCTGGTATCCTCATGTTCAATGTAGAGAGTCCTGAGGAATTAAAGGAGATAAATAGGATTGCAGGGGCAATCAAGAAAAAAGCACCTGTAGCCCTAAGGGTTAATCCTGATATTAATGCAAAAACCCATCCCTACATATCAACAGGCTTAAGAAAGCATAAATTCGGTATCCCGATTGAAGAGGCCCTGGAGAATTATCTTCTTGCCTCAGGGATGGAAAACATAGAGATAAAAGGAATCCACAAGCATATTGGCTCTCAGATCACTGAGGTCTTACCCTTTGCCGATGCCTTAAGAAACATCCTTGGCCTCGTGAAGGAGCTTACCTCAAGAGGAATCAGGATAGGATATATTGACATGGGTGGAGGTCTCGGGATTTCTTACAAGGATGAAGAACCACCCCATCCCTCAGAACTCGCAAAGGCTGTTAAACCCCTTCTTAAAGGACTTGAGGTCACCTTTATTGTTGAGCCAGGAAGGTCCATTATCGGGAATGCAGGTATCCTTGTAACAAAGGTCCTCTATCACAAAAAGACAGGAGAGAAAAATTTTATAATAGTGGATGCAGGAATGAATGACCTTATCAGACCCACCCTTTATGGTGCCTATCACGAGATAGTTCCTTGCAGAAAGGAGAAAACTGAAAGGATTGTAGCTGACATTGTTGGACCTATATGTGAATCAGGTGATTTCTTTGCAAAGGACCGCGAGATAGAGGCTCCACCAAAGGGAGGATATATTGCCATAATGAGTGCCGGAGCCTATGGGTTCAGCATGAGCTCAAATTACAATTCAAGGCCAAGAGCAGCAGAGATCCTTGTTAATGGGAAGAAGGCAGTTCTTATAAGGAAAAGGGAATCCTATAAAGACCTCATAAGGCACGAGACAGAGGTATAAGAGATGAAACTTCAGTTCACAAAGATGCAAGGCCTTGGTAATGACTTTGTTGTAATCGATGCAAGAAGTCTCTCTGGCATCGAGTGGTCCAAGATATCTTCAAGACTCTGTAACAGACGCTACGGTATAGGAGCTGACCAACTCCTTTTACTTGAGGATACAGGGAAGGCTGACTTTCGAATGAGGATATTCAACCCTGATGGCTCTGAGGTTGAGATGTGTGGCAATGGCATAAGATGTCTTGCAAATTATATATGGAATAGGGGGCTCTCAAAAAAATCTCCCCTTGATATAGAGACCCTGGCAGGAATTATAAGACCAGAAAAGGCTGGAGATATGGTTAAGGTGAATATGGGCAGGCCAAGGTTAAGACCTGAAGATATACCTGTTGATATTCCTGGAGCGACTTTTGTAATTGATTATCCCCTCAAGATAATGGACAAAATCTTTCCAATCACCTGTGTATCCATGGGTAATCCCCATGCAGTCATTATGGAAGAGGACTTAGAAGGACTCGATATAAAGACTTACGGTCCCTTGATAGAGAATCATCCCATTTTTCCAAGAAGAACAAATGTGGAATTTGTAAAAAAGGTCTCAGAAGATACTTTTCTTGTAAAGGTCTGGGAAAGGGGTGCTGGAGAGACCCTTGCTTGCGGAACAGGTGCCTCTGCAGTGGCTGTTGCAATGAAGATAAAGGGTCTTGGTGGAGACAGGCAGAGAATCCTCCTTCCAGGTGGAGAACTCATTATTGAACTCCAGTACGAAGACAACTCAGAGATTCCTTCCTCTGTCTTCATGATAGGCCCTGCTGAGGAGGTATTCCTGGGAGAAATAGAGATTAAGGAGGAAACACTATGAAGATAGTCCTTGCCTATTCAGGTGGTCTTGACACATCCGTGGCAATAGCCTGGCTAAAAGAAAGATACAATGCAGAGGTTATTGCCTTCTGCGCAGACCTCGGTCAGGAAGAAGACCTGGAGGCAATCAAAAACAAGGCCCTTAAGACTGGTGCAGTAAAGGCCTATGTGGAAGACCTAAAAGAAGAGTTTGTCAGGGATTACATATTTCCCATGCTCAGGGCCTCTGCCCAGTATGAAGGAACCTATCTTCTTGGCACATCCATTGCAAGGCCCCTTATTGCTAAAAAACAGATTGATATAGCAATCCTTGAAGGTGCCGATGCAGTAAGCCACGGCGCAACAGGGAAAGGAAACGATCAGGTGAGGTTTGAGCTCACCTATTATGCCCTTAAACCTGATATAAAGGTTATAGCACCCTGGAGGGAATGGCCCTTCAGGTCAAGGACAGAACTCATTGAATATGCAAAATTGAAAGGTATAGATGTACCTGTCACAAAGGAAAAACCTTATAGCACTGATAGAAATATCTTTCACATAAGCTATGAAGGAGGGATCCTTGAAGACCCCTGGAGGGAGCCACCTGAGGACATGTACACCATGATAACACCACCTGAAAAGGCACCTGATAGGCCTGAGTATGTGGAGATAGAATTCGAAAAGGG